>Ga0134122_10000619_pt1 | contig 24361 bp, 15 predicted proteins | sample KB302_FD_96461 | JGI IMG/M metagenome (GOLD analysis project Ga0134122, IMG submission 96461) | Terrestrial soil microbial communities without Nitrogen fertilizer from Kellogg Biological Station, Michigan, USA - KB3-0-2 | ecosystem: Environmental > Terrestrial > Soil > Unclassified ...
GATCGTTCGGCGCCTACTGGTTTACGATGATTGCGGCGGGCGTGTTTGTGTACGGCTCCGTTTTGGGAGCGCAAGGGCTCGCGGCGTTGGCACTGCCGCGGCGGCAGTTTCTGCGCCTATCGGGATATCTGCAACTGGCGGCCATTGGCCTGATTGTGGGCGTGTACTTTCTGCAACCGGGCTTCGCGGGGCTGAACACGATCAGTTCGATAGGGCGCGTGATTCAGTGGCTGCCATCGTACTGGTTTCTGGCGCTGTACCAGCAATTGAACGGATCGATGCATCCGGCGCTTGAGCCGCTGGCGCGGCGCGCATGGATGGCATTGGCAGGAGTGGTGTGCCTGACGCCCGCTGTGTACACACTTTCCTATTGGCGTACGTTGCGGCTGATCGTGGAGGAACCCGATATCGTGTCCGGCTCGCTCCGGTGGAGCTGGTTGCCTCGATTCGGGAACCAGGCTCAGACCGCGATTGGGCAATTCAGCGTGCGGACGCTGGCGCGCAGCAGGCAGCATCGTCTGATCCTGGGGTTTTATCTCGGAATCGGTCTCGCCTTCACCTGCCTCATGCTGAAAGGATCCGACATCGCGATGAGCAATTCAGGGCGTGACGAGAGCATGCTGGTGTGGAGCGCAAGCATCCTGGTGATGGTGCTGGCAACGCTCGGGACACGGGTGGCGTTCGCTTTGCCACTGGATCTGCGGGCCAACTGGATCCTCCGCGTCATTGGCGTACGCGGTGGGTTGCAGACACTGACTGCCAGCAGGCGCGCGCTGCTTCTGCTCTCCGTGGTACCGGTGTGGCTGTTGACAGCGGCAGTTTGTTTCGCGCTTTGGCCCGGATGGCAGAACGCGGGGCACCTGGCCGTTCTTGGACTCCTCGGCATGATTCTGGCCGATATCTGCCTCCTGCGTTTTCAGAAGATCCCCTTTACCTGTTCCTGGCTGCCCGGCAAATCATACTTTCACATGGTTTTTCTCGGTGCGATAGGCGTGCTGGTGGTAGGCCGGAATGCCGCCATGCTGGAACGGCACGCATTGCAGGAAACCGGCAGTACGACGGTGATGCTGGCGTTGTTGGTCGTCGCGTGCGTCTGCGTCAGGCGGACTGCCATGGCACTGGCGAAACGGGAAGAACAGGAACTGCGGTTTGAAGACGAGGAACCTCCGCTAGTGATGGGACTGGGACTGTACCGGGACGGAGCGATGCTGATTGAGAACCGCGAAACAACGCGAACGCCGTAAGCGCGCAGATGTCAGTTGGTGGCTTAACGCAGACTAGCTTGAGCAAGAGCTCCTATATGTTGAGCCTGGATCACAATGCATCTGGAAGTTGACGCGACGGGCTAGCGGAATCTGCAGTCCATTACTCCTCACTGACGCCAAATGGTTTATGAATGTTGATTTTCGACGACGTTCCAAACCAACTCGGTATCGATGCCGAAATAGTTGTGAACCAATACATGCCGCATGCCGACGATGTCGGACCAGGGAATCTGTGGAATGCGCTTGCGCGTTTCCTCGGGCCAAGACCGAGCGGCCTCGCCGATGATTTGCAGGTGGCGGACACACTAACTTTGGACGAGCTCATCCTTTTCAAGAACGTCGGCGAGCGCGTGTGGCGTTGGATGTTTTCGATCGCTTCGAGAATGTCCCGCAGCCTTTCCCATGGATCCCTCACACGGGAATTGCCTCGGCGAGAACACGGGCACGGAACGTGGGCTTAAGCCCACGTTCCGTTACGACGTCGACGTCGTGACCAAAAAGCTCTTGCAGGTCCGACACGAGACCGCCCAAATCTATGAGACTTCGTCCCAGTTCCATTTCGACAAGAAAGTCGATATCGCTTTCTGGCCGCGCATCGCCGCGAGCAACGGATCCAAACACACACTAGGTTCTCCATCGGAATTCCTCTACTCCTGTGGGTACTATTTGCTGTTGCGATTGCCGCCCGTCACCTTTCCGTGTCGGCAGTTTACAATGCAAGTCCGTTGCTGCATCGGTAAACTCCTGGTGAAAACGTTCTTGGATCATTTTTCAAGGCTCTTGTCCGAGATACCAACTATCCACTGGGAGGATTTCGTGAGATTTTCCACATGAAAACGATGGGTTATATGTTATTTTTCTACACAATCTATGAAGCGATGTGATCCCAAGAGGCCGTCACGCGATCTTATTAATATGGGCCGCGTTCGACACTTCGTCTTTACGTCTTGCCTTTCCGCTTTTGTCATTCAGTTGCCAGGTCGCGGGGCATTCGTCACCGGACTCGTAGTGGATGATCCGTCCGCCAAACCGGTAGAAACGGTAAGAGTTGTTGTCTGGGATAGACTAAACGATGGCTAAGCCCGCCTCCATCCAGGGAAGAATTGAAGTCAAAGGCGAGCCGCGCCATCGCGGTGCGGTGCTGATACCGTATGGTCTCGTGAATACTGGGTGCAGCGTTCTCGTGCAAGACCTGGGAACGCAAGAACGGACCTTTTCCATCGATAACTTTTCTTCGGGCCGCTATTGCGTTCGGACTCGAACGCTCGACGGCGCAGATCAGTCCTGGAAGCCGCGAGCGGATGAGAACCGTATCGATTTGACTCCTGGAGCACGACTCGAAGACCAAATGTCCGATCCATGAGTTAAGAGGACTAAGTATGTTCAACGCGAATGGTCTTGTTTCCATGGTGGTGAGATTCTCGCTTGTATCATTCGTGATTCTCGCCGCAATCGCTGTGCCCTCAGTTGCACAGATTCCGCCTCAGCCTGCGAGCAATGCAGGATCGTTCCGCGGTCGAATAGTCGATTTGGACACGGGACAGCCGGTGACACAGGAACTCACTATCGTCGTCACGAAACAGGGTGCGCCCGACTCAACCCGCCGTGTGATGGACGTTACAGGAGAGTTCGTTGTTTCAGATCTGTCGCCGGGACGCTATCAGCTACAGTTTCGGGAAAAGGGGATTAGCTTCGAGAATCCTCGCTACGTGCAAGTTACGGGTTTGCCCGCGATAACTCCTGTCGACATTTATCTCCGGCTCCTGGCAGGCGAGATCAATGGTGTCGTTGCCGATCGGGACGGCGAACCCGTACAAGGTTCCAAGGTGATGCTGGTCTCTGTTAAGTATCTCGCGGGACAGGCTGTATACACTGCAGGCGCTGGCGAAAAAACGACCGATGACCGGGGCTACTTCAGCTTTTCGACAAGAGTAGAAGCCGGTCATCCCTATTTCCTGTTGGCTTTACCTCCCGAATCGGCCAGGCCAACTTTGTCAGGCACTCCGTCGTTGGAGGCGGCGTGGTATCCGAGTCGCCCGGGACTTTTGCAACCCTTCGTGCTCCGCTCGGACGAACGAAAGCGTGTCGATTTCGTTATGGAAAAAAAGCAGACCCACTGCGTGGACGGAAGGCTGATGGCGAACGGACAGCCCGCCGCCCTGAATTATGAAATCGCAATTCCTGAAGTTGCGGGCAATCAAGGCGTCACTTTTAGAGGGCAATCCGACGCATCTGGTCGTTTTCAAGCATGTGGGCTTTGGCCAGGCGAGTTCCGCATTGCCGCTGGGATGAGCAAAGAATCATACGGTCCCCAGCAGCTCATCGGGCGTCAGGAAACCGATCTGCGCTACGGACGGGCGACCATTTCAGTTGTCGATAGAGACGTGCATGACGTGAGGCTGAATGCGCAATCCCCTGTGACTCTGACTGCTGAGATTCGCCTGGACAGTGCGCAGACACCGGAAAAGACGTATCGATTGCACATCCAGCCTTTGAGCCGGGTTGCTTACGAAAATCAGCCGCTCGCGGGCCTATATTTGAATGTAGTTGTACCTTCAAAATTTACGATTTCACTGTTACCTTCAACAGACTATATGGTCCAGTTGGATACTCCGGGCGGCCCTTCCGAAGTGTACTTAAAGGAAGTGACGTGTGATGGCACAGTGCGCCGTAACAGCCTAATACTGGGTGACACCGATTGTCGGCTCTACATCACGGTTGGAACAGATATGGGAAAGCTGGCTGCCACGATTGTCGACAAGGACAACAACAATGATTTGAATTCCCTGGTCTGTGTTTATCCAACCTCTGCCGTAACCCGGGAAGAGATCGGTTCGACGGGGACCTGTTCATCGCCCGATCCAGGAACAGCCTCAGTTTCAATAGCGGTGCGTCCAGACCGATATTTCGCCGTGGCCGTTCCCCCGGGAACATCCGATTGGGTGGAATACGCTATGACCAATCGCGCCCAAGTCTCGCCGATCGGCATTCCAGCACGTACCACAGTGCAGTTGACGCTGATCCTCGAAAAAAGGCGGTAATTTCTTCGGTGTTGCGTCGTCTATAGCCGAGGAGCAGATGTCAACGAAGACGGTGCTGGATCCAGTCTCATCTTTACATGCCCGGGAATTCGAACAGATCTATCGGGAGTACGCCCCGCTGGTGAACCGGACCGCGTGGGGAGTGCTTGCCAATCGAGAAGACGCCGAGGACGTTTTGCACTCGGTTTTTCTGAAGCTCTTAAGGAAAGGATTTCCGCCCGAGTTTCAAAGGAATCCAAAGGCTTATTTCTACCGAGCTGCAGTGAACATGTCGCTGGATGTTCTGAAGTCCCGTCGCCGGCATCCGACGCTTCACCCTGTAGACGCGGAACGCGTGGAGGCTGGTCACTCATCGAGCCCGCCCTTTGAGGAACAGGCGCATCAGCAGGTGTACACCGCGATTGGAAAGTTGCCTGTGGAGTCCGCAGAGATCCTTGTTCTTCGGCACATGCAGAACAAGACTACGACGGAGATCATGGAAACACTCGGCGTTTCACGCGCCGTCGTTGCCGTTCGCCTGTTTCGCGCGCGAGCCCGACTGAGAAAACTTCTCCGAATATCCAAAGGAGGCCCACATGAAAACCAATAAGGACAGCCTTGACTCGAAGCTGGATCGATACATGGGACAAGCCGGTGAGCCTCCGGCGGGGCAGGTGGCATCTTCTGTCGAGGTGGTATGGGAACGGTTAAGGCCAGAAGCGGATTGCTCGACGCTGCCTGCCCGAGAAATGGTGACGCGTCGCTCTCACTTCACCCTTGCCGCAGCAGTTGCATGCGTGACTGTAGCGATCGGGCTGTATGCGGCTCAGCGCACCGGCCTATTGCAATCAATACTTCCTTTCCAATCACGCGCACAACAGCAGGCTGCCCCTGCTTTGCAGACCCCGGCGGTTTCGGTCAATCCTGTGCGCGAGCCTGTCACAATCGGAGGCGTTGCGGAATCGAACGAGCCAAGTACCTCCCAGAAGTCTCGACAACCTGCGGGTAACGCCATCGCTGAAGCAACACGGTCTCAAGTTACGGACGCCGGAGCCGTTCCATTTGGGTTCGCTGCGGCATCGGCGCGGGTGCCGGAAGCGAAGGGATTCATGACATCGCCCGAACCGTTGCGTTCACAAGCCACCACGATACCCGCTACGCCATTGGCATTCGAGGTTGCAGCGATCCGGCCGATTCCTCCACCAATCCCAACCGGCGGCGGACCGTGGACTGCAACCAATGGACAATTCAGGGCAGAAGTCGGCTACGTTCGAGGTGTGATCGCATTGGCCTACGAGGTTTTCCCTGGTCAGGTAAAGGGCGGCCCCGACTGGATCAACCGAGAGCCATACGACTTCGATGCCAGGGTTGGAAGCGCCGCAGCGGGACCCAATACGATCAGGATGATGCTACAAACGCTCTTGACGGAACGATTCAAATTAGCGTTCCACCGTCAGACCGAGGAAGCGCAGGTGTATAGGCTCGTCGTCTCAAAGAGTGGGTCGAAATTGCAAAAGGCAAATGGCGGACAACGAAACTACATAAACTGGACCGGACCGGGACAGGTAACGTTCTCGGAAAATACAACTCTGCTGGGTTTGAGAAACATTCTTTCCAGTCTGCTGGGTGCCCCGGTCCTCGATGATACCAGTCTCAATGGCACCTATAATTTCAGCCTTGAATTCACGAGGTCTCAGGATACGCGACCCAGGCAAGCCGACTCTCCTCCTGATTTGTTCACAGCGCTCCAGCAGCAACTCGGACTTGAACTGCACGCGACTAAGGCACCCGTCGAAGTCGTCGTGATCGATCGCATCGAAAGGCCGTCGTCGAATTAATGGCCTCGCTGGATTCGCATATTGGCATCCCTGCCAGTTCGGTTATTGGCGTTGGAGCGCTGCCAATGTCTTCGTCGCTTCCGCGACACGGGAGTGTTTAGGAAAAGTACTGAGCCACCATTGATAGGATTGAATGGCACTCGCTTTCAAACGGGGATCGGAATCCCAACGTTTGTAACGCGCGAGCCAGTACGAACCGGTATCTTCGTCCGTCTCTTTCCTAAACTTTTCTTCGTTGCCCAGTGTGTAACGCACGGCAGATTCACATTCCTTCCATTAAGTTCCGAAGGGCCGAGAATCAAATAGGCATCCAGTTGATTATTGAAATGGAAAGCCCGAAGCGGAACATACGGAGAAACCTTGTAGGATTTCGCGGAGTCCTGCCACTCCGACGGAAGAAATGACAACACTTCTCCACTAAGCGGGGCGACACTGGTTTCCATTTCCGGAGCGAAGGAGATGGTTTTGAAATCCATCCACTGAAATCGCTCCTGGAAGGTCTTGTACTCGGCAGCCGACGACGCTGCGCGCAGGATGCATACGGCTAGAAGAAGCAGGATGCATTTGGATTTCATGGCCGAAGCTTACCGTAATAGCGGAACATTAACCGGACAAAGTCATTTGAAAACTATCCGATCGGGAGTCCCGCCGGAGCCTTTGCCACTCCCTCACCCTGCGCCAGGAACATGTTCCCGCCCGCCTGTTGGCGGAAAAGCAACTCCTTGAGCAGCGGCTTGATATTTTGAATCAGCTCGCCGGGCTTCTTCTATTTCGGAGGTTGCCCCGTCACGGGGCTGAACGGCATCATCGATTCCCCCATTCCTTGCCTAAATTGATGGTCCTTCGGGCCAGGGTCACCGGACGCAATTTTTTCTCGTACTCGGACTGCGCCTTCTTGTCCTTTTTGCGATCGAGAAACGTGAGCTCCCGCCTGAGCTTGGACCAGCTCGCCACGCGCTCGGGTGGAAGCGCACCACTCTCGATGGCCGCCTGGACGCCGCAGCCCGGTGTTCCGGAGTGATGCCCGCAGTCGGTGAACCGGCAGCGGGTCGCCGCCTCTTCCACGTCCCGGAACGCCTGCTCGATTGCCTCATCAGCGTCCCAAAGCTGCAGCTCACGCATCCCCGGAGTGTCGATGAGCATTCCGCCCTCGGGCAAAAAGAGCAACTGTCGCGAGGTGGTCGTGTGCCTCCCCCGGTCGTCGTGGAAGCGGATTTCCCGCACCTCCTGGCGCTCCTCGCCGAGGATCCGGTTCACGAGGGTCGATTTGCCCACTCCGGATGGGCCGAGCAATACAGAGGTTTGTCCGGGCCCGAGATAAGCGGTAAGCGCGCCGAGCCCGCTGCCCTCCAGCGCGGAGACAACGTGCACGGACACGAACGGCGCCACCCGCTCGATCTCGGCGACCGCTTCCGCCGGCTCTTTGCAGAGATCGGCCTTCGTCAGAAGCAGTACCGGCCGGGCCCCGCTCTCCAGGGCGAGCGCGAGATAGCGCTCGATCCTCCGCGGATTGAGATCCTGGCCGAGAGAGTTGACGAGAAAGACGGTGTCGATGTTGGCCGCCAGCACCTGTTCGTCGCTGAAGGATCCCGCCCCGTTGCGCGAGATCTTCGTCCGCCGCTCAAGGAGACGATGAATCGTCGCCCGCCCCTCCTCCGGGCGGACGGACGCGCAAACCCAGTCGCCGACCGATGGCAGCTCGCCGCGGCCGGACGCTTCGTACTGCAGCTTGCCCGCGAGCGAGGCGCGCACCTCGCGGCCGTCTTCGGTCAAAAGCACGTAACAGTTTTTTCTCTCTTCCAGGATCCGCCCCACCGAATAGCGGGACCGATCACCGGACGTGAGCTGGTTTTCGAAAAAGGGGGACCACCCCAGGTGAATGGAATTCACGCGAGTTCTCCTCAGAAAGTAGTCCCTGCATCCTGGTAGCGCATGTACGCTACCGTCATGTCAGGAACTGGATATTGGATGTTTGATTCGGATGCGATGAGGAGACCGGCGTGTGATCCGGGAAAAAGCGCTTCAGATCAGAAGCGAAACTGGGCGGAAGACAGGCCGGAATCCATCGAGGCAACACGAGTTTTGAGCTGATTTTTCATTTTCCGGCCCTCCTTCGGGATTCGTTTTACCACAATCCGCGGCAGCGCGCAATTCACGTGGCTGAATTCTGTCGGAAGCAAATGATGTGTCCGGTGGTTGTAGCAAATGAAATGTCCGGTCTGAGAGACAGGGTTAGGAGAATGAAGCATTCGCAAAGCAGGATCGCGGATGCACTTATATCCACCCCGAGTCTTGGAGCGGGCAATGAAGATCAAGGAAGTCATCACACGAGCCATGAGTGGGTCTATCAATTGGATCCAGGCAGCGGAGATTCTAGGAATGTCAGACCGGCAGCTGCGGCGATGGCGTATCCGGTGGGGCAAGTTTGGCTATGACGGTCTCTATGATCGGCGGGCGCGGCGCCCGAGTCCGAGGCGGGTGTCGATGGCGGATGTGGAAAGAGTACTGGGACTCTATCGGGAGCGTTATTTCGATCTGAACGTGAAGCACTTCGTGGAGAAGCTGCGGGAGGAGCATCAGATCCAGCTCAGTTATACCTGGGTGAAGACGGCGCTGCAGACGGCAGGCTTGGTCGAGCGCTATCGCAAACGAGGAGCCCATCACAAAAAGCGTGAGCGGAAACCTTTACCGGGAATGATGTTGCACGTCGATGGCAGCAAGCACCAATGGATTCCTGGACTGGAGAGCTATCAGGATTTAATTGTTGTTTTCGATGACGCCACCAGCGAAATGTATTACGCACGGCTGGTGGAAGAAGAATCGACCGAAACCGTCATGGCGGGCCTCAAGCAGGTGATCGCGGATCGGGGCGTGTTCTGTGCGTTGTATTCGGATCGGGGAAGCCATTTTTTCTACACACGACGGGCCGGGGAATCACCGGACCGAAGCGTCAAAACCCAGATTGAACGGGCACTGAATCAAATGGGCAGCGAACTGATTCCGGCCATGAGTCCGCAGGCCCGGGGACGATGTGAGCGGATGTTTGGAACCTGGCAAGGCCGGTTGCCTCAAGAATTGCGGCTGCGAAACATTACCACCATGGAGGGCGCCAACGCATTCCTGCCGGATTGGATCGCCAAGGAACACAATCGGAAGTTCACCGTCCCGGCACGAGAATCGGGCACGGCATTCGTTCGATATTTTGGAACCGACCTGGACAAGATCTGGTCGATTCAACAGGAGCGGGTTGTTGGCAACGACAATACGGTGAGTCTTCCGAAGTTGAGTCTGCAAGTTCCGCAGCAAACGTTTCGATTCAGCCTGGCGAAGTGCAATGTTCTGGTCTGCCGGCATCTGGATAGGACGATCAGTCTCCATTACGGGCCGCATTGGCTCGGCAGCTACAACCCAGACGGACAACTCTTGCCGCTGCCGGTAGCCAAAACCGGTCATGCCAGGGCAATGCCGGTTTCCCGATCGTCGCCCATAAACAATCCTGACGCGAAAACTTTCCGGGCCGGAGGTCCGAAGGAGACCAAAAAAAGAAAGCGGGAACAAAAACGAAAGACGAAGGCAGCCTGATGAAAACTGCCGCTGCGGTGGAAAAACTAAAAAACAGTTTTTCCACCGCAGCTTGCAAAACCCTGCTGGGTTTCGCACAGTTTTCACAGGCTCGACGGGTATGAACTTAAAACAACAAAACCGGACAGATCACTTGCTACAAAAACCGGACATTTTCACTTGCTACCGACATTCACGTGGCTGAAGTCACGTGGCCGAAGTTGTCGGTAGCTGATGATATGGGCTCTGCCGGTCGGGTGCGAACCAGTCGGATCACCTGGCCTGTAGCAGTTGTTCAAAATCAGAGGTTGATGCGGGATTGCCGGCATATGTCCTGCCGACGCACATCTTGCCGGTAACTACGCCGAGCCAACGATCGGCGCGGGAACGGCAAATCGGCCGGATATCATCGACCGTTACCGGAATGGGATAATCCAAGTTCGAACGGACCAGCCATTGAGTGTGGCCCTTTTCAGCCTGGTAAAGGAGTTCATAATCGTGTGATCGCAGGGATTCCACGCTCCATAGTTTGTCCGATGCCCTATCGCACTGTACCAGCCTTACGGCAACCCCATCTTTGCGATTCTGATCGGGTACGCTCAAACACAGGTTCGCATCAAGTGGCGTTAGCTGGAACGTGTTGCCGACACGCTTGTGCGTCCATATTTGATTCTTATTTCCGAAGCATGTGGCTTGGACAACCTCGGCTCGACTGCTTTCCAGTTTAGCCGGTGCGGTGAGGCACTTCCCGCTCTGCTTGTTCTTAATCTCCGATCCCGACGAAAGATCGAGTACGATCCACAGCTGACTTGATTGATTTCCGCATCGCATCTGTTGGACGCGCGCGCCTTCCCTAACAGATTCGTTTCTGATATCGAGGCAGCGGCCATTGGAGTAGAGAGATATCGAAGAAGGTTGGTCCGCCGGTTTGGTTTCGGGTTCGACGAGAACGCAGGTGTCGCCGCGACGGAAACCCAGGCGATGCTCCAGGCGTGTTCTGCAGATCGGGAACCCTGTTCCGCCATCCACATTCCGCAAGTCGTCCCAATACTTTGCTGGAAACTCAAGCACGTCGAACGGATGTTGCGGCGCCCAGCGCAGATGATGACGGTCCTCGGGAACCTCTGCGTCTCGGGCTCTTTCCCACAGATCCACAACGCCGCGTGCCGAGCGGTAGATCGGCTCCAGCTCCTCGAGCTTGAGTCCAAGTCCCCGGACGTTCCAAAGAAAATCAGGCTCAAGGCCCACATGCGCGAGACCCGTACTGTTGAAATCCCAATACCTGCTGTTGTACACGGGCGGCCAAAGGAACTTATCCAGTTCCTTAACAGGACCGATCGCTGCCGGTACAAGCTTCATTGGTAGTTCGAACGGATATGACACGGGGTCTTCTTCTGGTATGTCGGCTTTTCGTGGTTTGCAAGGATGGCGTGGGGAAGGCATAGGCCAACCCGCAAAGCCATTGAAGTCGGATCCAATTGCGATTCGTCCGGCTGTGCCGCTCAATCCCCCATTTGCCGCGAGACTGCGGATCATTAGATACGCATTTGTCCACTCATCAACCCCGCCGCCTTCCACCTGCTCACAGGAAATTGGCACGCGTACCTTTTCCTGTGGGCTGGAAACATATTCGCCGGCTGGAGTTCCCAGCATTGCCGCAACGATTCCACCGCCTTGCAATATCCGGCGGATCTGGTCCGAAGTTTTCGCACGTTCGGTTTGTTGGATATCCTTCGTTTGAAGGTCGAATGGCACCACGTGACTGGCGAGAACCGGATATTTGCGCTGTTCGGTAATCCGCATCAAGTCTTCGAATGCCCGGCGTGACAGGTGCTCGGTATCGATGAGCATGCCTCGGGCGGTCAACTCCTCGACCAGAAACTTGCCGAGATCCGTGAGGCCCTCATTGGAGCATTCGTGCTCATACTCAACGCATTTTTCAGTTGCACCGGAGTTGACTACGGTAAACATTGCGGGCCCACTAAACTGATTGAGCTTGTGATGCACGGGAAACACGTAATTGACACCCATCGCCTCAAGACGGTTTAGCCCTTCGACGATCGTCGATTTTTCGCACTTCGGCCGATCCGTATCACAATTGAAAAGGTGTTGCAGTTCAGTGCCGAGAATAACAGCGAGCTGTCCCTTCGCGATGGCCTTCCCTGCTTCTACGGGATCTCGAACAATGCGGTACCAGCCGTTTCCCGGTCCGCCGTTGTCCCAGTCGATTTTCCGTTCCAATTCATAAGCCGCGCGCACTTGCCATTCGAGCGCTTCCATGTCGTTGCTGGTCCGGTTGGGTGCTCTTGCGGGCTGGATAACTCGGCCGAAGACACGGCCTCCGACAACGGGAATCTGGTTTTCACCTCTGCTGAACATGTCCTCGGAGTTCACCGCCAGCATCACCATCAGGCGAAGGCCGCCCTGGTAAGCGCGAAACAGCCAGTCCTCATATACCTGTTGGTGGGTGTATCTGTTATGCGCAGGCCAGGACTTGAAATCAGGGAAGCCATTTTCACCGTGGGTGTAATCGTGGATATGAAGTATGCCGAAGAGACCGCGCACAAAACTGAGTAGACCTTCATGAACGGCCATTTCTGCCGTATCGTGCCCATACTGCATCTCACGCGGTATCGGACCCAGAACCTTATCCGGTTCTCCGAAAGCTCTTCCCCAGATAATGGAACCGCCAAAACCAAGGTTGCCCATCTGATGGACATGGATATCCGCGTAGCCTTCCAGCGGATCGGCAGAAGAAAGCGTCCCGATGCCCCCCTCTATAGGTTTCCTCAGCGGTTCTTTCACGCAGGAGGAATCAGGAATCTTCCATACTCCTCGTTCGCCAATCGGAAATCCCAGGATCCGGTCCGTCGAACACCGCTCGGGATGCATGAAAACGTATCCCATAACATTCTTCGGAGTATTTTGACAGGCGGCGGTTGAATTCATCCCGTGGGGAATATTTCGCAACTCCGCTGAAACCTGCCTCTTGTCATCCTTCTTGTCGCAGACACCCAATTCGATCGGCCCCCAGACTTGCGCGAAGCCATTGGCACAAGTCGCAGCGAGCGTCAGCGCCACAGAAGCTACTAAAACTGAAAACTTTCGTTTCTCTTCCAATCTAAAATCGACCCCCGTCTCGGTGTCCAGGCCGGCCACAGTCTACATTTCTCATCCGGAACCGAAATACAAAAAGAAGTCGGTCTGAAAGTGATGGGTCTGACGGCCCAAATGAAACGTTGTGCGATGCGAATTGGAATTCAGTTACTCGACCGAAGATGCTTATACTGACGACCATCAGAAACCGTTGGATTATGGCCGGACAGTCCGCAGTTCCGCACTTAACGTGCCGCGAAGGTGACCATGACGTTTTCCGAATTGATGTTGAAGCTGGCATCGGACCCCGGTCGCACGGAGGATATTTCTGCTGAAGAGATTATCCGCGCGTTGAAGCAGGAGTTTCCGAGCGCCAGCCGCACCGGTCCGGCGCCGCTGGTGGGCGAGAGCATCGCGCCACCGGCCGATCTGCCTGGGATTGAATGGAAGGGCGGCGCCTATCATCCGACTTCCGTTCAGCAGGTGCGTGAGATTGTCTATTGGGCTCGCGGCCACGGAAGGCATGTCCGCACGGCTGGCGCCAGGCATTCCGTGCCGGAGAGCGTGTATTCCACCGACAAGCATGATGTGCGGGTCGTCCTCGACGGCGACCTCCGGCGGGTCACGTTTCTCGAAAAGACGCCGCAATATGGAATCGTTCAAGCGGGCGCAGGGTGTTATCTTGGGGTCAATCCCCAGGATCACTCGTCCACACCCGAGACTTCGTTCAACCGCATTATTGACGCGCAGGGCTATGCTCTGCCGATTCTCGGCGGCATCTCGCATCAATCGATCGCGGGATTTCTGCAGACCAGTTCTTCGGGCGGTTCGTTGTGCCATGGAATGGCGGACACACTGGTTGAAATCGAACTGGTCACGGGGACCGGCGATGTCGTGGTGGTGCGCAGCGGCTCCGATGAATTCAATGCGGCGGCGGTGTCGATGGGACTCTTTGGGGTGATTACACACGCGACATTCAAGGTGGAACCGCGGTATTTCGTCTCTGGAAACGAGGAGAATCGTCCGGTTGAAGACTCCCTGCTGACGAAGGAAGACGGCAGGTACCGCCTTTCCGATGCTCTTGCAACTACCGATTACTTGCATCTGAATTGGTTTCCCCAGCTTCACGTCAAACGCACGACGGAATGGAGAGGCTCGCGTGGTCCGGTTTTGGATCCAGGCAAGCCGTACAAGAGTGAGCTGAAAGGGCCGTTGTTGAATGCGCTCGCAGCCCTTGTGCTTTTGATTACGAGTGCCGCGTCGTCGATAGATCCGGAAAGGGCGGCGGTATTGGTTGGCGACCTGCTTCGTCTATTCGTCCAATTGGATGGCCCAAAGGATTTCAATTATTACTGGTATCAGACTTTGCCATGCGACGATCAGGTCGAAGTCGATTCGCTGATCAAGATCATCTTCACGGAAATCTGGTTGCCGCTGGATCAACTGACCGAAGCGGTGGATCGATTAAACGTGCTCTTCAAGGATCAGGCCGTCGCCGGCAATTTCGCCGTCGAGTTGTACGGCGCCAAGAAATCTCCATTCTGGCTCAGCCCGGCATTCGATCGCGATGTGGTGAGGGTCGATGTCTTCTGGTGGGCATACAGCTTCGGCAAACCGCGAGATCATTTTGCGCATTTCTGGAAGGCGCTCCTTGAATTGCCCGGGGCCCGCCTCCACTGGGGAAAGCATCTGCCGGATGTTGGTGAGATGTATGGATCTGTCCACTTTGATGTGAACTTCCTTCGCGATCGGTACGAGAAACTGGATGACTGGATGACGATGAGGCATCGCATGGATCCGCAGCGTGTGTTTCTCAGTCCGTACTGGCAGCAGATATTTGGCTTGTGAAGGCGCCTCGAGCAGCGCAGGTCGGGCCGTGCATGGTGTCCCTATATGCAACGTAACGAAGATAACTCCAATCGGGAATCTCTTCCAGACGCACCAGGGACCGGCGCCTCGCCCGGCACGACGCTGCCGCCGACGGATGGAGCACCGGGCAGTGCTTCCGCTTTCAGAACTCAAAGTGAATCATCCGAGGCATCCTTCGGCCATTTTCACCTGATCGAAAAAATTGGGGAAGGCGGAATGGGCGTTGTCTATCGCGCCCGCGACGGCGAACGAAATCAGCTGGTCGCATTGAAGACGCTTCAGCGCATGAGTCCTGCAGGACTGAGTCGCTTCAAGCAGGAATTTCGTATTCTGGCCGACCTCAGTCACCGGAACCTCGTCACGCTTTACGAACTGTTTAAGGATGGCGAGCGCTGGTGTTTCACCATGGAACTGGTGGAAGGGGTCCCCTTCATGCGCTACCTTGCCGGAGGTGATGAATCTACCTCGCTGGCTGACGCGGAACGCTTGGAGCGTCTGCGCGACGCCTTCTCACAGTTGTGCGATGGATTGGGCGCGCTTCACGGGGCCGGCAAGATCCACCGCGATGTCAAACCAAGCAACGTGCTGGTTTCGCCGGAAGGCCGTGTGGTCCTGTTGGATTTCGGTTTGGCTGCAGAACTTGGACCCTCAGGCAACACTCAAAGCACCACTGCTCCTCTCATCGGCACAATAGGGTATATGTCTCCCGAGCAGGCCGGCGGTGAACCGGTGTCGTTTGCGAGCGACTTGTACAGCATGGGTGTGATGTTGTACCAGGCGCTGACGGGTCACATGCCCTTCGAAGGTTCTGTTATCGAGATACTGCGCGCCAAATCGGATCACGAGCCCGTGCCTCCCGCCATGCTCAATTCCGGCATCCCTGAAGATTTGAACGCGCTGTGCGTCGAACTGCTCCGGAGGAATCCAACGGAACGGCCGTCCCCTCCGGATGTGAAGGTGAGGTTGGGGCGATCCTCCAGACAGGGAAAACCAGCGGCTCCGGAACATCACAACCCGCAGTACGCTCCGTTTGTCGGCCGCGGCAACGAACTTGGAGCTCTGCACGAGGCGTACCGCGCAACGCGCGCCGGAACGCCGGTCATCGTTCATGTGCGCGGTGTTTCGGGTGCGGGAAAAACCGCTCTGGTGCAGCGTTTTCTCGCCGAAATTTCCGCCGATCCCCGGGTACTGATCCTGTCTGGCCGATGTTTCGAGCAGGAATCGGTCCCCTTTAAGGCGCTGGATAACCTTCTCGACTCCACGACACGCTATCTTCGCCGCCTGCCTGACGCTGAAGTGAAGGCGCTTCTGCCGCGCGACTTCCGCGCGCTGGCGCGTGTTTTCCCCGTTCTTCGTCAGGTGGAATGCATCGCGGACGCGCCGCCGGCAAGTTCGGAACTGGTAGATCCTGTCGAACTGCGGCGCCGGGCTTCGACGGCCTTGCGCGAACTGTTCGCTCGAATCGGCGATCGCCGACCGCTCGTGCTGTCGATCGATGATTTGCAATGGGGCGACCTGGACAGCGCCAAACTGCTGACGGATCTTTTGATGCCGCCCGATCCACCGTTGTTCCTTGCCATTGGTTGCTGCCGCAGTGAAGATGCGGCGGCGAGCCCCTTTTTCAAATACCTTCGGCAGATGCACTCCGGATCCAACATTTCTTTCGATGAACGCGAGATTACCGTCGACCGGATCGAATCCAACGACATTCGATCTCTGACCCTGAAGCTGTTGGAGACGCTGGATACCGACCGGGAGGCGCTCGCCGAGGCAATCATTCGTGAATCCGCCGGACGCCCGTTTCTGGTTTACGAACTGGTCGAGTATGTCAAGGCATGTGCGGACGGCCTGAATCTCAAGAACCCGCTCACTCTGGATGAAGCTCTGTGGCAGCGGATTCAGCAGTTGCCGGAAGATCCGCGCCGGTTACTGGAGATTGTTGCGGTCGCCGGACGGCCCATTGGCGTTGAGGAAGCCTCCAGCGCAGCGGGGTTGACTACAAATGTTCGAATTGCTCTGCCGGTCCTGCGAACCGGCCGCCTGATCCGCATTACGAGCACCGACGGCGGCCGCCAGATTGAGGCATATCACGACCGCGTGCGGGAATGCGTCATGGCGCACTTTTCAGCGCAGACTCTTCAGGATCGTCACCGGCGGCTTGCAGACTCCTATGCCGCATCTGCCGAACTCGATTCCGAAATCATGGCTCTGCACCTCAGTGGAGCGGGAATGCCGGAGCAGGCCGCGATCTACTACGAGAAAGCTGCAGGGGCAGCTGCAAATGCGCTGGCTTTCGATCACGCTGCGGTGCTGTATCGGCGGGCGCTGGATTTGAAGCAGTGGACCGATGAAGAGCGCTGCCGTCTGGAAACCAGTCTCGGCGACGCATGGAGCAAGGCGGGCCGCGGGGCCGACGCGGCCCGTATGTACTTGTCCGCAGCGGAACGGACTGACGCCGGCTTCAGTCTCGAACTTCAGAGGCGCGCCGCGCTGCAGCTTCTCACCAGCGGACATGTGGATGAGGGAATCGCGCGGCTGGCGCCGGTGCTGGATTCCATCGGAACACGGCTGGCGCGCGCACCATGGCGCGCGTTGCTTTCGCTATTGCTGCGGCGCACACAGCTCCGGCTTCGTGGATTGGATTTCTCTCCGCATCGTGAAGAAACCATCGAGGCAGACGTAAAACAGCGGATTGACATCGGCTGGTCCGTTGTCGTCGGTCTGAGCGTGGTCGATCCAATTCGCGGGGCCGCTTTCCAAACCCGCAGTCTTTTGCTGGCCCTTGGCGCCGGCGAACCGTTTCGCGTAGCTCGCGCGTTGGCAACCGAAGCGGGACATCTTGCCAGCTCCGGAGCTATTGCGCGCGCCAGGCTCGTTCTGGATCGGGCTGAACCTCACGCTCGCCAAACAGGCAACTCTTATGCCATTGGAATGGTGGAGATGGCTCGCGGCACCGTTGACTACTTCGATGAAAAATGGCCGCAGGCGCTGCAGTTCTCGCGGAAGGCCGAGGCGACGTTTCGACAGCATTGCACCGGCGTCGCCTGGGAGATTGACACGGCCATCGCGTTCTCGCTCTGGAGTCTCGCGAAAATGGGCGAGATTGCCGAACTAAGCCGCGCCTGTCCCGCGCTCCTCAAAGAAGCTCGCGAACGCGGCGACCTTTACGCGGAAACCAATCTCAGCACGCAAATCATGGCAATGGTGCGGCTGGGCGCAGATAATTTAGAAGGCTTACAGGAAGAACTGCGGCGTGTAATGGATAAGTGGTCTCAGCAAAGCTATCACGTTCAACATCACGACGCGTTGCTTGCCTATGTGCTGGTAGAACTGTATTGCGGGAACCCGCGGGCCGCCTGGGACAGGGTGCAGAAGGAATGGTCCGCGTTCCGCTGGTCGCTGCTCAGTCATGTCCAGGATCTGCTAATCGAGATGCTGCAACTGCGTGCCTACTGTGCCCTGGCCATTGCCGCAACTTCCCGCGAACCTGCAGCATTTCTCGCCACCGCTGCCCGGGATGCACGCCGTCTTCGAAGACAAAAGTTACCCTGGACGATCGCTCTTGCCAATTACATTGATGGGGGCGTGGCGGCCATTCGCGGTGACGTCGCTATCGCGTCAAACCGGCTTGCCGCAGCGGTTTCCGGATTCGATGCGGTCCACGCCCACCTCTTTGCCGCGGCCGCACGTTGTCGGCTGAGCCCATTGATTGGAGAAGCAGAAGGCCGCGACATGCGAAACGCCGCAGGAGCATGGTTCGAATCACAAATGATCAAGAACCCCAGCCGGATGACCGCCGTGTATGCGCCGGGCTTCGATACCACTTGATGGCCGACGAGCCTCAGGCACATCGCCCGAACGTTTGGTATGCGCATCATTACTTCGACATCACGCGCGACCATGGAAGTCACGGCCGTTGCAGCAATTGGCGTACTCGGTCGAGAACGGCGTCTTTGTTTTCGCGGAAGTCTTTTACCGTGAGGACGGCCAATTCATCCGGTTGCACACCGTGTCCTTCCAGGCGAGTGCCCTTCGCAGTGTGATAGTCCATGATGGCGAGATGAACGCCAAACCCGCCTGGCAGTTTGTAATTCGTGGCACCCAGAACTCCGCCACTTGACGGCTGGCCAACGACGACTCCACGTCCGGTTTCCTGAACCGCCCTGGCAAACACTTCCGCGGCACTTTGGGTGCCACGGTCGGTCAGCACAATGAGGCGGCCTCGATAGGCGGACTTGCTGCCGCTAGTCTTGAGAGTGATCTCCTTGCCGTTCCGATTACGGAATGTACCGATGATCGTTTTTTCGCTGAAAAAGAGATTCAAGACTTTTTGCAAAACCTCAATGGCACCTCCGGAGTTGCCGCGAAGATCGAGGACCATCGCCGGTGCCGACCGGTTGCGCCCGACCTGACCGGCGAGCCATTTCCCCGGAGTCGCCAGAAATTTGGGAAAGCTCAAATAAACGGCGCCTCCCTCAAGGGTTCGGACGCTGCCGGACTCTGAAGGAAATGTGTACGATGCGCAAGGTAACTCGAGGCTTCGCGCTTGATCCTGCAAGTCCACCATTCGTACGGAGACTTTCCTTTTCGGGCCGACGCAATCGCCTTCCAAGCCCGTCAATATCCAACCACGCACCATCCCTCCACGCTGTGCAGCGGAATCCTGAGCTGACGCGCGGACAAGCCACTTCCCCTCGATCTCAGTTAAGGAAACGCCATAGTTGTAACTGAAACCTTGATGGACACCCATATGCGACACATGAAGTTCGTTCACCATCTTCGTCAGTACATCGCGCAATTGAATCTTGTCCACTGCGGCTTCGACGAGAGGCTGATACTTCACCTTCATCTGAGCCCAATCCACACCGTTGAGCTTTGGATCAAAGAAGTGCTTGCGGACCGTTTCCCACGTTTTGTGGAATACGTTCAAACGATCTGCAAGGGAAATCTGCAAGTAGGGGACGTGGCGCTCAGGGAGCTCCTGAGCCGGCGCAACCGTCGGAAGAAGGAGGATTCCAACGAGAACGATGCTTCTGAGTAGCGATTTTCTTTGCATGACTCGCATAGGATAGAGCCTCCGAAGTCAATCGACACTTCGCCGGGACAGCCAGTTCACGTCGGTTCGTGTTTGAATCTCTCCTGCGTTAAAAGCTCCGACAAGATCCGGCATCGAGCAAAGCAAAGCGGCCCATTTTTTCCCCTCCGCAACCTGGTACGTGCCGTCGATAACGCCGGCGCTCGGCCCCCCATTGACGCGAATCATCATGCTCGATGGGTTTAGAGGGAATGTCGCAACGTTCGAAAGAAACTTGTCCTGAACTTCGTTATCGAACAGGTATTCATCGACGTTGGAGGCGTAGAAAAGGCCGATCGTGGCGCCGTGCTCCTTTGCATATTGCCCGATTGCCCGCAGTGCTTTAGGACCGGCAAAGTCGCCAACGATTGGGATGATGAGATTTTTCTTTTCGTAATCCTGAACGGTGCTGAAACTTTCTTCGGTCGCCATATAGCTCCAGTTGTGACCCAGCCGATCTGTCGTCGTGGACATCAGCGCCTTGTAACTCCAGGTGGCCGGCGCCGGTCCAACGCGAGACCGGGTAAACCGGATATCCATCGTCTGATAGGTCATCGCGGGCCCGCCCTGAAAGAACGCGGTGTACACCTTCGTCAATCCCTGTTTGTCTTCGGCAGACAGAGCGAATCCGTGTTTCTTCGTCAGCAGGTCCCATGCAGCGGAAAGGTTGGAATCAAAGAGCTGCTGGTCGGATGGAACCTGTTCGAATGCTTCGAAGAGCGCCTTCGCCGTCGAGGACGTTGTCAAGCCGGATGGCGCCCTCCTGGAAAACAAACGAGACAGAAATTCGACGCGGTCGGCGGATAGCTCGAATACCGCCTTGTACAACAGGAGTTCCAACAGGTTTTGCCTGCGAATGTCGACAACGAAAGCCATCTTCGGCTTTAAGGCAGAAATGTAGGTGAGGTTTTGCTCGGGGCCCACGCCGATGAAGATGGAGCCCGGGTTGAATGTTTTCTTGAGCTCCGGCAGGACGACCTGGTAATCGTCTTCGTTCGATACGAAGTTTTCGAACCTGTAGGTGCCATTGGGTTCGGAAAAGTCGGTAACGATTTTCCAAAACTCTTTGTCGTTGAGTTGTCCCGGAAGGCCTTCAGCCGCAAGGAACGCCGTCTCGTGTACCGAACCGCGATGCAATACCAGGCGCCCGACCTCACCCTTTGCGTTTGCTGCAAATTCGATTTCGGCGTCCACATCTTTGAAGAAGAAGCGGGTTTCAGACTCGGGGAAAAGTGGGGACTTGAACTGGCCGGTGGACTCGGCCATCAGGCGATCACCCTCGAGTGTGATCAGAACGTCGAATCCAGGTCTGCGCATGTAGGTACCAACGTATCGCTTCAGGATTTCGCTTGGCAGCTTTACCGCAATCTTCTCCGGCACGCGTACCGCGCTTTGCTCCTGGCCGTTCTGGCGCAACACCACATGCGTGACGTCGCCCTTCTCGTTCTTGAAGAATTCGAACTCGATGCTGACCTCCGCGATGCGAAATGTCGTGTTCGAGAGTGCTGTCATAGCGAGAGCCTCCGAACCTGTTAAGGAAGCCGTCAAACGATCTCCGGCTAGAGCAACGGTTAACTTCGTGTTCGGCGCCAATCGGTACGTAGCAGCGTAGGTTTCCAGAATCGGGATGGGTACAACGGGCCCGCCTTGCTGGAGGCCATGAACCGGTTGGGACCAGAAAAGAGCAATTGCCAGCAGTCCGATGAAGCGTGAGAGCATGTTGAACCTCCGTGCCCACGTTTGTTGTGGTCACAATGGAAGGCGCGAACAGCGGCGAAAAACCCGCAGGATCCCGGAGTTTTTCTTGTTGTGCGAGACAATGACAGGAACTACCGACGTCTGAACTACTTCGCCGCAGGACGAAAAGCGGTCACGGGTAGATGGCGTTCGACATCCCGCAATCCAAATCCTTTTTGGAAGATCACCTTGTCGTCTTTGACAATGGCGACGGCGACGCCGGGCACTCCGAGCTCCTTTCGCTTCTCTTCAATTTCCTTTTCGATCTTTGCGAGCTTCTCTGCCAGTTCCGATGGTTGGGCATAAGTGGAGGCGAGTTGGTTTTGCGCGACCGTCAGGGACGAAGCAACGTTAACGGTGACGAGCGCCAAGGCGAGCAGGATGCGAAAACACCGTCGAGTACGCCCGTGGATGATTCGTGTTGGCATCGCAATTACTTTGGCGCAGGGCGAAATACAGCTGCGGGAATACGCGTGTTGAATTTCACCTCTTGCACTCTGACGACGATGCGCCCAATCTCATCGCCCTGCGTCACAGCAGTGAACGAAACCATCTCTCCATCCACGTTCCGATAGTCGGTATAGATCGTTTCCTGGCCTGCTCCTTCACGCTTGACGAGCAGGAATGATTTCGCCGAAATGTAGTCGGTGATGGCATTGCCCTTCTCTGGCGTTTTGACGACGACGTAGACCTCTTCGTCGGCAACCTTCGACTTCTCTTTGATCGTCACGGTCTTGTAAAGCGTCTTCCAGTTCAACAGTTCGTAGTAATCGGAGCTGATGCGTGCAGATTCCAACTGTTCGTCGTTGTATGTTTCGCCTTTCCCGGCGTATTCGACGCCGCCCTGCGCTCCATCAAAATACTCACGCTGGTAACCAACCCTCTTGCCCAGACCCACGATTGTTGTGATCTGCGTCGCCGAATTCGGAGCTTGCGCATAATTGGTGAGTTTCCCAGTCAATCCCTGATTCTCAAAATCCAGCGTGGCAGAACCAGTCGTCGAACGGTGCCGGCGCAGATTGGCTTCGCCTCCAGCGGCGGCAATTGCTTTCGCGATCAGTTCATCCAGTTTGATATCGCTCGCCTCGTGTTTAGCAGGCTCGCTCTGCGGAGAAGCCGGCTCCGTGTTCACCGCCATTGTCTGTGGCTTTCCAACGATGTTGTCAAAAACGGTGTCCCTAATTATCGCCACGGTCGCGTTGCTGGACGCGTTGGCTAAGACGACGAGGCCGAGTTTCTGATCCGGCAACAGTTCCACCAGGGCGGTGAATCCATTGATACCACCGGGGTGAGAAATGAAATGATGCCCGTTCCGGTCCGTCAAAAACCAGCCGAGCCCGTAACCCGCACCTGGCGGATAAAACGGGCCAATGTTGTCATCCACGGTGATCTGTCTCTTTACAATTTCGCGGAAGCCCCTCTCCGACACGATTCTTTTCCCGTCAATCACGCCACCGCCGAGCATCAGCCGGATCCACTGAGACATATCCATGACGTTCGAGGTGATCGCTCCGGCCGCCGCGATGTTGGCCATGTCGTGCGAGGCAAAGAGAACTTTCGTTGCAACCTTGTTCTCGAGCAAATAGCCAGTGGCGTGGTTTGTGACTTTCCCCAATTGTTTGAGCGAAGGGTAACTGGATTTCATGCCGAGCGGTTTGAAGATGCGCTCTCCAATGAACTTCTCCCAGGTCGTGCCGTTGGCCTTTGCAACGACTTCGCCCGCCGCGCTGTACATCACGTTCTGGTACTGAAACTTCTCGCGGAATTTGGCGGTAGGTTTGGCGAGGCCAGCAACCTGGATCACCTCCGACCGATTGAGGACTCCTGTGGCACTAACCAAATCACGGACAGCCAGGCCCGACCTATGAAGCAACAAGTCGCGCACGGTGATCATCGCGTCGGCTTCAGGATCCTGAAGTCTGAAATAGGACAGATGCTTCTTCGGCGAATCGTCAAGCGAGAGTTTGCCTTCGTCCTGGCTGATCACAGCAGCCATTGCGGTGAAGGATTTCGTACAGGAGGCGATGGCGAAAATCGTGTCTGGGGTCACGGGAAGATTGCGTTCGACGTCGCGCAAGCCAAATCCCTTTTGGAAGATCACCATGTCGTCTTTGACAATGGCGACGGCGACGCCAGGTACTCCAAGCTCCTTTCGCTTCTCTTCAATTTCCTTTTCGATCTTTGCGAGCTTCTCGGCCAGATCCGATGGCGGGGAATAAGTCGAGACGGGTTGGCTTTGCGCGACCACCAGCGACGAAGCAACGTTAATGGTGACGAGCGGCAAAGCGAGAAGAAGGACTATGAGTATCTTGGCTGTTCGTTTTGACATTACCCCTCGCTCGTTGATCGTGGAACTATGGACGAAGCCTCTGGGCGCATGGTCACCAAATTTTCACATCATGGAAGGCGCGAACGGCGGCGAAAAACCCGCAAGATCCCGGAGTTTTTCTTATAATGCGAGGCAATGACGGCAACCCCCGACGTGACCGCGCTGTTAATCGAATGGAATGAGGGCGATGACGCGGCACTCGAAAAACTGACGCCGCTTGTTTACGGTGAACTGCACCGGATCGCGGGGCGATGCATGGCCGGGGAGCGCCCCGGCCATACGCTGCAGGCATCCGCTCTGGTGAATGAAGCGTTCTTGAAATTGATCGATACACGGCGCGTGCAGTGGCAGAACCGGGCGCATTTCTTTGCCATGGCGGCGAAGCTGATGCGTCGCATTCTCGTGGACTTTGCCCGGCGGAAGCAGTTCCAGAAACGCGGAGGCGGCATGATTCAGGTGACGCTGAACGAAAATGTTGCGCCTTTGACCGATTCACGGAACGACCTCGTCGCCCTTGACGGGGCACTCACGGCGCTTGCAGGAATCAACTCGAGGGTAAGCCAGGTTGTCGA
>Ga0134122_10000620_pt1 | contig 24351 bp, 19 predicted proteins | sample KB302_FD_96461 | JGI IMG/M metagenome (GOLD analysis project Ga0134122, IMG submission 96461) | Terrestrial soil microbial communities without Nitrogen fertilizer from Kellogg Biological Station, Michigan, USA - KB3-0-2 | ecosystem: Environmental > Terrestrial > Soil > Unclassified ...
ATGTCTCGTCGAGTCTGCGGCCGACTAGATCCGTTCGGGATTGAAGTTGGCCTTCACGCCGCTGCCGTATCGCTTGAGCGCACCCTCAGCACCGGCGGCGTTGGGCCGCTGAAAGATCCAGTTTTGCCAGGCGGTAAGCCTGCCGAAGATCTTGGTCTCCATGGTCTCCGGGCCGGCGAAGCGCAGGTTTGCCTCCATACCCGTCAGCCCATCGGCGGAAAAGCTCGCGCGTTCCTCGAGGAAAATGCGCACCTCGTCCTCCCAATCGATGTGGTCGAGCGCACTCGTCACCAGTCCCATCCGCTCACAATCCTCGGCCCTCAGCAGTCGAGCGCACGCCGCCTTGGCTGCATCAACACTCGCCGGCTCGCCCAGAAACCGCGTCGCCAACCGCGATAGGCCATTGCTCATCGGGTAGACCCCGAAATTGAGGCCCGACAGCGCCAGGCTCGGCGGGGCGCGGTTGTCGCCCTGGAAGTTGCCGATCAGCATGAAGCAGCGGTCCGAGGCAAACGCCAACTCCGCCACCGTGCCGGCAAAGCAGCTGCCGGGCTCCACCAAGGTGACGAGGGAGCGCGACGTGAGGTCGACGCGCTTCAGCACGCGCTTCCAATACTGCAGGATTTCGCGCGCCAACCAGTGGTCGGCATTGGCCTCAAGCAGCGCGTCGTAGGCGAGCACCTGCGCCGGTTCACCCTGGCTCTTGAAGATCAGCACGCCGATCTCAGGTTCGTTCAGGCGCAAATGCAGAATGGCATCGTCGAGTTCGCGCGCCAGGCGCAGCGGCCAGAACGCGGCGCCTTGTTGTGCAAGGGCCGCCGCGGAGGCGGGCGGTTGCGTGCCCGGACCACTGAGCGTCACGATGGCGCGGCGGCTGCTTCGGTCGATCTCCACCTTGAGCGCCGAATAGGCGATGGCGTCGGCATGAAAGGTGCGCTCGATCGGCGTCAAGCTGATGCCCTTGGCATGGGCGGGGCGATCCGATTGGACGGCCAACGCCCGCGCCGCCTCGGCAATGCTGCGATCGAATTTCGAATTGGGGATGACCTGATCGACGAGCCGCCACTTCACCGCCCGGCTGCCCTTGACGCCTTCTTCCACGGTGCAGAAGGTGTCGGCGAGGTCACGACGCACCTTGCGCTTGTCGGTCACCCGCGTCAGCCCGCCGGTCCCCGGCAGTACCGCCAGCAACGGCAGCTCGGGAAGCGCGACGCTGGAATTGCCATCGTCGGCAAGCACGATGTGATCGGTCGCCAGCGCCAACTCATAGCCGCCACCCGCAGCCGTACCCCGAATGGCGCACAGATACTTCTGTCCCGATCGGGCGCTGGCATCCTCCATGGCGTTGCGGGTCTCGTTGGTGAATTTGCAAAAGTTGACCTTGTGGGCGTGCGATGAGCCGGCCAACATGCGAATGTTGGCGCCGGCGCAGAACACCCGTTCCTTGCCGGACTTGAGCACCACGACTTTGACTTCCGGATGCTCAAAACGCAGGCGCTGCACGGCGTCGGCAAGCTCGATGTCGACGCCCAGGTCATAGGAGTTGAGTTTGAGTTGGTAGCCTCCAAACAGGCCGCCATGCTCATCGACGTCCATGATCAACTCGGCCATCTCACCGTCGAATTTCAGTTTCCAATGCCGATAGCGCGCCGGCTCGGTCTGAAAATCGATGCGGGTGGCCATCGTCGCTCCACTCCCTTGCGTTGCACCGGCGCCGATCATGCCACGAAAGGAGCGCCGCGCGCCCCTCGCCCAGGTATGCATTATTATGCCGGCTAAATAACCAATCCTGCACAATAATGCAAGCTTGGCCGGGCCTCCCGGGCCGCGCGGTGCCATCGGCAGGAGCGCGCGCGGCCAGCGCGCCGGGCCTTGCCCGATCGCAACCTAGCCTCGGTACGGCGGTCCCAAGGGGATTGGTCCCTCGGGCGTTGACGCAGGTGCAGGCGCGGGTCGATCAAGACAGGCTCATCGGCGGGGCGTCGCGGCGGCCCTCGCCGCGCCAGGGAGGGACCCAAGCGCCATGCACGCAGATGTCATCGTCGTCGGCGCAGGGCTGGCGGGCCTGGTGGCGACGGCGGAGCTTGCCGCGGCAGGGCGCAGGGCGATCCTGCTCGAACAGGAGCCCGAGGCCTCGCTCGGCGGCCAGGCGTTCTGGTCCTTCGGCGGCCTGTTCTTAGTGGACTCACCCGAGCAGCGTCGCTTGCGCATCCGCGATTCGTATGAGCTGGCGTGGCAGGACTGGCTGGGCTCGGCCGGCTTCGATCGCCGCGAGGATCACTGGCCCCGCCGTTGGGCAGAGGCCTACGTCGGCTTTGCCGCGGGCGAGAAGCGGGCCTGGCTCAGGGCGCTGGGCGTCCGCTGGTTTCCGGTTGTCGGTTGGGCTGAGCGCGGCGGTTATACGGCGATGGAGCATGGCAACTCGGTGCCGCGCTTTCACGTGACTTGGGGCACCGGACCGGGCCTGATCGCTCCGTTCGTTGCGAGCGTGCGCGCGGCGGCGAGCCAAGGTGTCGTCGTCCTCAAATTTCGCCACCGCGTCAGCGCGCTGACATCGACCGGCGGCCTGGTCGACGGCGTGCGCGGCGAGATCCTTGCCCCGAGCCCGGTGGCGCGCGGCGAGCGCAGCTCACGGACCGTGACCGGCGAGTTCGCGCTCAAGGCGCAAGCCGTCATTGTTGCCTCGGGTGGGATTGGTGCCAACCATGAGCTCGTGCGCCGCAACTGGCCCGAGCGGTTGGGCACGGCACCCAAGCGCATGCTCAGTGGCGTGCCTGACCACGTCGACGGGCGCATGCTGGCGATCACGCAGGCCGCCGGCGGACGTCTGATAAATCCGGATCGCATGTGGCACTACACCGAGGGCATCCGCAACTGGAACCCGATTTGGAGCGAACATGGGATCCGCATCCTGCCCGGTCCGTCGTCCCTCTGGCTCGATGCGCTCGGACAACGCCTGCCCGCGCCGCTGTTTCCGGGCTTCGACAGCTTGGGCACGCTTAGCCACCTGCGCCGCACCGGCCACGACTATTCCTGGTTCGTGCTGACACAGAAGATCATCGAGCGCGAGTTCGCTCTCTCGGGCTCGGAACAGAACCCTGAGCTCACGAGTGGCAGCTGGCTCAAAGTGATTCGCGCCCGGCGCGGCGGCGGTGCGCCACCAGCGGTGCGCGCCTTCCTGGAGAAGGGCGCCGATTTCGCCGTCGAGCGCGATCTGGGACGGCTCGTCGAGCGCATGAATGCACTGACGGGGGAAGGCCTGCTCTCCGCCTCGAAGCTGGAGGCGGTGATCCGCGCCCGCGACCGCGAGATCGACAACCCGTTTGGCAAGGACGCACAAATAACCGCGCTGCGCGGCGCGCGCCAGTACCTCGGCGACAAGCTGATCCGGGTCGCCAAGCCGCACCGCATCCTCGATCCGGAAAGCGGGCCTTTGATTGCGGTTAGACTTTGGATCCTGACGCGCAAAACGCTGGGCGGGCTCGAAACCGATTTGTCGGCGCGCGTGCTGAGGGGCGACGGGCAGCCGCTCGGCAATGTATATGCCGCCGGCGAGATTGCAGGTTTTGGCGGCGGCGGCATGCACGGCTATCGCGCCCTCGAGGGCACGTTCCTCGGCGGCTGCCTGTTCTCGGGTCGGGTCGCCGGCCGCGACGCGGCCCGGGCAGTCGGCTGAGGCCGAGGTAACTAGTTAGCGCTCGATTGCCGGCGCAGCCGCGCCGTGGCCTCGGCATCGACTTTTCCGTGGTCGTCGAACACCACGCAATAGTACCGCCGGGCAAAGTCGGCGCTGATCTTACCGTCCGCGAAATCCTCTTCAACCCTCTGGGGGTCGCGCGCAAGGGGCGTGCCGAAGCCGCCGCCGCCCGCCTGTTCATGCACGATCAGTGCCGCGTGGGGCACGGTCATCGTCACCTTGCTGGGGAGCGGCTCGCGCCGATTGTCGATCTCGATGAAGTTTTGCGATTGACCGCCGGGCACCCCGCCCGCCAGGCCGTAGGGTTGGAAGGCGACCCGGTCCGTGCGCAGCTGCAACAGCGCCTCCCTTGCCAGGATGCGGTAGGAACGGCGCAAACCGACCCCTCCGCGCCAACGGCCGGCGCCGCACGTGTCCGGCACGAAGGCGTACTCCTCAACACGCACGGGATGTTCCGCTTCCATCACCTCCACCGGCATGTTGGACAGGTTCTGCGAGGCGTTGGTAACGGCCTCCAGACCATCCTTGTCCGGCCGGCCGCCCCAGGCTCCGCAGATCATATCGACGATGATGAAGGGTTTTCGATTTTCCCTGAGGCCGCTGATGCAGACCACGCTGTTGCCGCCTTCGCCCGCAGCCGGCACCCGCTCCGGCACGATTTGCGCCAGGGCGCCAAGCATCGTGTCGAACACGCGATAGCCGGTGAGTGCACGGGCGGCACACGGGCCCGGCAGCACGGGATTGAGCACGGAGGCTTCCGGCACCTTGACCTCGATGCAGCGGAACACGCCCACGTTGTTTGGTATCTCGCGAGAAAGCACGCAGCGCACGCTCAGATAGGTGAGGGACCGTGTGAAGCTCAGTGTCGCGTTGAGCGCACCTTTCACCTGCGGCGAGGAGCCGGCGTAATCGACCAGCAGACTGCCGTCCTCGCGCACTTCAACCGCGGCTTTGATGGGTATAGGCTGATCCGTGAAGCCATCCCCGTCGATATGATCGATGAATTCGTAGCGACCCTTCGTCCATTGCTTGATCTCGGCGCGGGTCAGTCGCTCGGCATAGTCGATCAGTTCCGCCATGTAGGCTTCGACCTCGTCCGCCCCGTAGCGCTGCAACAGCCTTTGCAGGCCGCGCTTGCCGATCTGCGCCGCGGCGTATTGTGCGGAAAGATCACCCCACACCCGCTCGGGCACGCGCACGTTGATTTTGATCATCGTTGCCAGCGTCTCGTTGAGCGTGCCGCGATCGTAGAGTTTGAGTGGCGGGATGCGCAGACCCTCCTGGTAGATTTCCGTGGAGTCCGAGGCGTTCGATCCCGGCACGCGGCCGCCAACGTCGGTATGATGACAAATGACGACGGCAAAGCCTCGGCGGCGGCCGGCCTGGAATAACGGCATGAACATGAAAATATCGGGCAGGTGCATGCCGCCGTGGTAGGGATCGTTCATGATGACGGCGTCGCCCTCATGCAGGTCCGGTCCGAACTTGGCGAGCACGGCAGCCATGGCCTCCGGCACGGCACCGAGATGCTGAGCGATGGTCTTGGCCTGTGCCACCATCTGGCCGTCGGCGGCACAGATCGCCGCCGAAAAATCCATCACGTCCTTGACGATCTCCGAGCGGGCGATACGCATCACGGTGTACGCCATGTCGTCGGCAATGGCATCAAGGCCGCTCTTGATGACGGCGAAAGTGATGGGATCGATCTGCATGGACCTTAGTTCAGCTCGAGCACGATATTGCCGATGGCGTCGAGGTGTATGGTGGCGTCCGGCGGCACCACGATGGTGGCATCGAACTCTTCGACGATGAGCGGACCGCGGCGCGCTTTCGGCGTCAAGGCCGACCGCGGCACGACCTCGGTGATCGTGGCGGCGCTACCGCGTGCAAAGTGCACGTGTCGATACGCCGCCGCGGCCGCGGCGGCCGGCGCGGCGATCGTCAGCCGCTTGAAGTTGAGGCGCTGCTCGCTCAGGCCGCGGCCGACCACGCGCAATTTCACGAGCTCGATCGGACTATCGTCCCGATAACCGTAGGTCTTTTCGTACTCGTCGATGAAGCGCCGGCGCATTTCCACCGGATCATCACCGTCGTAGTGAATGGTGAGCTCGCTCGCCTGGCCTTCGTGGCGCAGGTCCGCCTCCCAACCGAACCCGACCCGATCTTTGCCGAAACCATCGGCCGCAAGCCGGGCGGCGACCTCGTCGGCGAGTTCGACCTTGGCGGCGTTGAGGTCGGTCGGACTCAGCTCGTCGAGGCAGCGGCTGACCGTTCGCAGGCCGATCTGCTCGAGGTCGGCTGCCAGCATGCCCACCGCGCTGAACACGCCGGCCAGCGGCGGCACGACGACACGGGCAATGCCGAGGTCGCGGGCGAGGTCGGTGGCATGAATGCCGCCGTTGCCGCCAAAGGCAACGAGCGTCAGGTCGCGCGGATCGCGGCCGCGCTCGACCGTCACGGCGCGAACCGCCCGCACCATCGCCGCGTTGGCGACGGCGCGGATGCCATGCGCGGCCTCCTGTAGGCTGAGCCCAAGCGGCTTTGCCACGTGGCTGGCGACGGCGCGTTCGCTGAGGCTGCGCTCGATCGGCAGACGGCCGCCCGCCAGCGCCTGGGGATTGATGAAACCAAGGACCAGGTTGGCGTCGGTCACCGTCGGGCGGTCGTTGCCGAGGCCATAGCAGGCCGGACCTGGCACGGCACCCGCCGATTGCGGACCGACCGTCAGCAGCCCGCCTCGGTCGATGCCGGCCAGCGACCCACCGCCGGCACCAACCTCGGCGATGTCGATTGCCGGCACCTTCAGCAGGTAGCCGCCCGCCTTGACGAACCGGCTCGAGGTCGAAATGCCATCGCGGAATTCGTATTCCGAGGTCATACTGGGTCGGCCGGCCTCGACGATGACCGCCTTGGCGGTGGTGCCGCCCATGTCGAAGACAATGAGATCGGACCAGCCACGGGCCCCACCCAACCGTGCCGCGCCGATCACGCCACCCGCGGGCCCCGATGCCACCACGAACACCGGCGTCTCGCAGGCGCTTGGCGCGGCCAGCATGCCGCCGTTGGAGGTGATGACCCGGACCGGGGCTTGAATGCCGATGGCGCGCAGCCCGGCCTCCAGGTTGCGCAGGTATGCACGCATGGCGGGGAGCAGATAGGCGTTCACCACCGTGGTGCTGGTGCGCTCGTATTCCTTGCGCTCCGGCAACACCGCGTACGAGGCGGTAACCAGCAATTGCGGAAAGCGTGCGCGCAGAATGTCTTCGATGCAGCGCTCGTGCAGCGGATTGCGATAGCTGTTGAGAAGGCACACGGCGACCGCCTCGATGCCGGCAGCGGCCAGCCGTTCACCGGCCATCACGACGTCCCCTTCATTGAGCGGCTCGACAATACTGCCGTCGGCGGCAATGCGTTCGCCGACCTCCAGGCGGTAGCGGCGCGGGACCAGCGGCTTTGGCTTGTCCCAGCTCAAATCGAACATGTCGGGCATGCGGATGCGCCCGATCTCGAGCACGTCACGAAAGCCGCGCGTCGTGATCAGGCCGGTGCGGGCACCGGTGCGCTGCAGGATGGTGTTGGAGCCCACCGTGGTGCCGTGCAGCACCTCGGCGATTAGGTGCGGCGCCAGCGCCAATTCGCGCAACAGCGCCTCCAGTCCGGCGACGACCGCGCGGCTTGGATCGTCGGGCGTGGTCGCGACCTTGCTCTCGTGCAGCACGCCGCCGCTCGACAGTACGACGATGTCGGTAAACGTTCCGCCGATGTCGACCGCGACCCGCAACCTCACGCCCTTCGTCCGCCCTGCCGCTTTTGCCGGGGCTTTAGCGATTGAGCCAGCGCTTGGCGAAGCCGAGCAGGCCTTGCGGCATGAAGATCACCATGGCGATGAAAATGATACCCACGGGCACGAGATAGGGGAATTCAGCGAGGTAGGGAAGGTTGAAAGTGGTCGCCAGGTAGGGGAACAGACGTGAGAGGCCCTCGCGCAGACCCAGGAAGAAACCAGCCCCGACAATCGGGCCCACCAGCGTGCCGATGCCGCCCATGACATTGAAGATCACCACCTCACCGGAGACCACGAAGTAGACGAAGTCCGGCGCGGCAAAGCGATTCTGCACAGCATAAAGCACGCCCGCAAGGCCCGCGAACAGGCCCGATATCATGACCGCCACCATCTTGTAGCGTTCGACGGGATAGCCGATGGCGCGGGTGCGGGCCTCGTTTTCGCGGATCGATTGCAGCACCATGCCGAACGGTGACTGCGTGAGACGGCGCAACAGCAGGTAGGCGGCCGCCACCACGGCCAGCACGAACCAGTGCAGCGTCGTGGAGGTGAACGGCGTCGTCCATAGGCCCGGGATGCCGAACCCCGGCCGCGAGAACGCCAGACCGTTTTCGCCGCCGGTCACCTCGGTCCAGGTGAAGATGATGACGTAGAAAATTTGCGAGAAAATCAGCGTGGTGATGGCGAAGTAGATATCGCGCAGCCGCGTGGAAAAATAGGCGACGAACAGGGCCACGGCGGCCGAGCCGGCCAGGCCGTAGACGATGGCGAGCCATAAGTTGGGCGGCTTTACCATCAACAACGCTGCCGCGGCACCGTACATGCCGAGACCAAAGAACGCCGAGTGGCCAAACGACACCATGCCGGTGTAGCCAATGAGGATGTCGGACGACATCGCCAACAGCCCCCAGATTAGAATCTCGGTGAGAAATCGGCGCCAGAATTCGGGCAGCACCAGGGGTGCCAGGATCAGCACGAGGATCGTGACGGCAAAGCCTGTCCAATAGATGCTGGCGTGTCGTGAGAGGCTCATTTGGGTGTCGGGACGAAAAGACCGGTGGGCCGGAAGAGCAAGGTCAGTATCAGTACCACCGAGGAGACGATGATCGCCTGCGAGGGACTGACCCAGATCGAGGCATACGCCTCCAACAGACTGATGAAGATCGAGGCCGCGATGGAACCGCCAAGATTGCCCATGCCGCCGACAACAACGACGATGAAGGCCTTGAGCACCCAATCGAGGCCCATGGCATGGTTGACGCCGACCAGGGGACCAAACAGCACGCCGCTGGCCGCTGCCATCCCCGCGCCCATGGCAAATACGCCGGTATGCACCCATGGTACCGGAATGCCCATGGCCTGCGCCATTACGCGGTCCTGGGTGGTGGCCCTGATCCAGATGCCGTAGCGCCCGTACTTCAGGAACAGGTAGAGCCCGCCGATCATAGCGGCGGACAGGCCGGCGATCAGCAGGCGATACCAGGGGTATTGCAGGTAGAACAGGGTGAACTGGCCGCTGAATGGTTCCTGGATCTTGCGCGCCACCGGCCCGAACTGCCACAGGGCATAGTTTTGCAGGACCAGCGAGATGCCGAAGGTGGCAAGAATGGTATAGAGCGGATCACGCCCCAGCAGCGGCCGCAGCGTCACCACTTGCAGCGCGGCGCCGAGGGCGGCGATGATGATCATCGCAACCACGAGCGCCAGCCAGAAACTGCCCGTGGTCGCCAACGTCGCGACGCCCATGTAGGCGCCGAGCATGAACAGCTCGCCATGCGCGAAGTTCACCACGTCCATGATGCCGAAGATGAGGGTCAGCCCCGAGGCCACCAGCGCCAGGATCATCCCCGTGACGATGCCATTGACGGTTTGGATGATGAGGATGTCCCAGGGGATGTCCACCGTTTCACACTCCCAGGTATTTGTGAATGATTGGGTGATCGACCGTCAGTTCCGCGGCTGCGGCGTGGTACTGGACGGCTCCCTTTTCCATGAATTAGACGCGCTGGCTCGCCGCTAGCGTCAGCGATACGTTCTGCTCCACCAGCAGGATCGCCACGCCGTCCCGGTGCAAGACCTCGATGCTCTCGCGGATCTGCGAGACCATGCGCGGCATCAAGCCTTCGGTGGGCTCATCGAGCAGGATGATCTTCGGCTCGAGCATCATGGCACGACCGATGGCCAGCATCTGCTGCTCACCGCCCGAGAGCGTGCCGCCGGCCTGACCGCGACGCTCGGCCAGACGCGGAAAGTAGGCAAACATCTTTTCCAGCAGCTCTTGCTTGCGCGCCTCCGAGACGCCATTGCGGTCGAGCCCGGTGCGCAGGTTCTCCATCACGGTCAGCAGCTTGAAGATGCGCCGGTCCTCGGGTACGTAGGCGATGCCGATGCGGGCCAGCTTGTGCGAGGGCAGGCCGCTGATGGGTCTGCCGTCGTAGACGATGCGGCCCGCGCTGGCGTTGACGAGACCCATGATGGTCTTGAGCGTGGTGCTCTTGCCGACGCCGTTGCGGCCGATCAGTCCGACGACCTCGCCGCGGCCCACGTCGAGAGAAACGCCATTGAGGATGTGGCTCTTGCCGTAGTACGTGTGCACGCCTTCGACAGAGATGAGGGGCTGCGCTGAGGCCTCCGACGGGTTCATGTCTTGAGGTAAACCTCCAGCACCTTGGGGTTTTCTTGGATCTGCGCGGGCGTTCCCTCGGCCAGCACCGCCCCATAGTTGAGCACGGTAATGCGCTGCGCCAGCTGCATCACCACTTGCATGTCGTGCTCGACGATTAGAATTGTGAGATTTTCGCTGATCCGTCGCACCAGTTCCATGGTGCCGTGCGTCTCCGCCGCGCTCATGCCCGCGGTCGGCTCGTCGAGGCACAAAAGCTGCGGCTCGGTGGCGAGCGCGATTCCGATCTCGAGGTTGCGCTGTTCGCCGTGCGACAGGTTGGCGGCAAGTTCGCCGGCTTTGCCGGCGAGGCCAACGGAGGTCAGCAGCGTCTCGGCCTTGTCCATGATGTCGTGAAAATCGCGATGATGCCTGAACATATTCCAGCCGTGGTGGCGCGACTGCACGGCGATGCGCACGTTTTCGAGCGTGCTGGCGTTGGGCAAGATATTGGTGATCTGGTAGGAGCGCGCGATGCCCTTGCGCGAAATGCGGTTAGGCGGCAGGCCGCCGATATCCTCGCCGGCAAAAACAACGCGCCCGGAGGTCGGCCGCAGCACGCCCGTCAGGCAATTAAAAAAGGTGCTCTTGCCGGCCCCGTTCGGCCCGATAATGGCGCGAATCTCGCCCCGCCGCACTTCGAAGTTGACGGCATTTAGCGCCATCAAACCTCCGAAGCGCACCGTGAGGGCTTCCGTACGAATGATAGGATCGCCAGCGCCTCCCCGGTCGACCGGGGAATGCGCTGTCACGGCGGCGGCGGTCACTTAGGCAAACTTGCAAGCCGGCGGGAAGATCGTCTTCTCCTTCGGAATGACGTCGAGGATGCGGTGCTTGCCGTCTTTGACGTCGAAGATGAATTCCCGGATGAAAGCCTGATGGTCCTCCTTGCGCAGCACCTTGTCGCCTTGCGGGAAGTCATCGCCTTCCTTCATTTCGAGACCCTCGAGCGCCTCGATCAGCTTCATGGTGTCCGGTCGGCCCTGGAACTTGGATTTTTCCATGCCGAGCTTCAGGGCATTCATGGCCTCGAAATTCGACTGCACGTAGCGATCGGGCAGCGGACCCGAGGGATCGATGGCCTTGAGGCGCTTCAGCGACTCTTCGAAGAACTTCTTGTGCGCCGGCGTGTCGAGCGGCGGATCGAACACGGGGATGTAGCGGTTGATGCCGACGAAGCCCTCGATCTTGTTGCCGAGCGCGGGCAAGTTGGTCGACTCGGCGATGGCGCCATCGCCGGCCCACTTGTATTTCTTGGTCAGGCCGAGGTCGTAGGCCTGATTGCCGATGGTGACGCCATCCTTACCGAAGAAGATGCCGAAGAAACCGTCGAAATCGCCGGTGATCTTGGACAGGAACGGCGTCATGTCGGCCGTGCCGAGCGGGATGCCCGTAGTGCCGGCGATGCTGCCGCCCGCTTTCTTGATCTCATCGGCGTAGGCATCGCGCGTCGACTGACCCCACGAGTAGTCGGCATAGGCCAGGTGCCACTTCTTCCCCATCTTGTTGACCAGGTAGGGCGCAAAGGCCACGGCCTGCGCCGGTGCGTAGTCGTAGGGTCGGAAGCTGTAGCGGTTACACTTGCTGGTGGTGAGCGTGGTGTCGAGGCAGACGCTGATCATATTGACGATCTTGGCTTCTTCGAACACCGGCATGCAGGCCAGGCAGATATTGGAGAGGAAACCGCCCAGGTGCACATCGACGTTGTCCTCCACCACCAGCTTCTCGGTCTTGCGGCGACCGACGTCGGGCTTGGATTCATCGTCGGCCACGATCAGTTCGACGGGTCTTCCGTTGATGCCGCCTGAGGCGTTGATGCGATCCACCGCCATCTGCAGGCCGACGAGCGCGGTCTTGCCGCCGGCGGCGGCGGCGCCCGAGAGCGGCTGCAGCGAGCCGACTTTATATGGCTTGGCTTGGCCGAACGCCGCGCGCCAGGGCGCCGGCACCAGCATGCTCGCGCCCAGTGCGCCCGCCGTCGCGCCGTAACCGATCAAGCGGCGGCGCGTGACTTTGCCGGCATACCAAGCTGCTTCGGCCTCGTCTTTCTGGTCGATTGACATCCAATGTCCTCCCTTGCTGTCGGTCTCGCGCCGCGCCGAACGGATGAACGGCGACGCGCGCGCGCATCGTCATACGGAGTTGGCGATCGGAGTTGGCGATCGGCGTCTTTGCTGAGATGCTAGCGGAAAGGTTTTGTCGCAACAAGCCGGGAAGATGGGCAGAAAATGCCCTTATGCCGCCACCCAAGCGGGCAGCAGCCGTGACCCACCCCGTAGCGAGGCAGTTGAGGTATGGCCGATCGCATTCCTCCTTGTGAAGAGCAAGCCTTGCCCGCAGGGCGTGCAAGCGCTGGGGCAGACCGGCCTGCGGCACCTGCCCAGCGCAGCCGCGCGCGGGAAAAGCTGTCTTGCCATCTAAGGAGTGCGCGATGCGCCCATTTCTAACCCTGCAGCATCCGGCCCAGGCACAGCGCTACTACGCCCAGGGCCGATGGCGGCAGGACACCTTTTATGGCCTGCTGGTGCGCCATGCTGCCGCCCGGCCGGCGGCGATTGCTCTTGTGGACGGGCGGCGAAGGCTGAGCTGGGCCGAGCTCTTGAGCTGGGTCGATGGTGTCGGCGCCGACCTTCGCGGCCGCGGCCTCAAGGGCGGTGAGCGGGTTTGCCTGCTGCTGTCGAACCGCGTCGAGGCCATCGTCACCTTTCTTGCCTGCGCGCGCGAAGGCCTGGCCTGCAACCCGTCGCTGCACCGCAGCCACACCTGGAGCGAGGTCACCAACTTGTTGCAGCGCTTGGGCGCCCGCGCGCTGGTAGCGGAACCCGGCTGGGGCTCGGCGCCCGCCGATCTCGACGGCGCCGCGGCGAGGCTCGCCTCCTTGCAGGTGGTCTATGATCTGGCGCGATTTCCCAAGGCCGGCGACAACGGCGGCGCGGCCTCTTGGGATCCGGACCGGGTCGTCTATCTGGCGTTCACCTCCGGCTCGACCGGGACGCCGAAGTGCGTCATGCACTCGCACAATACGCTGTTGGCCAATGCCCGTGACCTGGTGGCGGACTGGGGCCACGGGCCCGAAACGGTGTTGCTCAGCCTGTCGCCCCTGTCGCACCATATCGCCTGGGTCGGCGTGGCACAGTGGCTGCTCGCGGGCTGCCAATTCGTCTGCAACGACCCGCCACAATCAAGCTCGACCCTGGACTGGATCGTCGAGACCGGGGCGACGTACGTGATGGGCGTGCCCACCCATGCCATGGACGTGCTCGCCGAGCAGACGGCGCGGCGCCTGCCGCGCCTGGGGCGTGTGGCGGTTTTCTATATGGCCGGCGCGCCGATTCCACCCTCGGTGGCGGCGGCGTTCGTGGCGCAGGGCGTCACCCCGCAGAACGTCTACGGCATGACGGAAAACTCCTCGCATCAATACACGCATCCCGCCGATGCCACCCAGACCATCGTGGCGACCTGCGGCCGCGGCGGGGGTGGCTACCAGGTCGCACTCTTTGACCCAACCGACCGGGACCGCCCCGTCGCCCCCGGCGAGGTGGGTGAGATCGGTGGGCGCGGGCCGGCGCTCATGCTCGGCTATTTTGACAACCAGCACGCCACGGAAATGAGCTTCAATAGCGATGGCTGGTTCATGTCGGGCGATCTTGGCAGCATGGACGAACACGGCAACCTCAAAGTCGAGGGCCGGCTCAAGGACCTCATTATCCGCGGCGGCCACAATATCTATCCCGCACACATCGAGGCGCTGGCGCTGCGTCATGCTCAGGTGGGGCGGGTCGCCTGCTTTGCCGTGGCCGACGCCCGCCTGGGCGAGCGCGCGTGCATCGCCGTGTCGGGCAGCGCGGCAGCCCACGACCTCCTCGAACATCTCGGCCGTGAGGGTCTCTCAAACTACGACATGCCCGAGTATTTCCTGCGGCTCGCGGAGTTCCCGCTGACCGCCAGCGGCAAAATTCTCAAGCGTGAGCTCGTCGAAATGGTAAAGCGCGGGGAGCTTTTGCCCGAGCCCGTCCGTTACCAAGCCAAGAAAGGGGACGCCTGATGTCTGTCGAGCTTACCCACCGCGAGGACTGCGCCGTGCTGACGCTCAATCGACCCGAAGCGCTCAACGCGCTCTCGGTCGCCATTCTAGGGCAAATCGGCGAGGCCTTCGATGCGGTGGCAAGATCGAAAGCGCGAGCGCTGATCATCACCGGGGCCGGCAACAAGGCATTCTGCGCCGGCGCCGACATCAAGGAATTCCGCCACCAGGCCATGATGGATTGCAAGACGCGCACCGAACTCGGCCAGGCGACGTTTGCCAAGCTCGATACGTTGCCAATCGCCTCGATTGCCGTGATCAACGGCTATGCTTTCGGCGGCGGCCTTGAGTTGGCTCTCGCCTGCACATTCCGCTTGGCGCTGCCCAATGCCAAGCTCGGGCAGCCGGAAATCAAGCTCGGCACCATCCCTGGTTACGGCGGCACACAGCGCCTGCCGCGGCTGATCGGTGAAGCGCGCGCCTTGGAGCTGATCTTGACCGGGCGCACCGTCGACGCCGCCGAAGCGGAGCGCATCGGCCTCGTCAATCGCATCGTCAACGGCGACGCGGTCGATGCCGGCGTCGCCTTCGCGCGCGAGTTTACCTGCTATAGCCTGCCGGTGCTGGCCTTCGCGCGCGGCGCCGTGCAGCGCGCGCTCGATCTGCCGATCGATGCGGGCTTGAAGGTCGAGGCCGATCTTTCCACGCTCTCGTTTCAGACCAGGGATGCCGATGAAGGCGCGGCCGCCTTCGCGGAGAAGCGCAAGGCGAGATTTGTCGATGCCTGAAGCACAGATTCTCGTCACCGGCGCCAATCGCGGCATCGGCGCGGCGATCGCAACCGAACTCGCCGCCGCCGGTCTCGCCGTGGTGGGTCTGACGCGCACCGGCACCTCGGCCGCCGGTGCGGCTATCGCCTGCGACGTCGGCGAGGAGGGTGCGATCGCGCGCGCCATAGGCGCGGTGGCGGAGCGAGGTCCGATCGCCGGGCTCGTCAACAACGCCGGCCTTTATGAAGCCCACCTCAGCGCGGAGTTGGCGGCCGCCGACTTCGAGCGCATCATGCGGATCAATGCCACCTCCGTGGTGGTGGCGGCGCGCCACGTCTACCCGCATCTGAAGCGCGCCGGCGGCGGACTGATTGTCAACATCGGCTCCTATTATGACAAGCTGGGCGTGGCCAAGACGGTAGCCTATTGCGCCTCGAAGGCGGCGGTCGGCGCCATTACGCGCTGTCTGGCGGTGGAATGGGCGGCCGACAACATCCGCGTCATCGACGTGGCGCCGGGCTACATCGCCACCGAACTCAATGCCAAATTCCGCGCGGGCGATGCCACCCAACGCTGGATCAAGCAACGCATCCCCGTCGGCCGGGCCGGCACGCCTGCGGAGATCGGTCGGCTGGTAGCAATGCTCTTTACCTCGGACATCTCCTATCTCACGGGCGAGACAATCTATATCGACGGCGGCTTGGGGATGAACCAGTGAGGCGCGGCCGCCTCGTCGCTTGACCCGAGGGCGGGCTGATCGCACAGTGCAGCAAGCGAGCCAAGAGGTGGAACATGCCCCGCCACAAATCCTACATTCCCCATGGCGTCATTCCGGCGGTGCTGCTGCCTTTCGACGCCGAGCTGGCGATCGACGAAGCAAGCTTCCGCAAGCATTTGCGCGACGTGGCGGCTACCGCCGGCATTACCGCCATCACCATCAATGCGCATTCGACCGAGGTGGCCTCCTGTAGCTTCGAGGAGCAACGTCGCGTCCTCGAAATCGCGCAAGACGAAATCGGTGCCCGGCTGCCGCTGATCAACGGCATCTGGGCTGACGGCAGTCTCGAGGCCGCTCGCCTCGCCCGCATGGCGCAAGCGGGCGGGGCCTCGGCGCTGCTGGTGTTTCCGCCCGCCCCCTTCACGCTTGGCCAGTCAGCGGCCATGGCGATCGCGCACTTCAAGCGCATTGCCGAGGCGACGGAGCTACCGCTGATCGCCTTCCAGTATCCGCTCGCCACCGGTCAAGGCTATCCGCCCGATACGCTCTTGAAGATGTGCGAGGAAGTACCCTCGATCCGCGCCATCAAGGACTGGATCGGCAACGCGCCAGCGCATGAGTGGCACGTACGCACCCTGCAAAGCCTGGCGCGGCCGGTGAATGTGCTCTCGACCCATAGCGCCTGGCTGTTCGCTTCGCTGGTGCTCGGCTGCAACGGCCTCTTGTCGGGCAGCGGCAGCGTTATCCCCGACCTGCAGAGCGCCCTCTTCAAGGCCATCAAAGACAATGATCTGGCCGCGGCCAAGCGCCTCAACGACCGCATCGAACCCTTGATGCGTGCCTTCTACGCCGATCCGTTCGTCGACATGCACAACCGCATGAAGGAGGCGCTGGTGCTGCTCGGCCGCATCCCGCGCGCCTATGTGCGGCCGCCGCTGGTCAAGCTCCAGCGCGCCGAAATCGCCCGCATCCGCCAGGGTCTGATCGATGCAGGGCTGTTGGCAAAGGATGCCGGCCGCGACGCGGCCTGAGATCAAGACCAGAAACGGCATTGTTCCATTTGCAGCAGGGGACGCCTCACGCCATGCCCGGCATTCTCGCCGTTTTCAACGATTGCGCGCCGGAAGGGCGCCAGCATTTTGAGACCTGGTACACCCGCGAGCACCTACAGGAGCGCGTCGGCGTGCCGGGCTTTCGCTTCGGCCGGCGCTACCAGCTGTTGACCGGTGGCGACCGGCAGTTTTGTGCCTTTTACGAGGTGGACGAGCCGGCCGTGCTCAACTCGGACGTCTATCTCGGCCGGCTCAACGACCCGACGCCCTGGACACGGCAGGCGATGACATCGTTCCGCAACATGGTGCGCACGGTCTGCGACGTTCGTGCGGCGGCAGGGGACCTGATCGGCGTGCACGCCGTCATCCTGCGGGCAGACGAAGCCATGCTGCCGACCGCGGCCGCGGCTGACTGGGTCACGCAGTTGGCGTTGCAAGTGGGCATCGCGCGCGTTGAGCTCTGGACCAGAGCGGCGCAGCAGACCAACCCCGACACCGCCGAAATGAAGAGCCGCGGCAAGGATCGGCTCGCCGCCGGGGTGGTGCTGGTCGAGTGCCTGCGCCGCGCCGATGCCGATCGCGTCATGCGCGAGCTCGAGGATCCGCCGGCGGCGCTTGGCATCTCGGGCGAGGTTGCCCTCGGCATCTACGCGTTGTTGTGTATCTACCAGCCGGGGCGCTGAGCGCCGGCCGGAGCCGCAGCGCGCCGGGCTTGCGTCGGGCCCGGGTGGAGAGAACCTTTGAGACTTCTTTGCGTCGCGCACGTTGCCGAGCGCAACATCGCCCGCGCATTTTGCGACTGCCGGCGCGGTTCGCTGGCCGCTCCGACAAAAGTGCTGCCGCGCCTTGGGCCTAGCGCAGCTTGAAGCGCTGGATTTTGCCGGTGGCGGTCTTGGGAAGCGTGTCGACAAAATCGATCCAGCGCGGATACTTCCACGGTCCGGCCTGCGTCTTCACCAGCTCCTTCAGCTCGTCCTCAAGACCATTAGCCGCGACCTTGCCGGGTTTTAGCACAATAAAGGCCTTGGGCTTCAGCAGGCCGTCGCCGTCTGCCTTGGGCACGACCGCGGCTTCCATCACCGCGGCGTGACCCACGAGTGCGCTCTCCACTTCGAAGGGCGATACCCAGATCCCCGAGACCTTGAACATGTCGTCGGTACGCCCCTGGTAGGTAAAGAAGCCCTCGGCGTCGCGGATGTACTTGTCGCCTGTGCGGGTCCAGCCGCCTTCGAAGGTGGCGCGGCTCTTTTCGCGTTGGTTCCAGTAGCCCTCCGAATGGGTGGCGCCGCGCACGAGCATCTCGCCCACCTCGCCATCGCCGATCTCGCTCCCTTGCTCATCGACAAGGCGGATCTCGTAGCCCGGCACCGGTTTACCGGAGGTCCCGTACTTGAGACCGGCGGCGCTGTTGCAGACGTACTGGTGCAACATCTCGGTGGAACCGACGCCGTCATAAAGGTCGACCCCGAACTTGGTGCGGAATGCCCTTCCCACCTCGGCGGGCAGCGCCTCGCCGGCCGAGACGCACACGCGCAGACGCTGTGCGCACTTTTCGGGCGTGCCCTCCGGATAGGCGAGCATCGCCGCATAGAGCGTCGGCACCCCAAAGAAGAACGTCGGCTGATGCTGCTCGAGCGTGCGGAACACCAACTCCGGCGTCGGGCGATCGGGCACCAGTACGGTGCTAGCACCGACCGACATGGGAAACGACATGGCATTGCCCAGGCCGTAGGCAAAGAACAGCTTGGCGGCGGAGTAAACCAGATCGTCTTCGCGCATGCCGAGACACTGCTGGCCGCACAGGCGCGCCGTTTCCATGAGGCTCGAGTGCACGTGACGCACGCCCTTCGGCATGCCGGTGGAACCTGACGAGTAGAGCCAGAATGCGGTCTCGTCACAGCAGGTATCGGCGGCCTTGCATGCTTTCGCCTGTAGATCGAGCTCAGCGCGGAAGGCCAGGGCGAACGAAGGTGTTTCACCGCCGCAGACGAAGATGTGCTTGAGGCAGGGGAGCTGCCCCAGAATCGGCTTGATGACCGGCAGCAGCGGCGCCGAAATGAACAGCGCCTTGGCGCGGTTGTCGGCGAGAATGTAGGCATACTGTTCGCTCGTCAGCAGCGTATTGAGCGCCACCGGGATAACGCCGGCCTTGATGGCGCCCCAGAACACGACGGGAAAATCGACGGTATCGAAGAGCAGCAGGGCGACGCGCGACTCGCGCGGAACGCCGTAGGTGGCGAGCAGGTTGGCCATTTGGTTGCACCGGGCGGCAAGCGCGCCGTAGGTCAACCGTTCATGGGGATCGATAAAGACGGTCTTGTCGCCGCGTCCCTCGGCGACGTTGCGGTCGACCATGTCGACGGCGGCATTGTAAAGGCGCGGGTAGCTCATTGGTCCTCCCATCGGCGGTCGCGTCTCGCCGACTGCCAATCCGCCAAGCTGGCGGCACGTTTTTTCTGCATCATACTGCAAGCGTTGCCGAATTACAGGGGGCTGCCACCCGTCGGCGCCCGACGAAAGGTGTAGTATAATGCAGAAATGATCGTTAGCACCCGCCCCCGGCGATAGACGAGACGATGGCGACAATCCCTGAGATTGGCCCCGAAGGCCGGCGCGGTACGGCTCCCGTCGAGGAGGCCTACCTCAAGCACGTTGGCGAGCGCGTCCGCATCGGCCGGGCGCGGCGGGGCATGTCGCGCAAGAGCCTTTCGAAGGCCTCCGGTGTCTCCGAGCGCTACCTCGCCGAATTGGAGCGCGGCGCCGGCAATGCCTCCCTGCTGGTGTTGCGACAGATCGCCGAAGCGCTGGGTCTGGAAATGGCGGCGCTCGTCAGCGAGCGCCCGGAGCTGCCGCTCGAACTCAGGCTCGCCATGCACCAGCTCGAGCGGCTGTCGCCCGGTGAGCTCGCCCAAGCCCGGCATCTGATCCAGCAGCGCTTCGAGGCGCACGGCAAGACCAGCGACGGGCGCATTGCCCTCGTAGGGCTGCGCGGTGCTGGGAAGACCACGCTTGGCCGACGCGCCGCAGAACAGCTCAACATGCCTTTTGTCGAGCTCGACCGAGAAGTGGAGCGGGCGAGCGGCATGGAGTTGTCCGAAATCTTTTCCATGCACGGGCAGGGCATGTTTCGCCGTCTGGAGCGCCAGTGTCTCGAGACCATTGTGGCGCGCTTCGAGCGGGCGATGATCGCCACCGGCGGCAGCCTGGTGACGGAACCGGCCACCTATGATCTCTTGCTCTCGACTTGCTTTGTGGTGTGGCTCAGTGCAACCCCCGATGAGCACATGAGCCGAGTGCTGGCGCAGGGCGACTTGCGTCCGATGGCGGATGGCCCTCAGGCGATCGATGATCTCAAGGCGATCCTGGAGAGCCGCACGCCGCTTTACGCCAAGGCCAATGCGGAAGTGATGACCAGCGGCAAGGCCGAGGCCGAGGCGCTGGCGGCGCTCGTGGAGAGTATCAGCGGCGCAAATGTGCGGCTCCGCGCCGCCTCCGTAGCGGCACTGCACGACTAGACTTGCGCAAGCGTGCGCTTCCGGCTCAGCATGGCGTCGCCTTTCGGCAAGGTGCAATTGGGTAAGAGCGAGGAGACAAGATCCATGGCCAAGCCCCGCAAAGTGATCATTACCTGTGCCGTCACGGGTTCTATTCACACGCCCTCAATGTCACCGCATCTGCCGATCACGGCTGAGGAAATCGCCGATGCCGCCGTTGCCGCCGCGGAGGCCGGCGCCGCCGTCGTGCATCTGCATGCCCGCAATCCCAAGGACGGTCGGCCGGATCAATCGCCAGACGCCTTCCAACCCTTCCTCAAGGTCATCAAACAACGCTCGGGCTGCGTTGTTAACATCACCACCGGCGGCGCCCCCAGCATGACGATCGAGGAGCGCGTGCGGCCCGCGGCCGTCTTCAAGCCGGAGATTGCCAGCCTCAATATGGGCACCATGAATTTCGGCCTGTTTCCCATGTTGCAGCGGCAGAAGGAATTCAAATACGACTGGGAGAAGCCTTACCTTGAGGCCTCCAAGGCGGGGATGTTCAAGAACACGTTTGCCGATATCGAGTACATCCTCACCACCTGCGCCAACAACGGCTCGCGCTTCGAGATCGAGTGCTACGATATCGGTCATCTGTATACCTTGCGCCACTTCGCCGACCGCGGCGTCGTCAAGCCGCCGTTCTTCATCCAATCGGTGTTTGGCATTTTGGGTGGCATCGGCCCGCATCCGGAGGACGTCTTGCACATGAAGCGCACGGCCGATCGTCTGTTCGGCGATCAATATCATTGGAGCGTGTTGGGCGCCGGCCGCAACCAGATGTCGATTGCGGCCATGTCGCTCGCGATCGGTGGCAATGTCCGCGTCGGCATGGAAGATTCGCTATGGATCGGCCCCGGCCAGCTCGCCCGCAGTAACGCCGAGCAAGTCACCAAGGTACGCCAAATCATCGCCGGGCTGGGCCTCGAGGTCGCCTCCAGCGATGAGGCCAGAGAGATCCTGGAACTCAAGGGCGGCGATAAGGTGGCCTTCTAAGCGCCAAGGCGCCGCGGGCGGACGGGCGCGGTTGGGAACCCCAAGACCGGGTTGCACCTGCCGGGCCTAACCGATCTCACCTGCCCCAAAGCGATATTTGCGCGAGCAGAACTCGCAGGTGACGCTAATAGCACCGTCCGCTTCGCGCATGTCGGCCAGCTCGTCGGGCCCGAAACGCTCGAGAAACAGCTGGATGCGCTCGCGCGAGCAGCGGCACACGGCCGCCACGGGGGTCGATGGCGTCACGCGAACGCCCTCCTCGTGGAACAGCCGATAAAGCAAACGCTCCGGCGAGAGCGTCGGATCGAGCATTTCGTGGTCTTCCACGGTCGCGGCCAGATGGCGCGTGCGGTTCCAATCCTCATCGTCCTCCCCCTCAAGGGAAGCATCGCGCGCCTCATCGCTCGACGGGCTGCGCTTGCCGCCTGCCTGCGGCAACTTCTGGATCAGCAAGCCGCCGGCGCGCCAGCGCCAGGCCGGCGCCAACTGGGGGCCGGCGGGCCCGTAGTGGCGGGCGACGGCCAGCCGAATGAAGGTGGGCAGCTGTTCGGACTGGCGAAAATAGGTATGCGCCACTTGCACCAACGGCTCGCGCTCGATGGCCACGATGCCCTGATAGGTATTCTTATCACCGGTGGGGTCGATGGTCATGGCGACGTGACCGGAGCCCAAAAGGGCGCCCTGGTCGCCACGCCCCTGCGCCTTGGCGAGCACCGCGTCCTTCTTGTCGTAATTGGCATAGCCACGCACGTTGCCCGGCGAAACGTAATCGGCGACGAGAAAGTCGAGGGCACCGTCGGTCTTGGTCTGCAGGATAAACTTGCCCTGGGTCTTCAGCGCGCTGCCGAGCATGGCGGTGAGCACCAGCGCCTCGCCAAGCGCATAGCTAACCGGCTCCGGATAGCTGTGGCCCGACAGCACGGTATCGATGGCGGGGCCCAAGCGCACCACGCGCCCGATCACATCCGACTTCACCGTGCGAAAGGGCAGCACGAGGTCGTCGGCGGGCAGCGAGGAGGGTGTTCTGCCGGCATCGGGCATCAATTGACCCCAAGGCACCAGGCCAGGATCGCCTTTTGTGCGTGCAGACGGTTCTCAGCCTCCTCCCACACCACCGACTGCGCCCCGTCGATGACGCTGGCGTCCACTTCAAGCCCCCGATAGGCGGGCAGGCAATGCATGAAAATCGCATCCTTGTGGGCCTGGCGCAGCAAGCTCTCGTCGACCGCATAGGGCCCGAGCAACTGCTTGCGTCGCGAGGCCTCGTGCTGCTGGCCCATCGACACCCAGGTGTCGGTGACGACGCAATCGGCGCCCGCGACGGCGTCCTGGGGGTCCTCAGTTAGGTAAACGTCACCACCCGCTTGGCGCGCCCACTCGAGCACCGACCGTTCCGGGTTGAGCTGCGGCGGACAGGCAAGCGCGAGCTTGAAGTCGAAGCGGGCGGCCGCCTGGATCCAGGAGGCAGCAACGTTGTTGCCATCTCCCGTCCAGGCCACCTTGCGACCTTTGATAGGCCCGCGCGCTTCCTCGAATGTCATAATATCCGCGATGATCTGGCAGGGATGCGTGCGATCGGTGAGGCCATTGACTACGGGCACCGACGCGTGCTCGGCAAATTCCATCAACGTCTCGTGCTTGTTGGCCCGGATCATGATCGCATCGACGTAGCGGGAAATGACCTTGGCCGTATCCGATATGGGCTCGCCGCGCCCGACCTGCAAGTCCGTGTGGTTGAGCGCGATGGTTTGTCCGCCAAGCTGACGCATGGCAACGTCGAAGGATACGCGCGTGCGCGTGGAAGGCTTCTCGAAAATCAGCATCAGCACGGCCTCGGCGATGCCGGCAGGCTTAAGTTTCGCCGGCACGCGCTTTCCCGCCTTTTTCATGGCGTGACCCATGTCGACGATACGCCTCAGCGTGCCGGCATCGACGCGATCGATATCCAGAAAGTGCCGGGGTGCCATCGACATGGCGACGTCTCTCAAGAGCGCGCGCGCTCAAGGCGCCGGCTTGGCGAGGCGGCGCAAGGCGGCGCCGAACCTGCGCGTGCCTTCCATGATCTCCGCCTCCGTCACGTTGAGCGGCGGCAGCAGGCGCACGACATTGTCACCGGCGCCTACCGTCAAGAGCTTTTCGGCGCTGCAGGCATTGACGACGTCGCCGTAGGGCGGCTTGACCTTGATCCCGGTCAGCAGCCCGCTGCCGCGCACCTCCTCGACAAGGTTCGGAAACTCGTCCTTGATCCGGGCCAGCTCCTGCTTAAAGCGCAGGGCGACGGTCTGCACGTGGTCGAGGAAGCCCGGCTCGAGGATGGCATCGAGCACGGTGTTGCCGACCGCCATGGCAAGCGGATTGCCCCCGAAGGTCGAGCCATGGGTTCCGGCCACCATACCCTTGGCGGCCTCGTTGCTGGCCAAAAAAGCCCCAACCGGAAAGCCGCCACCGATGCCCTTGGCGATGGCCATTACGTCCGGCGTCACGCCGGACCATTCGTGGGCAAACAGCTTGCCCGTCCGACCCATGCCGCTTTGAACCTCATCCAGGATCAGCAACAGGCCATGCTTGTCGGCGAGTTGGCGCAGCGCCTGCAAAAACTGCAGGTCCACGACGCGGACCCCGCCTTCGCCTTGCACCGGCTCGACCATGATCCCGGCCGTGTGGGGGCCGATGGCTTTTGCAACCGCCTCCAGATCGCCGAGCGCAATGAGATCGAATCCATCGGCAGGCTGACCGAAACCCTCCAAGTGCTTTTCGTTGCCGGCCGCGGCAATGGTGGCGAGTGTACGCCCGTGAAAGGCCCCCTTGAAGGTGATGATCCGCCAGCGCTCCGGGGCGCCATTGGCGAAGTGATAGCGGCGGGCAAGCTTGATGGCACCCTCGCAGGCTTCCGCGCCTGAGTTACAAAAGAAGACCTTGTCGGCGAAGGTCGCCGCGCACAGGCGCTCGGCCAGCCGTTCCTGGCCGGCGACGCGATAAAGGTTGGAAGAGTGCCACAGCTTGTGCGCCTGCTCGGTGAGCGCGGCAATCAACTTCGGGTGCGTGTGACCCAAGGCGTTCACGGCCACGCCGCTGGCAAAATCCAGATAGCGCTCGCCGCTTGTCGAGATCA
>Ga0134122_10000621_pt1 | contig 24328 bp, 18 predicted proteins | sample KB302_FD_96461 | JGI IMG/M metagenome (GOLD analysis project Ga0134122, IMG submission 96461) | Terrestrial soil microbial communities without Nitrogen fertilizer from Kellogg Biological Station, Michigan, USA - KB3-0-2 | ecosystem: Environmental > Terrestrial > Soil > Unclassified ...
GAGAGCGTCATCGCCGCGGCGGCGAGCATCGGTGATAGGAGGATGCCAAAAGCGGGATAGAGGATACCGGCTGCGATCGGCACGCCCGCGGCATTGTAGACAAAGGCGAAGAAAAGATTCTGGCGGATATTGCGCATGGTCGCCGCGGAGAGCTGGCGTGCGCGAATGATTCCCGTCAGATCGCCCTTGAGCAAGGTAATCCCGGCGCTTTCGATGGCGATGTCGGTGCCGGATCCCATGGCAATGCCGACATCGGCAGCCGCTAATGCGGGCGCATCGTTTACGCCATCGCCGGCCATGGCGACGACGCGCCCCGCCTCGCGATAGGCCTTCACGACCTCGCTCTTCTCTGCAGGCAGCACCTCGGCCTTCACCTCTTCGATGCCGAGCCGTTGGGCAACCACCTTGGCGGTGACGCCGCTGTCGCCGGTCAGCATCGTGATGCGCACGCCGTGCTTCCGCAGCCAGACAAGGGCTTCGCGCGCGGCCGGCTTGATCGGATCGGAAATGGCAAGAACTCCGGCAAGTGCGCCGTCAACCGAGATGAAGATCGCGGTAGCGCCCTCCTTGCGCAAAGCATCGGCAGCCGATTCGAGCTCGCGCGGATCGATGTTCTGCTCGCGAAGAATTGCGGCGCCGCCGAGAACGATCCGTTTGCCGTTGACGGTGCCGACAGCGCCCTTTCCCGTCGGCGAGTCAAAATCGGCAACCGGATGAGTTGAAAGAGCCCGCGCCTTTGCGGCTGCGACAATAGCGGTCGCAAGCGGATGCTCACTTGCCTGCTCCACGCTGGCGGCCAGCGACAGGATTTCATCTTCACCGAATGGCGGCGCGGCAACGATTGCAGTCACAGCGGGTTTGCCTTCGGTCAGCGTTCCGGTCTTGTCGACGACAAGCGTGTCCACCTTTTCCATGCGTTCCAGCGCTTCGGCGTTCTTGATGAGAACTCCGGCCTGCGCGCCGCGTCCAACGCCGACCATGATCGACATTGGCGTAGCCAAGCCGAGAGCACATGGGCAGGCGATGATCAGCACTGCAACCGCGGCAACTACACCATAGGCAAGGCGCGGCTCGGGTCCCCATAGCCCCCACGCGATCAGCGCGAGCAAGGCGACGGCGATGACAGCGGGAACGAAATAGCCGGCGATTTGGTCGGCAAGCCGCTGCACAGGTGCGCGGCTGCGTTGGGCGTCGGCCACCAAATGCACGATGCGGGACAGCATCGTATCGGAACCGATTTTTTCGGCGACGATGATCAAGGCTCCGCTTTGATTGATGGTTCCGCCGATCACCTTCGATCCCGGCTCCTTGGTCACCGGCATGGACTCCCCGGTCAGCATGGATTCGTCGACTGCGCTGCGTCCCTCGAGCACTCGGCCGTCGGTCGGTATCTTCTCGCCCGGCCGCACGCGCAAACGATCGCCGACGGAAATGAGGCCGAGCGGGATTTCCTCCTCGCTCCCGTCATCACGCAACCGCCGTGCGACGGCCGGTGCAAGATCGAGCAACGCACGGATGGCGCCGCTGGTGTGCTCACGCGCGCGCAGTTCGAGCACTTGACCAAGCAGCACGAGCACCGTGATCACGGCCGCCGCTTCGAAGTACACCGCAACCGATCCGTCAGCGTTGCGGAATGCCGGCGGGAATACCCCAGGCGCAATCGTGGCGATGACGCTGTAAGTCCAGGCAACGCCGGTGCCCATGGCAATCAACGTGAACATGTTGAGAGAACGCGAGACGAGCGAAGCCCAGCCGCGGACGAAGAACGGCCCGCCCGCCCACAACACGACAGGCGTTGCCAAAACCAGCTCCAGCCAGTTGATCGTCGCCGCACGCAAGACATGATCGAGGCCAAGCACATGGCCGCCCATGTCGAGCGTTACAATCGGCAGCGCCAAGGCGAGTCCGATCCAAAACCGCCGCGTCATATCGACGAGCTCGTGATTTGCGGCTTCCTTCGAGGCGACGAGCGGCTCGAGCGCCATGCCGCAAATCGGACAATGGCCCGGCGCGTCGCGCCGTACCTGCGGATGCATGGGACAGGTGTAGATGGTGCCGGGCGGCTGCGCTTGCGCGGGCGGAACGGCCTCGATGGGCGCGCTATGGCAGTGGGCGCCGGAGTGTTTGTGCTCGTTCATCGATGGATAGCTTGCTGGCTTGCCTTTAGGGACGCCCTTCAGATAGGCCTTGCAGGCGCGAATTTCCATGCGGACGCAGGGTCTGTCCTGGAAAGCGCAGCTAGATTAGCTTACCCCGGCAAACGGAGAAGCAGCCAATGAAGCGTTTGGCATCGGCGTTCGCGATGCTTTGGGGCACGCTGTTTATATATAGCGCGAGTCCCGCGGCGTCCCCTCCGGCGGCGCAGCCTGCTCGTCCGGCCCGCAGCCACATGATCGTTGCCGCCGAGCCGGATGCGGCCGAGGCTGGACGCACAATGCTGAGGCGCGGGGGTTCCGCGATCGATGCGGCCATCGCAGCTCAGATGGTTCTCACGCTGGAGGAGCCGCAGTCCTCCGGCATCGGCGGCGGAAGCTATTTGCTCGTCGCAGACGGAAGCGCTTTGAAGGCTTATGACGGCCGCGAGATGGCGCCGACTTCGGCCAACCCGCGGATGTTCCTTGACAGAAATGGTCAGCCGCGGCGTGCCCGCGAGGTGATCCCTGGCGGCTTGTCGGTCGGCGTGCCGGGAACAGTCGCGGTGCTCGCGCTGGCACACAAGGCGCATGGCCGTCTGCCTTGGGCGCAGTTGTTCGAGCCGGCGATCCGTTTGGCCGAAGACGGCTTCATTGTGCCCAATCGCCTGGCGAGAGAACTCGCGGAAGGCGGTCCCGAATTGGCCGCCATGCCGGGCATCCGCGCGACGTTTTTTGCGCCCGACGGAACGCCGATCAAAGCTGGGCAAAGATGGCGCAACCCGCAACTGGCGCAGAGCTTCAGGACGATCGCGCAAGGCGGGGCAGACGCGTTCTATCACGGCGCGATTGCTGAGCAGATCAGCGATGCGGTGACGCATGCTCCGCGCAATGCCACCGCCATGACGCTGCGCGATCTGGCGCAATATGAAGCGAAGGAACGTGAGCCGCTATGCGGTGTCTATCGCGCCTATCGCGTCTGCGGGCTTCCGCCCTCGACCTCGGGCGGCGTTGCCGTGCTGCAGATTCTTGCTCTGTTGCAGCGCTTTCCGCAAAGCGCGCTCAAGCCTCAGACGTTGTCGTCGGTGCATTTGTTTTCCGAAGCGAGCCGTCTTGCTTATGCGGACCGTGAGCGCTGGCTAGGGGATGCGGATTTTGTCGCTGTTCCCGTGCAAGGATTGCTGGATCGCGGCTATCTCGACACGCGCTCTTCGCTGATCAATCCGATGCGCTCGCTGGGCGTGGCGTCGGCCGGCATGCCGCCGGTGAAATTCGGCGCCCTGCCGGATTTTGCGCCGCAGCCCCCTCAGATCGAGAAGGGAACGAGTCATCTTTCCGTGGTCGACGATCGCGGTGAAGTTGTCTCCATGACAACTTCGATCGAAGCGGGCTTCGGAGCGCAAATCGCTGCCGGCGGTTTTCTCTTGAACAACGAGCTGACGGATTTTTCCTTTGAGCCTCTGGTGGAAGGACGACCGGTGGCGAACGCGCCGGCGCCCGGCAAGCGTCCGTTGAGCGCCATGTCTCCCGTAATCGTTTTCGCACCGGATGGGCAGTTCTTCGCCTCGCTGGGATCGCCCGGCGGCCGGATGATCATCGAGTATGTGGCACAGGCGGTGATGAACCTGATCGACGGACAGCTTTCGATGGTGGAGGCCGCCGCGGCGCCGCGCCACGTCAACCTCAACGGGCCTACATTCATCGAACGCGGAACAAGGCTCGAGGAGTTGGCGCCGGCGCTCAGTGCGATGGGCCACCAGGTGCGGAGCATCGGCTTCGATTCGGGAGTGAACGGGATACGGCGCGTGCCTCAAGGATATGAGGGCGGCGCAGACCCTCGGCGCGAAGGCGTTGCCTTGGGCGATTAGGGGCAGGACTTAAGAGAGATGCGGTTGAGCTGCGCATGCGTCGATGCAGGTGCGTCATGATCGACGCCCTGATCAACAACGCCTATCGCGCTCATCAGAAGGGAAATCGCAACGAGGCGGTCCGGCTGTGCCGCGAGGTGCTCCGTCAGGATCCAAACAATTTCAATGCGCTATATCTGCTCGGCTTTGTCATTTCCGAGCAGCGACAGTTCGACGAAGCCGCGGTCCTGTTGGCCAAAGCGGTCAAAGTCAACGCCGGTTCCGCGGATGCGTGGTACAATTACGGAGTCATCCTGCAAAATTTGAACCGCGCCGCAGATGCGTTGGCCGCCTACGAAAAAGCCCTGGAGATCAGAGCCGGGTTCATCGATGCGCTGATCAATCGGGGCATTGTGCTGCTGGCGCTGAAGCGGCGCGACGAAGCGCTGGCGAGCTTCGACAAGGCGCTGGCGCTGAAACCGGATGATTCCGAGATTTGGAACAACCGCGCCACCGCCCTGCTGGAAATGGAACGGCCCGGCGATGCGCTGACGAGCCTCGGCCGCGCGCTCGCGCTGGACCGGAAGAATGCGGACGCCTGGAGCAATCGCGGGGTCGCTCTTCAGCGGCTGAACCGTCAAATCGAGGCGCTTGAATCGTTCGGCAAGGCGCTGGCGTTCAACCCCGACAGCTTTGGCGCATTGACCAACCGCGCCCACACCCTGATGGAGCTGCATCGTCATCAGGAAGCGTTGAAGGAGCTCGACCGCGCGCTCGCCTTCAGCCCGGACTACGTGGAAGCCTTGATCAATCGTGGAGTTGTACTGACCGCACTCAAGGAGTATCCGGCGGCGCTGGCGAGTCTGTCGAAAGCCGTGGAATTGCGGCCGGACAGCACGGCTGCTCTTTTTGCACGCATCAATTCACTCCTCGTCATGAAGCGTTTCGAGGAGGCGGCCGCGGACTGCGAAAGCCTGCTGAAGCTCGACCCCGAATTCAACTACGTGCTGGGGTTTCTCGCCTTCTTCAGGCTGCAATGTTGCGACTGGCGCGACCTGGAGAGTCTCCGCGCGGCAGTTCGTGCGGCGCTGCGCGACGGCAAGCGCGTGATTGCGCCTTTTGCCGAACTTGCGCTATCCGCGGACCCGGACGAGCAGTTGCGTTGCGCCCGCATCTGCGTTGCGGATCGCTACCCCCAACCGATTCATTCGCTATGGCAAGGAGAACGCTACGACCATCGGAAAATCCGCGTGGCCTATTTGTCGGGCGACTTCAACAACACTGCGGTCGCCACCTTAATAGCCGGAGTGCTGGAACAGCACGACAGGACGCGCTTCGAGATCACCGCTATTTCGTTCGCTCGCAGCGACAACAGTCAGATGCGCGCGCGGCTGATGAAAGCGGTCGATCGTTTCACCGATGTTTGGGGCCACAGCGATGGGGAAGCCGGAGCCTTTCTGCGGCAAATGGAAATCGACATCATCGTCGATTTGATGGGTTTCACCGGAGGCTCGCGGCCGAGATTGCTCTCGCTACGCGGGGCGCCGGTGCAGGTCAATTTTCTCGGCTTTCCGGGCACTATGGGCGCCGACTACATCGATTACATTATCGCCGACAAATTCGTCGTTCCGCGCGAGGACCGGCCATATTTCGACGAGACTCTGATTCATTTGCCCGACACGTACCTGCCCAGCGACTCCACGCGGCCAATCGCCGAACGAACACCGACTCGCACCGAGGCGGGCTTGCCGGAAAAGGGCTTTGTCTTCTGCTCCTTCAACAACACGTACAAACTTTCGCCTGAGCTGTTCGAAATCTGGATGCGAATATTGCGCGCCGTGCCGGGAAGCGTGCTGTGGCTGCCCGAATCAAATCCCGCGGCGTTGCGCAATCTCAAGCGCGAAGCCGGCGCCCGCGAGGTAGACCCGCAGCGGCTGATATTCGCGCCGTTCCTGTCCGCGGCGGAAGACCATTTGGCGCGGCTGCGGCTTGCGGATCTCTTTCTCGATACGCTGCCCTACAATGCCCATACCACCGCCGCCGATGCCTTGTGGGCGGGTGTACCGGTTGTGACGGCAATTGGAACGACCTTTGCCGGCCGAGTCGGAGCGAGCCTGCTCAACGCGGTTGGTCTTCCGGAACTGGTGGCGAAATCACTCGGTGAATACGAATCGCTGGCGATGAAATTCGCTTTCGAGCCAGCGGCACTCGCGGACGTAAAGGCAAGGCTGCACAGCAATCGCACCACTCAGCCGCTCTTCAATACGGTACGCTTCACGCGGCATCTGGAAGCCGCTTACACAAAGATATGGGAGCGCAGCCAGAGGAGCGAACGGCCCACGCACTTCGCCGTGGAACCGATCCAGCCATGAACGACGCGCTGTTGCAAAGCGCGTGGCGAGCCCATCAAACCGGCAACCTTGCCGAAGCCGCGCGCCTCTATGGCGAAATCCTGCGCGCCAATCCGCGCCATTTCGATGCGCTCTATTCCCTGGCCTTCGTCTACTTCCAGACGGCGCACTATGAAGAAGCCGAACGGATGATGGAGGGAGCGCTCAAGCTCAATCCACGGTCCGCCGACGCCTATTTTACGCGCGGTTGTGCTCTCCAGCGGCTGAATCGGACGGACGAAGCGTTAGCGAGCTTCGATCGAGCCATCTCCAGCAGGCCAGGCTTTGCCGAAGCCTTAATCAATCGCGGTGCCGTGCTGATGAGCGCGCAGCGGCCGGTCGAGGCTTTGCAAAGCTTCGATGCAGCGTTGAACGCCAATCCGGGCATTGCGGAAGCCTGGAACAACCGCGGCAACGCGCTGTCTGCACTCGGCCGTCATGAAGAGGCGCTCGCCAGTTATGACAGGGTGCTGGCACTGAAGCCTGGGATCGTCCAAACGCATATCAATCGGGGAACCGCGCTGATTGCGCTGAAGCGCTTTGGCGAAGCGCAAGCGAGCTATGACACCGCGCTGCGCATCGAGCCTTCCAGTCTGGATGCCCGAGCGGGCCGCGCCAATGCGCGGTTCGAAACGAAGGATTACGCGACTGCCGCAGAGGACTACGACGCCATCCTCGCGGTGGACCCCGACTACCCATACGCACGAGGCAATCTCGCCTTCAGCAGGCTGCATTGTTGCGATTGGCGCTTTTTGGCGGATGACCGCGCGGCGATTGCCTCTGCTCTCCGAGTGGGGCGGCGCGTGGTCAACCCGTTCCAGGGCGTTGCGCTTTTGTCCACTGCCGAAGAGCAGCTGATGTGCGCGCGCGTCTATGCTGCCGACAAATACCCTGCGCAACCGGACCGGCTATGGCGCGGAGAGGCCTACCGGCATGAGCGCCTCCGGATCGCCTACCTGTCCGCTGACTTCAATGAGCATGCGGTGGCTAAGCTGATGACAGGCGTGTTCGAGCAGCACGACAAAACCCGCTTCGAAACAACGGCGATCTCGTTTGGCGGAGACGACACCGGTGAGGGACGGCGGCGGCTCAAACCATCGTTCGATCGCTTCATATAGGTTGATAGAAACAGCGATGACGAAGTGGCGGAGCTGCTGCGCCGGATGGAGATCGATATTGCCGTCGACCTGATGGGCTATACGGGCGAATGCCGACCGGGCATTTTCGCCTTCCGCCCCGCACCCGTGCAGGTCAGCTATCTCGGTTTTCCCGGCACAATGGGCGCTTCCTTCTTCGACTGCATCATCGCCGACCAGACGGTGATCCCCGCCGAAAGCCGACGCCATTACAGCGAGGCTGTCGTCTATCTCCCCGACACGTATGTGCCTCACGACGACAAGCGCCGGGTCGCCGAGCCCTTGCCCAGTCGGGCCGCGGCGGGTCTGCCGGAAGACGGTTTCGTCTTTTGCTGCTTCAACCACAGCTACAAGTTTTCGCCCCAGATTTTCGAGGTCTGGATGCGACTGCTTCACACGACAGCAGGCAGCGTGCTGTGGCTTTCGCAACCCAACGATGTCGCAAGCCGCAATCTTCGGCGTGAGGCCGCCGCACGAGGAGTCGCCGATGACCGGATCATCTTTGCACCGTTCGTGCCCGACAATGCGGGCCATCTCGCGCGGTTGGGGCTCGCGGATCTTTTCCTCGACACGATCGGCTACAACGCGCATTCAACGGCGGTGGATGCGCTGTACGCGGGCGTCCCGGTGCTGACTTTGCCCGGCGGAACGTTTGCCGGCCGGGTCGCCGCCAGCGCGGTCAAAGCCGCCGGTCTGCCGGAAATGATCGTAGAGTCATTGGACGCTTACGAAAGCACTGCGCTCAAGCTGGCCCGCGATGCCTCCGCGCTCGCGGCAATCAGAGGCAGGCTGTACGCCAATCGTTCGAGCGAGCCGCTCTTCGACACGGTGCGGTTCACGCGCAATCTCGAAGCGGCCTATTTGGCGATGCACGACAAGGTACAGTCCGCCGCTACTTCGTGAGCGCCGCGTACAGCCCCATGACTTCGACACCGTATTCCATGCGCAAAAAGGCCTCTCTCAATTCGGCGACCGACAACCCGGCCGATGCGGCGGCTTCACGCACATGATCGGGATGATGCGCATAGCGGCCGGTGTCCGTGAGCTTGAAGGGATGAACGTCACCGCGTTCCATCGAAAAAACGAAACCGCCATCCTTTTTAAGACGCTTGCCGGCAGCGCTGACGATACGCCCCAAGTCGCCGAAATAAATCAGGCAGTCACAGCAAGCGATGACGTCAAAAGAATCTTTCGTGTTCTCGAGCCATTCGGTGATCTCGGCGACCTCAAGCTTGTCGTAAATGTTGCGCTTTCTCGCGAGCTCAAGCATTTCAGGCGAGAGGTCGACACCGATCAGGTGACGCGCGAGCGGCCTTAAAGCCACGCCGGCCAAACCCGAGCCACAGCCAATATCGAGGATGGAAAGATCGCGCCTCTCTCCGATCACCGGCATCAGCACGTCAAGCAAGCGCTCGGGGCCCTGGTACTGCAGGTCCTCGCGCATCTGGGAGTCGTAGTGCCAGGCAAAGTCGCGATAGATCTGCTGAATGCAGCGGTCCGGAGCCCGCTCCGGCGGAGCTTCACCCCTGAGCGCCACCAATATCTGCTCGAGCTCGGCATCGCCGCCGGGCTCCAGCTCGAGATATTTCTCGTATGCGATCCGGGCTTCGGCACGGCGGCCGACCGACTGGGCGACATCGCCAAGCTTGTACCAAGCCTCGGTATGATCGGGCTTTAACTCCACCGTCTTTTGCAGACAGAGGAATGCCGTCTGCACTTTGCCGCAGCTCTTCAAACGGCTGGCGAAATCAAAGAGCTCGTCAGCTGAGAATTCGCGATGAGCAGCGCTGACGCTCCCGCCCCAGGTGAGCAGCCCAGCCGTCATCGCGTCGTCGATCCAGCGATCAATGGCATCGACGCTGCCCTCGGGCATGAACGGACCAGCGAGGGCGCGAAGATCGTCAACGCTGCGCGTACCATCGCAGAGCTCGGCCAGCAGGGCCGCGCCGGGATTGAGCTGATGCAGTTTGTCGCCGATCGGGTCGTAGGCGACATAGCCGGTCTCCACCGGCGACAGCAGGATGGCAGGGTTAATGATTGGATTGGGCATCGCTTGTGGATGCAGCTTAAAGAAGAGACGGCCGCATGTCTCCTTGCAAAGACATGCGGCCGTCGGTCACCAAATGCACCAAAATGAAGTAGCGCCGGGGCTATTTGCCCTCTTCGCCTTCGCCCTTCTTCTTCTTCTTTTTCTTCTTGCCTTCCTCGCCGCCGTCTTGGGCCATCGCCTCAGACGTCATCAGCGGAACCGCTGCTACGGCCGAGCCGACCAGCAAGGTCTTCAGGAACCCACGACGGTCCTGTTTGACCTGGGCTAGGGCATTCTCAAGTGACTTAATCGCGTCTTGGGACATGAAATGAGTCTCCCTGGTTAAGACCTGAAATATGTCGGGAATCAGAAGTCCGATCCCGTTACGAATTGTTCACGCGACCGTGTGATGGCCGTCTTATTGGTGGCTTAAATATTACAGTTGTGTAATACCGCCTGGATCGAGAGCCCGGGCCAAGCTCATCCCTTGCTCGAGCTTATCCCGTTGTTTTTAAGCGGCTTTTCTCAGAACTTCGTCGGCAAGGAGGCGGATTTCGGTGGCGGCTGCTGAACGCGGCTCAGCCTCCGTCACCCCCTTGCCATCAATCATACTGGCCACGAAAGCGGTGCGATTCCCGAGCGAAGCTCGTGACAACGGCATGCCTGCCCGGGTCATTTCGGCGACCAGGGAGTCGGCAACGCGGGCGCGTGGCGGGACCCGGTTCAGCACAATCAGGGCGTGGCCGCCTTCATGGGCTATCAACTCAAGCGTCGGCCATGTCGCCCACAGATCCATCGGGCTCAACTGCATCGGCACTATGGTTACCGATGAAGCGCGAACCGCGGTTCTCAATGCCACCTCGTCCTGAGGCGGCGCATCGATGAGCACTATTTCCGAATCGCGTTTGGCGCGCTCGATCTCACCTTGGGCCCGCCACCCGGCACCCGTGAACAGGCTCAGGCGGGCATCTGGACCGATGCGGCTCTCGCGCAGATGAAACCATTTGGTGAGGCTCTCGAGCGGATCAAGATCGACGAGGGCCACGCGTTTGCGCGGCTCGTTCTCCTCGGCTCGCCGTCCACCGACCGCACAGGCCAAGTGGACCGTCAATGATGTCTTCCCCGCACCCCCCTTGCTTTGAGCAATCGCGATGACCATCGCCATGGCGGGTCTCCGATTCGGGGTGATTTGATAAGTATCACACGAACTAGGCTGAGACCACGAAGAACAGCCGCAGAAATCGATGGATTGTCTTCCCGCCGGGGCGCGACAGATAGGCGCGCGCGAGAAGCCCGCGGTAGTGCTCCAAGAATTGCTCCTTGAGCGGACTTTTCAAAGCAGCCGCGAACGGCCTCAGACCGGTGCCCATCATCCAGTGGAAGACGATGGCGTCGATCTTCGGCGTCAGGCCATCGGGCGCGCAGCAACGCCGTCGAATTTCCCGGTCCGCAACCAAGATCGGCAACACGCCGCGGCCTTTCCAGCGCTAAACGCGCAAGCAGATCCGCGGCCGGACGTGTGCGTTCGGTCCCGAAGGCGAGATAGGTCTTTGGGTCCCAACCCATTGAACGGCCGCTTCATTGCCCTTCTTTGCGGTCGGGAAGGATAAGCCGAAAGCGGGTGCCGGCGGGCCCTGTGTTGACCAGCACAACGTCCCCGCCATGGGCTTGGAGGAGTTCGCGGGAGATGGCCAGGCCCAAGCCCGATCCGCCGGCGCGTGCGGTGCCGGCGAAAGGTTGAAACAAGCGCTCGCGCACCGCGGGCGGTATGCCTGGTCCGGTGTCGGCAATATCGATCGTGACGACGGCGCCCCTGCGGGAGGCTTCGACGCTGATTCGCTTGGCAGGCTGTTCGCTGGATTCCAGAGCCTCGCGCGCGTTGCTCAAGAGATTCAACAGCACCCGAAAGAGCTGCTCGGAATCGGCATCGATGAGAAAGCGCGGCGGCACACGGTTGTCGAAATCCACCCCGCCGCCCTCGGGCAGAGCGGACGCTGCTGCCTCTTCGACCAGAGGCGAGAGCAAGAAGCGCGTTCGCTGCGGCGTACGTTCTTCCGCCTTGCCGAAGCGCAGCGTGTTGGTGGCGAGCTTCACCGCGCGGTCGAGAGCATCGACAAGTCGCGGCGTGACCCGCTTCACGACCGGATCCTCGATCGTCGACAATCTGTCGGAGGCGATTTGTGCGCTCGACAGGATGTTTCGGAGATCGTGCTGGATCTTGGCAACCGCGAGGCCGAGCGAGGCGAGCCGCGTTTTCTGCTGAAGGAATCCGTATAGCTCGTGCTGCATTGTCGAGAGCTCGCGTTCCGCGGTGCCGATTTCGTCCCTGCGGGTTGACGGGTGCAAAATACGACTCGGATCTTCGGGGTTGGCGCGGAAGGCAGTCATGGCCGAGGTGATGCGCTGCATCGGCCGCACCAGAATGAAGTACACGCTGAAGAACACCAAGAGCGCGGTCAACAATGAGATGAACACCGACAACACGAGCACGCGCGTGGAAAACACGAACAGTGCCCGCCGGATCGGTTCCTCATTGGCGATGACAATGATGTTCATGTTATCGGCGAGCTCGGTCGCAGCATCGATGCGAATCATGCGATTGGCAGGAGCGAACAGGCAGCGGATCACGTCGCGGATCTGCTCGATCAGGTCGGTTTCGCCGCCGTCATAGACAGCCGCTATCGGCGGCGGTTCGGGACCGACAAGAAAGAGCTCGTGCTGGCCGCCGCCTCGCAAAATGACAGCCTGAGCTCCGGCGCGCTCCAAGAGCTGCATGCGCAGCTCGTCGGAAAACTGTTCGCCCGGTGCTTCGGTAAAGGGCAAAATAGCCAGCTGCGCCGCATTGATGCGTTCCTGCAGCAGCTCATGGTGATAGCGAGCCACGGACGGGAAATAGATCAAGGCAACGCTGGTCATGACGAAGAGGATCGTCAGCAGCAGAAGCCTGCCCGAAAGGCTGTGGGTCGCCAGCCGCCAACTCAGCCTTGCCGGCGTGCGGATGTCCTTCAGCATGGCTAAAGAAAACACCAGATTGCGGCGAAAAGCATCTCTGTTTTGGCACATTTGGCCTGAGCTGGACGCGAACATTTGCCGCTCTTAGGCGTTTGATTTCTTTGGCAAACCAGGCAGTTCCCAAGGAGAAGCGCCAAGTTCAATTTCGGCGCCAGGCAAGATGGGACCCTGCTTTGGTGGCGGTTCTCGCCCGTGGCGTGACTAGAGTGCGGTGACGTGGAGATGGCTGAATCCCGAGACCATCAAGCAATCCAGTGACGCTAGACAGCGGCTCTACGATCACGAGCCGAGACACTTTCCGTTGATCATTCGAAGATTGGAGGCTCTCGCACGGTTCGCTACACCGTGAGCGCCCAGCATCGTCACGGCGGAAAGCGCGGCCAATAGGATGGCGATCGCAACGATAAAGTAAGCTTAAGGGTGGGCGGGGGCCCTGGGCGGCCGCCCGGTTTTTGGCAGCAGGCGTCTTGGCATACACCTGAGCGTGAATTACATTCCGGCGGCCTTTTTGGCTGAAACTCACGCGAGGGAAACCTATGTCAAAACTGATGCTCGGCGTCGCGGCTCTAGCTTTGAGTCTGGCGGTCCCGGCTTATTCGCAACAAAAGCCGGATCCCAATTTGGACAAGTTCCCGGCAGGGCCCGAAAAGGCACTCATCGCCGAGGCATGCACCGCATGTCATTCGCTCGCCCGCGTGGCCTTCGGCAGCTATGACGCCGCCGGCTGGCACAACGCAGTGGCGATGATGATGAACGCGGGTGCGGCGCTGACGCCCGAAGACGCGGAAAAAGTCACCAACTATCTGATCAAGAACTTCCCGGAGAAGCCCTTCCCGCCGTTCAAGAAGGTCGACGGTCCGGTGAAGGTGTCGATCCAGGAATGGGTGTTGCCGACGGCCGGCACGCGTCCGCACGATCCGCTCGCAGCTCCCGACGGAACGCTCTGGTACAGCGGCCATATGGGCAGCCTGATCGGCCACCTCGATCCGAAGACGGGGAAGATCACCGAATATCGGACGAAGACTCCGGCATCAGGTCCGCACGGCCTGACAATGGATAGGGACGGCAACATTTGGTACACGGGCAACTTCAAAGGCTATATCGGCAAGCTCGACACCAAAACCGGTCAGTTCACGGAATATAAGACCGGCGCCGCTCGCGATCCGCACACGCCGCTTTTCGACAAGAACGGAATCCTCTGGTTCACGTCGCAAAACAGCAACATGGTCGGACGGCTCGATCCGAAGACCGGCGCAGTGAAGCTCGCCGTTTCGCCGACCGCGGATTCCGCCCCTTACGGCATGGTGTTCGATTCAAAGGGCACGCTCTGGTACAGCGAATGGCAAGCGCCGAAGCTCGCCCGGATCAACGCCGACACGATGGAAATTACCGAGGTTGTGCTTCCGAACGCGGAAACACGCCCGCGTCGCATTGCCATCGATCAGAATGACGTGATCTGGATTTCCGACTATTCGCGCGGCTACCTCGGCATGTACGACACCAAGACCGGCAAGCAGAAGGAATGGCCGTCGCCGGGCGGGCCGCGTTCGCAGCCCTATGGCATCACCGTGCTGAACGGCATCGTCTGGTACGATGAAGGCAACACGAAGCCGAACGGCCTCGTGCGCTTCGATCCGAAGACCGAAAAGTTCCAAACTTTCCCGGTCCCGTCGGGCGGCGGCGTGATCCGCAACATGATGCCGACGGCTGATCATCAGTCGCTCGCGCTGGCCATGAGCGGCGTCAATCGCGTCGGCATTGCCAAGATCGAAAATTGAGCTGAAGCCGGAGGGGCTGGCACTCCCAGCCCCTCCGGTTGACAGTCACATCCCCGGACCCTAGAAGCACGGCTCTTTTCGAGCCAATTCCTGTCTGTTTGCGGAGACTTGCCCGTGAAGCGCACCTATCAGCCGAGCAAAATCGTCCGCAAGCGCCGGCATGGCTTCCGCAAGCGCATGTCGACCAAAAAGGGGCGTCAGGTCCTTGCGCGCCGGCGGGCCCATGGCCGCAAGAAGCTTTCGGCCTGACTTGTGCTGACGTGGAGCAGGCTCGCTCCCGACTTGCTCTCGAACGGATCAAGCAGCGTGCAGATTTCCTGCGGGCTCAGAAGGGCCGACGCCAGTTTGCAGCGGGATTGACCTTGGAAGCCTGCAAATCGCCTGAAGATTGCAACAAGAGCGCGTGTCGCGTGGGGTTCACCGCAAGCCGCAAGGTCGGGGGCGCAGTGGAGCGCAACCGGGCCAAGCGACGCTTGCGAGCCGCCGCTGATTCGATCCTTCCCCTTTTAGGGAGGCGCGGTCATGACTATGTTCTCATCGCCAAAACGGCGACTCTCACGCGTCCCTTCCCCGCGCTGGTGGAGGATTTGAGCAAGGCGGTCGCGGCCGCCCATGCCGCCCTCGATGGGGAAACGGGCGCATTGTCAACCGGACATCGGATTGATGGAAAGACGTAGCAACATGGCTGAGGCTTTCCGTCACCTACCGCGCCGCTTGGTGGTCGCGTTCTTGAGCGCGCCGATCCATGCGTATCGATATTTGCTGTCGCCGATGCTGCCGCCGTCATGCCGGTTCGCGCCCAGCTGCTCGGCCTATGCTTTGGAAGCATTGGCTGTGCACGGGCCGCTCAAGGGAAGCTGGCTTGCCCTGCGCCGCCTGTCCCGCTGTCATCCGATCGCTTTCCTCGGGGGAAGCTCCGGCGTCGATCACGTTCCTCCCCGCTAGCGCTCTGCCGGAGTCTGCATGACCGAACAACGCAATCTTTTCCTCGCCATCATCCTGATGCTGGTGGTGGTGTTCGGCTGGCAGTATCTCGTCGGTGTTCCGCGCCTCCAGCAAGAGGAGGCACGCCAGGCCGAAATCGCGAAGAAGCAAAACGACGCGTTGAAAGCGCCCGCAGCGCCGACCGCCGCACGGGCCGTGCCGCGCGCGGAAGCCATCGCGCAAGCATCCGCGCGAGCCGGGATCGCTACGCCGACCCTTCAAGGTTCAATAAATTTGACCGGTGGGCGCTTCGATGATTTGCGTTTGGCGCAATATCACGAGACCACCGACCCAACCAGCCCGACAATCGAGCTCCTTTCACCCGCAACGGCCGATCATCCTTATCTCGCCGAGTTCGGCTGGATACCGGCGCAGGGCGAAATGCAGTCGGCACCCGGTGCCGACACGCAATGGCAGCTGGTGCAAGGCGACACGCTCGCGCCAGGAAAAGATATCGAGCTTGCTTACGACAATGGCAGCGGCCTGACGTTCACGCGGCACATCTCGGTCGACAACCGCTACATGTTTACGATTGTCGATTCGGTCGATAATCACGGCACGGCCCCGGTCACGCTGTCGCCTTACGGATTGGTGATGCGGCGCAATGTGCCGACCGCGACAAGGTACTGGGTCGTGCATGAAGGTTTTGTCGGCGCCTTCAAGGATGCCGCCGAATATCGTACCTACGCGGAGCTCGGCGACAAAAACGATACACGACGGTATGACAGTCGCGGCGGCTGGCTCGGAATCACCGACAAATATTGGATGGCAGCGGCGGTCCCGCCGCAATCGGAGCAGTTTTCGGCGGAATTCAAAGCGTACGACATCAACAATGTGAAAGCCTATCAGTCCGACTTTCTTCTAAACCCGAAGATCGTCGCTCCGAACGGGTCGCAGACCGTAATTCATCACCTCTTCGCCGGCGCAAAGATGGTGAGTATCGTCGACGATTACAGGAAATCTCTCGGCATCAACAAATTCGACATGGCGGGCGACTGGCGCTGGGTCAATCCGTTGACCAAATGGATGTTCCTGGCGCTGGACTACATCTACCGTTACGTCGGCAATTATGGCGTCGCGATTCTCATCTTCACCGTATTGGTCAAGCTGCTGTTCTTCCCGCTCGCCAATACGTCCTATCGCGCAATGAGCAAGATGAAGAAGCTGCAGCCCGAAATGGAGCGGCTGCGCGAACGCTTCAAGGACGACAAGGTCCAGCAGCAGCAGGCGATGATGAAGCTGTACTCGACGGAGAAGGTGAATCCGCTGGCCGGCTGTGTACCAATGCTGATTCAGATTCCGGTTTTCTTCTCGCTCTACAAGGTGCTGTTGGTCAGCATCGACATGCGCCAGGCGCCGTTCTTCGGTTGGATCAAGGATTTGGCGGCGCCCGATCCGACGTCGCTCTTCAATCTCTTCGGACTGATCCCGTTCACGCCACCAACCTTCCTGATGCTGGGCGTCTTCCCGATTCTGATGGGCATCACCATGTGGCTGCAGACGAGCCTCAACCCTCCGCCTGCAGATCCTGTGCAGCAGCGCATCTTCAGCTTCATGCCGATCATCTTCACTTTCATGCTGGCGAATTTTCCGGTCGGCCTGGTGATCTATTGGGCCTGGAACAATCTTCTGTCGATCGCGCAACAGATGATCATCATGAAGTCGACGGGGACACCGATCGACGTCTTCGACCGCCTGCGCGGCATGGGGGCCCGGCTGAAGCGCGGCGAGCCCGCGGAGAAGCCGGCGGGTCCGCCTGACTGACGTCGTGGAAGCTGCTTCGCACGAGGCGCTCGAAAGAGGCCGGCTGCTTTTCGCCAAGTCGTGCGAATTCGTTATGGGCGCGGCAAGCCTTGAGTCCATTCCGGCGGCACACGTACCGGAGATCGCTTTTGCCGGGCGTTCGAACGCCGGCAAGTCGAGTCTGGTGAACGCGCTCACTGGACGCAAAACCTTGGCTCGGGTTTCCGACACGCCTGGGCGCACGCGGCAACTCAACTTCTTCCGCCTTGACGATCGAATGATGCTAGCCGATCTCCCCGGCTACGGTTTTGCGCGAGCGTCCAAGGAGGATGCGGCGCGCTGGACCGAGCTGGTGTTCGCCTATCTCAGAGGGCGGCCGAATCTTAAGCGCACGATTCTGCTGATCGATTCGCGCCGTGGACTGCTCAAGAACGACATCGAGGTGATGGCGCTGCTCGATCGCGCAGCGGTGTCCTATCAGTTGGTTTTGACCAAGGCTGACAAGCTGAAGCCCGCGGAGCTTACCGAGGTCGAATCGGCCGTCTTGGCCGAGTCAATTCGCCATGGCGCCGCGCATCCTGTGGTTCTGGCAACGTCGTCGCTCAGCGGCCTCGGGATTCCCGAGCTTCGCGCCGAACTCGCAGCGTTAGCTTCGACTTAATAACAAGATGAAATTCTTCGCGGGCCGGAAGGCCTAAGTTTTGATTTTGGCACCGGGCGCAAGAGGCGCTATAAGCGCCCCGCGTCTGGTCACCCGAGGGGTTCATGAACGTCCAGGACGAGTCCACGCGCGATTTGAGAAGCTTGGCGCGATGGCGCGCCACGGCGCGCGTTCTCGTTGAAGCGCTGCCCTATGTGCTCGCCTACGACAACAAGACGATCGTCGTGAAGTATGGCGGCCACGCCATGGAAGAGGGCGTGCCTATCGAATTTGCGCAGGACGTTGTGTGGATGAAGCAGACTGGGATCAATCCGGTCGTGGTCCATGGCGGCGGACCGCAAATCGGCGCCATGCTGAAAAAGCTCAACATCTCGTCGTCTTTCATCGACGGCCTGCGCGTAACGGACGCTGCGACGATGGAAGTCGTCGAGATGGTGCTCTCCGGATCGATCAACAAGCAGATCGTTTCGGGCATCAACGCCGCCGGCGGCCGGGCCGTGGGCGTGTCCGGCAAGGACGGCAATATGGTCATCGCGAAGAAGGCCGAACGTACAAAGCTCGATCCCAAGACCAATGTGCGCGTGCCGATTGACCTCGGCTTCGTCGGCGAACCGGAGCGCGTGGACGCCGAAGTGCTGCGCATGATCATCAATTCGGATTTGATTCCGGTCGTGGCGCCCATCGGCGTTGACACCAAGGGCCAGACCTACAACATCAACGCCGACACCGTGGCCGGCGCCGTGGCGGGCGCGATCGCCGCAGAGCGGCTTATTCTTTTGACGGACGTCGAAGGCGTGATCGACAGCGAAGGACGGGTGATCTCGCATCTGAAAGTCGCCGATGCCAAAGCGCTGATTGCCGACGGTACGATTTCGGGCGGCATGATTCCAAAAGTCGAAACCGCGATCGACGCGGTGGAGAAGGGTGTTCGCGCGGCGGTCATTCTCGACGGCCGTATCCCGCACGTTCTTTTGCTGGAGCTCTTCACCGAGCACGGCGCCGGTACGCTATTCGAAGCGTAGCTGCCGGTTAGCGCGAGCGCGTCAAGCCGAAATAGGAGAGATGCCAGAGCATCTCGTCGTCGCTGAGCGGAAAGGCGATGCCGGCTCGCGCGGGGAGCAATTCCTCAGCCCGCAATTTGACAATGAGACGCTGAATTTTGAAGGCGGTCCGCATTGAAAGCCTCGCGTGCCAGACCAGCGCGGTAATGGCCTTGCCGCTGCGCGACGATAGGATCTTTTCCACGGTGGGGCGCGGTGCTCCGGTGAGAATGGACAGGCACTCGATCGTCACGTCGCGGTGGCCCGCTTCCACAGCAGTTTCAACATAGACCTCGTCGAGCTGCCCTGCTTCGTGGAGCTTCAGGATTTCTCCGTGGAGTTTGTCCTCGGCCGTCACCGACGCTTCATCGTCACGGTCCAAGCGCTTGCGCAGGCAGCGCTTCAGATGCGCGTGGGTGTCCTCATCAAGTCCGTTGCGCTCGCACAATTGCTCGAGCAGCGCCGAGCCGACGAAGCCCGCGATGCGCCGGATCGCGCGCAGCGACAGGTCGGTTCGCATCACCAGAGGGCCGTGCCAGGATTCGATGGATTCGGCGTGGTCGATGATCTTGTCCAGCGTGTCCTCGCGTATGCGGGCATTCGGATTGGCAAGGAGGGCCGCTACCGACGGGATATCGAGAGAAGCGACGATGGCGTCGGAAACGGATTCGCTTAAACCGCGGCGGCGCGCGATTGCCGCGAGCGCGCCCTGAGCCCGCGCGCTGGCGATGATTTCCAAGAGATCGTTGTCGGACAGCAGCGGCGAATATTCGAGGATGGGGACCGAGACAATCGCCTCGGCATCACGCGCAAGTTTGGCGACGACGTCGGCCGGCACGCAATCGAGCGCCTTGATTTCCTCGGCGAGAATGGCGCGCACGCGCGGGAGCTGATCGGCGGCGAGCTTGCGCAACGTCTCGATCGTGAGCTCACAGACGCGATCGAGCTCGGAGTCCAAAAGATCGGGCAGCAAGCGGCCAATCTTGTGCGCAAGCTCTGCGCGAACTTCGGCATCGCCGTCCTCGACCAGAACACGATCGGCGGCGGCGGGAGTCGCGGGATTTGCCGCGACCGCGCGGCGCGTTTCAGCATCGCCGTTCTCCGCGAGGTAATAGAGCATCTCCGGTTCGGTGTCGGAACGCGCAGCCAATTCGTGCTGAAGCTTCGCCTCCTGCGATTCCAAAACCGCGCGCGCTTCTTCATACGACAGCTTGTCGGGGAGCGAACGGCGCAACCGTTTGAAAAACGCGATCATGTGGACGTCCGGAGCTCCGTGCGCGGCATTCGCGTCTGCTGGCCGATAAATTTCGCATTGCGGTCTTAAGGTGTCTTTAAGAAGCAGCCCCTGGGGAGCGTTTGCCCTTGCTTTGCCTCGGCGCCTCCAGCATGTTCCGGCCCGGTTTTCCTGGCGTTTTCCTAAAGTAGAGGTCCGGCGCGCGGCCATGAGCGACAACGATTTGCAACGCGTGATAGACGGCGCCTGGGAGGCGCGGGAGCAGCTTTCTCCAGCGACACGGGGCGAAGTCCGCGAAGCCGTCGAAGCCGCGCTGGAGGCTCTGGATGCGGGACGTTTGCGCGTTGCTGAGAAGGTCAATGGTGAATGGCGCGTTCACCAATGGCTCAAGAAGGCGGTGCTGCTGTCCTTCCGGCTGAACGACATGGTCGAGATTGCGGGGGCCGCCGGTGGCGCCTCGTGGTGGGACAAAGTCGATTCCAAATTCAAAGGCTGGGGCGCGAACCGGTTTCGCGCCGCGGGCTTCCGCGCCGTGCCGGGCTGCGTCGTGCGCCGCTCGGCCTATATCGCGAAAGGCGTCGTACTGATGCCGTCGTTCGTCAATGTCGGCGCCCATGTCGGCGAAGGCACCATGATCGACACATGGGCGACGGTCGGGTCGTGCGCGCAGATCGGAAAGAATTGTCACATCTCGGGCGGCGCCGGCATCGGCGGCGTGCTGGAGCCGTTGCAGGCGGGGCCGGTGATCATCGAAGACAATTGTTTCGTCGGCGCGCGCTCGGAAGTCGCGGAAGGCGTCATCGTCAGCGAAGGCTCGGTGCTCGCCATGGGCGTGTTTTTAGGCACATCGACGAAGATCGTCGACCGCGCCAGCGGGCAGATCCATTACGGCCGCGTGCCTCCCTATTCTGTCGTGGTGCCGGGGAGCCAGCCGTCGGCCAGCGGGGGGCCTGCGCTGTACTGTGCCGTCATCGTCAAACAGGTCGACGAGAAAACGCGCGCGAAGACGTCGATCAACGAGCTGTTGCGGGACTAGCGGCCCATGGTCGCCACCGAACCGATTCATCTTGCGCAGGAGCTGATCCGCCGGCCTTCGGTGACGCCGGAGGATGAGGGCGCGCTTGCTGTGCTCGAGGCTGCGCTGAAACCGCTTGGATTTGAGTGCACGCGCCTGCGTTTCGACGATAAGGACACGCCCGCAATCGAGAATCTCTACGCGCGCTTGGGCACGAGCGGTCCGAATTTGTGCTTTGCCGGACACACCGATGTCGTCCCTGTGGGTGACCGTGCGGCGTGGAAGCGCGATCCTTTCGCTGCCGATGTTGTTGACGGCATGCTCTATGGCCGCGGCGCGGCCGATATGAAAAGCGCTATCGCGGCATTCGCGGCCGCGGTCGCGCGCTACACGCAGAAGAGCGGCAAGCCCAAGGGCTCCATCAGTCTGCTCATCACGGGCGACGAGGAAGGCCCTGCCGTCAACGGGACGGTGAAGGTCCTCGACTGGCTCAAGAGCCACGGCCAGACGCTCGATCACTGCATCGTCGGCGAGCCGAGCTCGGCAGCGAGTGCGGGCGACATGATCAAGATCGGCCGCCGGGGCAGCATGAATACGCGCGTCACCGTGAAGGGCATCCAAGGCCACGTCGCCTATCCCGCTCTTGGTCTCAATCCGATTCCGATCATGGCGGACTTGGCGGCGCGACTTTCTTCGTGGACGCTGGACAAGGGCAGCGAGCATTTCGAGCCCTCAACGCTCGCATTCACCACCATCGATACCGGAAACGCCGCCGTGAACGTCATTCCCGCCACGACAAGCGCGGGCTTCAACATCCGGTTCAACGATCTCCACACGCCGCATTCGCTGATGCGCGCGATCGAGAGCATCGGGCGCGAGGTGATGCGCGAAAAAGGCGGAGAGATCGGGTTCGCGTTTTCGGTCAGCGGGCCGTCCTTCTTCACCAAGCCCGGCATATTCACCGCGCTCATCTCGGGCGCGATCGCCCGAATTACGGGCAAGGCGCCGGAGTTTTCCACGAGCGGCGGCACGTCGGATGCGCGCTTCATCAAGGATCATTGTCCCGTCGCCGAGCTTGGCCTTGCCGGGCGCACGATGCACAAGGTCGACGAGTGCGCGAGCCTTGAAGACATCGAACTTTTGACACGAATTTACCAAGCGGTTCTCGAAGACTATTTCGCCAAGCCACCTCGCGGATAGCGAATGACCGGGAGCCAAGTTCAGCGCAACAAACCGATCGGCGTGTTCGATTCAGGGATGGGCGGGCTCACCGTGCTGCGCGCGCTGATGGCGCGCCTGCCGGATGAGAGCTTCGTCTATCTCGGCGACACAGCGCGTCTGCCTTACGGCAGCAAAAGCCCTGAAACGGTCGCACGCTATGCGGTGCAATGCGCGCAGGCGCTGATGCGCTCGGACATCAAGCTTCTCGTAGTTGCCTGTAATACGGCATCGGCGGTCGCGTTGGCGCCGCTGAAGACAGCGTTGAAGCCGGTGCCGGTGATTGGCGTGATCGAGCCAGGCGCAGATGCCGCAGTGAAAGCCGCAGCGTCGGGACGGATCGCCGTCATTGCCACCGAGGGCACGGTAAGGGGCGGTGCCTATGTGCGCGCCATCCAGGCGCGCAGCCGATTGGCCACCGTCGTTCAACAGCCGTGTCCGCTGTTTGTGGCGCTTGCCGAGGAGGGCTTGGTCGAGGGTCCGATCGCCGAGCTCACGGCGAAGCGGTACCTCGATCCGCTATTTGCCAACCCGGCATCGTGGCCGGAATGCATTGTGCTCGGCTGCACGCATTTTCCCGTGCTCAAGGCCGTTATCGGAAAGATTGCCGGACCGGGTATTGCGCTTGTCGACAGCGCCGAGAGCACGGCCGAGGCCGTAGCGGACATGCTCAACCGCCAGGGGCTCGCGTGCACAGACGCCGCGCAGCCAAGTATCCGATTCTTCGCCACAGACTCGCCGGAACGGTTTGCGCGAGTCGGAGAAATCTTTCTTGGCGCGAAGATTGCCGATGCGGCGGTCGAACTTGTCGATCTGCAACAGATTCAGGCTGCCGGGTAATCCACTTTCAATAGTGTGAGCCCGTCGGGCGGTGCGACCGGACCGCACTCAGCGCGATCGCATGCGGCGAGCGCGCGCGCCATGAGGGCATCGGTCCATTTCCCCTCGCCGACGAGCTTGAGCGAGCCCACCATCGAGCGCACCTGATGATGCAGGAACGAGCGCGCCGAGGCATAGAACACGATCTCGTCGCCCTGCTTCATCACATCGAACCGGTCGAGCGATTTCACCGGCGACTTGGCCTGACATTCGGTGGCGCGGAACGTGGTGAAGTCATGAGTGCCGAGCAACACGCGCGCGGCACGCGCCATTGCTTCCACGTCGAGCGAGCGGCCGACATGCCAGACATGGCCGCGTTCGAGCGCGGGCGGCGCGCGCCGGCATAGCATGCGGTACTCGTAATGGCGCGCGGTGGCGGAGAAGCGCGCGTGAAAATCGGCCGCGGCAATGCTCGCTTCCAGAACGACGACAGGGGCGGGCCGCAAATGCGCGTTCAACGCGTCGCGCACCGTGTCGCCGGAGAACGCCTTCACGAGATCGAAGTGCGCCACCTGCCCGCGCGCATGCACGCCGGCATCGGTGCGGCCGGCGCCCGTCACAGTGACGCGCTCCTGCGCGAGCTTGTAGATCGCGTCTTCCAATGCGCCCTGCACCGAGGGCCCGTTGTCCTGCCGCTGCCAGCCGGCAAACGGTCCGCCGTCGTATTCCAGCGTGACGCGGTAGCGCGGCATCAGCCGAGCCGCTCGCCCGGCTTGAGCGCAAAGCCGCGCAGAAACGCATCCGCATCGACGGCCGCGCGGCCCGCGCGCTGCACGGTAAGCAGTTTCAGCGCGCCGTCGCCGCAGGCAACGGTGAGCCCGCTCAATATTTCACCCGGTGCTCCTCGCGCAGCGATCGGTTCTGCGAGCAGGATTTTTACGCGCTCACCTTTCGCCTCGCACCATGCCCCCGGCGCAGGCGACAAACCGCGGATCAAGCGATCAAGGTCGCGCGCGGGTTTGTGCCAATCGATCCGGGTTTCGCCTTTATCAATTTTCTTGGCGTAGGTCAGGCCTTCCTGATCCTGAGGCTGTTCGACGGCGTCGCCCTTTTCCAGCGCGGCGACTGCGCGTCCCATGAGATCCGCGCCCCGCCGGGCCAAATCGTCGTGCAGCTCGCCATAGGTTTTGTCGTCGATGGCGACGCGCTCGGTCATCAGGACGGGCCCAGTATCGAGCCCCTCCTCCATGCGCATCACCATCGCGCCGGTCTCGCGATCGCCCGCGATGA
>Ga0134122_10000622_pt1 | contig 24326 bp, 22 predicted proteins | sample KB302_FD_96461 | JGI IMG/M metagenome (GOLD analysis project Ga0134122, IMG submission 96461) | Terrestrial soil microbial communities without Nitrogen fertilizer from Kellogg Biological Station, Michigan, USA - KB3-0-2 | ecosystem: Environmental > Terrestrial > Soil > Unclassified ...
AGTAGCTGTTTCTCCTCGGGCGAAAGTAAGATCTCTGGCGCGACTCGCATCCTCAAATCCTCCCATAGGATTCTACGAATGAGAGTCGCTTAAGGTTCAACAAATTGGACGCACTACACTAGGTAGCCGACATGGTCGGAGCACGGAAGGACCGGTTGGCGCGGTACGAGGATCCCTCGATCTGGCGCAAGAGGCTCGCCGTCAGTCGCTGTTGGTCAGCCGCTGCCGCTCGGAGAGGGAAACTCTCAAATTCATCGAGCAAACGGCTGATGCACGGGGATGGAAGTGAGCGGTCTCGTGCGTCGGGATTTGAGCCGATCCACCGAGTGCTCTACGCCGCTGGTCGTGAGCGTGGTTTTGATGTCCGCACTCCGCGCATCCCGGGGCTGGAGTACCGCGACTTGGATGAGATCTGAACCGCGCGCCTCCGCAAGTTTGGAGTGCGCCGACGTGTCGGCGCTTTGATCGTGGCGACGTGTCGCCACCACCACGGCGACCGAGGCTCCGGGTTGGAATGACTCCCAAGGCGGAAGGTCCGAGGCTTCGAGAGCGCCGACGCGTCGGCGCTCGGAAAGCGGCGACACGTCGCCGCACTCCATAGGGAAAGCCGGGATTGATCTTGCAACGCCGCCGGCAGCAGATACGAGGCGAAATCCCAAGAATTCGGGACGTAAGTTCAGAATTCGGGACGTAAAGCCAATTTACGGGACGCACTAGCAGGATACGGGACGATAGCCGGAATCCGGGACGCATCGTCTGATATCGGGACGCATAGCCAGAATACGGGACGGCTCACCGCTTCCTGGGACGTAGAGCCGGAATACGGGACGTGATTCCAGAATCTGGGACCGCTCGCGAGAGGATGGGACGCGTTCTTGGAAAACGAGACGTGTTCAGCCATTGGGGACGTACTGGCGACGTTTCGACCGCCTCACCCAACGCTGGGACGCTGGGCCAGAAATCGGGACGTCGATCGCTACGCCGATGCGCTCCGCGGCGTAACGGACCTCATCCCTTCTTCTTGGCGAGGGCGGCGGCGACTTCTTCCCGGATCAGCCCGCGCAGGCTCTCTTTGAGATCTGCGTCCGGTGGTTTTTCGGCCGCACGGCGCTTGCTGGGCGGATCGGGGTTTTGAACGATCCAGTCTTCCAGCCGGTGCGGCAATGAGCGTTCGGCTTCGACGTGGGCGAGGCGAAAGAAATCCGAAGTCGGAACCTTGAGGTATCGCGCGAGCCCGTTCACGTGGCGGACGCGCAGCTCCATCTGGCCGTTGAAGATCTCGTCCAGGCGGCCGTGTCCGATTTCCATCGCTTGCTCGACCTCGTGCTTGGTTCCCGGCGCAGCGGCGACCGCTCGACGCACGATGTCCAGGACCGCCTTGATGTCTTTGTCGCTCATCGCACGACTCTATGAAGCGGAAGCGCACGCCGCAAGCGGGCCACTTCGCCGTGAAGGGCGAATCGTCGGTCACTCCTGTTCGGCGACAGACCGGAGATACCCCACCGCCGCCGCATCCCCCTGAGCCGCCGCGCGCTCGATCCATTCCCGCCCGACGGGATCGACGGGGCCGCCCTCGCCGAGGAGCAACATCAGGCCGAAGTTGTATTGGGCGTCGGCGTGGCCGTGGGCCGCCGCTTGGCCGTACCAATGGCGGGCGAGCGCGAGATCGAGCGGCCAGCCATCGTCTCCCGTCGCATAGCAGCAGCCCAGATCCCTTTGGGCGGGCACGGAGCCCAAGTCGGCCGCTCGGAGGAGAAGGGCGCGGAGAGGTGGGGCGTCGGGGATTCCGACGGTCCCGTCGTCGCGCCATCGGGCGAGAAGGTAGGTCGCTTCCGGGTGATCTTGGGCCACCGCTTTCCGGAGCCAACGGCGCGACTCTTCGACTTTGACGTCGGCGGACGTGAAATAGAGGGATCCGAGGAGGTATTGCGCCTCCGCGATGCCCGCTTCGGCGAGCGGGGCCAAGAGCCGGGCGGCGGGGCCGTACTCCTCGCGATCCAGGGCCTGTCGGGCGGATTCGAGCGTTTCCTTCATGCGGACGTAAGGCGAGGTTACTCGGAGCGGGGCTCAAGATCGAGTCAGAGGAGCATCCGTCCATCCCTGGATAGATGCAGTTGGTCCCAATCGGCTCTCCCCGGCCCGCGTTGTAGGTCTACGATCTCTTTCGACCTCCAAGCGGCCTTCGGCGCGAACCCACCTCCCTATCGCGCCGCAGGTTGCCCGAGCTCTCCTCCTCCAGCCGGCGAGGTCGAGCAGCGTCCCTCCGGCGCTCCCCGATCTCGTCGGCCCCTTTTTTTCAGCGCGGCAGCCCCCTCGTCCGATCTCCGATTCCGAACGCTCCGGCGAAGAGACCGGTTCTATCGCACAAGCGGCAGCTTCCAAAGCTCGTAGCCTTCCAGCGGCCTTCCGGCTCTGAAGTACAGCGCGCCGCCGTAGATCTCGAATTCCGAGGGGCTTGATCCCTTCGGCCCGGGCAGCACGTCCGCCGCGAGATGGGTGCCTTCCGGGGTGCCGTCGGTCGTCCACAGCTCCAGGCCGTGGACGCCGTCGTCCGCCGCGAAGAACGCCCGATCGCCGAAGATGCGGATCGCCTGCGGATAGGAGCCGTTCGGGCCGGGGCGGATTTCCAGCCTCTGCGTGCCGACGGTCGTGCCGTCGCTGATCCACAGCTCGCGGCCGTGTTCGCGGTCGTCGGCAGAAAACAGCAGGCGATCGCCAAACGCGGCAAGCTCGCTCGGCGAGGAGGGGGCTGGGCCGGGCGCGAGGTCGGCTACCCGCCGCGTTCCTTCCGGACTGCCGTCGCTCGCCCAAAGCTCCCGCCCTTTCTCGAAGTCGTCACCCGGGAAAAAGATCTGGTCGCCGACCGGCGTCAACTGTTCGAGAAACGAAAGCTCGAACGGAAAGGGGATGGCGTAGACTTCGCGGGTTCCCTCCGAAGTGCCGTCGCTCGCTCGAAGGGAGGTCCGGGAATCGGTTGTGAACGCGCCGAACACGTTGCGCCCGGCCGCGACGAATTCCCTAAGAATGCCGAGCTTGGGCAAAGCAAACCGGGTGAGAGAGTGTGTCCCGGCGGCGGTACCGTCGGTCTCCGAGAGCTTCGAGATGAATTCCGGGAAGAAACTCGGGATGTCCTGAACCACGAACCGGACGTTGCCCCCCGGTATCTCGGCGACTCCAACATTATCGCCCCGCGCGGCAGCCGGAGCTACCGCCGCCGTTCCTTCCGGAGTGCCGTCGCTGTGCCAAATCCATTTCTGGGAATTCCCTTCGGGAGCCAGCCGATTCGCAAAAAAGAGCGTCGTCCCGGGGCGGTCGACGAAACCTGCCGGCCATCCCAGCGAACCCGGGGGCACGACGTCGCGCACCGTGCGTCCGTCCGTCCAGCCGAAGTGCTGGGAGTCGAAGGTGAAATAGAACACGCCCCCCGACCCCGAGTGGAGATCGATGCCTTCGCCGTCCCCCGGAATCAGCTCGGCGAGCCGCTCCGTATCTTCCCTGGGTCCTCCCGAGCGCCAGAGCTCGACGCCGGAAACGCCATCGTCGGCCAGGAACGCCAGCCCACCCGGCGCGGCGATCAGTCGATGAGGTTTTGACGATCGGACCGGCCGGCCGAAATCGAAAACGTGGGTACCAGCGACCGTGCCATCGGTGACGCCGAGCTCTTGGCGGCCCTCGCCCAACGACCCGGCAAAGTAAACCCGGCCGCCCGCCGACGAGAGGTACAGGGCTCCGCCGCCGAGGGGGGCGAGGCGCACCGTCGAGTCTGCCGTGCCGCGCGTTCCGTAAAGTCCGGATCCCTCGCGGGTGCCGGCGGCGAAGAACATCCGGCCGCCGAGGCTCTGCCCTCCCGGACGGAAAGAGCTGTCGCCCGGACCCGGGGTGAGGTCGGCGACCAGAGCGGTCGAAGACGGGCTCCCATCGGTGCGCCACAGTTCGATGCCATGTACGCGGTCGTCTGCCTGAAAGTAGACGCGAGAGCCGACCACCGCGAGGATCTCCGTGTTGCCCAGGCCGGGCGACGCGCCGAGCGCCCGCACGGCGACGGTTCCGCGCGTCGTACCGTCGGTTTTATAGAGCCGCCGGTGCTCGTCGCGATCGAAGGCGGAGAAATAGACCCGATTGCCCGCGGCATAGAAAGGACCGGGGAAGGAGAATCCCTCTTCTCCCGGCGCCAGATCGCGCAGCCGGTGCGTCCCGCGTGGAGTGCCGTCGCTCACCCAGGGCTCGCAGTCGCCCCCATTCACCTCTCCTGAATAGACCACCAGAGATCCGAGCCGGGCGCCGCCCGCCGCGCAGGGGACGATGGGCGTCGGCACGGGGCCGGTCCCCGCGGCGGTGCCGTCGGTCGCCCAAAGAGCATCGTTCCAAGTGAAGAAATACCTCCGGGAATCGTCCGACGGGCGCGGCCAATCGTAATTATTGGGCGCGTCGGTGGGATCGAAACGCCCGGGCAACGGCGCGATCTGGCGCGTTCCGCGGAGTGTGCCATCGGTTTTCCAGAGCCCCCAGGCCCGCCGGTCCCGCTCGTGGACGACGAACACCAAGCCCCCTCGAAACGGCGCGAGGAAGGTGACCGGCAAGGCGGAGCCGAAACCGAGGATGTTCAGATCGACCAGCGGAAACGTTCCCGCGGCGGTGCCATCCGAACGCCAGATCCAGAACGAGTCGAAGCCGCCGGTGGTGTTGCCCGCAACGAAGTAGAGCAGGTCACCGGCCACGGTAAATACTTGCGGATTGCCCGAGCAGCGACCGGGGCAAAGATCGGCGATCAACCGCGTGCCGCCTTGGGTGCCGTCGGTAGACCACAGCTCGTAGCCCAGGAATCCGTCGTCCGCCCCGAAGTAGCCCCGTCCATGAAAGAACACCGGCAGGCTCGCATACGACCCCGGCCAATAGGGCAAACCGGTGGCGATGTCTTTGACCAGCTCCGGCCCCTGGGCCGCGGCCGGCAGGCCCAATACCAGCAAGAACGCGGCGAGGCCCCATCGCCGACTTCCTCGGCGCCAGCCGCTCCGAATCGAACCTCTAGCCATGACGAGCCTCATACGGGGCGCTTGCCGACGACGCCCGAACGCGATGGTTCTCCCCTCTCGAAAGGAGGCCCTCAGTCTACCCTTCGGGGAACGCTGAAAACATGAGAGCCGTCCCGCTACCGCCGCACCCGGCACCCGCGACAGGTGCCTCATCCCACTTCAGGGAAAAAGGCAGCCGCAGTTACAGCCGACGCCATGGCCAGCGAATGCCGCGCTCCCTGCCGTCCAAGCCCGGGCCGTACATCAGCTGCCGGATGAAGGCCACGATGACCACCAACGGAAACGTGGTCACGGTGAGAAACGCATGCGCCCAGCTATAGATCCAGACGCCCCGCCCCACCTCCGTCAAATGCCCATGGTCCGCCAAATAGTAGTGGCCTCCGCTGGGACTGGTGCCGAAAGCGCTCCCACCGAGATACAGGGCGATGACAACGAACACGGCAAAGTTGACGCCGCCGCAGAAGGCTAAATTTCGCCAGAAGGGATCGGGAGACCGTTTCATCATCGTGATGCCTCAGTTGGACAGGATGCCACAAGTCTGCTCGCTCCAAGTCGGTACTCGGGCCGCTTCTCGTACAATCCCAACCGATCGCGGGATCCCCGCGCGAGGAGCGGTTTCATGTCGATGTCGAAAGCGGCGCCCAGCAGGGTGCCGGCCTGGGGCCGTTCTCTCGGAATCCTTTTCCTCCTGGCTGGCGAAGCTTTCGCGGAGTCTGCCGCCGAGCCGTTCCTGGTCGGCGGGAGCGTGCTGCCGATCGCCGGGACGAGCGCGCCGCCTTCCGCCTTGGTCGTCGAGCTCCGGCCCGCGTTTCCGAGCTTCGATGCGCAACGGGCGGCCCTTCACGGGGACGAGCCCGACGCCCTTCTGACCGCACGAGTCCGCGCGGACGGCACGTTTCTCCTGATCGTGCCGAAACCGGACAGCTACCGGATCGACGCTCGCGCCCAGGGTTTTCGGAGACTCACGATCCCTTTCCTGCCGCTGGTCGAGCCGATCCAACTGGCGCCCATCAAACCGGTCACCGTCCTCCCTTTGGCGATCCAGGTTCTCGACCCGAACGGACAACCGGCCCGGGAGGTCACCGTTCGAGTCGCCTCTCCCGCCGCGCAGGAAACCCCCGCCGACCCGAGCGCCTGGCGTCCCGCGGTCGAGCGCGCCCGCACCGATTCTCAAGGGCGAGCCGTCGTCTACCGGGACTCGGGTGCCAAGATTCAGGTTCTCGCCGAATCGCCGGGCGGAACCGCTCTCGTCGAAGTTCCGGCCGACGCCCCCTGGACGGTGATGAAATTGACCGCCCGCCCGAGCCTGTCGCTCGCGGTTCGCGACTCCGCGGGCCGGCCCGCCTCCGGCGCCTTGGTCTATGCGGCCGGAAGCGCCATCGCCGAGATCGACGAGGAAGGCCTTGCGGAGGTTCCTGCCGTAAGCCCCGAAGGCGCTCACCTCCTCGTCGTCTCGGAGAGCGGCGAGTGGGTGGAGGTCAAAGCGCCGAAGGAAGGCGCCAAGGGACCCGTGGCGGTCCGGCTCGGCCCGCCGAGGAAAGCGCGCGGCAAAGTGCTCGACTCGACCTCCGAGAAACCGATCCCGCAATCGATCGTCTGGGCGCGCGGCAACGGCGCACCGGGCCGGGGTGGCATTGCTGATTCGCAGGGAAGTTTCGAGATCCTCTTCGCCGGCTCGGGCCGGCCGGCGTTCGGCGCCGCGGCGACCGGCCACGCCTCGCGCGAGATCTCGGCGACGGTCACCGGGCCGCGCGACGCGCCGGTCACCCCCCGCCTCGATCGCGCGCCCCCTCTCCAAGACGCCGTCGCCGTGTTCGGGGTCGTGGCCGACACGGCAGGGTCGCCGATTGCCGGAGCGGAGCTGTTCACCGTTCGCACGGTCGAGATCCTGACCCATGGCCGGCGGACGAAAGAGCGCATAGCGCAGCCGCTGGACACGTCGGACCTCCAGGGCGGTTTTGCCGCCGAGGGACTTCTACCCGGCGCCTTCGATCTATTGGCCTGCGCCAACGGCTACGTTTGCGGACGCGTCGGGAGCCTCCAGATCCCCGCCGGTCAACGGCTTTTCGATCTCAAATTCCTGCTCTCGCGGGGCGTCCGAATCGAAGGAACCCTGCGCGATTCGAGCGGCCATCCCTCCCCCGGGGTCACGATCGAGGCAGCCAAGGTACTCTCCGTCGGAAGCCCGATCGCCGAGGTCGAACTACCACGGAGCACCACTGTCTCCGATCGCGACGGCCTCTTCACCCTCACCGGCCTCGAACCGGGGCGCTACGAAGTGACGGCCGAGAGCCCGCTCGGCACGGCGAGCGGCTTGGTCGAGGTGGGGAAAGAGGGAGGGCGCGTCGAGCTTCGACTCGAACCTGACGCTACGCCGTAGATTGGCTCGGCGAAAACTCAGGCCCGGCCGGCCTCCTCGATGCTCGTGTTGTCGATGATCCAGCCCAACTTCGATTGCACGGAGGCGAGAAACGCTTCGATCTCCTCCCGCGAAACCTTGCGGTCGAAGCGCCGCTTCTCCAGCCCTTTCTTCGTCTGAACCTCCAGGTAGTACCCCTTCCTCCAGGCCTCGACGAACGCCCAGCCTCCCATCACGCTCAAGACGACGATGCAGATCAAAACCCGCCCGACCATTCGGCTGCCGCTCGCCATGAACCCCCGGATGAAATCGACCAGAAAGTAGACGCTGCCGAGCAGACAGCCGATCCCCAACACGGCTTGAATGGTGGGCCGTGGGGCGACCAACCCCCAGCGCAGAGCAATCCGCACGACCTCGGGTCGCTGAATCCGGTGAATCAGCCGATCCTCTTCGACCTCGACCAGATAGTCCCGAGTAAACCGGATCCCGCAGCCGTCGAGAACCTCGCCTTGCGGTGCATTGGCCACGGTTCGGCCTCCTTGGGTAAGAGCTGCCGTCTACAGGCGACGCCAAGGCCAGCGAAGGCCGCGCTCTTGGCTATGTATGGATGCCACACTTTTTCACGCGAGCTGCCAGGTATCTTCTGGCCCAGTTCGTCCCGAGGGGGAGTCTACTGAGAATGATGCGTCTCATGGGTTCGTCCGTGCGCTACATCAGAAGGCCGCCGCCGTCCACGGCGAGGACGGTGCCGGTCAGGAAGGGGTTCGCGAGCGCGAAGAGCGCGGCGTCGGCGACGTCCTCGGGCTGTCCGACCCGGCGGGCCGGGGACTTCTGGGCGAAGTCGGTGAAGAGTTTCTCGCGCCCTTCGGGGCCGAGCCGTTCCCAGAACGGGCCGGAATCGACGATGCCGGGGGAAATGACGTTCACGCGCACCGGTCCGAGCTCGACGGCCATCGCCCGGGCGAAGGCTTCGAGCCCGCCGTTGACCAGGCTGGTGATCGAGGTGCCCGCCCCGGGCCGGGCGGCGCGAATCCCAGAAAAGAAGGTGAATGAGCCATCTGCGGCGATCCATGGGGCGCCGTGCTTGGTCAAGAAAATGGGAGCCCAAAGCTTGGCTGTGAAGGCCCGGCTAATGGCTTCGACGTCGAGCTTGGCGATCGGCCCGGCGACGCCCTGGCTGGCGGTGCTCACCAGGTGATCGAAGCGTCCGACCTCCTGGAAGAACGCGACCACCTCCTCTTCCACCGCGGCGTCGAGCGGGTACGACTGCCAAGGACCGCTGAGCAGGGCTCCGGTGGAATCCAGAGCCTCCTTCCGTCGGCCGGCGAGAACGACGGTGGCTCCGGCTTTCGAGGCGGCGAAGGCGAGGGAACGGCCAATGCCGGAACCGGCGCCGATGATCACGACCTTCTTGCCTTCGAGTTGCATGGAGAACCTCCCGCGAGGAATTCGTAACCTGTTCGTTAGGTTACCCAGGCAGTTATAGGGGAGATGATGTAACCTGTCAATGGGGTTGCAGACGACACAGTGAGGCGGTGACAATGAAGAGGACGGCCGAAGAACCCTTGCCCGAGATCCGGGATGGATTCAAATTCCGCTCGGGGAGGCTGGCTCTGGACTTACCGGCGACGCTGGCCGCCCGGCTCAAGGGTGAGCCAAGAGAACTGCTGGCAACACCTGAGGATCTCGGCCGGTGGCTGCTGGCAGCCGGGCTCGCGGAGCGCGATCCGGAGCCGACGGCCAAAGAGCTCGATCAGGCGCGGGCGCTTCGCGAGGCCCTCTACCGTTTGGGTCTGGCCTGCGTCGAGGGGAGTGGCTTTGAGGGGGAGGATCGGGAGCTGCTGAACCGCTGGGCGGCGGAGCCACCGCCGGTCCCTCAGCTGGGGCCCGAGGGAGAGGTCCACTGGAATCGCACCGGCGTGCGCGCTTTCCTCGCAATGCTGGCCCGGGACGGGGTCGAGCTATTCGGCGGGCCGCTGGCGACACGGATCCGCCAGTGCTCCGGCGAGGGGTGCGCCCTGCTCTTCGTCGACACCTCCCGCTCCGGCGAGCGCCGCTGGTGCTCGATGGCCGGCTGTGGCAACAAGGCCAAGGTGGCTGAGCTGCGTCGGCGTCGGCGGTCTACTGCTGCGGACTCTGACGTGGAGATCGCTTCGGAAGAAAGGTGGTCCAAAGCGTTCGCTGATTCTCAAGACGTCCTGTCGAGTCTCGCCGACGAGGCGCTGGCTGAGCACGCAACTGGACGTACGCGGCCTCTCTGATTCTGTGGACTCCAAGACTACCGAAAAGTTCGTACGCTTATTGCCGCTACGCCCAGATCGAAGCCCTGGGCTCAGAGGGTCTATCAGAAGGTCCAAGTAAAACCGGCGGCAAAGCCCGAGACGCCCGCCTGACGTCGTACCGCCGTCGGCGGCGATTTTGGGAGCACCCTCTATAGCGTGAATCGCTCTTCGAGGCTCGCGGCGGCCGGCGCAGACGATCTCGACGGCATCGACCGTGAGCATCCCAGCACGCAGCTCACTGAGGCGAGCGAGCGCAGCCGCTATCCGGGCGTGAGCCGGCCTCAAACCGCACGCGATCGGCTCGTTGACCTTGGCCTCGGGGCACAGCCCTTACCGCAGAGACTCGGCTTCGGGGTGGGCGAGGTTCTCTTCGGGACGCTTGGACATAATCGAACGATAACTCTCCGTCGGGACCTACACCAGCTCCACCTTGAGCTTCTTGCCAAGCGCCGACACCGCCCGTTCCAGGGTGGCGAGGGTAACGGATCGATTGGTAGGGTCCAGCAAGCGCTCCAGAGCGGGCCGGCTCGTCTTCATCCAGGTGGCCATCTCCGACTTGGTCAACCTGCGCCGTTTCATTTCGCCCGCGATCTGAAAGGCGATGGCCCGCTTCACGGCTGTGGCTTTGGCAACGTCGAGGAGATTCTCCTCTCGCAGGAAGTCGTCGAAGTCGGTGCCGAGATGTTCGTTCATCATCTGGTCACTCCTCGAAGCTGGATGGTCTCACGAATGCTCACGGACAAATCTCAAAGTACGGTTGTTCTTGCTAATCCCGTTTGTGACAAAGGTTGGATCGCGATTCGCATCGAACACCACTTGTTCGCGGATAAGGTAAGTCAGCGCAGGATTCATCTGCCTAGGAGTCCAGCCCAACCGGCTTGAAGCGCCAAGAGAGGATAGCCAAGATCCCCCGCTATTCATCAACTCTACAGCGAGGCGAACCGCATCTTGGAAAGGATCCCAGCCCATGAAAAATTGGTCGAGTTCGACGAAAGTGTACTTGGTGGCCATAACAGCGCGGTAACCGAAGGGAGGACAGCCTATAGCGCGTATAGGCTCAACAAGGCGCCTGCCTTCGAGCTCATCTATTGCAATCTCGAAGTCTTGCGCAGATAGCCCCGTATCAGCCATTAGCTCTCCTACCTCTATCTTTGGATCGCCTGATCGACCGAGCCCCGACCTCCTAACAATCTCGGAAGCGATACTTTCCGCCGCGATTGATAGGCCTGTTGGAGGGATGACGAGCGGGAGTGTATGGCTCGGACGCATACCTAAAGGCGGCTTCCGAGAGATTCCGTATATGTCGTCAACTAGGGCACGTATATCCTGGTCGCAGCTCTTGAGTTCAGGCGCATACAAGGGCTGTAGGAGGGGCGGAAGGCGATCGACATCCAGGTTGCTCCGAACGGGCAAGAACTTGCACTGCCCCTGGACCCTTCGAACGAACCCAGCATCGATTTCGGCATTGACCCAAGGCTTGTCGATGCTGCATTTGGTAAGCAACACGACAAAGTGGGTGCATCCGCTGAGGCCTTCATCGATTCGCTGGCGAATGCTTTCCCCGGTTGAGATCGACCACTTATCGAAGAATGTCTCGATTCCCGCACTTTGGAGAGCCTCTGCAATGCGGCGAGCCAAGTCCATGTCTTCGCTGGCGTGACACAGAAACACGGTCGGGGTTGTGGCGGTCATGAATTCTCCTGCTCCAATATCTCGAAGTCACCCATGGTGCGCTTCCCGGTGGCAATTTGGGCAAAGCGCCACAGCGTTCTCGACAGTGTCCTCACCGCCATATGCGAGTCGTATCCGGTGATGCACTTCCAAATACGGTGTTCCGTCCGAAACTCGGACAAACGGTGCTTGAGAGCGGCAAGATTCACACCCCCCTTCGCCCGAAACAGCACTTCGGCTACGACGTGTGGGTTTCGAACAAATGTGGTCGTGGGCGCCGTTCTCTTAGACGGATACTTCGGGTACCTGGCGAGGTAGCCAAGCCGCTCTTCTTGAGGAAGTGCCAAAGACTTGCTGACCTCGCTCTCGAAATCCTGTTCGACGCTTTCGAAAGATTGAGGTTCCGGCTCAACTCGAAGGATGCCGAGGCTGGCCAAGGCCTCGATAACGGGTCGGCGAAGCACAAAAGCCTGGTGACCGCTCGGATCTTTCCCCGTCGCCCAATCTGCGAGGGCGTAAAGCCAAAAGCCACGAGGGCGCCCAGTGATTCCAAGCTCCTTCGCCACACGGTGTGCCAGCAATCCATAATGAACATTGACGGCACGCCCTTTGGCGTATCCCACCCGCTCAGCCAATTGAGCCCAAGTAACGGTATGGTTCGGAGCGTCGAAGTGTGCCTGAAGGAGAGCCACTTCTTTGAGGGAGATCCCTGCCGCCCGAAGGGCTTCGAAAGCTCTCCTGTAGGCATCAGCGGAGCCGAACTGTTCCTCATTCATAATCGATCCTTCGGCGCCTGAGCTTTGGGTACTCCTGGCGTATTGCCTGCCGCGCGAGCCCTACGTGGCTAAAGAATACTCCCTGGTTGACTCGTTCTTCGGTTGTGGTCCGGTAGTCTCTCTCCTTGCTTCGGCGCAGCAGTTCGCTGTGCTCAGACTCCATCGCAGCTGGCGATCGCTTCTTCAGAAGGGCTCTTAGGTCAGCAACGGTATTCACCCCAACTCTGGCCAATTCTTGAATCAAATCCGAATACCGCTCAGATTCTTTTCGATTGGCTGAGGGGAAGACTTCGCCCAGCACGAAGGCTAACAGGTCAACATTCAGCGGTTCCGTTTCCTTCGTGGCAGGAATTCCAAAATTTCTGTAGGCTCTGAGATCTTCGACAACACGATCGAGTTCACTGTCTACCGTCTCGAGCACTGCAGACAGCCGAGAAATCGCGCGGCGGAGTGCTGGGGGTACATTTTTTTCACGTTTGTACTGAAGCTTATGGGAAGCTGCCGCCCAGGTGTGTTGCGCAAGCGTTCGAACTTGGATTTCGGCTCGCAGGTCGCCAGGATCAACCGTGGCAGGAGACGCAAGCCAGCTTTTCGGGAGCCTTACGACATAGTGTTGAGATTGATATCCAAACTGTTTGTCACCAAGACGTTCCCCTGAATCTTTGGTAGAAATGACCTCGAATGTGTCAGAAATCAATTCCTTGACAGACCAGAGGTCCGATCGAAATAGAAGGATCAACCGAATGCCAACAAGATCGTCGAGATCTTCGAGGCGCGACAGCTCCCAATCTTTGCGCTCGAGCTTCTCGGCGATCGACTCCCATGTCTTGACGCGGCTCCCAATTGGAACCCCCAGCGCGATCCTCTCGTGCTCCAGTAGCCTGGTGAGTTCAGCCTCCAACTTGCCGCGAAGTTGTTCGGCGCGATTCGAACAGGCCTCGTACTGGCTCTGGAGGGTTTCAATCGACATTTCGAGACCTAAATGATGCGGCATGGCAGCGCTCGAACAAGTAGAAACGTTGCCTATCCAACCCCGCTCCCCGGTCGCCTCCCCGGCTTCTCAGGCACTCCATCGCCGCGCACGAAGGGCAATCGTCCGCCCGGAAAGCAGGCAGATTCAGCTCCACAGTGAAGCAACGGTCCACCTGGAACGACCGGGCGGGGGTTGGTGCCGCGAACGAGAGGAGATAACAAACCGATCGAACTCTCAGGCCGCAGCAGACAGGCGGCGATTCATGGCCCGCCAGAAAGTGGCGACCACATCGGGTGTGCCCTCGAAGTAATCCTCAAAAAAGCCCGCGTCATTGAACGAGGGCGGATAAGCGTACCGTTCGTTATCTTCGCCAAGCTCGCTCACCCAGTCGCTAGGCTCCCGTGAGTCGACGACTTTGAAGATCTCCCGCGGATACAGGTAGGGCTTTCCCTGATCGTTCAAAATCCGAAGGTCATCGGCCTCGATGCCCAAGACTACGTAAGGCTGACCCGGCGTCAGATCCGGAAATCGCGTATCGGCTTCGCTCTTTTCAACAATCATTCGATGACCTCCTTCCGCTTCAGCTCCACCCGGCCGACCCCAGGGTGCTCGTACCAATGAAGTTCGTACGCCCCTTCACTGTCTTCTAGCAGCGGACTGCTCTTCTTTACCCATCGAGAGGCGCTGCCGCCGTAGGCTGCCACCAGCCGGGCTACATCTCGGATACGGCGCCCTTTCGCGATGACTCGCGACTGAGAGAGCATCGACAAACCCAGGGTCGGAATGGCCATAGCTCTCCAGTCGCTTTCTCGTCGAGAAATCTTACCAGATGCAACGCCATCGACCCGCTCGCTGGAATCGAAGTCACCCGGCCCCTCCCCCCGGCCGGCTCCCCGGCTTCTCAGCCACCCCGCCCGCCGCGCACAGCGGGCACTCGTCCGCGCGAAACGCGGGGAGTTTCAGCTCCAACAGCGAAACAAAAGGCATCGGGAACGGATTCGCCCCCACCGTCCGGTCGATGATCGCGCCGATCGCCACCACTTCCGCTCCGGCGGATTCGGCGAGGCGGGCGGTTTCCAGCGTGGACTTCCCTGTCGTGACGACGTCTTCAACGATGGCAACCTTTTCGCCGGGCTTGAGCGCGAAGCCGCGGCGGATTTCCAGCTCGGTGCCTTTTCGTTCGGCGAACCGGAAGGGGATGTTAAGAGCGGCGGCCACTTCGTGGCCGATGATCACTCCACCTAGGGCGGGCGAAAGGATCGAGTCGATCCCGTACGTCCTGAGCTTCTCGGCGAGGGCTGTGCCCACTTCCCGTGCCCGCGCGGGAAGCTCCAGCAGCAGAGCGCACTGGACGTAGGCCGACGAGTGGAGGCCCGACGAGAGCTGAAAATGGCCGCGCCGTAGCGCCCCGCTTTCTTCCAGGCGCTTTTCAATATCGACCGTCTCACTCATCGTCATCATCCGCGCCGGCCGGCTCGGTCGGACTGTCCGCCCCCTCCCCTACAGCCGGGCCTAAGGTTCCGTCGCGGCGGATGTCGTACTGCTCCAGCTTCTTGTAGAGGTTCGAGCGCGGGGTGTCGATCGCGACGGCGGTCTGGGTGACGTTCCAGTTGTTTTCTTCGAGCTTCTGGACCAGGAACATGCGCTCCGACAGCTCGCGGAACTCGCGGAGGGTCTTGGCGGCGAGGGCGGCTCCCGACAGCTCGGGGCGGGTTCCTCCGGTCGCAGCAACCAGGTCTTCGCGAGTGATCACGTCGCGCGGCGCGAGGATCAGCAGGCGCTCGACTAGGTTTTTCAGCTCGCGGATGTTGCCTTTCCACGGCAGGGCCTGGAAATGGGCGATCGCGTCGGCCGAGAAGGTCTTGGGGCGGTAGTTGTTCTGCTCGGCGTAGCGGCGGACGAGATAATCCACCAGGAGCGGAATGTCGTCCAGCCGCTCGCGCAGCGGGGGGGTGCGGATCGGGATCACGTTCAGGCGGTAAAACAGGTCTTCGCGGAAGCGGCCGGCGGCGATCTCCGCTTCGAGGTCTCTGTGGGTCGCGGCGATCACCCGGACGTCCACGTGAATCGTCCGCTCGGCGCCGACCGGCTCGACCTCGCCGCTCTGCAGCACGCGCAGGACTTTCGCCTGCGTGCGGGCGGACATGTCGCCGATCTCGTCGAGGAAGATCGTGCCGGAGTCGGCGGCGACGAACTTGCCGAGCTGTTTGCGCACCGCTCCCGTAAAGCTCCCCTTCTCGTGGCCGAACAGCTCGGATTCGATCAGCTCTTCGGGAATCGCCGCGCAGTTGACCTGGATCAGCGGCCGGTCGCGGCGCGGCGAGAGGCGGTGGAGCGCGCGGGCGACCAGCTCTTTGCCCGTGCCGCTCTCCCCCGTCACCAGGACCGTCGCGGGAGTCGGGCCGGCTTTCTCGATCGTCTCGCGCAGGCGCTTGATCGAGAGCGAAGCGCCGATCAGCTCGTCGGCCGGGCGGCCGTCGCGCCGCACTTCGGACTGGAGCCGGAACGCCTCGGTCGCATTGCGCAGGGCGAGCAGGACGCGCTCGCGCTGGAGCGGCTTTTCGAAGAAATCGTAGGCGCCGCGGCGGGTCGCTTCGACCGCGGTCGCCACGTCGGCGTGACCGCTGATCATCAGGACCGGCATGTCGTAGCCGCGCTCGCGGAGCGCCTTGAGCAGCTCCAGGCCGTCCATTTCGGGCATTTTGATGTCGAGCACCACCGCGTCGGGCAGGCGATCGGCGACGCGGACGAGCGCCTGCGCCCCGCTGCCCGCCTCGTCCACGCGGTAGCCCTCGAATTCGAGGATCATCCGCAGGCTGTCGCGGATCGCCGCCTCGTCGTCAACGATCAGAACGGAGGCTCGTACGCTTGCGTCGTCTCTTGCCATGGCCGGGCGAGCATAACAAGAAAGGAGGTGTGGACTCGGCCTAGAGCCCTCTTCCGGGAGCAAAGAAAAGCCGGGGTGGCCTCAGGGCTTTCGCAGGTGGGCGTAGACCAACGACGCCAGCACGTGGGCCTCGGGATCGCGGAGCAGGCGACGATCGAGAGGTCGCAGCAGGCGGGCCATCAGTAAAGCCGCCGCCCAGCCGAGCCGGCTCAAGGTGCGTGTGGGCAGATAGGAACGCAGGTAGAGAGCCGCGAGATCTGTCAGGGCGAAGGTCGGCCCCACGCAGGCTCCCGCCGCCAGCACTTCGAAGCCGGCGCGGGCGAAAAGCCGGCGATGGCCCTCGGAGGTAAAGTTCTGGAAATGATTCGGGTAAGCGTGGAACGCCTGCAGGAAGGGGGTCGCGGCAAACGCTTCCCCTCCCGGCCGCAGAACGCGGACCATCTCGGCCACCGCCAGGTCGGGGCGTTCGAGGTGCTCGAGAACCGCCTCGCAGTGGATCGCGTCCACCGAACCGTCGGCATAGGGAAGCTCATAGGCGTCCCCCACCACGTCCACCCCCGGGAAGAGATCGACGTTCAAGTTGACGAGCGCCGGATGAGGCCGGCCCGGGCCGCCACCGATGGAGAGGACGAGATCGCCGGGGCCGCGCTCCGCCACCACGGCCGCAAAGGCGCGCTCGGCTCCTTCGCTCCGAGGGACCGGCCCGTCACGCAGCAGACGATTCGCCCATCGGCGGAACGCGCCCGCCGTCGGCGGCGCAAGATACTCCGCATGCATCGCCCCGCCCTGCTCCTGGCGGTACCGTTCGAGCCGAGAGGGATCGGCCAAGAGAATCGGAACGCCCCCGGGCACCGGGTAGGTCATCTCGCCGTCAGGGGTCACCAGCTGGTCGGCCTGGCAACGCAACGTCTTCCGAGTGCGCGGGCAAACCAAACGGCCCTGCACGAGTTGCTCCGCGATCGGCAGCATTAGCAAGGCCCGGACATTCGGCGCCGAGTCTAAATGAAAAAGGCCGGCCCCTTGGAGGACCGGCCCCTATGTGCATCACCTGCTAGGAGCTTTCGTTACGGGACGCGAACCACGGCGAAGAACGGCTGGCCGTCTTCGTTCTGACCGCCGAACCGGAGGACGTAGAGGCGGACGAACGTGCCCGACTTCGAGTCGCCGATCGCCTTCTCGAAGGCCTCGGTGTCTTCGACCGGCCGGCCGTTGACCTCGGTAATCAGGTCGCCGGGACGGACGAATTTCTCGTACAGCGGGCTCGATGCGCCGACGTCGGTCACCCAGACGCCCTTGGCGTCCTTCGGCAGGCCGTGCTCGTTGCGCAGACCCGCGGTCAGGTCCTGATACTCGATGCCGAGCCAGTCGATGCCGCGTCGTCCTTTCGGCTTCTCGGTCTCGGCCTGCTGGTTCTGGCCGGGACGCTCGCTGAGCTTGACCACCTTTTCGATCCTCTTGCCTTCCCGCAGGACGACCAGGGTGACCTTGGAGCTCGGCCCCTTGTTCGCCACGTAGTCGATCAGGTCGCGGGTGGTCTTGATCTTCCGCCCATCGACCGAGAGCAACACGTCGTCGTGCCGCAGACCGGCATCCGCCGCCGGGGTGCCGTCTTCCACCCGGCCGACCAGCGCGCCGTCCGTCGAGTCGAGCCCGAACGACTGGGCGGTCTCGAAGTTCATGTTCTGGATCTGCACGCCGAGATAGCCGCGGATTACCTTGCCCTTGTCGCGCAGCTGCGGCAGCACCTCTTGGAGCGTCGAGACCGGGACGGCGAAGCCGATGTTCTCGGCCCCGGCGTTGATCGCGGTCGCGATGCCGATCACCCGGCCGTCCATGTCCACCACCGGACCGCCCGAGTTGCCGAAGTTGATCGCGGCGTCGGTCTGGATGAAGTTCTCGAACGCGGAGTCGGGATTGATGCCGATCGACCGCCCCTTGGCGCTGACGACACCCGTGGTGACCGTCTTGTCCAGGTTGAGCGGGTTGCCGATCACCATCACCCAGTCGCCCACGCGGGTCTTCTCGCTGTCGCCCAGCTCCAGGTAGCGGAGGCTGTGGCCGGCGTCGATCTTCAAGAGCGCGAGGTCGGTCGAAGGATCGGCGCCCTTCACCTCGGCCGGATAGTCGCGGTCGCCGAGGTGGACACGCACGCTGGTCGCCCCTTCGATCACGTGGTTGTTGGTGACGATCAAGCCGTCGGGGCTGACCACGAAGCCGCTGCCCCCGGCGTCCTGGCGCCGTTCCGGGCCATCGCCCTGGGGGCCCTGCTGGGGCCGCTGGCGGGGATTGCGCGGGTTGTTGGGGAAAAAGAACTCGAACGGATCGACGCCGCGCTGGCCGCCTTCGTCGCCGCCGCCTTTGCTGATGGTGGCGGCTTGGATCGAAACCACGGCGGGATCGACCGCCTCCGCGAGGTCGGCGAAGCTCGGCAGACCGTGGGTCGCGATGTTGGCGCCCGCGACCTGCGAAGCGGCGAGCGGGGCCGCGGCGGACTGGCTCGACGGAGTCATCTTGAGACCTCCGGCGAGGACCATGCCGAAGGCGACGGCACCGACGACGAGCGAAGCGGTGGTGATCTGACGTACTGGGTTGCGGGCGGGCTGGGTGTTCATAAGGTTGACGAGTCTCCTTTCCAAGAGCTGCTCGCCGGCTCCATAGAGCAATAGGCTTGCCAACTCCTCGGAAGGAGATTTCCGGCCAAAATGGCGCGGCCGGCCCAAGTGGAAGACCTTCTGCCCTTCGTGCCTCCCCGGGGGGGGCGGCTTGGCGTCTAAGCCTCCCCTGTGTTACATTCCGACAGCCAGCCGGCCCTCGAACCGCGCATCCGCGCAATCGAGAGGGAAAAGGAGTGGGCAGCACGCCCACTTTTTTTGTTGGGGCCGATGGGCCCGGAAAGCCGGCAGAAAACCGAACGAAATGGAGAACGACCACGGAAATTCGCGACCCGAGACGCGACCCAAAGCCGACCGCACGACGACTTCCAAGCCGCAGGCGAAGAAGCCGGTCCAGCGGGCGGCCAAGCCCCGAGCGCCGCGCCCCCCGAAACCTTTGGGAGGAGCCGAGATCGAGCTCAAAACCGATCTCACGGCGGAGCTGGAAGGGATCGCGGAGCAGGCCGGGTGCGAGCTGGTCCATGCGGAATGGAAGGGCGGAACGCTCCAAATTCTCATCGACCGCCCCGACCGGGAAGGCGGCGTCACTCTCGCGGACTGCGAGCAGGTCTCGAAACAGACCTCGGCGCTCTTGGACGTGCTCGATTTCGGCAGGACCCGGTACGTTCTCGAAGTCTCGTCGCCCGGTCTCGACCGGCAGCTTTATCGACCCCGCGACTATCAACGCTTCATCGGCAGCAAAGCGCGCATCACGTACTCGTCTCCGGAGGTCCGTAAAAGGACCCTCGTCGCCCGGCTCGAAGCTTTCCACTCCGAACCGGAATCGGTGACGCTCCTTAACGAAGAGAGCGGTGAGCGCACCACGCTCCGGCTCGACCAGATCCAGGCGGCACGTTTAGAGATCGAACTCTAGGAAAAGACGGCGATGGCTCAGGCACAGACGGCAGACATCAACATCAACGAGATCTTGCGCCAGGTGGCGCGCGAGAAGGACATCGATCTCGAGCGCTGGATCGGCGCGCTCGAAGACGCGATGGCCTCGGCGGCGAAGAAGCAGCACCGGATCAAAGAGCCGGTGCGCGCCCATTTGGACCGCGAAACCGGCAAATTCGAGGCGTTCATCGTCAAGCAGGTCGTCGAGACCGTCGAGGATCCGCTCGCCGAGTGGACCGTCGAAGAGGCGCGCGACCACAAGCCGAAGGCGGAGATCGGCGACGAGATCCGCCTGCCGATCTCGACCGACGGCCTGGGCCGGATCGCCGCGCAGTCGGCCAAGCAGGTGCTCTATCAGCGCGTTCGCGAAGCCGAGCGCGAGAACGTCTACAACGAGTTCATCGACCGCGTGGGCGAGGTGCTGAACGGCACGGTCAAGCGCTTCGAGCGCGGCGACATCGTGGTCGATCTCGGCCGCACCGAAGCGGTCGTGCCGCGGCACGAGCAGGCCCGCCACGAGCGCTACAGCCAGGGCGAGCGGATCCGCGCGGTGATCGTGGACGTCCACAAGCAGCCCAAGGGGCCGCAGATCGTGCTCTCGCGCACCGACCCGCGCCTGCTGGTCAAGCTTTTCGAAACCGAAGTGCCCGAGATCTACGACGGCACGGTGGTGATCAAAGCCGCCGTCCGCGCGCCGGGCGAGCGGGCCAAGGTCGCCGTCTACAGCCGCGAGCGGGACGTCGATCCGGTGGGCGCCTGCGTCGGCATGAAGGGCTCCCGCGTCCAGTCGATCATCCGCGAGCTGCGCGGCGAGAAGATCGACATCATCGAATACAGCGACGACCTCGTGACCTTCGCCCAGAGCGCTCTGGCGCCGGCCAAGATCACCCGCGTCTCGATCACCCACCCGGGCGAGGTACCGCATCTCGACGTGATCGTCGAAGACGAGCAGCTGTCACTCGCGATCGGCAAGCGCGGCCAGAACGTCCGGCTCGCCTCCGAGCTGATCGGCGCCCGGATCGACATCAAGAGCGAATCGGACGTCAAGGACGAAGTCGCCGACGCGCTCGCCCGGATGCTCCAGACCGCGTTCGGCGACATGCAGGCGGACCAGGCGGCCGCGGACCTCGAAGTGGCCGCGGCTCCCGGCGTCGATGCCAATCTCGCCGAGGCGCTTGCGAACGCCGGGTTCGGCGCGATCGACGACTTGGCCGAAGGCGACATCGACGCCTTGGCCGCCGTCGAAGGCATGACTCTCGAACGGGCCAAAGAGCTTCAGGCCTGGGCGGCCGACCAGTCGGAACGGCGGACCAACACAGCGGCCGCGGAGTTCACCGCCGGGTTCGAGGAACCGGCGGCGACCGCCACGATGGCCGATTCGGACTTCATGGCCGCGCTCTCCAAGGCGTTCCAGGAGAGCGAACGGCAGAGGACTCCCTCGGCGCTCGACGACATGGTCGATCCGTTCGCCGCAGCGGCCGCCGAAGAGGCGGAAGACGGCGAGCCCGTGGAGACCGGCAAGGACAGCGACGAAGGGTAGGGCGGTGGCCACGCGGCGCACCGCAGACGGCGGGATTAGGAGTTAAAGGGAACTATGGGAAAGATTCGAGTCCAGGATCTGGCGCGGATGATGAGCATCTCGAACCAGGACCTTGTCTTCAAGATGAAGTCGATCGGCGTGCGCGTCGAGGGAGACGATGCTCACATCGACTCCGAGACGCTGCAGGCGATCATTCAAGGCAAGAAACTGCCCCACCCTCGCGAAGTGATCCTGCGCGACGAGCCCGCCGCCACCGAGGCGCAGAGAAAGCGCGTGCCCGCTCCGGCGCCCGCCCCCTCGACGCTCCGGCCGCAGGCCAATCCCCTGCGCCCCGGGCGGCCCCGCACGCTGATTCAGAAGGTCGAGCCGCGTATCCAGACCCTGCCGGCCTCCGAGCGGCCCGAACGGGCGCTCGCGGAAGCTCACGAGGCGAGCGAAGCGCTGGAAGCCCAGGCGGTCGCCGAATCGGTCGAGACCCGCATCGAAGCGCGCGAAGCCCCGGAGGCTCCGGCGGCGGAACCGAGCGTCGCGACGGCCCCGGCGGCTCCCGCAAAGACCGAGTCTCCGGTTGAAACGGCGGCTCCTGCGGCCGCCCCATCCGTCGCGCCAAGCGCCGCTCCGACCCCCGCGCCGAGCGCCGCCCCCGGCACGACCGCTTCTCCGGCTCCCCCCTCGTCTTCGCCGACGAGCGCGCCGACGTCGCGGCCGCCGGTCTCTTCGCCCGGCGCGCCGTATCGGCCGTCGAGCGGACCGGGCCAAGGCCGTCCCTCGGGACCGTATCCGCCCCAGCGGCCGCAATCGTCGCCCGGCGGCCAGCGGCCTCCGATGTCGAACCGGCCCTATTCTCCGGGATCCTCTCCGGGGGCTCCGGGCTCCTCCCCGGGCTCCTCGATGTCGCAACGGCCGATCGCGCCGCGGCCGGTCTCGCCGCGGCCGCCGCACATGCCTTCGGGCCGGCCGGCGGGACCGAGCACCTCGGCGCCCTATCCGGGCCAGCGCCCGCGTCCGGCGGGTCCCGGCACCGGCACTTCCGATCCGCGCTCACGTCCGCCGTTCGGCGGCGGCGCGGCCGGTCCCGGAGCGCGCCCCCCCGCGCCCTCCTCCGATCGGCCGATGATCGGCCGCAGCGATCGGCCGAGCGGCGGAGGCGGAGGCGACCGCGACAAGCGCGGCGGCATCAACAAGAAGCCCAAGAAAGGCGCTCCGGCGCGTCCGCTCGCGCCGCAGGCCGACCTCACCGTGTTCAAGGGCTCGCTGCGCGGCCTGGACGTCGATGAGGACGTCGCCAATCCGAGCGCGCGGAGAAGGCGCCGCGCCCAGCTGCGGGAGAGCGACCGCCAGGACGGCGGCGACCGCGGCAAGCTCCTGTCGTTCAAGGGCGCGCCTCCGTCCGGCCCGGTGACCATCGCCGAAGGCATGACGCTGCGCGAGTTCGCCGACAAGCTCGGCGTCAAGGTCAAGGATCTGATCAAGGCGCTGTTCGACCGCGGCATCATCGCCAACATCAATTTCGTCGTCGAGCCGCACCTCGCCCAGTCGCTCGCCTCCTCGTTGGGTGTCGAGACGACGGTCGTCTCGTTCGAGCAGGAGGTCCAGCTGAAGGCCGAAATGAAACGGGTGGAAGGCGATCCGGCCGGCACCAACGGCGCGGGCGGTGCCACCGAGCCGCGCGGCCCGGTCGTGACGATCATGGGCCACGTCGATCATGGGAAGACCTCCCTGCTCGACGCGATCCGCTCGTCCAAAGTGGCCGAGGGCGAATCGGGCGGCATCACCCAGCACATCGGCGCCTACCACGTGGACGTCCGCGACCGGAAGATCGTGTTCCTCGATACTCCCGGCCACGAGGCGTTCACCATGATGCGCGCCCGCGGCGCCAAGGTCACCGACATCGTCGTCCTGGTGGTCGCGGCCGACGACGGCGTGATGCCCCAGACGCTCGAAGCGATCGACCACGCCCGCGCGGCGAAGGTGCCGATCGTCGTGGCGATCAACAAGATCGACAAGCCGAACGCCAACCCGGACCGGGTGAAGCGCGAGCTCGCCGAGCGCGGCCTGCAGCCCGAAGAGTGGGGCGGCGACACGGTCATGGTCGGCGTCTCGGCGCTCAAGCGGGAGGGGATCGACTCGCTGCTCGAAATGATCCTGTTGACCTCCGACCTGCTGGAGCTGCGCGCCAGCCCCGCCATGCGGGCGCAGGGCGCCGTGCTCGAAGCGCGCAAAGAGGTCGGCCGCGGCATCATCGCGACCGTCCTGGTCCAGAACGGCACGCTCAAGCCGGGCGATCTCTACGTCACCGGGGCGACCTGGGGCCGCGTCCGCTCGATGACCGACGACCGCGGCGCGCGGATTCAGATCGCCGGCCCCTCCACCCCGGTCGAGGTGAGCGGCTTCACCGACCTGCCGAACGCGGGCGACCTGTTCCAGGTGGTCGAGGACGAGGTGAAGGCGCGCAGCATCGCCGAGTACCGCCAGCAGGAAGAGCGCTCGAAGGGTTTGAACCCGGTCCAACGCGCGCTGTCGCTCGAACAGCTGTTCGGGCGCATCCAGGCGGGCGACGTCAAAGATTTGGCGGTCGTCCTCAAGGCCGACGTTCAGGGCTCGCTCGAAGTGTTGCGCGAGACGCTGGTCAAGGCGAGCACCGAGAAGGTCAAGGTGCAGGTCATCCTTTACGGACTGGGTGCGATCACCACGAACGACGTGCTGCTCGCGGCGGCGTCCAAGGCGATCATCATCGGCTTCAACGTCCGCCCGGAGCGGACCGCCGCCGATCTGGCGGACAAGGAAGGCGTGGACATCCGCCTCCATACGGTCATCTACGAGCTACTCGACGAGCTGAAGAAAGCGATGGTCGGCCTGCTCGATCCGACCTACCGCGAGGTCTCCGCCGGCCGCGCCGAAGTGCGCGACACGTTCAAGGTGCCGAAAATCGGAACCATCGCCGGCTGCCACGTGCTCGAGGGGTCGATCCCCCGCGGCGCCTCGATCCGCCTGGTGCGCGACGGCCGGGTGATCTTCGAGGGGAAGATCAACTCGCTGCGCCGGTTCAAGGACGACGTCGCCGAAGTGCGCGCCGGTTTCGATTGCGGCATCGGCATCGAGCGCTTCCAGGATCTGAAACCGGGCGACATCATCGAGGCCTACGGGCGCGAAGAGGTGGCGGCGACCCTCTGATCCGGGGCTGCCGCCGATTCGGCGGGGCTCCGGAGGTTTCTACCGATCCGGGGTTTCCGCCAACCGGCTCGGGCTCCGACAAGAGG
>Ga0134122_10000623_pt1 | contig 24299 bp, 26 predicted proteins | sample KB302_FD_96461 | JGI IMG/M metagenome (GOLD analysis project Ga0134122, IMG submission 96461) | Terrestrial soil microbial communities without Nitrogen fertilizer from Kellogg Biological Station, Michigan, USA - KB3-0-2 | ecosystem: Environmental > Terrestrial > Soil > Unclassified ...
CCATCTCGATCCTGGTCGCCGCCTACAAGTTCATCATCGTCCGTCTCGGCGAACGACCGAAGGACGACTTGCCGGCCAACCCGGCGCTTGGCGAAACCGCCATCGGGCTCGGCATCGGCTTCGCCCTGATGGCCGCATCGGTTGCGGTTGCCGCCGGCGTCGGCGTCTATCGCATCGTTGGGACCGGCGACTCGTCAATGCTGCTGCTGACGCTGATCGCCAGCGCGATCATGCCCGGCTTCACCGAGGAGCTGCTGTTCCGCGGCATCCTGTTCCGCTGGATCGAGGAGTTCGGGGGTAGCTGGGCGGCGCTGGCCGTGACCTCGGGCCTGTTCGGCCTCGCCCACATCTTCAACCCCGGCGCGACCTGGTTCTCGTCCTTCGCCATCGCGGTCGAGGCCGGAGTGCTGCTCGGCGGCGCCTACATGCTGACGCGCAGCCTGTGGCTACCGATGGGACTCCACGCCGGGTGGAATTTCACGCAGGGCGAGATTTTCGACGTTCCGGTTTCGGGCACGCCGGTGCACGGGCTGATCGAGGCGCAGTTGTCGGGTCCGGCGCTGCTGACCGGCGGCTCATTCGGGCTCGAGGCGTCGGTCATCGCGCTGACGATCGCGACCGGAGCCGGGGTTTGGCTGGTCTTCCGGGCCGTCAAGAAGGGCGAGCTGGTCCGGCCACATTGGATGCGCGGGCCCGACACCGACCCGCTGGCGGAGACCTTCCGCTAGCAGCTCGCCGCCGCCCTCGCGCTCAGTCGCTCTTCTTCTTGTCGTCCTCTTGCTTCTTGATGAAGGCGTCCATTTTGACCAACGCCTGGCCCGCATTGTTGGAGTCGATCTGGTCGACCACCTCGTCGAGCATCCGCGCCTGCTTCGACTGGTTCGGCTCCAGCGCGAGCGGGACGAGCAGCATCTTGGCGACGTCGAGGCGCTTCTCGGCGATCTCCTGGCGCGCCAGGGTAATGCGAAGGTCGCCGTCATAGGGCGCCAGCCGGTACGCTTCCTCGAGGCCGATCACCGCGCTCTCCGGAATCGCCCCGCCGGCCTTGGAGTAAGAGAGGTAGTTTCCGATCAGCGGGCCCGGATGGTCGGGATCGGCATCGCGGGCCCTCGCGAACCAGCTCCTCGCGGCAGCATATTGGCCGGGGTTCGACTTGGCCTTGCCGAGCAGGACCATGCCTTTGAAATAGAGCGCCTCGGCGGAGTCCGGCTTGAGCGCAATGGCGGCGTCCGCAGCGCGCTCCGCAGCGTCGTAATTCTCGGCGTCGAGCTCGGCCTCGGCGAGCTCGAGCTGGACCGGGAAGCTGGTCGGGTAGCGGGCGGCGACCGATCGGGCGTCGCCGGCGACGCCCTTCGCCGTGCGCGGCGTGACCCCAGCCTTTGAGCGGATCACGACCGGCATGATCGCTTCCTCGTCCGGCGCCAGCTTGCGCATCTCGATCACCGGCGGGCGGTAGTTCGCCGGGTTGACGTCCTTGCCGTAGAAGCGGTTGCGGTTCTTGTAGGCGGTGACCTCGGCTTCGAGCTTTCGGAGATCGCCGAACGACTGGGTCGCGGCGTCCGCCAGCGGCACGCCCTTGTCGACCAGGCGCAGGTAGTTCAGCAGCTGGCCTTTGCGGGTCGGCTCGAACGAAAGATAGTGGGTGAGCAGCCAGCCATAGGTGTAGCGGGCATAGAAATCTTCGCCCGTCGGCTTGGACTTCGACGTCAGCATCTCGACGATCGAATAATGAGCGAAGCTCTTATACTTGCCCATCAGCTCCTCGGCCCGCGCTTGCGGCGCGTCGCCGACATGGAAGGCCCCGTTGGGCATGAATCGCAGTGTCGAATGCAGCTCCGCGATGCCTTCGATGTACCAGCCCGGATAGGCTCCGGCGAAATAGCGGAACATGAAGTGGTGGTAATATTCGTGGAACAGGATCTTCAGCGCGTCGAGCTCGATGTGGCGCGCGGCGTCTTCGCGCGCCGGAACGAATGCCACGGGCTCCATCCGCGGAATGTAGAATCCGGCAACGCCCGACTCCGAGTCACCGGCGAGAACGCTGATGTCGACAATCCTGCCCGACCGGTAGATTTTTACCCGGCGCGCGTCCGACAGGCGCTGGTCCTGCTTGATCAGGTGCAGCGAGCGCAGCGACTGGTCGTAGCGCTCAAGCTGCTCGGCGAAGTTCTTGGCGTCCTGCGCCGAGCTCTTCGAATAGATGATGAAATGGTCGGTCCGCGCTTCCCACCATTCGGCGCTGGCCGGAGCGGCAAAGAACAGGATTGCAACAAACAGAATCAGCGCGCGCACGATTTCCCTCCCGAGGACCCGGAGCGCTTGCTAGCAGCAGCTTAACCGTTGAAAAAGAGGAAATTTTTCAAAGAAAACTATAGGGATCTACGTCGACTGCGACGCGCACCCTGGGGCTCCAGTCGATCTTCGCCAGCCAGTCGCGGATCACGTCCTGGACGTCGAGGCTGCGGCGGGCGTGGACCAGCAGCCGCTGGCGATGGCGGCCGCGGAGCATGGCCAGCGGAGCGGGCGCCGGGCCGAACACCGCCATGCCGGCGACGCTCGGAGCGGCATGGCCGATGCGCCGCGCCACGGCGTCCGCCGCCGCCGCGTCCTCGGCCGACACGACGATCGCCGCGAGCCGGCCGAACGGCGGCATCGCCGCCTCGCGCCGCGCGTCGGTCTCGGCGGCGTAGAAGCCCGGCGCATCGCCGCTGACCAGCGCGGCGATCACCGGCGCTTCGGGCTCGTGGGTCTGGACGAACACCCGGCCCGGCCGGTCGCCGCGCCCGGCCCGCCCGGCGACCTGCTGGATCTGCTGGAAGCTGCGCTCGGCCGCGCGCAGGTCGCCGCCGGCGAGGCCGAGGTCGGCATCGACCACGCCGACCAGGGTCAGGTTGGGGAAATGATAGCCCTTGGTCACCAGCTGGGTGCCGATGACGATGTCGATCCCGCCGCTGTCCATCGCCGCGACGAACTCGGCCGCGCGCTGCGGCGACCAGATCGTGTCGGAGGTGACGATCGCGGTGCGCGCCTCGGGAAACAGCTCGGCGATTTCGTCCGCGATGCGCTCGACCCCGGGGCCGCAGGCGACGAGGCTGTCCTCTGCGCCGCACTCGGGGCAGGCGGCGGGCGGCGGCATGACATGGCCGCAATGGTGGCAGGCGAGTCGCCGCATGAGCCGGTGCTCGACCATCCACGCGGTGCAATTGGGGCATTGGAAGCGGTGGCCGCAGTTGCGGCACAGGGTCAGCGGCGCGAAGCCGCGGCGGTTGAGGAACAGCAGCGACTGCTCGCCGCGCTGGAGGTTGGCCTCCAGCTCCTGCACCAGCGTCGGGGCGAGCCAGCGGCCGCGGGGCGGGGGGTCCTTCGTGAGGTCGATCGCGCGGATATCGGGCAGCGACGCGCCGGCGTAGCGCTGCGGCAAAGTGACTTCGCGGTAGCGGCCGAGCGCGACCATATGCTTGCTTTCGATCGCCGGGGTGGCCGACGACAGGATCACGGGGATGCCCTCGAACCGGGCGCGCATCACGGCGGTGTCGCGGGCGTGATACTGGACCCCGTCCTCCTGCTTGAAGCTCGGTTCGTGCGCCTCGTCGACGACGATCAGGCCGAGGTCGGGGTAGGGGAGGAACAAGGCCGAACGAGCGCCGACTGTGACCCGCGCTTCGCCGCTGGCGATACCGCGCCAGTTGCGCCGCCGCTCCGACGAGCGCAGGCCCGAATGCCAGGCGACGGGCGCGCAGCCGAAACGCGCTTCGAAGCGCTTGAGGAACGGCTCGGTCAGGGCGATCTCGGGCAGCAGGACGAGCGCCTGCCGGCACTGTCGCAGGCATTCGGCGATCGCCTCGAAATAGACTTCGGTCTTGCCCGAGCCGGTGACCCCGTCGAGCAGCACCGGGTCGAACCCCTGGCCGATCGCCGAGGCGAGGCTGGCGGCGCCGTCGCGCTGGTCGGCGTTGAGGTCCGGTGGCGCGAACTCGGGCTCGGGGATGGGCAGCGGGCGATCGGCGTCGACCGCCACGGCTTCGAGCGCCCCGGCATTGGCCAGCCCGCGCATCACCGAATCGCTCACCCCGGCATGGTCGGCGAGCTCGCGGATCGCGCCCTGGCATCCGGCCAGCGCGGCGAGCGCTTTCTCACGCTGCGGGGTCAGGCGGTCCGGGACCAGGCCGGTCGGGCGATATTCGGTCAGCTGGCGGGGGCCGTCTAGCGCGGCCGACGACGGCAGGACCATGCGCAACACGCTGGCGAGGGGTGCGAGATAGTAATCGGCGGTCCATTCGGCGAGGCGCCGAAGCGGCGCCGCGATCGGCGGGACTGCGAGCACCCCGGCGAGCGGGCGGAGGCGCGCATCCGGCACTTCAGTCGTCGGCAGGCGCTCGGCTTCCCACGCGACCCCGAGCAGCTGGCGCGGGCCGAGCGGAGCGACCACGATCGCGCCCGGCTCGACCTGCATCCCGTCGGGCACTCGGTAATCGAGCGGCCCGAGCGCGGCATTCAAGGTGACGACACGGGCGCGCTGCATCGCTAAGGCAGATGCGGGCTCAGGGGACGTCAAGCAAGAGGACGTTCGCGTTATGATCGCACGACGCTGGCACGGCCGGGTTCCCGCCGCCAAGGCCGAGGAATATCTGAGACTAATGAAGGACGTCGGGCTCGCCGACTATCGCTCGACCGACGGCAATCGCGGCGCCTGGTGCCTGCACCGTGCGGAGGGAGACATCGTCCATGTCGAGATGTTCACGCTGTGGGACGACATGGACGCGATCCGGCGCTTTGCCGGCGCGGAGCTGACCAAGGCAAAATATTACGATTTCGACCCCGGCTTCCTGCTCGAGCTCGAGCCCGAGGTGACTCATTTCGAGGTGATCGAAGGATGAGCGCGTGACTCCGGAGGCACAGCTCGATTCGTTCATCGACAAATTCACGCCGGAGGTCGCGGCGCTGACTCGCGCGCATTATGAGAAAGTGAAGGCGCGCATCCCGGGCGCGACGATCATGGTCTACGACAATTACAATGCGCTCGCGATCGGCTTCGGTCCGGACGACAGGGCCGGCCGCGCGATCCTGTCGCTCGCGGTCATGCCGCGGTGGGTTACCTTATGTTTCCTGTGGGGTGTCGGGCTGCCCGATCGGCACCGGCTGCTGAAGGGTTCCGGGAGCCGCGTGCGTCATGTCCGGCTGCATACCCCAGAGGCGTTCGACGACCCGCGCATCCAGGACCTCGTCGAAGCTGCGATCGAGCGCAGCGAGCCCCCGATCGACCCGGCGCGCGAGCAGCAGCTGATCATCAAGTCGATCTCGGCCAGGCAGCGCCCGCGCCGCCCGAAAGACTAGCGTCCGCGTTTCTTGCGGTGCTCGTCGAGGTCGAGGACCGCGACTTCGTCGTCGGGCTGCAGCAGCCCGAGCCGGCGGGCGACCTCCTGATAGGCTTCCTCGACCCCGCCGAGATCCTGGCGGAAGCGGTCCTTGTCGAGCTTCTCGCCGGACTTGATGTCCCACAGGCGGCAGCCGTCGGGGCTGATCTCGTCGGCGAGGATGACCCGCGCATAGTCGCCGTCCCACACCCGCCCGAACTCGAGCTTGAAGTCGATCAGGCGGATGCCGATCGCGGCGAACATGCCCGACAGGAAGTCGTTTACCCGGATCGCCATGTCGGCGATGTCGTTCATCTCGTCCTGCGTCGCCCAGCCGAAGCAGGCGATATGCTCGTCGGCGATCATCGGGTCGCCGAGCGCGTCGTCCTTGTAATAATATTCGATGATTGTGCGCGGCAGCTGGGTCCCTTCCTCGATCCCGAGGCGCTTCGACAGCGAGCCGGCGGCGACGTTCCGGACCACGATCTCGATCGGGATGATCTCGACCTGACGGATAAGCTGCTCGCGCATGTTGAGGCGGCGGATGAAGTGGGTCGGGACGCCGATCGCCGTGAGCGAGGTGAAGATGTGCTCGGAGATGCGATTGTTGATCACGCCCTTGCCGCTGATCGTGCCGCGCTTCTGGGCGTTGAACGCAGTCGCGTCATCCTTGAAATATTGAATGAGCGTGCCCGGCTCGGGACCCTCGTAGAGGATCTTGGCCTTGCCCTCGTAAATCTGGCGGCGGCGAGCCATGCGTTCGCTTCACTCCAACGGAAATGGAAAGGAGCGGCGGCTATAGGCGAGCCGCCGCTCCTCGGCAATCAAGGCTCGTCGGTCGCCGCGGCCTTGCGCCGCCGGGCGCGCGGCGGCGGCGGCTCGGCCGGGAGATCGTCGGCCCGGTAACCGGACGGGAACCAGTTCCAGCGCCGGCGGGCGCGGCGGAACAGCCATATCGCGAGGGTCGCGACGAGCAGCCACGGCAGCAGCGTCAGGACGATCACCAGGATGGCCGCGAAGCCGCCGATCAAATTCTCGCCCGAGGTCTGGAGCGCATCCCGGAGCGGCGAGCGGACGTCGAAGCCGGGGACGACGCTGCCCGAGCCGTAGTTGAACACCATCGGCGTCCCCGCCAGCGCTTCCTTGTCCGAATCCTCGCGCTCGCTGAGATCGCGCAGCTGACGGCGGATCTCCTCGGCCCGGTCGAGCAGGCTCTGGCGGTCGACCGCGGCCTGCGGCGCGACATTGCCGCGGATCATCGGCACCTTGCGCGACAGCTCGGCTTCGATCCGCGCGAGCTCGTCGCGAAGCTCGGCCTCCGACTTGCCGGCGGCGGCGATGCGGCTGCCGACGTCTTCACCGGTGATCTCCTGGTCGACCAGCATGCCGTCGGACTTTTGCACGACCCCGGTCGCATCCTTGCCGAACTGGCGCGCAAGGCGGGGATCGAGGCGCAGCGCGAGCATCGCTTCGATATCCTTCTGGTCGACCAGCCGGTAGCGCATGCCGGTGATCCGGCACTTGTCGATGCCGAGCTTTTCGCAGGCCTGGGCGTGCGCTTCCTGGACCGCGGATATTTTGTTGGCTGGGAGGCGGAAGGCGTAGCGGTAATCGAAGGCCACGCCCGGCGCGGCGGTTACGTCCACGCCCGGCGCGGCCGCGTTATCTTCCGCCATGCCGGTGTCCGGCTCGTACCGAACGTTGGCCGGCGGCTGCTCGGCGCGACGCGGACTATTCTGTTGTGAGCATGCCGCGAGCAAAGTCGCGGCGAGTAGAATGGACTTCTTCATGCGCTCTCTCCCTGTTGTCCCGCCCAGAAAGAAAGATATACTATCGCATGACTAGGGTAAAGGTCTCGCCGGGGGAGGGCTGCGCGGCTTCGGCAGCCCTCCGGCCGTCACCCAACGGCCGTTCCCGGCGGTGGAGCGCGGGTGCGTGCCGCCCGCGCTCCATAGGGGTCAGTGAACGCGCGCGCGCTTCGCCTTCGGCTCCCAGGGCGCGCTCCACTCGATCCGGTGGAGCACGCGAAAGCTGTCGCTGATCGCCTTGCCGATACCGGCGAAGGTGCCGGCCAGGCCGGCGTTGAGGTCGGCGCGGCTGTCGCGATAGGCGCGATCATAAAGCTCGTCGATCATGGTGATCATCCTTTCCTCTTTTCGTCCCGGTCAGAGCGCCAGCGGGAAGGCGTCGATCAGGTCGTTGGCCGGGTTGAGCGCCCGCTCGACAAGGGCCAGTCGGCGCTCCGCATCGAGGGCGTGCCACGACCGCGCGGTCGAGCGCGTCGCCTCCGCATTGATAACCTGTACGGCAGGGCCGTCTTCGATGAACGCACGGGTGCTGAGGCCATAAGTCATGGCGCGCCTCCTTTCTTTGTCGTTGGCCGCCAGCGAGGGGGGCTGGATAGGGGAGGGAAGTCCTCGCTGGCGGCTAAGGATCATCTATGTTCCCGGACGATTTTTCGCCAATCAAACACTCGACAGAAGCGATAAGCTGGCTTTATTAGGTACGGACATGAGACGACTTCCGCCGCTTGCCGCGATCCGGGCCTTCGAGGCGGCCGCCCGGACCGAGAATTTCACCGCCGCGGCGGCCGAGCTGGGCATGACCCAGGCGGCCGTGTCCTATCAGGTCAAAGGCCTCGAGGAGCGGATGGGCGCACCGCTGTTCGTGCGCGAGCGCGGCCGCGTCCGGCTGACTGCGCTCGGCGCGCGCCTGCTCCCGGCGCTGACCACGGCGTTCGACACGATCGAGGCCGCCTTCGCCAGCCATCGCCAGGAGGACGAGGCGCTGTTGAGCGTCACCACCACCCACACCTTCGCCAACACCTGGCTGGCGTGGCGCCTCGGCGCGTTTCAGATGGAGCATCCCGACCTCGCGGTGCGGCTGACCACCAGCAACGAGCTAGTCGACCTGCGCTCGGGCGAGAGCGACGTCGCCATCCGCGCCGGGCGCGGCGACTGGGACGGGCTCGAGAGGCATAAGTTGTTCGACGTCGACTTCACGCCGATGGCCTCGCCCTGCTGCATGGCCGAGGCCCGCAAGCAGTTCGGCGCCGATTTCCAGCCCGCCGACCTGCTCCACCTGCCGTTGATCAGCCCGCAGGACAGCTGGTGGGAGCAATGGTTCAAGGACGCGGAGGTGGAAACCGAGGGCCGGCCGCAGCCGCGCGGGGGCCTGCGTCTCGACAACCAGGCCAACGAGGGTCACGCGGCGATGGGCGGGCAGGGCTTTGCGCTGATGAGCCCCTTCCTGTGGGTCAACGACATCGACCAGGGCCGGCTGATCGTCCCCTGGCCGGAGAAGATTTCGCGGCGCGGCTGGTCCTACTGGCTGGTCTATCCGAGCGAGCGCCGGCTGATCCCCAAGATCAAGCGCTTCCGCGAATGGCTCGGCGCCGCGATGGACCGCGCCCACGTCGAGGAACGCGCGCTGATGGAGCGGTTGCAGTCGGGCGCCGAGCCGAAACCCCGCCAGGTCGCGTGAGGTCGACGATTTTGGGCTGACGTTGCGCCGGGCGGGTTGCTAATCCCTGTCTATGCAACCCGACGACCTTCCCTCGACCACGATCGACACGCCGTTCGATGCGGCCCTCTCCGAGCGCTATCTCGTCTACGCCCTGTCGACGATCACGGCGCGCTCGCTGCCCGACGTCCGCGACGGGCTGAAGCCGGTCCACCGCCGCTTGCTGTGGGCGATGCGGCTGCTCCGCCTCGACCCGGCCGGCGCCTACAAGAAATCGGCGAGGGTGGTCGGCGACGTGATCGGCAAATATCATCCGCACGGCGACCAGTCGGTCTATGACGCGATGGTCCGCCTCGCCCAGGATTTCGCGCTGCGCTACCCGCTGGTCGACGGCCAGGGCAATTTCGGCAACATCGACGGCGATAATGCCGCCGCCTACCGCTACACCGAGGCGCGGCTGACCGCGGTTGCGATCCAGCTGATGGCCGGGCTCGACGAGGGCACGGTCGACTTCAAGCCGACCTACAACGGCGAGGAAGAGGAGCCCGAGGTGTTCCCCGGGCTGTTCCCGAACCTGCTCGCCAACGGCGCCAGCGGGATCGCGGTCGGCATGGCGACTTCGATCCCGCCGCACAATGTCGGCGAACTGATCGAGGCGGCGATCAAGCTGATCGAGCGCAAGCGACTCGACGACCGGGAGCTGGTCGAGATCGTCAAGGGGCCGGACTTTCCGACCGGCGGGATCCTGGTCGACGACAAGGACACGATCCTCCGCGCCTATGTCAGCGGTCGCGGGTCGTTCCGGCTGCGCGCCAGGGTCGCGGTCGAGCGGGAGAAAGGCGGCGGCTGGCACTTGCTGGTCAGCGAAATCCCGTACGGCGTCCAGAAAGCCAAGCTGATCGAGGAGATCGCCGAGCTGATCGCCGAGAAGAAGCTGCCGATCCTCGCCGACGTCAAGGACGAGAGCGACGATAAGGTGCGGCTGATCCTCGAGCCGCGGGCGCGCACCGTCGACCCCGACTTGCTGCTCGAGAGCCTGTTCCGGCTGACCGACCTCGAAATCCGCTTCCCGCTCAACCTCAACGTGCTCGACGAGACCCGCACGCCCGGGGTGATGAGCCTCAAGGAAGCGCTGCTCGCCTGGCTGCGCTTCCAGAAAGAAGTGCTGGTCCGGCGCTCCGAGGTGCGGATCGGGAAGATCGACGACCGCCTCGAGCTGCTCGACGGCTTCCTCGTCGCTTTCCTCAACCTCGACCGGGTGATCGCCATCATCCGCACCCAGGACGAGCCCAAGCTGGTGATGATGGCCGAGTTGGGCTTGAGCGACCGCCAGGCCGAGGCGATTCTCAATATGCGCTTGCGCTCCCTGCGCAGGCTCGAGGAAGCGGAGATCGGGCGCGAGCGCGAGGCTCTGGCCGCCGAGCGCGCCGAGCTTGCCGCGCTGGTCCTCGACGAGGATCTGCAATGGAAGCGCCTCAAGGGCGATCTGCGCAAGGTCCGGGACAAATTCGCCGACGAGCGGCGCACCGCGTTCGCGGAAGCCGCCCCGGCCCGCGAGATCGACTGGTCGGCGATGATCGAGAAGGAGCCGATCACCGTGATCCTGTCGCAGCGCGGCTGGATCCGGGCGATGAAGGGCCATGTCGCGCTCGACGAGGTCAAGGACCTCAAATGGCGCGAGGGCGACGGGCCGTTCGTCCACTACCACGCCCAGACCACCGACAAGCTCGCGTTGTTCGCCTCGAACGGCCGGGTGTACACGCTGGCCGGGGACAAACTGCCGAGCGCGCGCGGGTTCGGCGAGCCGGTGCGGCTGTTCATCGATCTCGACGCCGAGGTCGACATCGTCGAGCTGCTGGTGGCCCGGCCGGAGACCAGGCTGCTGGTCGCTTCGTCCGACGGCAAGGGCTTCGTCGCGAGCGGCGAGGCGACCCTCGCCGAGACCCGCAAGGGCAAGCAGCTGGTCAACGTCCGGCCGGGCGCGAAGGTGGCGGTGGTGCGCGCTGTTCCGGAGGGCGCGGACATGGTCGCGGTGGTCGGCGAGAACCGCAAGATGGTGGTGTTCGCCCTCTCCGAGCTGCCCGAGCTGGCGCGCGGCCAGGGCGTCACCCTGCAGCGCTATCGCGACGGCGGCCTGTCGGACGCGATCGCGTTCCGACTGGCGGACGGGATCAGCTGGCAGCTCGGCGGCGAGAGCGGCCGCACGCGCACCGAGACCGACCTCGCCGCCTGGCGCGCGGCCCGCGGCGCGGCCGGACGCATGCCGCCGATCGGTTTCCCGCGGACCAACCGGTTCGACTGATTGAACAGCCCCGGTTAACAATCCGGCACAGAGGGAAAAGATACTCGGAATTAACTGATCGGCGCTCATAGCGGCCGGATGCAGGCTGCAGCACACCGCCTGCCGGCAGCCGAGAGGCACCGGCGGGGGGACAACCCGAGCGCGAAACCGCACCTTGCGGCTGCGGACGACACCGGCTTGCTCGATGCCCTGCCGATCGCCGCGGCGATCGTCGAGCGCGACTCCGCGAAGCTCAAGGTCACTGCGCACAACAGCCGGTTCTTCGAAACCGTTCGCCAATCGACCTGTACCGCGGCCGATTGGAACGAGGCCGACTGCCTGAAAGAAGGCCCGATCGGCGAGCTGATCCATCGCTTCTTCGACGGCACCGACACCGCCGGCGAGCTCGATTTCAAAGACGGCGAAGGAGTGTCGTCGCGCTTCTTCCGGGTCAAGCTCGCGCCACTGCCGCGAACCAAGGGCAAGGTCGCGCGCTGCCTGTTGAGCGTGGTCGACCGGACCGTCGAGGTCCAGGCCGAGCGCACGCTCCGCGCCGAGATGCTGCGCGACAGCCTGACCGGACTGCCCAACCGCCTCGCTTTCTCGGAAGCGATCGAGAAGGCCGGAGAGAAAGTCGCGCGCGACCTCGAGCATGCGGTGCTGGTGGTCGACATGCTGCGCTTCAGCCGGATCAATGAATCGATGGGCAGCCTCGCCGGCGACGAATTGCTGATCACCTTCGCCCGCCGGCTGATCCTTGCGCTCCGCGCCGGCGACATCCTCGCCCGCACCGGCGGCAACGAGTTCGGGGTGCTGGTGTCGCTGCGCCGCGGGGTCGAGGACGCGCTCAAGGCGGCCGAGCGCATCCAGCAGGTGATGACCACTCCGTTCAAGCTGTCCGACCTCGAGATCCGGGTCGAGTGCGCGATCGGAGTCGCGCTGATGCACGCGGCCCAGGATCCCGAAGAGCTGTTCCGTAACGCCCAATTCGCGGTCAAGCAGGCCAAGCTCGCTGGCTGCCCGCAAGTCTATGAGCCGAAGCAGGCGACCGAGGCCCGGCGCCGCTTCTCGATCGAGACCGAGCTCCGCCGCGCGCTCGACAAGGACCAGCTGAAGCTGTTCTACCAGCCGCTGATCAACCTGAAGTCGGGCGAGGTCGCCGGGTTCGAGGCGCTCGCCCGCTGGAATCACGAGGACCGGGGCGAGATCAGCCCGAACGAGTTCATCCCGGTTGCCGAGGAGAGCGGGCTGATCCTGCAGCTCGGACGCTGGGCGATGGACACGGCGGCGCAGACCCTGGCCGACTGGGACAAGCAGAGCGGCGAGAAATTGCCCATCTACGTCGGCGTCAACCTGTCCGCGATTCAGGTCGCTCGCGACGACATTGCAGCCGTCGTTGCGAGCGCCCTGAAGTCGAGCGGGCTGACCGGCGACCGGCTGACGCTCGAGCTGACCGAAAGCTCGATCGTCCAGGACCCGGCGCGTGCGACCCGGGTGTTCGACGCCCTGAAGGCGCTCGACGCGACCGTCGCGATGGACGATTTCGGCACCGGTTACTCGAGCCTGGCCTATCTCCAGCGCCTGCCGATCGACGTGCTCAAGATCGACAAGAGCTTCGTTTCGGGAATGATGGTCGATCCCGACGCGGTGGCGATCGTCCGCGCCGTGCTGAGCCTCGCCGAGGCGCTCGGCATGTCGACCACCGCAGAGGGCATCGAAACGGTCGAGCTCGCGACAACTCTTGCGACCCTCGGCTGCGCGTCGGGCCAGGGCTATTATTTCGCCCGCCCGCTCGAGGCGACCGACGCGCTCGAATATTGGCAATCGCGCCGCCGCTGAGCCGCCGTTTCGGGTCACAAGCAGCAGTCGGAACCGCGATCAGCCGCTACTCGTTGACTCCCTGCAACAGGGAGTGGAGTCGAGCGTGCACCGCTGGCTCATCATGATCGGCTTATGGCCGCTGCTGGCGGCGACGGCGGCGAACGCCCAATCGAAGCGAGTCCTCGACACCCGCGAACCGGCCGCGCGCCATGCGCGGAGCATCGATTTTCGACTGATCCAGGAGCCGAGCCTGAACCGGGTCGACCCGCCGAGTACCGGCTTCCTCGCCGAAGCCGAAGTTTCGCCGGGCGCCCGGATCGGCTTCAGCATGATCAGCGTGTCGCGACCGAAGCTGGGCCCCGAGTGGCGGATCGACGGCCGCTCGACGCGGACGCGCAAGCCGGCCGTGTCCTTCACCTTCCGCTTCTAGCCGGCGAGCTCCGAATAGGCCGACGGCCGGCGGCTCCGCGCAACGATTCGAAACGTCGTTTGTATGCTCTCGAGCAGTCGCTCCGAGCGGCAGTCGCCGGGGTGCACACCGATCCGCAGGTCGCGCACCGGCAGGGCTCGGAGCAGTGCCGCCGCAAACCGCGATGCCTCGAGCCGGGCCGGGCTCCGGCTCGCCCAGGTGATGACCGGCGAGCGCGAGAACAGGCGGCCCGTCGCGGGCGACCAGACTCGGAGGTGGTCCTCGGCGAGCGGGACGGCGCACTCGCGCAGCGCCTGCAAGGCGCCCTCGCCGTAGAGCCAGGCCGGAGCGATGAAGCCGGCGATCGGCCGCCCGGTGATCGATTCGACCAGCGTCCGGCCGCGCTCGATGCGGGTCCGCGCTTCGGCCTGGTCCAGGCCGAGGAACTCGCCCTCGCCGGCGGTCAGCCAGTGGGCGCGCATCCGATCGGCCGGCCCGGCGTGGCGCGCGCCGTCGCGATGGTAATAGCCGTGGAGGAAGATTTCGAATCCCGAGTCCGCCCAGGCCCGGAGCCGGCGCGCGAAATGCGAACCGGCGCCGATCGGGGCGTCGCCCCAATGGTTCGGCACGACCAGCAGCGCGATCCGTTGCCCGACGTGGGGCGTCACCAGTTCGAGCAGCCGGTCGACTTCGCGTTCGAACCGCGGCGACACGTCGTGGATCGAGGCCAGGAGCCGTCGCATCGGCGGATCTTGCCCTGGCGCCGCGGCGTGCGCCAATGAACAAAGCTTCACTTGAAGTTCATCGGCTCCGCCCGGCTTCGGCGGCGCATGCGGATCGTTGACGTTTGCGCCTTCTACTCTCCCGCCGGCGGCGGGGTTCGGACCTACATCGAAGCGAAACTCAAGGCGGCGGCGCGGCTCGGCCACGAACTGACCGTGATCGCCCCCGGGGCGCGTGCGGAGGTCGTCCAGCGCGGACCGGGCGCGGTGATCGCGACCCTGCCGGGCCCGGTCTTTCCGCTCGATCGGCGCTACCGCTTCTTCTCCGACGCGGCGGCCGTCCACCGCGCCCTCGACTGTTGGCAGCCGGACCATGTCGAAGCGTCTTCGCCGTGGTCGAGCGCGGCGATGGTCGGCAGTTGGCCCGGCGCCGCGACGCGCTCGCTGGTCATGCATTGCGATCCGCTCGCGGCGTACGCCTATCGCTGGTTCGGCAAGCTCATCCCCTTTCCGATGATCGACCGGCTGTTCGGTTGGTACTGGCAGCATCTGCGGCGGCTCGATGCGATGTTCGACTTGGTCGTTTGCGCCAACCGCGAGCTTGCCCGGCGACTCGATCGCGGCGGCGTTGCGAAAGCGGAAACGATCGCCATGGGGGTCGAGCCCGGGACTTTCTCGCCGCGCCTGCGCTCGCCCGCGTTCCGCTCGAGCGTTCTGGCGTCGCTCGGGCTCGACTCGAACGCCACGCTCTTGATCGGCATCGGCCGGCTGTCGGCGGAAAAGCGCTGGGACATGGTAATTCGCGCTGCCGCCGGCGTGAGCCGGTTCCATCCGGTCGGTCTGCTCCTCGTCGGCGAAGGATCGCGGCGGCGGCAACTCGAACAGCTCGCCGCGCGCGCCGGCAATGCCATCGTGCTGCCGGCGGTAACCGACCGCGACGAGCTGGCGCGATTGCTAGCCAGCGCCGACGCGCTGGTTCACGGCTGCGAAGCCGAAACCTTCTGCATGGTCGCGGCGGAGGCTCGGGCGAGCGGCATCCCGCTGATCGTGCCGGACTGGGGCGCGGCCGCGGATCATCTCATGCCCGGCTCGGGGACGACCTATCGATGGGGCAATCGGCGAGCGCTCGAGCGAGCAATCGGGCGGTTCATCGACCGTGGTCGCGAACTTCAGCGAATGCGGGCGTTGCACGGGTCCGCCGTGCGCAACGCCGACCAGCATTTCCAGCAATTGTTCGAGCGCTATGCGCGCCTGTCGCGGGGTGTCACGCGACTGGCTCCTGACTGTTCCGAGACCGTCACATCGACCGCCTAGCGTGCGCCTTATGCTCGACCCCGACTCACAATCCTATTTCCGCCGCCGCGAGCTCGCCGAGCGGGCGGCGGCCAAGCGCGCGCTCACCGACGGCGCGCGGCGGGCGCACCAGGAGCTTGCGCAAAACTACGCCGCGCTGCTGCGCCAGGCGAGCTAGGCCGGGCGCGCTTCGGCGAGGGCGACGCTGACGATCCGGTCGAACGGCCCGCCCGCGGGGAAGCCGGCCCGGATCCACTCGTCCTCGATCCGGCGCAGGGTCCGCGCCACCACCGGCCCTTCAGGAAGGCCGCGCGCGATCAGCGCTCCGCCGCTGATCGGCAGCCGCGGCGCGTCCCATGAGGCGATGGCCGAGGCCTCGGCCGCCTTGCCGGCGAGCAGCAGCCGATCGACGGCGCAATCGCGCCCGGCGCGATAGGCGAGCGCCTGAGGCGTCAGGTCGAGATCGGGATTGGCCGCGCACGCCAGCCGCTTGCGCGCCTTGTTCGACAGCTTGAGCCGCGCGGCGATCGACTCGGCCAATGCGGGGTCGCGCGGCAGCAGCGTGGCAAGGCGCCGCAGCGCCTCCGGCGCGAGCGCGGCCGCGCGCTCGGCTCCGATCAGCGCTTCGAGGTCGCCCAGCCGCCCGGCGTCGATCTCGGGCAGGACCGGTCGCAGGATCGCGCGCTCGAGCATGATCGCGACCGTTGCCGCGGGATCGTCGAGTCCGAGCAGCTTCAGCAGTTCGTCGGCGATCCGCTCGCGCGACAGGGCCATGAGGTCGTTGGCCCTTGCGGTGCAGGCCGCGAGCGCGGGCGGGTCGAGCTCGCCCGAGCCGAAGCGGGCGTGGAAGCGGAAAAAGCGCAGGATCCGCAGATGATCCTCGGCGATGCGCTCGAGCGGGTCGCCGATGAAGCGGATGTGGCGTTCTTCGAGATCGTCGAGACCATTGAAATAATCGAAGATATGGCCGGTAACCGGATCGGCGAAGAGGGCGTTGATGGTGAAGTCGCGCCGCGCCGCGTCCTCCTTCCAGTCCTCGGTGAACGCGACGACCGCGCGGCGGCCGTCGGTCGCGACGTCGCGGCGCAGGGTCGTGATCTCCGCGACTTGGCCGCGGCTGACGGCGGTGATCGTGCCATGGTCGATGCCGGTCGGCACTGCCTTGATCTTGGTCGTCGACAGGCGCTCCATGACCGCCGCCGGAGCGAGCCGCGTCGCGAGATCGATGTCGGCGTGCGGAATCCCGAGCAGTTCGTCGCGAACGGTTCCGCCGACGAAGCGAATCAGGCCGTCCTCCGCGCCGAGCACGGTCAACAGATCGCGGATGCCCGGCTGGCTCCACCACCGTTGGGCGTCGAGCTTCACCGCCATTGCAGCCTGCGCGACAGATTGACGATCATCGCAGCGGTCGCCCCCCAGATCCTCCGGCCGTCCCAATCAATCTCGTAATAGTGGCGCTCGCGGCCCTGGAACAGGGCGCTGCGGCAGACCTGGTTGGACGGATCGAGCAGATGGCGCAGCGGAGTTTCGAACCAATCGGCCACCTCCTGCTCGTGGGGCTCGAGCGGCAGATCCGGCGGGATCACTCCGACCACCGGAGTGACGCGATAGTGGGTGACCGTGCGATAGGGCTCGATCGCGCCGATCACCTCGACCGCCGCCGGGTCGAGCAGGATTTCCTCACGAGCCTCGCGCAAGGCCGCGCGAACGGCATCCTCGCCGGGATCGATGCGCCCGCCGGGGAATGCGACCTGCCCGGCATGGGTCCGCAGGGTGTCGCGGCGGACGGTCAGGATCACGCCCGGATCGGGACGGTCGGTGATCGCGATCAGCACCGCGGCGGGCGTGCCGGCGGCGGGATCATGCTCGATCATGTCGCCGGCCAGCAACTCGGCGTCGCGACTCGTCGCGAGGGAGTCGCGCAGGCGCTCGGCGAGCGTCACTCGGCCGGTCCCAGCGCGAAGAAGGCGCCGTCGCTCCACAGCCCGGGCGGGTCATTGCCCTCCGCCAGAGCGAGCTCGGCCAGCTCGTAATAGACCGGGCGCGTCAGCGCGGCCTCGAGGCCGTGGCGGACGGTCAGTCGGGGCGAGGGGCCGGACCCGGTCTCGACCAGCTTGAGCGGGTGGCGGGGGCCGAGGATCAGCGCGTCGCCGCTGTCGAGGCGAAAGCCGACTCGCCGCTCGCGCCCGGCCCCTTCACTGGTCAGCTCGACCGCCCGGAAGGCGGTGGCCTCGACCTCGATCTCGAGCTTCTCGAGCGGAGTCACGAGCACGTGCCGGCCGTCCGGCTCACGCCGCAGGACGGTCGAAAACAGGCGCACCATCGCCGGCCGACCGATTGGGGCGCCGTCATGGTACCAGGTCCCGTCGCGGGCGATGCGCATCCCCGACTGGCCGCAGCGCTCGGGCTGCCAGCGGTCGACCGGCGGCAGGCGCCGCTGGTCGATCAGCCGTTGCAGTTCGGCTAGGCTGATTCCCTGCAGTTCGATCGGCGGGCGGGTCTCGGGCATTCCTTCCCCTAGTCATTGCGAGCGGAGCGAAGCAATCCAGCCTTGCGCCGACCGGATTGCTTCGCCACTCCCTGGCTCGCAATGACGGGAGAGCGAACCGCGATCGTCACCGGTGCCGGCAAGCGGGTCGGGCGGGAGATCGCGCAGGCGTTGCTCGCCGAGGGCTGGGGCGTGGTCGCGCACGTCCATCACGATTCGGACGAGGTGCCCGAGGGCGCCGTCAAAGCCGTCGCCGACCTCGCCGAGAGCGATTGCGCCGAGCGCATCTTCGCGGCCGCGGATAGGCTCGCGCCGGTTGCCCTGCTGGTCAACAATGCCGCGCGGTTCGCGTGGGACGGGTTCGGCGAGTTCGACGGGGCCGAGCTCGCCGCGCACATGGCGGTCAATGTCCGCGCCCCGGCGCTGCTGACCGACCGCTTCGCGCGGGCTCATGCCGGCGGTGACGCGTTGGTCGTCAACCTGCTCGATGCCAAGCTCGCGGCGCCGAATCCCGACTATCTGAGCTACACTTTGTCGAAGGCCGCGCTGGCGCAATTGACCGAGCTGTCCGCGCGCGCACTTGCATCGCGCGGAATCCGGGTGAATGGCATCGCCCCGGCGCTGATGCTGCGCTCGAGCGGACAGAGCGAGGAGAATTACCGGGCGATGCATTGCCGCAATCCGCTCGGCCGCGGGGTCGAGCCGGGCGACGTGGTCGAAGCGATCCGCTACCTGGTTGGGGCGCGCTGCGTCACCGGCCAGCTGCTGGTGATCGATTCCGGCCACCGCTTCCTCGGCCTCGAACGCGACGTCCAGTTCCTGGGGGAATCATGAGCGAGCCGAAGCTGACCGGCCTCGTGCCCGACGCGCTCAAGGTCCGGTCGGCCCGAATCCTGCTCGAATCGCTCGCCGTCGAGACCGATATCGGATTCCACGAGTTCGAGGTCGGCGCGCCGCAGCGTTTGCTGGTCACGGTCGAGATCTGGCTCGACGACCTCGCCCCCCCGCCCGACGACGATCCACAGCGCGCCTGGAATTACGACTTCCTGCGCGCCCAGGTCGAGGAGCTGGCCTCGGCCCGGCGCTACAATCTCCAGGAGACGCTGGCGCATGCGGTGTTCGAGCGGATCGCCGCCGCCCGCGGGGTCAAGCATTTACGAGTGCGGACCTCGAAGCCCGACGTGTATCCGGACGCAGCTGGAGTCGGCGTCGAAATCGCTTCCTTTTCGGGGGCCTGGCCGGCGGTTTGAAGACCAGCCGTGAGAAGCGCGGGTTTCACGCCTTCCGGATGTGGAACAAAACCCATTGCACGGCCTTTGAGCCGGAGATAAGGAAGCGCGCTTGTTGCCGATGATATGTTGAAACATCAGCGACTTTCACCCTGCAGGCCGGGCGCGCGTGCCAACGCCCAGCCAAGCCGTGGATATCACGGCGCGTCGAGGAGAATTGCGGCTTAATGTCATACGCCCAAAAGAAGGAGCTTAGCGGCAACCGGACGCTCTCGATCATCCTGGTCGTCGCTCTCCAGTTCGCTCTGGGCTACGCGATCGTCACCGGCCTTGCCTATAATGTGATCAAGAAAGCGGCCCAGGACCTCAAGACCTTCGACGTCGAAGAGGAACCGCCGCCGCCTGAAGAGCCGCCGCCGCCGCCGAAGGACATGCCGAAGGTGCCGCCGCCGCCGATGACCCCGCCGCCGCTGGTCCGGATCAACACCGCGCCGCCGCCCATCCAGGTCATCGAATCGCCGAGCCCGCCGCCGATCCCGCCGGTCGCGGTCGCGCCGCCGCCGCCGCCGGCCCCGCCGCCGCCGCGCAAGGTCGAGCCGGCTCGCGCCCGGGGCGACGTCCGCGCGCTGTTCAGCGACTCCGATTATCCGTCGTCCGCTCAGGCGGCCGGCGCCGAGGGCACCGCCCAGGCCCAGCTCACGATCGGCCCCGACGGCCGCGTCGTCGGCTGCAACCTGACCCGCTCGACCGGCAACGGGGCGCTCGACTCGGCGACCTGCAACATCCTGCGCCGCCGCGCCAAGTTCACGCCGGCGCGCGACAGCAGCGGCAACCCGACCACCGACACCTATAACACGCCGCCGATCACGTGGCGGCTGGCCGAAGAATAGCAACCAACCTTTAGACAGTTTCAAAAAAGGAAAGCACAGTTATGCAAGCAGCAGCAGCCGCTCCAGCAGCAAACGCAAATCCCTATGGCCTGATCCCGGCGCTCAAGCAGGGCGGCATCATCGCGATCTCGGTCTTCGCCATCCTCGTGCTGATGTCGGTCTTCTCCTTCTACATCCTGTTCACCAAGCTGATGCAGCAGCAGAAGATCATCGCCCAGGGCCGCAAGGTTCGCGCGAGCTTCTGGAACGCGCCCAACCTGCGCGAGGCGGCGACCAAGCTCGAGGCGCGCAGCGCCTATCGCGCGATCGTCGACGACGCGCTCCTCGCCCAGGACCAGCACGGCAAGCTGACCGACCCGATCGACCAGCATGACTGGATGGCGAACAGCCTCGCCCGCAGCCAGGGCGCGATCGGCGCGCGGCTCGGCGAAGGCCTGGCGTTCCTCGCCACGGTCGGCTCGACCGCTCCGTTCATCGGCCTGTTCGGCACCGTCGTCGGCATCTACCGGGCGCTGATCAAGATCGGCGCGTCGGGCCAGGCGTCGATCGACGCCGTTGCCGGCCCGGTCGGTGAAGCGCTGATCATGACCGCCCTCGGCCTCGTCGTCGCGGTCCCGGCGGTGCTTGCCTACAACTGGCTGGTGCGGCGCAACAAGTCGATCATGGAGGATCTCGCGGCCTTCACCAACGACCTCCACGGCTATCTGATGTCGGGCGGTGCGGTGAAGCCGCGGATGGCCGCCGCCGGCGGTTCGGGCGGTCGCCCGGCCGGCCAGCCGCGGACCGGGGCTCCGCAGCCCGGCGCCGAGCCGGTTCGTCACCCGACGCCCGCCAAGTAAGATCACGGCGGCCTGGCCCGGATGACCGGGCCGGGCCGTCGCGCTTGAAGCCAGGAAAGAGACCGGCCCTATGGCAGGACAAGTATTAGAAGACGAAGAAGAAGCCATGTCCGACATCAACGTCGTGCCGTTGACCGACGTCATGCTGGTGCTTCTGATCGTCTTCCTGATCACCACCCAGGTGATCAAGCAGGCGGTCCCGGTGACCCTGCCCAACGTGCGCTACGAACCGACGATGACCAAGCCGGAAAATGTGTCGCTGACCGTGCGCAACGGACCGGGCGGCACCTGCGAGGTGTACTGGGGCGTGCAGCGCGTGACTCAGGAAGACCTGCTGAAACGCGCGGTGCAGAAGCTCGAAAAGCTGATCCGGGACGTCGGCGGCGTCCAGAACGTCAACGAGGAGAATATGCCCGAGGCGCATATCCGCGGTGACATCAACACGCAGTACAAGTGCATCGGCGCCGCGATCATCACCATGCAGCAGGCCGGCTTCCAGCGCGTCGGCTTCATTTCCGAACCGCCGCCGCTCGCCGGCTATCGGTCCGAGTAGGAGTTTTTCGCCATGTCCATGCAGACCACCGGCGACAATGATTCGGGTGAACCGATGCTGGACGTCAACGTGACGCCGCTGATCGACGTCATGCTGGTTCTCCTTATCATGTTCATCATCACCATCCCGATCCAGACCCACGCGGTGAAGCTCGACCTGCCGGTCAACCAGCAGAACCAGCCGCCGCCGCCGATCGACACGGTCAAGAACAAGGTGGTGATCACGGCGCAGGACCAGATCCTGTGGAACGGCCAACCGGTCAGCCAGCAGCAGCTGCGCCAGTATCTCGACGTCACCCAGCAGATGAACCCGGTCCCCGAGCTCCACCTGCAGCCCGACGCGACCGCGCGTTACAAGTTGGTCGACGAGGTGCTCGCCGTCACCAAGCGGGCGCACGTCTCGAAGATGGGCTTCGTCGGCAACGAATATTATACGCAGATCTTCTAGGCGGCTCGCCGCCGAGGAAGAGAAGGGCGGTTCCCCTCGGGAGCCGCCCTTTCTTTTTGTGTCCGAGCGATTGCCGGCCGCGATATAATGATATAATGCAACCTTCGAGGTGAGGTTATGGCTCATATGCTTCCCGCGGCGGACTCGATGCCGATGTCCGAGATCAACACCACGCCGCTGATCGACGTCATGCTGGTGCTGCTAATCATGCTGATCATCACCATCCCCCTCCAGACGCATGCGGTGAAGCTCGACATCCCGTCGTGCGACAAATGCCCGATTCCGAACGCGACCAAGAATGAGGTGGTCATCACCCGCGACGGGGCGATCCTGTGGAACGGCGCCGACGTCGGCGAAGCCGGGCTGCGCTATGAGCTGGCGCTGACGAGGCGGATGCGGCCGGCCCCGGAGCTTCACCTGCGGCCGGACCCTGAAGCCCGGTACGAAGTGGTCGACAAGGTCCTCGCCGACATCAAGCGCGCGGACGTCAGGAAGGTCGGCTTCGTCGGCAACGAAGCTTATGCGCTGCGCTAATCCTCCCCTCGATTTCGAGGGGAGGGGGACCGCCGAAGGCGGTGGAGGGGCCTTCGGACGATCGTTCGAATAGACCCCTCCGTCACGCTTCGCGTGCCACCTCCCCTGCAAAGGCAGGGGAGGAGAAGCTCTGGCGCTCGCGCAGGCGCCATGCCATTGCTCGCGGCGATGACCGACACCCGCCGCTTTGCCGTCGTGATCCTCGCCGCCGGACAGGGCACGCGGATGCGCTCCGACACCCACAAGGTCCTCCATCCGATCGCCAGTCGGCCCGTGCTGCTCCACCTGCTCGACCGCGTCGACGCGCTCGGTGCCGACAAGCGCGTCGTGGTCGTCGGTAAGGGGCGCGAGCAGGTCGAGGCGGCGATCGCCGGGCGTGACGCGGCGATCGCGGTCCAGGCCGAGCAAAAGGGGACGGGGCACGCCGTGCAGCAGGCGGCGGACGCGCTCGCGGGCTATGACGGGCCGGTCCTGATCCTCTACGGCGACACGCCGTTCGTCGAGGCCGGGACGCTGCGGCGGATGATCGACCGGCTCGACGGGGACGGCGGGCCCGGAGTGGTCGTGCTCGCCTCCTACCAGGCTGATCCCGCCAAGTACGGCCGGATCATCCTGGGCGAGGGCGACCGGATCGCGAAAATGGTCGAGTTTCGCGACGCGACCGAGGAGGAGCGCGCGGTCACGCTGTGCAACTCGGGCATGATGGCGGTCCGCGCCGGCGACCTGTTCCGCTGGCTCGAGCGGGTCGGCAACGACAATGCCGCCGGCGAATATTACCTGCCCGACATCGTCACCGTCGCCGCGGCCGAGGGCCGCGAGGCGGTGGTGATCGAGGGCGATCCGTACGAGGCGGCCGGGGTCAACAGCCGTGCCGAGCTCGCCCATCTCGAACTCGAGTGGCAGCGCCGCCGGCGCGAGCAGGCGCTCGACGAGGGCGCGACCCTGATCGACCCCGAGAGCGTCTGGTTCGCCTACGACACGAGGCTCGGCCGCGACGTCACGGTCGAGCCGCACGTCGTGTTCGGCCCCGGGGTCGAGGTCGCCGACGGCGCGACGATCCACGCCTTCAGCCATATCGAGGGCGCGGTGATCGGGCTGAAGGCGAGCATCGGCCCGTTCGCCCGGATCCGCCCCGGCACCCGGCTCGCCGACCGTACCAAGGTCGGCAATTTCGTCGAACTGAAGAAGGCCGAGATCGGCGAAGGCGCCAAGGTCAACCATTTGTCCTACGTCGGCGACGCGTCGGTCGGCGCGCGCGCCAACGTCGGCGCCGGGACCATTACCTGCAATTACGACGGGTTCGGCAAGTATCGGACGGTGATCGGCGCGGGCGCGTTCATCGGCTCCAACACCGCGCTGGTGGCGCCGGTGACGATCGGCGACGGCGCGGTCATCGGTGCCGGCTCGGTCATCACCGAGGACGTCGAGCCCGACAGCCTGGCGGTCGAGCGCACCGAGCAGAAAGGCATCTCCGGCTGGGCCCGCCGCTTCCGCGAGCGCATGACGCGGAAAGCCGCGGAATAACCGTCAGCGCCGGCGCATTGCGGCGATCGTCGCGAGCTCGTCGCGGGCGCGCTGGTCGGCGGGGTCGAGCTTCAGCGCTTCGCCGAGGAGGCGCTCGGCCTCGTCGAGCCTGCCTTGCTCGATGCGCACGAACGCCATGCCGCGGATCGCCCGGCCCTCTTCGCGGGCCTTGGCGTCGTCGGCGGCGAAGCCGGCCGCCGAGCGGGCGCTTTCGAATTCCCTATACGCTTTCTTCCAGTCGCGGCGTGCCTTGTACCACTCGGCCCGTTCGGCGAGCACCTGCGCATTCATCGGGGCGAGCGCGGCCGCCTTGTCGAACCAGCGGATCGCCTCGTCCGAGCGGTTGAGCTCGACCAGCGCGAAGCCCTTGAGGAAATAGGCCTGCGTCCAGTCGCCGTTGAGCACCACGCCGTTGCGGCCGGCCATGCCCGCCAGCGTCGAATAGACGAAGCC
>Ga0134122_10000624_pt1 | contig 24298 bp, 25 predicted proteins | sample KB302_FD_96461 | JGI IMG/M metagenome (GOLD analysis project Ga0134122, IMG submission 96461) | Terrestrial soil microbial communities without Nitrogen fertilizer from Kellogg Biological Station, Michigan, USA - KB3-0-2 | ecosystem: Environmental > Terrestrial > Soil > Unclassified ...
ATGACGACCACTCTTGGCCGCTGGATCGCAGCCCGTTTCTGCTCGAAACGAGCATGCCGGGCGTGTTCGCAGCCGGCGACGTGCGACACGGCTCGGCAAAGCGCGTGGCATCCGCAGTTGGCGAGGGCTCGGTCGCGATTCAGCTGCTCCACGGTTTGTTCGCCGCCGACCGGCTGGAGCCACACGGCCGTCCGAAGGAGCCCGCTCTGCAGTCCGGTGCTGCGTCGAGCTAGGGGGTTGGAGAAACCCGGTCGTTGGCGGTGACCTTTCCTGGTTTCGCCCGCGACGAGCCGGGTATATAGGGCGTTGACGCCGCCCGTCCCCCCCCACGCTCACGGGTGGCGCAACTTGATCCTGTAGAACGCGGACCGCGATCCCGACGGTCCGCGTTCTGTATCTGGGGCCTGTGAGAATCCGTCGGGATGCCCGAGCTTCCCGAGGTGGAGACGATCCGGCGCCAGCTCGAGCCAGAGCTACGCGGGCGTCGGATTCAGTCGGTCCGGGTCCTCGACGAACGCTGGACGCGCCCTGAGCCACCGGCCGAGGTCGAGCGGGCCCTGGCCGGCCACACGATCGAGGCGGTGGAGCGGCGCGGGAAGTACCTCCTGCTGTGCCTGGATGGTGGCAGGACGCTTGCCATACACCTGCGGATGACCGGGAATCTCCTGCTCGCGTCCGCGGACGCGGGGCCCGAGCCTCGCCACCTGCGAGCGGTGTTGAGTCTCGAGGGGGACGGACGGTTGCTGTTCACCGACGTGCGGAGGTTCGGGCAGGCTGTGTTGCTCGACGACGCGGCCCTCGACGAGTACTTCGCCTCCAGGCTCGGCATCGAACCGCTGTCGGAGGCGCTGACGGCCGAGGAGCTGTGCCGGCTGGCCTCCGGGCGCCGGGCGCCGCTCAAGTCGTTCCTTCTGAACCAGGTCGGAATCGCCGGAATCGGGAACATCTACGCCGACGAGGCGCTTCACCGGGCGGCGCTGCACCCGCTGTCGCCCGCGGGGTCGATGAAGCCCGAGGACTGCGAGCGTCTGCGGGAGGCGATCGTGGAGACGCTCGAGGCGGGATTGAGGGGCGGCGGGGCCTCGGTGGACGACTATCTGGACGCGCGGGGAGAGCGCGGCACGGTGCAGGACGAGTTCCTGGTCCACACGCGGGAGGGTGAGGCGTGTCCTCGCTGTGGCGCGGAGATCAGAAGGATCGTGGTTGCAGGCCGCTCGACCTACTTCTGTCCCTCCTGCCAGCGGCGTCTTCGCCGCCGGCCACGCCGGCGGGCGCCACGGCGTAAGGAGCGTCGGAAGGCCGGCGTGTGAGCAAGGCGATTGGCCCACCTGGAGGCTTCACGATTGGTCACTGGACGGATCGCGAGGGCGCGACGGGCTGCAGCGTTGTGATCCCGCCGCCCGGAAGCCGGGGCGGGGTGGACGTGCGTGGCGGCGGGCCGGGCACCCGCGAGACCGACGTGATCGGTCCTCTCGCCGGCACCAGCGAGGTGACCGCGGTGCTGCTCAGCGGTGGCAGCGCCTTCGGGTTGGCTGCCGCCGACGGGGTGGTTCGCTGGCTCGAGGAGAACGGGAGGGGTTATGAGACGCCGGCGGGGCTGGTGCCGATCGTCCCCGCTGCCGTCGTCTACGACCTCGCGGAGGGAGATCCGCTGGCCCGCCCGGGCCCCGATGAGGGCTATGCGGCCTGTGTCTCCGCCGCCGCGGGCGTCCCGGAGCGTGGCAGGGTCGGCGCGGGCGCCGGAGCGGCGGTCGGGAAGATCCGCGGGCGGGAGCGCTCCGTCGCAACGGGGATCGGCTACGCGGCGGCGCGGAGCGGCCGCGGTGAGACCGTGGCCGCCCTTGCGGTCGTCAACGCCTTCGGTGACGTCATCGGCGAGGACGGGCGGGTGCTGGCGGGGCCGGAGGGTGAGAAAGGGGAGAGTCTTTCGACCGCCGGCCTGATCGCGGCGATGGAGGGGCCGCCCGATTGGACGAAGCTTGAGGAGCGCAATACGACGCTCGTCTGCGTGATGACCGACGCGGCGCTCGACAAGGCGGCCTGTGCCCGTGTGGCGAGGATGGCGAGCGGCGGCGTTGCCCGCGCGGTGGACCCCGTCCACTCCGACGTGGACGGCGACGTCGCCTTCTGCCTCTCGTCCGGCAGCGGCGCCACCGACCGCTTCACGCCGATCGCGATCGGCACGATCGCCGCCACGGTGACCGCCGCCGCCATCCGCGACTCGGTGCCACGTCCGGCCTGACGAGCAAGCTGTCGGTTACATGCCCGGCACTTACAAGACCGAGGCGATCGTGCTTCGCAGCATCCGCTATGGCGAGGCCGATCGCGTCCTGCACCTCTACAGCGCCACCCGCGGCCGGGTGGGGGCGATAGCCAAAGGATCGCGACGGCCGCGCTCGCGTTTCGGCGGCCGGCTGGAGCCCTTTTTCCGGCTCGACCTGATTCTCCACGAGGGGCGGGGAGAGTTGGCCACCGTGACCTCGGCATCGACGGTCGCCGCCCATCCCGAACTGCGCTCGAGCGGGCCGGCGCTGATGGCGGCGGCGCGCGCCTGCGACGCGGTGCTGCGATTGCTCGACTCCGCCGAGGCCAATGTGCCCGCCTACAACCTGTTGTGCCGCTACCTGGCGCTGCTCGACGGCCAAGGGTCGGCGCGCGGCGACGGGGCGGGCGATGGGGGCGCCGGGCTCTCTGTGGCGCTTGCGTTTCGCCTCAAGCTTGCCCTGGCGGCAGGGTTCTCCCCGGAGCTCGCCTCCTGCGCGCGCTGCGGGGAGCCGGGGGGCCTGGTGGGCTTCTCGGGTGCGGCCGGGGGCGTGGTCTGCGCCGCCTGCGAGCGGGGGGCCTTCGAGCTCTCCGGTGATGCGCACCGGTTCATGGTCGAGGCGCTGGGCAGTCCGCTGGCCTTAGCCCCGAGCGCCTCGGGTCGCGCCCTGCGCCAGGTCGAGCGCGCCGTCTCGGAGACGCTCGAGCATCACGCCCACGTGCGGCTTCGAGCTGCCGCCTAGGACCCGGGACGGTAGAGGCGCTCCGTGACCCTGAGCTGTACGGCGCGGGGGGAGGGACGGGTGGCGCGCAGGAACCAGCGGATGGTGCGGCCCGGGATCACCGAGCGGCGCCCGCGGTCATATGCGGCGAGCGACTCTCGCACCACCTGCTCGGCCGGGATCTTGCCGGGGACCACGGCCACGCGACCCGTCTCGTAGCCGGCCACTCCTTGCCACTCGGTGGGGACCGGCCCCGGGTTCACCGCCAGGATCCGCACACCGGATCCCCTCAGCTCCGTGTGCAGGGCGTCGGTGAAGCTGATCGCGAACGCCTTCGTCGCCGCATACACGGACTCGTACGGAATCGGCTGCATGCCGGCGGTCGAGGCGACGTTGATGATCCCACCGCGGCCCCGTTCGACCATGGCGGGAAGGAAGGCGTGGGTCAGGGTGACGATGGCCTCACAGTTGACCCGCACCTGCTCGGCGTCGCGCCCCGGATCGTGCTCCAGGAAAGGGCCCGAGGTGCCGAAGCCGGCGTTGTTGACCAGCAGCTCGACGTCCACTCCGAGCTCGGCGACCCGGTCCGACAGCCCCGCCGCGTCCGTGGCGAGGTCGCAGGGGACGGCGTGCGCGTCGGTCGGAAGCTCGGCGGCGAGGCGCTCCAGGCGGTCGATTCTGCGGGCGACCAGGATCAAGTCGTGCCCCCGGGTGGCGAGCTGGCGGGCGAACTGTTCCCCAATTCCCGAAGAGGCGCCCGTGACGAGGGCTGTTTCGCGCATCGGCTGACCCTATTCTCTTTCGAGGTGTCAAACGCAGCAAGCCAGCTGGCCTCGGTCTCCGCGAGATCGTTCGAAGAACGGGTTCGAGCCTGGGAGGGCGAGTACCTGTGGGAGAGGGCGACGCCGTCGTATCCGGCGATCCGCCGCGAGCCGGAGGCGGACAGCGTGATGCGCACCCCGTTTCAGCGCGACCGTGACCGGGTCGTCCACTCGAAGGCCTTCAGGCGCCTCAAGCACAAGACGCAGGTGTTCATTGCCCCGGAGGGCGACCACTACCGAACCCGGCTCACCCACACGCTGGAGACATGCTGCATCGCCCGCACCGTGGCGCGTGCCCTCGGCTTGAACGAGGACCTTACGGAGGCGATTGGCCTGGGGCACGATTTGGGCCATCCGCCCTTCGGCCACATCGGCGAGGAGGCGCTCGACCAGGCCCTGCGCGACCGCGCCGGGCGAAGCTTTCGTCACAACCGGCAGTCGCTTCGCGTCGTGGACGTCTTGGAGCGGGACGGACGGGGCCTGAACCTCACCGAGGCGGTTCGCGACGGGATCCTCAACCACACCGGTTCGGAGCAGCCGGTGACGCTGGAGGGGCGGCTGATGCGTCTGGTGGACCGGGTGGCCTACATCAACCACGACATCGACGACGCGCTGCGGGCGGGGATCATCGTCCCGGACGATCTGCCGGAGACCGAGATAAAGCTCCTCGGGTCCACAGGGTCCAGGCGGATCGACAGGCTGGCTACGGACATCGTCGAGCACTCGCCCGAGGCGGGGGACATCGTCCAGGGCGAGGAGGTCGGCGAAGCGATGCTGAGCCTGCGGAAGTTCATGTTCGAGCGGGTTTATCTGGGCGCCGAGGCGCGGAGCGAGCACGAACGGGTGCACCGCACGCTGAGGGGCCTCTTCGATCACTACAGCGAGCACCCCGAGGACGTCCCCGAGGGTGCCGCCGGGGAGGACCAGGTCCAGCGCATAACCGACTACATCGCCGGGATGACGGATCGCTTCTGCATCGCGACGTTCAAACGGCTCGCGCTGCCCGAGGAGTCGCGGCTCTGACGGGCGGCCGATTCACGACCGAGACGATTGAGCGGGTAAAGGCGGCCGCCGACCTGGTCGAGATCGTTTCGGCCTACACCGACCTGCGACGCGCAGGCGAGCGCTACACGGGGCTCTGTCCGTTCCACGATGAGCGCACCCCGTCGTTCTCCGTCGATGCGCGGGAGAAGCTCTACTACTGCTTTGGCTGTGAGGCGGGGGGCGACGTGTTCCGCTTCGTGCAGGAAAAGGAGGGGCTCGGCTTCGGCGAGACGTTGGAGGCCCTGGCGGACCGCTACGGGGTGGAGATGGAGCGCGAGCGCGAGGATCCGCGGGCGGAGGAGGTCCGGAAGCGGCGGGCGAGGCTCGGGGAACTGCTGGAGCGGACGGCACAGTTCTACGCGCACTACCTGTGGGAGTCGGGTGAGGCCGGAAAGGCGCGCGACTATCTGGCGTCGCGGGGCCTGGGCGAAGAAGTGCTGCGGGCGTTCGGGGTGGGGTATGCGCCGAGCGCCTGGGACCAGGTGGTCAGCCGGGGACAGCGGGCCGCCTTCGGCGTTGCGGAGCTGGTCGCGGCGGGCCTCGTTCAGAAGGGAAGGCAAGGGGGCTACTACGACCGCTTCCGGGCGCGGATCATGTTTCCGGTTCGCGACGGGCGTGGGCGTGTGCAGGGATTCGGCGCGCGCGCGCTTCGCCCCGACGCGAAGCCGAAGTACCTGAATTCGCCCGAGGGCGAGCTTTACCGGAAGAGCCGCACCCTCTACGGGATCGATCGGGCGCGGGCCGCCATCGCCAAGGCGGGACGCGCCGTCGTGGTGGAGGGGTACATGGACGCGCTCGCGGCCCACCAGGCGGGAATCGAGGAGGCGGTTGCGGTGATGGGCACGGCGATCACGCCCGAGCAGCTCCAGCTGCTCTGCGGCCATGCGGAGGAGGCGGTGCTGGCGCTGGACGCCGACCGGGCGGGCCGCGCGGCGATGCTGCGCGCGCAGCGGGTTGCCGGGAGCCGAAAGCTGCGGCTGCGTGTCGCGGCGATGCCCGCGGGCGAGGACCCCGCGGACATGCTCGAGGCGGGGCAGCCGGAACGAATTCGAGAGGTGATCGAGGCGGCTGTCGAGCTGCCGGAGTTTCACGTCCGCCTGGCGCTGGACGAGGCCGATCTCTCCTCGCCTGCCGGGAGGGATCGGGCGCTGGACGAGGTCGTGCCGGTGCTGGCGGCGATGCGGGAGTCGATCAGCCGCACCGAGTTGGCAAGGGTGGTGGCGGATCGGCTGGATGCGGATGCGGGGTTCATCATGAGGCGGATCACAGGTGAGCCGGAGCTCGGCGGGACGTCCCGCCCGGGCGGCCAGGTTGCAAGTGAAGGCGATGGGGGCGGGCGGGCTATCCGGCCGGCCGAGCCGCCACGGGCGCTGAGCGCGCGCGAGCGCCGCGAACAGGCGCTCCTGGCCATGTGCATCGCCTCGCCGGCGGAGGGGCGGGAGCTGCTGGAGCGTCTGACCTCGGAGCACCTCTCGTCGCCCGCTGTGGCGCGGGCCAGGGACTGGCTAGCGGAGCACCTGGAGGAGCCACTGCGGGGCCTGCCACGCGAGGACGAGGAGCTGGTTTCGCTGGTCACCCAGCTCGTGATGAGGGCCGAGCGTGAGCCTGGAGGTCGCGAGGCGATGGAACTCAACCTCCTGCAGCTGGAGCAGGCGATGATCGAGGGGCGGATCAGGGTCGCGCAGCAGGGGGGAGGGGACCCGCCGGTCGACCTCCAGCGCCGCCGCGCCGAGCTCGCGGAGCGCATCGCGCACTGGGAGACGGCCGGGACGGGTTGAGGCGGCAGTAACGGCTTTGTAGGTCGCGGGCGGAATTACTGTGCATCCCACCGCTACAGTTCGGACGCTGGCGGCCCAAATCCCGGGAAGCACGCTGGCTTAACTCGATCCGGGGTAGCTCAATTAGGCAGAGCGGCGCGCTGTTAACGCGAAGGTTGCGGGTTCGAGTCCCGCCCCCGGAGTTCTCGACGGTCGTCGTCGCGCCTAACCGGCGACCAGCGACTCGACCAGCTCCGCGCCGCGTTGTGCTCCGTTGTGCTCCCGCGCCCAGGCCGCAATCACGGCCGCACGTTGGGCAAATCGGGTGTCGCCCAGGATACGCCGCGTCGCCGCCCGCAGTGGCCCGGGCCGAGTAAGGCGCCACGGCAGCATCAACCCGGCGCCCACCCACGCCGCCCGCGCCGAGTTCTCGGCCATGTCACCGACCGCCGGGCAGCAGAGCACCGGCGCGCCCGCTCCGAGCGCGCGCGCCACGGTCCCATGCCCCCCGTGACATACGACCAGCGCCGCCTGCGGCATCACCTGCGAGTACGACAGCCAATCCACCACCACCGCGTTGGGTGGCATCTGCGGCAACTCCCCGCCGGCCCCTCGCCGGTTCGTAGTTGCCACGACACGAACCGGCTCCTCCGCAAGCGCCTCCAGCGACGCCCCGAGCAGCCGCAGTTCCGGATCCTGCGCCGTTGAGGGCGCCACCAGCACCAGCGGGGCGCCCCCGTTGGGCAGCCCGATGTCCGGATAGGGCAGCTCGAACTCCATCGGCCCCGTCACGCGCACGCCCTCCGGCCAGCGCCGCGGATACTCGAGCTGCGGGAAGGTCGCCACCAGCGCCAGCTCGGCGCTGATCCCACCGTGCAGCCGATCCACCGGCGCCAGCCCCACCGCCGCCCGCATCTCGTTCATCTCGCGCCTGCCGCGCCTCAGCCCCGCCGTGAGCAGCGGGAGGCCGGCCCGCCAGCCCATCCTTCCGATGGGCGTTCGCGGCGGCTGAAGGCCGAAGGCGAAGAACGGCATCCCCGGCTCGTGCACCGGATACACGTGCGGGATCAACGTCGCCCGTCGCCGTCCCGCCTTCTCCGCCGCCAGCGCCGGCGCCACCGTGAGCACGTCGCTGACCACCACGTCCGGCCGAAACTCCTCCATCAGCGGCACCAGCGCCCGCGCCGCATCCGCCGCCGAGGCGCCGTCGGCCGAATCCGCTGCGGGCGGCGGGAAGGTCTTGTACTCCTGTGCCGCCGTGAACCGCAGGCCCTCCGCCTCGACCGGCTCCCGCCACTGCTCCCAAGTCTCGACGAGCACCTCGTGTCCGCGGCGACGGAGCGCTCGTGCGAGAGCGATTGCGGGAAACGCGTGGCCGGCGTCTCCGAATGCCGCCACCAGGAGCCTCCGCGATCTCACTGCAACCACCGTTGCGCGCCGCTGCGCCTAACCTGTGCCGCGGGCCCCCGCGCGGTATCCCTTGACCCGTGCGACGCCGCGACCGAAACCCCGCCGAGCGCCTCCGATTCGCCGTCCAGGCCCTGCCGACCCGTACCAAGGAGGCGATGCTCCAGGGCATCGACTCCAACCCGATCATCGTCGGCGCCTACGTGGATCGCGACGGCGGCGTCTGTCCGATGCTGGCCGCACACCGAAACGGTGGGCGCACGAGCCTCGCCAGCTTCGCCCGGGCATGGGATCGCTACACAGGGGCCAAACGCCCCCGCCCGGCCACTCGCCGCGAGGTGCGCACGCTCCGCTCGCTTCTGGAGGCGAGCCTTTCGACCGGGCATTCCTCCGAGCCCGGCTCGATCGCCGAGGTGGCCGCCGAGATTCGCTCCGAGCGGGCCGCGATCGCGGAGCGCCAGGCGCGTCGCCGTCCTGACACAGGCGAGCGGCATCGCGCGCGCGAGCTGCGGGACCGCCTCCACTGGTCCTGGATGCGCCCGGCCAGAGGCTACGAGGAGTACCGCGACCTGCTCGCCGCCGCGGAGGAGCAGCTCGCCGAGCAACGCCTCGCCGCGCTCAAGCGCCCAGCTGCTCGTCCGGGCGAGTGAAGACGATCTCCGGGACCAGGCACGCCGGAGACGTCACGAGCAGGAATCGAACCGACTCGGCGATGTCCTCGGGGCGGATCATCTCCTCCGCCTTCACCTGCTCCTTCGCGAACTCCGTCATCGCCGTGTCGACGAAGCCCGGGCACAGGGCCGTCACCTGGATCCCCTGGCCGGCGACCTCCTTCTGTGTCGCCTGGCTGAAGCCGATCACGCCAGCCTTGGTCGCCGAGTAGACGGATAACCACGCCTGGCCGATCTTGCCTGCAATCGACGCCAGGTTCACGATCAAGGCCTTGCCGTGCTCGGCGCCGGCCTCCCGCAGCATCGGCAACGCCTCGCGGGTGCCGATGACCACCGCGCGCAGGTTCACCCCAAGCTGCATGTCGAGGTACTTCGTGGTGATCCCCTCCATCGCCTCGCCGACCCCAACGCCCGCGTTGTTGACCAGGACGTCGAGCCGCCCGAACCGCTCCCGGTGGGCCTGGACCACCCCCGCGACCGCCTCCTCTTCGGTCATGTTGACCGGGGCCGCATACACGTCGATGCCGGCGCTGCGGAGCCCATCCGCTGCCGCCTCGAGTTTCTGGGGGCGTCGCGAAGCGACGGTCACGCCGTAGCCTTCCTCGCCCAGCGCCCGGGCGATCGCCAGCCCGATCCCACTCGATCCACCCGTGACCAGCGCCGCTCGATCCGCCAAAGCCAATCTCCTCTCGTCGCCTTCGCGGGCGAGACCCTACAGCCCGGCTGCTTACCTGGCCATTAGGCCTCATCCATAGGATTCGCGCGTGGCCGACCGTCGTGACCGCAGCGAAACGTGGGTCCTTGCTCGCTCGCAGTTCTCGCGCCTGAGACGGGCCGCCCGGCCCGCCGTGGCCTTGGCGACCGCCGTTGCCGCCGTCTCGCTGGGCGCCGGGTGCGGGGGCGGTGGGGGCGACGATGCGCCGGGAGACGCTCCCGCTCCGGCGGCCTCCGACTTCCCGGCGGCGAACGGACGATCCCTCACGCGGGTCCTCCGTGGCTCCGGCGCCCAGCCGTCGAACCTGGTTGTGAGCCCCACGGCGGCCGTTTATGAGCGGGGCGAGAACCGCTTCGGATTCGGCGTCTTCACTGCTTCTCGCGGGCAGGTGAGCGACGCCCAAGTGGCGATCTACGCGGCGCCCAGCGGCGGAGGCAAGGCCGAAGGCCCGTTTCCCGCCCGGATCGAGAGCCTCGCGGTCAAGTCCCAGTTCGAATCACAGACCACCGAGCTGGACCCGGACGCGGCGAAGCTCGTCTACGTCACCAACGTGAAGCTCAACCGGGACGGCAACTGGGACCTGGCGGCGATGTTCCGCGAGGGCAGCGGATACACCGCGGCTCTGATCCCGACGATCAAGGTTGGGGGCTCCGAGGACATCCCCACGGTGGGCGAGCGCCCACCGCGCATCCATACCCCAACCGTCTCCGACGTCGGCGGCAACCTGGGGCAGATCGACACGCGCTCCCCACCCGACGACATGCACACCGTGGACTTCGCCGACGCGCTCGGCAAGGAGCCGATCGTGCTCGTGTTCGCGACGCCGGCCCTGTGTGAGAGTCGCGTCTGCGGCCCGGTCGTCGACGTCGCCGAGCAGGTCAAGCACGAGACCGGCGACGGCGTCGACTTCATCCACATGGAGGTCTTCAACAACAACAACGCCAGCGACGGCTACCGCCCGCAGCTGCGCGCATTCGGCCTGCAAACCGAGCCGTGGCTGTTCGTGGTCGATCGTCGGGGCATCGTCCGCAGCCGCCTCCAGGGTGCCTTCAGCCCCTCCGAGCTGCAGCAGGCCGTCAACCAGGTCGCCGGCTAGGAACGGCCACACCCCCGCCGGTCTGTCGCAGGTGGGAGCGCCGCCTGGGGTGCAAGCGACGCTCCCGGAGGGCGCCATCCCGAAAGAAGGCGACCCTCGGTCCCGCCATGGACTGACACTTCGACGGCACCCGAAGCGGTCCTTTCGGAGCGCCTCAAAGACGGAGCGGGCCGCCCAGTCCCTCACTGGGCGACCCGCGTGCTGTGCCGCTATCCAGCGGTAGTACTGGCCCTCTTACCCGGGCCCTGGAGGAAGAAACGGGGGCGACGTTCCCCTGGACTCCCCTCCCGCAAGCGAATCCCATCCCGATACGGAGTCGTCGCCCCCGAAGGCGGCATGGTGCCGAAACCGCCACGCTTTGTCGAGCGGCTTCTACCTCATTGCAGGTAGGCCCCTGTGCGAAATCCGCAGATTGCGGTCTTCCATCTGACCCCAGGCCATAATCGAGACACCCGGGCCGGTAGCTCAGTTGGTCAGAGCAGCGGACTCATAATCCGTCGGTCGGAGTTTAGAATCCTCCCCGGCCCACTTGGAGGAAGCCCCGCCACGGCGGGTTTTCTCATGGTCGGGACCGTTGCCGTGAGGCCCGACCCCCGGCCATTTGCGAACAAAACGCGAACATCAGCGCGGTGCCAAGGTCGAGGCCGGAGCCCGGTTCGGCTGACAGCGGATCGGCAGATGTAGCGAGATACTGCGCGGGCGATGTCGCAGGAGAACGTGGAGATCGTCCTCCGATCCATTCAGGCCTACGAGCATGACGAGGAGGCCTTTCTCAGCATGTTGGATCCGGGCGTCGAGTGGTATCCGATCGGGGAGGGGCATATCCCGTCCGGGGGTCATAAGGCCGCCCTCCGTGTCCGGAGGAGCTGGCTCGAGAACTGGGAGGGGCATCAGATCGATGTCGAGGAGGTGAAGGACGGCGCGGATAGCGTCGTGGCCTGTCTGCACCTCACCGGCCGAGGCGTGAGAAGCGAGGTGGAGGTCGATCTGCGCCTCTATCTGCACTTCAAACTGCGCGACGGCAAGATCGTCTACCTCTACGAGTACGCGGACCGCGACGAAGCCCTCGAAGCCGCCGGGCTCTCGGAGTAAGGCGCCTTACTAACTCGGTTCGATCCTCCTCCCCACTCACCGCACTGTGAAGGGTCTAGGTCGAACTAGACCTTCTTCCGGTTTCAAAGCGCTTGTCACGGCCTACTCTCTCCGCTAGGGGGAACTGAACCAGTGATGTGGTTACAGCGCATAGGCCTTTTCGTGAAGGAGGGCATCCAGTCAGCTCTTGATCGCGAGGAGGGACAGGGGTTCGCTGAGTACGCGCTGATGCTCAGCCTCGTGTCGATCGCGTCGGTTGTGATCCTGACGCTCGTTGGGGGAGACGTCAGCGAGCTCCTCGACACCGTCGAGAACGCGTTCACCGGCGACGGCTGATCGCTGATTCGGGGTCTCAACGCGAAGAACGCCGCTCGCGCAACGAAACGGCGTTCTCAAAAAATAGGCCGCTGTCCCGAAAACCCAAGCAAGCCTATCCACGCGCTTCATCGGCACTCGCAGCAATCCCTTTAACGGCGCTGGCTCATCACGGCGCGGGCGTCCACGGGCGCGCCGGGCGTCGCCACGCTGGGCTATTGTCGCTTCACGCGTGGCCGCGCCGGGCGAGACGATCATCAACAAGGTCACCGGGGAGAAGCTGACATTCGTCCGCACGCCCGGGTCGAGCCAGGGGAGGGCCCTCGAGTTGGAGTGGTGGGTGCCTGAGGGCTCGCGGCTCGTCGCGCTACCCCACCGGCACCCGACCGTCACGGAGCACTTCGAGCTCCTGGAGGGCGAGGCGCAATACCGGGTCGGCCGCCATCGCCGGCGCGAGGCGGCACCGCATCGCTTCGACGTCCCGCCGAACGCTGCCCACGTTCATCCCGCGAACGCGGGGCGGGGCCCTCTGCGCGTCAGGCAGTGGGTGGAGCTGGAACAACCGGACGCCGAGCTTCTGGACGGAATCGCCGGCTACTTCGAGACGGTTTCCGCCCTGGCCAGCGAGGGCCGCGTGGATCGCCGCGGTCTGATCCGGAACCCCCTTCAGTTCGCGCTCACCATCTCCGAGTTGCTGATGCCCGGGACCTACCTCTCGTTCCCACCGCCGTGGGCCCAGCGGCCTCCCGTGATCGCCCTCGCCGCTCTCGCTCGCCGCGCCCGGCTTCGCGCCTACCACGAGCCTCCGGCTGACGCCCGAGGGGCCTGAGATACCCCCGAGGACCCAGCCAGCCCGGCCGCTACCCTGCCGCGGATGCCGGCGAACCGCGAGCCGTTCACCCCTACGGGCCCAGCTGTCGTGGTGGCGGTGGTGCTTGGGGCTCTGGTCGTGATCGGCGCGCTGGCGGCCCTCCTGGACCTCGGGCCATTCGACGACGAGGACACGGCGTCCCTGAGCAAGGCCGAGTTCATCGCCAAGGGAGACCAGGTTTGCGAGCGGGCGCACGACCAGTTCGCCGACCTTCAGAAAAAACCGCCGACCAGCGCCGAGGAGGCGGTGACGCTGACCAAGAACTTGCTCGACATTTCGGAGAACGAGCTGAGCCAGATCCGAGCGCTCGACGCCCCGCCAGAGGTCCAAGACGCGCTCGACCGCTACCTGCGGGCACGCGAGCAGGGGATCGCTGCGCTCGAGCGCGGCCTTCAGGCGGCCGAGGATGAAGACGCGCGCGCGTACGCGAAGGCCCAGGCCGAGATCGCAGCCGGCCAGGTCCGCCGCCTGAAGCTTGCCCAGGCGGTGGGCTTTACCAGGTGCAGCGTCGTGGGAAGCGGCGCCGCCGCCGGGTAGGGCGGCGGTTCAGCCACGCAGCCGCAGCCAGCCTCGTCGCCGACGGCCACTTCGCTGACGCAGGGCCAACCACCCGAAGCCGATCGTCATCGCCAGGTTGGACGCGCCCGCAAGCCACAGCCCGGCCCGCGCCCCCGGCCGGGAGAAGGCCGGCGAGCGCGACCACAGCGCGTCGGTGGCGAGCTCAGTGCCCCTCAGCCAGGCCAGCGCCCACCAGTCCTGGGGGGCGCCCCGGCGCTCGGCCACCGCATGAGCAGCGGCGAAGGTGAGCCAGACGGGCCCGCAGCGCCGGAACAGGTGCTGGGCGTCGGGCGACGGCGGTTCGTGACCGAGCACCGCGAGCGTTGCGCTTGGTGCCAGGATCGCGCCCGTACCCAGCATCAGGTCGAAGGCGATCATGTTGCGGTTGGTGAGGCGGAGTGCCCGCTCGGCGTCCACGGAGCGATCCAACCAGATCGCTCGGCCGCATGTCGTCCGCCGAAGGCCGGGGCCTAGCAGGGAAAACCGATACTGGGGCGAATCATGCCGCCGTGAGCAAGACGGCCACGAAGCCTCGACCGACTCAGGCCCGTACCCGTGGCGGCCAGTCGCGTACCGCGCGTAACGGCCGCCAGTCACGGCCGAACGGAAAGACGCTGTCCGTCTACATCTCCGAACGCTTCGACGAGTTCTCTCGCTCGCAAAAGGACGTCGCCCGGTACATCGTCGACCATCTCGACGAGGCGGCATTCCAGACGGCCGAGGAGCTCGCTCGTCGCGCGAGCACCTCGTCCTCGACGGTCGTCCGCTTCTCGCAGGCGCTTGGGTTCGAGGGCTATCCGGAGCTGCAGCAGGCGGCGATCGAGGAATACCGCACCCGCGCCGATGAGCAAAACGGCGCCGGCCAGCTGTTCGACTTCGACCACTCCGAATTCGAGTCCTCACTCGCCGCGGACCACACGAACGTCGAAGCCACCGCCCACAAGCTCACGCGCGAACAGGTTGAGGCGTGCGTCTCGGCACTCGGCTCGGCACACCGCGTGATGATCGTCGGCGTGGACCAGATGGCTTTCTTCGCCAGCTACCTGCGCCACTTGCTGGCGCTGCTGGACATCCGCGCCGAGGTGGTCGCGAGCCCTCGCCAGGACTCGATCACGAGGCTGAGCCGGGTGGACGAGGACACGCTCGTGATCGCCTTCTCGGCCGGACGGGCCCACCCGCTGGTGGTCCGGGCGATGAAGCTTGCCCGTCACCGCCGAGCTCGGACGCTTTCGATCAGCGACGCCACCTTGTCCGAGGTCGGCGAGCACGCCGAGCTGACCCTGTACTACTCCTCCAACAGCCCCTCGTTCACGCGCTCGAACGCCGCCCTGCTGGGAGTCATCCAGGCGCTCGCCCACGGCGTGTATGCGCGCGACAAGGCGGCATTCAAGGACAGGATCCGCGCGTTCAAACTCAAATAGCGGCTCCAGGGACAACGTAAGCGTCCGGCGGACGCAGGCCCGGCGACTTTGTGGCGCATACCGCCACAAACGTGCCATGGGGGCGCACGCTCCGGGGCTCCCTTATCGATGGGCGGGCCTCCCTTATCCTTGGGCGTGATGGCCGAACGAGGCACATTCCGGGTCAAGCGCGGGCTCGCCGAGATGCTCAAGGGCGGGGTGATCATGGACGTGACCACCACTGAGCAGGCGCGCATCGCCGAGCAGGCGGGCGCGGTCGCGGTGATGGCGCTCGAGCGCGTTCCGGCGGACATCCGGGCCACGGGAGGCGTCGCGCGGATGGCGAGCCCGAGGGTGATCAAGGAGATTCAAGAGGCGGTCACGATTCCGGTGATGGCCAAGGCTCGGATCGGCCACTTCGCCGAGGCGCAGGTGCTGGAGTCGCTGGAGGTGGACTACATCGACGAGTCCGAGGTGTTGACGCCAGCCGACGAGGCGCACCACATCGACAAGCATGCGTTCGAGGTGCCCTTCGTCTGCGGCGCAACGAACCTCGGTGAGGCGCTGCGGCGGATCGGCGAAGGCGCAGCAATGATCCGCTCCAAGGGCGAGGCCGGGACCGGCAATATCGTCGAGGCCGTTCGCCACCTGCGGGGGATCGTGGGCGGCATCAAGCAGCTCGGCGTGCTGGGCCCCGAGCAGCTGTCGGCACAGGCCAAGGAGCTGGGCGCACCGTTCGAGATCATCCAGGAGGTGGCCGAGAGCGGCTGGCTTCCCGTGCCCCTGTTCTGCGCCGGTGGCATCGCGACGCCGGCGGACGCGGCGCTCGTGATGCAGCTTGGCGCCGAGGGGAACTTCGTCGGCTCGGGGATCTTCAAGTCGGAGGATCCCGAGCGGCGAGCGCTGGCCATCGTCGAAGCGACCACCCACTTCAACGACGCAGAGCGCGTAGCCGCCGCCTCGATGGAGCTGGGAGAGCCGATGCGCGGCGACGACATCGCACAGCTTGCGGCCGAGGGAGAGCTGCTGCAGCAGCGCGGGGTCTGAGCATGTCTGTGAACACCCTGCCGTCGCCCGAGCTTCGGGAGGCGGCTCGACTACGAATCGGCGTGCTGGCCAGCCAGGGCGACTTCGCGGCCCATGCGGCGATGCTCGCCTCGCTCGGCGCGACTGCGGTCGAGGTGCGAACCTCCGAAGAGCTCCGCGACCTGGACGGGCTCGTGATTCCGGGCGGCGAGAGCACCACGATCGCGAAGGCGATCGAACGCGACGGGCTCGAATCCGCGATTCGCGCCCACGCCGCGTCCGGCCGTCCGATCCTGGGAACCTGCGCCGGCATGATCATCTGCGACCGGGAGCACCTGGGGCTCGTGGACGCCGTGGCCCGCCGGAACGCCTTCGGCCGCCAGATCGCCAGCTTCGAGGTTGAGCTCGAGGTCAGCGGGCTTGGCCCCGACCCGATGCGCGCGGTGTTCATCAGGGCCCCGTGGATAGCGGACTACGGCGACGAGGTCGAGGTGCTGGCCAGTCACGACGGCCACCCGGTGGTCGTCCGCCAGGATCGGACCGTGCTGAGCGCCTTTCACCCGGAGCTGACCGACGACTCCCGCCTACACGCGCTGCTGATGGCACTCGCCACGTCCCAGCGAACGAGCGACGTCGGCCCTCGAACGACGAGCCACAAATCATGAGGGACCCTCGCGTCGACAACCTGGCCCGGATCCTGGTCCAGTACTCGACCTCGGTCACGGAGGGGGACACTTGCTTGATCGAAGGGCCCTCCGCCGGCGAGCCTCTGATCGCTGCCGTGTACGAGGAGGTCCTGCGGGCCGGTGGGCATCCGGTGGTCTCGGTCTCGACCGAGGGCCAGGCCGCGACCTTCTACAAGCACGCCTCGGACGCCCAGCTGGACTGGGTCTCGCCGCTGGCCGAGTGGGCGGCCGACGCGTCGGACTGCCGGATCGGGATCGGAGCCGAGACCAACACGCGCGAGCTGTCCGGCGTGTCCCCCGACCGCCAGTCACGACGCCGCAAGGCGACCCGCCACCTGATGGAGAAGACGATGCGCCGGGACGCAGAGGGGACGCACCGGTGGGTGTACACGCTGTTTCCCACGAACGCCTATGCCGCGGACGCCGAGATGAGCCTGGTCGAGTTCGAGGATTTCTACTATCGAGCATGCCTGGCACTCGACCCAGACCCGCTGGACGCCTGGCGCCGCGCGTCGGAGGAGTGCAAGCGGCTCGCGGACTGGGCGCAGGGCCACGAGGAAGTTCGCGTGACCGCGCCCGGCACCGACCTGCGGCTCGGGATCGCCGGGCGAGTGTTCGTTCCCGCTGACGGCAAGCGGAACATGCCCGACGGCGAGTTCTTCACCGCGCCGATCGAGGACTCGGTGGAGGGCGAGGTGAGCTTCCACCTGCCCGCCATGATCGGTGGGCGCGAGGTGGCGGGCGTGCGGCTCCGCTTCGAGTCCGGAAAGGTCGTGGACGCGGGCGCCGAGCGCGGCGAGGAATACCTGGTCAGCTTGCTCGATACCGACGAGGGGGCTCGCCGGCTGGGCGAGCTCGGGATCGGCACGAACTACGGCATCGAGCATGGGACTCGCGACGTCCTGCTGGACGAGAAGATCGGCGGCACCGTCCACATGGCGGTTGGGGCGAGCTATCCGGAGTGCGGCGGAGAGAATGAGAGCGCCGTGCACACCGACATGGTCTGCGACCTGCGGGCCGGTGGACGGATCGAGCTCGACGGCGAGCTGCTCCAGGAGAACGGCCGCTTCCTGGTCTGAAATCCGACATTCAAACCGCGGAACCTTTTCCGCAACTTTCCGGTTCCGTGGCTGTTTGGGGGAAGGCCGACACCATCAATGCTTCCGTGCCAGGGGCTTGGTGTCGGATCAACGCAATGGGATGCCGATGCCATTGGCGGCCGGGCCGGGGCCCGGCCGCCGCAGGTTAGGGGGGCGGTTAGACGGCCGGGGGCGGGGCCCGGCCGTCTGCATTTCCAGGGGCGTTCCTGGTCGCTCTTACTATTTGGCCGGTGTCCGGGCATTCCAAATGGGCCTCGATCAAGCACCGCAAGGCGGCCACCGACGCTCGGCGCGGCCAGCTGTTCACCAAGCTCGCTCGCGCGATCACGGTCGCGGCGCGTGAGGGCGGGGGGGACCCGGAGGCGAACTTCGCCCTGGCCGCGGCGGTGCAGAAGGCGCGCGATTACTCGATGCCCAAGGACAACATCCAGCGGGCGATCGACCGCGCCATCGGCGCCGGCGCGGGGGCGGACGAGATCGCGCGGATCACCTACGAGGGCTACGGGCCGGGTGGGGCGGCGATTCTGGTGGAGGCGCTCACCGACAATCGCAACCGGACCAGCGCCGACGTCCGCCACGCCTTCGAGAAGCATGGAGGCAGCCTCGGCGAGCCCGGCTCAGTGGCCTGGGTGTTCGAGAAGCGCGGCGTCGTGCTGGTGGATGCCGGCCGCTACTCGGAGGAGGACCTGATCCCGGCGATCGACGCCGGGGCCGAGGACGTGAGCGCGGAGGGCGATTCGCTGAAGGTCGTCTGTGCGGCCGAGGACCTGGCAGCCGTACGCAAGGCGCTCGACTCGGCTGGAGTTCAGATCGAGTCGGCAGAGCTGACCATGGAGCCGAAGAGCGTGGTGGAGGTCGACGCCGGCGACGCCTCGCCGCTCATCAGGCTGATGGACGCGCTCGACGATCAGGACGACGTGGAGGCGGTACACGCCAACTTCGACATCCCCGCCGAGGTCCTGGAGCAGACGGCCGCCTGACGAGCTTTTGGGAGGCATCCGGGTGCCGACTCAGAATCAGTAGGAATGATCGTCGTCATGGGCATCGACCCGGGCGTGGCGAACACGGGCTTCGGCGTCGTGCGCGTGGCCGGTGGCAGGATGAGCGCGCTCGACGGGGGAGTCATCCAGGCGGCTCCAGGAGAGGCGGCTGAGCGCCGCCTGGCGCGGATCCACGACGCGGTCGTCGAGCTCCTCTGCCGACATCAGCCCGCCGCGATGGCCCTCGAGGATGTCTACTTCGGCAAGAACGTGCGCTCGGCGATCGCCGTCGGCCAGGCGCGGGGAGTGGCGCTCCTGGCGGCCGGCCAACGGAGCGTGCCGTGCTTCGGCTACACGCCGCAGGCGGTCAAGAAGGCGGTCTGCGGCAGCGGCTCGGCCGCCAAGCAACAGGTTCAGCGCATGGTCGGGGCTCTGCTCAGCTTGGAGCATCCGCTCGCCTCGGACCACGCCGCCGACGCACTCGCGGTGGCCATTTGCCACTCGGGCCACGTCCGTCATGCGGGCGCGCTCCAAGCCGCGGCGCCCGAGGTCCCGGTCGGATGATCGCCTCGGTTCGCGGCCAGGTTCTGGTCCGGCGCCCGGACCACGTGGTGATCGAGTCGGCCGGCGTCGGCTACCGCCTGGCGGTTTCCGTGGAGACGCTCAAATCGGTCCCCGCGCGGGGCAAGCAGGCAACCCTCCACGCACATCTCGTGGCGCGCGAGGACTCGCTGTCGCTGTACGGTTTCGCGAGCGAGGAGGAGCGCGACCTCTTCCTCCACCTCACCTCGGTCTCCGGAATTGGCCCCAAGGTGGCGATCGCCATCCTCTCGGGGGGGTCGCCTCGGGAGCTGATGCGGGCGATCGCCGCCGGGGATGCGAAGCGCTTCCAGGCCGCCCCCGGCGTCGGCAAGCGAACCGCCGAACGGCTGATCGTCGAGTTGCGCGAGAAGGTCTCGGGCCAGCTTGTGGAGGGCATCCCGCCGGGACAGGAGGGCGACGAGGACAGCCCGCGCGAACTGGCCCGTGACGGCCTCATGTACCTGGGCTACACGTTGACCGAGGCCCAGCGGCTCCTCGACGGCGCGGACGGCGAGAGCGCCGAGGAGCTGATCGAGGCCGCGCTTGGGCGCGCTGCCGACGGGGCGACGCGATGAGGGCGCCGAGCAGAGCGGGCGAAGCCCGCGAGTGCGAGGCGACTGGCAGGTGGATGTGGTGATGACCATCGCCCGCGATCCCGGGATCGAGCAAGAGGAGCGCCTGGCCGACGCCCGACTGGTGGGCGACGAGGAGGACTTGGACCGGTCGCTGCGCCCCAAGCGCTTGGGCGACTTCGTCAACCAGGAGCAGGTGACGGCGCAGCTCGAGGTGTTCATCGAGGCCGCTCGGCGCCGGGGCGAGCCGCTGGACCACGTGCTGCTCGCCGGACCGCCCGGCCTGGGCAAGACGTCGCTTGCCAACATCGTGGCGGCGGAGCTGGAAGCGCCGCTGGTGCAGACCGCGGGGCCGGCGCTCGAACGCAAGGCCGACATCGCAGCCTTCCTGACGGCGCTCGAGCCAGGCTCGGTCTTCTTCATCGACGAGGTGCACCGGCTCAGTCGGGCCATCGAAGAGACGCTCTACCCGGCCATGGAGGAGCGGCGCCTTCCCGTGGTGCTCGGTCAAGGTGCTGGCGCGCGCACTGTGACCCTCGACCTGCCGCCGTTCACCCTGGTGGGCGCCACGACCCGCACCGGGCTGTTGACGACGCCGCTTCGGGACCGCTTCGGGGTGTGCCACCGGCTGGAGCACTACGACCCCGCCGATCTGGCGCAGATCGTGCGCCGCTCGGCCGGCATCCTCGGGGTGGAGGTGGAGCCGGAGGGGGAGCGGGCGATCTCCGAGCGATCCCGGGGCACGCCCCGGGTTGCCAACCGGCTGCTGAAGCGGGTCCGCGACTTCGCCGAGGTCCGCGGCGCCGGCGTCGTGACGGGCGAGGTGGCGCACGAGGCGCTCGGACTGCTCGAGGTCGACACCGTCGGCCTCGATCGCCACGACCGCGGCATTCTGGAGGCGATCGCGATCAAGTTCTCGGGTGGGCCGGTGGGCCTCTCGACGCTGGCAGCCGCCGTGGACGAGGAGCAGGACACGATCGAGGACGTCTACGAGCCCTATCTGCTCCAGCAGGGCCTGATCAAGCGGACCCCTCGGGGGCGGGTGATCACGCCACGCGCCTTCGAGCACCTGGGCCTGCCGGTCCCGACCGAGGCCGCCAGCCTGTTCTGAGGCCGGCGCCAGGAGGCGAAGCCTGTCTGACCGCAGCGCGGCCGTTTACTACCCTCTCGGCGTGCCCTTCTTCATCTGTCCCAACTGCGGCAATCGGGAGATGTCGAGCGAGCGGACCGCAGGGATGTCGAATCGGCCCAAGGCATGTTCGCGGTGCGGAGGGAGCGATCTGTTCGAGCTCCTCGACGACTACTACCCGGCTCCGGAGGCGGCCTTCTTCGTCTGCGACCAGGAGGGTCGCCTGCTCGACGTCGGCAAGGGCGGCTTCGAGCTCACCGGCCTGAAGGACGAGTCCGTGATCGGACGCCAGGTCCAGGACGTGCTCGGGCTTCACTGGCTCGAGGAGGGCGACGGCGGTGCGGCGGCGGACGTGAACAAGGACGGCACCACTGATCCGATCGAGACCACGCTCGAGTGGGGCGTGCGCTCGCTCGGCAAGCGCGTCCAGGTGAACGCCGAGGGCGACCTGCCCGCGGAGGCGGTTGCGGACGTCTTTCCGGCCTACGACGACGACGGCGGGCTGCTGCTTGTCCTGACTCCGAGGTGAGCAACACCGATGGGTAGGCGGCGGCGCAGTCTCCTCATCCTCGTTTTCATCCTCGGCCTGACGGCCGCATCGGCGATCGTCATCGCGTCGAAGCGGACGGTGCTCGGCCTGGACCTGCGAGGCGGCACCCAGCTCATCTACCAGGGCGAGGAGACGGCGCGAACCCCGGACATCACGACGGAAGACATCGACCGCGCGATCGACATCATCCGCGAGCGCGCCGACAAGCTCGGGGTCTCGGAGCCGGAGATCTCGCGGATCGGGGACAAGGGGATTCAGGTCGGCCTGCCGGACGTCCAGAACGCCCAGCAGGCGATCGAGCAGATCGGGACCACCTCGCAGCTCTACTTCTACGACTTCGAGGGCAACGTGGTGCCGCCGCCCGGGGGGAACGCCCCGAGAAACCCGGCGCAGTCTCCGGATCCCAATCCGCAGGTCTACAGCTTCCCCAACCTGTACGACGCGGTCCAGTTCGCCTCGAAGCGGAAGCCGGAGTGCTTCGAGGACCAGTGCACGACGAAGGGGCCGACCTACTACCTGTTCGAGCGCAGCTCCCACCAGCTCCTCGCCGGCTCTGCGGCAAAGGTGAAGGACCTGTTCCTGCAGTTCCGCAACGAGAAGCGGCCGCCCGGCTCCCAGATCATCTCGGTGCCCCAGGGGACGGTCGTCGTCCAGGCGGAGTCCGAGGATCCCACGCTCTCTCAGGACAACAGCGAGATCTCGGTCGCTCCGCACTACGTGTTCAAGGATCGGCCGGCCCTCTCCGGCGACGACATCGAGAACCCGAAGCAGAACTTCGACCCGACCACCAACCAGCCGAACGTCACCTTCGACTTCACCGATGCGGGCCGGACCGCGTTCCAGGACGTGACGCGGACGATCGCGGAGCGAGGCGCGGCGACCGCTCCACCCGGGGGGGGACTTGGGGCGGCCGCCGATCAGTACTCCCAGCACTTCTCGGTCGTGCTGGACAACCAAGTCGTCACCCAGCCGATCATCAACTTCTCCGAGAACCCCACCGGGATCGACGGGCGGCAGGGAGCCCAGATCTCGGGCAACTTCACGATCAGCTCTGCGCAGGACCTGGCCGAGTTCCTGCGCATCGGCGCCCTGCCGATCAACCTCCAGCTGGAGAGCCAGAGCACCGTTTCGGCGACCCTGGGCCAGCAGGCGCTGGACGAGGGCCTCCGCGCCGGAGTCATCGGCCTGATCCTGGTGATCTGCTTCCTGATCGCGTACTACCGCATGCTGGGACTGGTCGCGACCGTGGGCCTGGTCGTGTACGGGGTGATCTTCTTCGCCCTGGTCAAGCTGATCCCCATCACGCTCACCCTGCCCGGGATCGCGGGCTTAGTACTCACGATCGGGGTCGCGGCCGACGCGAACATAGTCATCTTCGAGCGGATCAAGGAGGAGGCGCGCGCCGGGCGCTCGATGCTGTCCGCGATCGGCCAGGGTTACCGGAAGGGCATCGCGACGATCGTGGACGCGAATGTGATCACGCTGATCACCGCCTTCATCCTCTTCGTGCTCGCCACCGCGGGTGTGAAGGGGTTCGCGTTCACGCTCGGCGTCGGCACGCTCGTCTCGCTCCTTACGGCGGTGCTGTTCACGCAGGCGGTCCTCGGCTCGCTGGGGCGCTCGCGGCTGCTGCACTCGCAGCGGGCGCTGGGCGCCGGGCGGCAAAGGGTGCGCTGGCGCTTCGACTTCTCGGGCGCCAGCCGCTGGTTCTTCTCCATCTCCGGGGTGATCCTGGCGGTCGGCGCGGTGTCGTTTGCCACCAAGCAGCTCAACCTGGGAATCGACTTCGAGTCGGGGGCGAAGATCACCGCCAGCCTCCAGCAGGAGGCGAGCGTCGACGACGTCCGAGCGGCCCTGACGGACGCGAACGTCACCAATGCTTCGAGCGCCGAGATCCAGAGCGTCGAGAACCCCAATCTGGGCCCGAACGTGATCGACATCCAGGGCAAGATCCCGGTGGACGAGGTCAACAGCACCGTCAGGAATGCCCTGGAGCGGGACTTCGGGATTCGGGGCGGAAGCGACGGCTTCAACAGCACGAGCGTGGGGCCCACATTCGGGGCGCAGGTGGCGCGCAGCGCGGTGATCGCGATCGTCTTCTCTCTGCTCGTGATCTCCGCCTACGTGGCCATTCGCTTCGAGGCCAAGTACGCGATACCGGTGATCATCGCCCTGACTCACGACATCCTGATCACGGGCGGCATCTACTCGCTCACGGGCCGGGAGGTGACCAGCGGCACCGTGGCCGCCTTCCTCACCATCCTGGGCTACTCGATGTACGACACGGTGATCGTGTCCGACCGGATCCGCGAGAACGTCCCCAGGATGCCCCGCGCTGCCTTCTCCCAGATCGCCAACAAGTCGATGAGCGAGGTGCTCACCCGGTCGCTGATCACCGGGCTGTCGACCACCTTCCTGATCGCGGTGCTATTCATCTTCGGCGGCGCCACCCTGAAGGACTTCGCCTTTGCGATGGGGGTGGGCGTCCTCTCCGGGACCTACTCGTCGATCTTCATTGCCACGCCGGTGCTCACCCATTGGAAGGAGCGCGAGCCCGCCTACCGTGCCCGGCGCAGTCACCTGATCGCGGAGATGGGTCGCGTACCCACCTTCCCCGAGGACAACGTGGTGGCGCGGGTCGGGCCTGATGGCGAGCCCGTGCCAATGGTCCCTGTCGCGACTGGCGCGGAGACGCCGCCCTCGCCCGCGGTCGAGTCTGCGGAGGCCGAGCTGGTGACTCCCCAGGCCCCGGCGGACGCAGGCGATGGCGCGGAGGCAGCGGATGAGGCTCCGGAGCCCGAGCCTGAGCCGCTCGCCAGGGGCGCGCCGCCCGAGCCGGCCCGCCCCGCCCGCTCCGAGGGCGAGCGCAAGCGCCGCCAGCAGCGGCGGCGGCGCAAGCACGGGAGGCACCGATGAGCCTCTGCAAGGTCGTGGAGGCGGTG
>Ga0134122_10000625_pt1 | contig 24287 bp, 21 predicted proteins | sample KB302_FD_96461 | JGI IMG/M metagenome (GOLD analysis project Ga0134122, IMG submission 96461) | Terrestrial soil microbial communities without Nitrogen fertilizer from Kellogg Biological Station, Michigan, USA - KB3-0-2 | ecosystem: Environmental > Terrestrial > Soil > Unclassified ...
CGTTACGGACAACGGGCACCGAGCGCAGGCCCCACTCCGCGCAGGCCCCACTCCGCGCAGGCCCCACTCCGCGCAGGCCCCACTCCGCGCAGGCAAGGACGGCAATCACCACCGCAAGGCCCAAGTTCGTGCCGGGGGCAGGCTAGCAGCAGTGCGCCGGCCAATCCACGCCCTTGGCGCGCCGATCATCCCGGCCCGCCACGGCCAGCACTGGGCCACGGGACGCGCGCTTCACGGTTTTGAGAGATCTCGCGCCAGAGCGTAGACGGCTTGGGTATGACGGGCGGGCCCTTTGCGACGAGCGCCGTCGCTTCAACCCTGGGATCCCGCGGGATCCGCTTTGATGCCCCGCCGTTCGCGCTGGCGCAGCGCCTGAAATTGGCGCGCAATGTCCTCGATCTCCTCGTCCGAGCAGTTCTCCAGATCGATCAGCTTGTTGCGCGCCGACTTGACGCTGCGCAGCAGTTCGTCGAGCTTGAGATGAAGCGCACGGGCGTCACGGTTTTGCGTGTTCTGAACCAGGAACACCATGAGAAACGTGACGATGGTGGTGCCGGTATTGACGACCAGCTGCCAGGTATCCGAATAGCCAAAGAATGGTCCCGCCGCCCCCCACAACAGAATAATACCGCAAGCTGTGGCGAAGGCGCCCGATTTACCCAGCAGCAAGGAGGCGTGCTGCGCGATCTTCGAAAACGTCCATTGCTGCGGCTGGGCCTCCGCCGCGGGCATCTTTGCGGCCTTTGGCCTAGCCGGTCCGGGCTGCCCGGACGGGGGTGCGCGGCTAACGGCCGCCCCCTGGCGGGTGGCCTCTTCGCCCGCTACCCCGCAATCTTCAGACCGCACCACCATTGTCAGCTAACGACGGGCGGCACGTTGAAGCTATCGGCGAAAACCCACGCCAGAATGAGGAGAATGACAAACACGTGCGCGGTGAAAATCACCACGCCCTTCACGAACCCGCGATAGGTCCGCTCGTGTTCGGCCCAATTCTCCTCGGCTGTCGGCGGCGCATCAACGTTTACCATGTCGGGGTCCTATTTGGCGCCTCGAGCCGCTCGTGGGTCACGCGGGACAGCCACTAAACCCCGGGCACATGACCCACGCCGGCGCCCAAATTTGCAAGATTTGCAAGCTAGAGCTCATCATCAACCAAACGCCGCAAGGTCGCCCCTGTTCCCCGTGAAGCTCGGCGCGCACCCGCCACGGGGCCGCCCGCCCTGGGCCGAACCGCCAGGTCCCCAGTTTAAGGACCTCCCAACCGCCCCGCGCGGAGCCTTTGGGCAAGAATGGACGATCCCACGCGGGACGGATGCACAGCCGGGATCATCCTGCCGCCTCGATCGGCAGCCTCGGCGCCACGTCGACGCCATCGGCTTGAGACCTGCGGCTCCCCTTCGCTCACATTGGAGCCAGGGAGCCAGGGGGCAGGGAACCAGGGAACCAGGAAGCCACGGGGAGCCTCGCTGGGCCGGTCCCGACACTGCAAGAACGTATCCGCCGTCGTCCCCGCCCGGTCTTGTCTCCTCCTCAATTTTACCTGCATGCCGTTGTCGAACGCGCCAGGGGCATCCATCTTTCGCCAAATGACCCAACGTCAAATTGAGAACCCTGCCTTCACACCGGGCGAGCGCATCGCAGATAACGTCATTCACGTGAGCGGGCTTGCTATCGGGCTTACCGCGGTCGTCACCATGATGGTGGTGGCCTTCCTCTCCCTGCCTGCTTGGTCGACGGCAAGCCTGGCGATCTACGGTGTGGGCCTGCTCGCGATGCTCGGGTGCTCTGCCGCCTATCACATGAGCCCGGTCACGACCTGGAAGGGCCTGCTCCAACGCTTGGATCATGCCGCGATTTTTCTCAAAATCGCCGGCACCTACACGCCGTTCGGCGCCATAAAGATCGGCGGCACGACGGGTCTTGCCCTGCTGGGAACAGTCTGGTCGGTCGCTTTACTCGGTTCCGGCGCGAAAATCCTGCTTGCCTCGACGTGGGACCGTCTTGCCATCCCGCTTTACTTGGCACTCGGCTGGTGCGGGATCGTGATGTTCCAGGATTTGGCCGCCTCGGTGACGCCAGCGACGCTCATCCTGCTTGGACTCGGCGGCGTGCTCTACACTGTTGGGGTGATCTTTCATCTGTGGCGCTCCTTGCCCTATCAGAATGCCGTCTGGCACGCTTTTGTACTGGCAGGCACCGGCTGTCATTTCGGGGCCGTTACGAGCGCAGTCTTTGTCTGATCCGAGATTGAAATCTCATATCGCTTGCGTAGCATTGGCACGTGCTTGCGCGCTCCCACCGGACGCGCTTCATGCTTTGCGCAAAGCTTCCTTGCACCTTCGCTGACGCCGGTCAAAGCGACCGGGCTCCCCTCAGCTGGCTCTCAGCTCGGCATAAGAGACCATCACGTGCTCTTGAAATGGTTCTCGTGACGACAGTCCGTCGTAATAGCGTTCGATCGCCGGGTGGGTTGGGCGCTCAATTCCTAAGTCGAAGTAGCGGTAAAGGATGTGGCCGAATTGGATATCCGCCAGCGTCAACGCATCGCCACACAGAAACCGTCGCGAGGCGAGGCGTGCCTCCGCAATGTCGAGAATTTTGCCTAGTCGTGCGATCGCCCGACGCACGCGCGACCAATCGACGTCGCTTCCGCGCGTCCGCACAACGCGCCAGAAGATGGGCACCGTGAACGACAAGGTGACGTTGATCTTCGCCCACTCGGCCCAGATGTCGACCTCGGCGCGCGCGATCGGATCAGGCGGCCAGAACGACGGTGGGGCGTAGCGACTGCACAGATAGCGCAGGATGGCACCCGACTCCCACAGCGGTGGACCATCGCCATCTCGAAGGACGGGGATCGTGCCGTTGGGATTCATGGCGAGAAACGCCGGCGTGTCGTTGCCGCCGTAGCTGTGCCCGACGTCGTGGCGCCGATACGCCAGCCCGAGCTCGCCGATGCACCACATGACGGCCTGGACGTTTGACGAACTCTTACGGCCCCACACGGTCAGCATAGCAGCCTCCACCCAACCAGGCGCTTGTGCCCGCATCCCTACCGCTATAGGCAACAACAGAGCAGGCCCGCAAGCACTCCGGGGTGGGCGCCGGCGTCTTCGCACCGTCTCGGGTTGGCGTGGCTTGCAACCGAAACGCCCATAGACCAGGATCAAGAGCCAGTTTGCCTCGGCGCCGGGTGGCCTTCAGCTGGGTCGCAGCAAGCCAGCGCCGTCGGCCAAAGCCGCCCTCCGGCAGGACGGTGGGCGGGTGCATGAGCAAGATCGCCGATTGCCTTGGCACGCATCCTGCCTTCCGGATCGACGCGACCGTCTGCGTGCCGAAAAAGCGAGGGGTAATCCATGGCTGACCTCAACGTCCGCACGATGCGGCCCGACGAAATCGCCACCGCCGTCGACTGGGCGGCGGCCGAAGGCTGGAACCCGGGCCTTGCCGACGCGGCCTGCTTTGCCACGGTCGACGCGGACGGCTTCTTCATCGGCGAACTCGACGGCGCCCCGGCGGCCATGGTCTCCTGCGTCAACTACGACACCAGCTTCGCCTTTCTCGGCTTCTACATGGTGCGAGCAGACCTGCGCGGCCGCGGCTACGGCCTGCGCCTATGGAACAGCGCCGTGGCGCACGCGGGCCAGCGCGTGATCGGCCTCGATGGCGTGGTGGCCCAGCAGCCCAACTACAAGAAGTCGGGGTTTGCGCTGGCCTATGCCAATGTCCGCTACGGCGGCAGCCTCGCCGCGCCCGGCGCGTCGGCGGCAGCGACCACGGCGTTGACCGAGGTGCCGCTGGCGCTGGTGGCCGCGTCCGACCGCACAGTATTCCCGGCCCCGCGCACAGCCTTCCTGCGCGCCTGGATCGACGCCCCGGGCCATATCGGTCGCGCCCTCCTGCGCGATGGCTGCCTGGCGGCTTGGGGCGTGATGCGTCCTTGCCGGACGGGCAACAAGATCGGCCCGCTGATCGCCGACGATCGCGCCGCCGCCGAAACGGTGCTGGCGGCGTTGCTGACGGTCCGGGGCGGTGGCGAGATCTTCCTCGACGTCCCCAGCATCAACCACGAGGCGGTGGCGCTGGCCCAGGGCTTGGGGCTCGCGCCGGTGTTCGAGACGGCGCGCATGTATACCGGCGCGATCCCCCCGTTGCAGCTCGAACGGGTCTTTGGCGTCACTACCTTCGAGCTGGGCTAGCCCGTCCCTAAAAGCGCGGCCTCGGGCCATGCCATGCCGGTGCGGCGTTGACGCGGTCGCGAGCCAGAGCTGGGCGCCCACGCAAGTCGAGCTAGCGCCCCTGCGCTGTCCGCGGCAGTAGGAACGTCAGCAAACCCAAGGCCGGCAGCCCGGCGCAAAGCTTAAACACCGCGACGATGCCAATCTGGTCGGCAAGCAAGCCGAGCGCAGCCGCCGACAACCCACCCAGCCCGAACGCTAGGCCGTAGAACAGTCCGCCGACCAGCCCGACCCTGTGCGGCACCAGATCGATGGCGTAGATCAGGATGGAAGAGAAGGCGCTCGCCATGATGACGCTGATCAGGACGCTGAGCACACCGGTCCAGAACAGGTTCGCATAGGGCAGCAAAAGTGCAAACGGCAGCGTCCCTACGATGGAAATCCAGATGACGCGGTGGCGGCCAAACCGATCGCCGATCATGCCCCCGACGATCACGCCAAAGGCGCCGACCACCAAGTATAAAAACAGCATGATCTGGGAGACCTGCACCGACACCCCAAACCGCTCGATCAGGTAAAACGTGTAGTAGGACGTAAACGCGGCGGTGTAGGCATGTTTTGACAAGAGGAGAACGATCAGGATGGTCATTGCCAACACGACGCGTCCGCGCGGCAGGATGGGCTCGCTTGCTGCCGTCGGACGCACTTTTGTGGCGGCGATCTGGGAGCTGCGCATTTCAGAGTAGCGCGCGCCAATCCAGGCCATCAGCAGCATCGCCGCCAGCGCCACCACCGATACCCAGGCGATACTCGTCTGCCCGCGCGGGACAACGATCATCGCCGCCAACAACGGCCCGATCGCGTATCCCGCATGCCCGCCGATCTGAAAAATGCCCTGGGCAAAGCCCTGCTGACCAGCGGCCGCGTGGCGCGCCATGCGCGTGGCCTCGGGGTGGAACACCGCCGAACCGAGCCCGATCAGGCCCGCTGACACCAGCACCATGGCGTAGTTACCCGCCGCTGCCAGCCCGACCAATCCCGAGAGCGTTGCCGCCATGCCCGCCACCATGGCGTAGGGCCATGGCTTGTGGTCGGTGACAAAGCCTAATAGCGGCTGCAGCAGCGAGGAGGTCACCTGGAAGGCGAGCGTGATCAGCCCGACCTGCGCGAAGTCCAGCCGGTAGGCCTCCTTGAGAAGCGGATACATCGCCGGGATCATCGACGAAATCAGGTCGTTGAGGAGGTGCGCCCCGCTCAGCGCCAGGAGAATCGGCAGCAGCGGGCGGTGCGTTGCACTGGCGAGCATGGTCATGGCTGGATCCTTGGACCACCGCGGCGGTGGTCACGTCAACCTCCCGCGGCTGCATAACTCACCTCGGTCCGCTGCATCCCCCGCGCCGAGGGAAATAGCCTTAGCGGCAAAACGCCATGGCCCTCGGCACGCCGGAGGCTGCGCGCCGGTAACAACCATTGGGCACAGCGTTTTTCAATGCGCAGATGGTCCACCGGCTCGCGCGCGTGGCGGCACGCAAGCCGCCATCGTCGGAGCGGCTCCGGTTCCGTGGCGGTCGTGGCCTCCTCGCTCACCGGCGCCTGTCCGTTGCCGCAGATCATCGCCGAGTTCCAACATTCCCATCCAGGAGTGCGCGTCGGCTTACAGCTGGGAACAGCCGTGCAGGCGATCGAATTGCTTCGGTCGCATCACGCCGAGTTAGGTTTCGTCGCGGGAGCCGTCGGGGCACCTGAGATCGAAACGGAGCCCCTGTTGGAGTACGACGTCGTCATCGTCGGCAAATCGGCGCTGGCACCGCGGCGGCCGTCGCGCGACAGCCTTGAAAAATTGACCTGGATTTCGCGAGAGGAGGGCTCGGCGACGCGTATCTCATCGGACGCGGGATTGGCGCGGCTGGGTATTGTTCCCCGCCGCCGGCTCGAACTGCCGTCCAATGAGGCGCTCGTATACGCGCTGAAAAGAGGCTTTGGCATTACAGCCATCAGTCGCTACGTGGTCGCCGCCGAGCTGCGAACCGGATCACTGACTGTCATCCCGGTTCGCGGCTGGAATGTTCGCAACACCGTGTTCGTGCTTCGTGTTCGAGACGCCAAGTTGACACCGTCTGCCGACCGCCAACTGACGTTCGTGCGCAGGCGGCTTGCTGACATAAGCCGCCAGCGCGTAGGCCGACAACCATGATTGGCTCAACCTCACGCTCTCGCCGCGCGCCCGTTCACAAAAGGCCCTGGCGAGGGAAGCTTCGGATTATTTTGCCGCCTCGGGAAAGGCTGGCAATTTTCCGACGTCGCGCGCGTCGTGTTGTATGATGAGGGTGGCCTTCAGGTTCGTGGCAACCTTTTTGAGACGATCGATTGAGGCCAGCGTCTGCGAGCGGTCGAAGTTGAAGATGGGGACGCCGGGGCCGTCATAGTTCTCTTGGAAATGCACGGCGTCGCCGCTCAGGATCACCGCGCCCTTCTGCGCCAACTTGACGAGCAGGCTATGATGCCCCGGGGTGTGTCCGGGTGTCGCCAACATGACCACGCTGCCATCGCCGAACACATCCTTGTCGAGCGGCACGGCTTCGACGGTTCCCCCGCCGCTGATCCAATTGGAGACCAGCAGCGGATTGAGGTTTCCTGGCGGCTTGGGGCCCGTCAGCACATCCCAATCCCCCTTGCCGATCAGCAAGGTTGCCTTGGGAAGTGCATTGGCCTGGCCGATGTGGTCGCCGTGAAAATGGCTGATACCGATGTACTTCACCTGCTCCGGGGCAACCTTTAGCTGAGCCAACAGGTCGACGAGCCCGACCTTTGGGGCCACCGGACCCGCGCTGGTCGCTTGGCCCGTGTCCCACATCATGTAGTCGTCGCCGTGCTTGATCAGGTAGCAGCTGAACACGAATTGCAGCTTCACCCCTGGGTAGGCGTAGGTATCCGAGAAGCGGGCGTTGACGTCCGTCGGCGCCTGCGGCGTTCCACAATCAAGACGCGTGAGCGTGACGTCCGGCGCGGCTTGCGCGAATGCGGCCGAGCTCGAACAGACGATAGCAACGGCCAGAACCAACAACGATCCACTGCGCTTCATCGTTTCCTCTTTCTGCATAGGGCTTGGAGATGAGAGCTTGGAGATGAGCCTCTTGCGGATTTAGCCTAGTGACGACGCCGGCGCCTGCACCATCCCCTGCAACATCCACGGCGACCTGCCCCTTGCCATGGTGATCGTGGCTAGCTGTGGCACGGCACACCGGCACCAGAAACACAAAAGCGTGTGATGACCCGACGTCGCCAGTGGGCCCGGGTGCACTACGGTGAGCGAAGACACGCTAACAGCATCTGGAGGAAACGATGAGGCTATTCGCGGGTTTGGTGGTGGTCCTGGCAACGCTGGCCGGCACGGCATCCGCACAGTCGGTGACGGACTTTCTCAAAAGCGTCATGGCGAACTGGACCAAGCCGACCGAACCCTTCAAGGTCATCGATAACATCTATTACGTCGGTAGCAATGGTCTCGCCGTCTACCTGATCACCACCCCGCAAGGCCACATCCTGGTCGACACGGGCGTTCCCGAGGTGACATCGCAAATCCGCGACAGCATCCAAAAGCTCGGCTTCAAGATCGCGGACATCAAATACATTTTGAACACCCAAGCCCACTTGGACCACACCGGCGGCTTTGCCGAACTCAAGCAGGAGAGCGGCGCCCAGCTCATCGTTGGCGAACGCGACAAGCCCCTGATCGAGGGCGGCTACTATCCGGGACAGGAGAGCACGGCTGAGTTGAAGTTTCCGCCAGCCACGGTCGATCGGGCCGTCAAGGAGGGTGATACGGTCAACCTCGGCGGCCTAACCATCACCGCGCACGACACCCCGGGGCATACGCCTGGCTGCACGAGCTGGAGCCTGAACGTGAAGGACGGCAATGACACGCGCTCGGTCATCATCTTTTGCAGCGCCACGATTGCCCTCAACAAATTGGTCGGCGACCCGACCTATCCCGGCATCATCGACGACTACAGGAAAACGTTTGCCTGGGCGCGCACCTTCAAGGCGGACGTGTTTCTGGCACCCCATCCCGAAATGTACGGCATGGAAGAAAAGCGCGGCAAGATCGCGGCGGGCGGCCCCAACCCATTCGTCGACCCGGCCGCCTTCAACATCTACGTCGCCGGTCTGGAGAAGGCCTTCGATGAGGGCCTCGCCAAACAAACCGCCGAAGCCCAGTCGAAGAAATAGCCTCGCCACCTCTGCCCCTTTGCAAGGCGCATGGCGCTGACTTGGGGCTTTTGCGTCGGCACACCGGCCTGGCTTCGGGGGCCATGTCGGCAACGAGCCGGGCGTGGTCGACGACCACGCACGCCGCCCCTACCTGGGCCCTGGGTGTCGGCAGGTTCGTGCTGGTCGCCTTGCGGGCCGCGCAAACTCTCGCGGCCCGCCCTGCAAACTGGCGCTGTCCCAGCGCAGGAGTTTTCGGCATGATCCGCGCGATGAGCCGGGAGGATGGCCAGGGAGGAGCGCATGGACAGGGACAAGGTACGCGGCTTTGCCGACAAGGTTTATGCCGACACCGCCGGTGCCATGGCGGCCGGCATGGCCTACGTCGGCACCAAGATGGGGCTCTTTCGCAGCATGGCCGGCAAAGGCCCCCTGCGCAGTGAGGAGGTCGCAAGCGCGTCGGGACTGCAGGGGCGCTATGTCGAGGAATGGCTCAAGGGCATGGCGTCGGCCGGTTATCTCGACTATCAGCCCGAGACTGAGACCTTCGCCTTGCCCGAAGAGCACGCCTATTTGTTGGCGTCCGAAGGCTCCGACCATTTTATGGGCGGCCTATTCCTCTTTACGCCGGTTCTGCTCAGCGTCGCACCCAAGGTTGCTCAGGCCTTCAAGGACGGCGGCGGCGTGAGCCTGAGCGAGCTTGGCAGCGACGGCATCGAGGCACTGGATTGGCTCAACTGCGGCCAATACCAAAAGCGTTTCGCCAGTCTCTGGCTCAACACTCTGCCTGACATCGTCGAGCGGTTGCAGCAGGGCGGCCGGGTCCTCGACGTTGGCTGCGGCGTTGGCCGGGTCAGCACGGCGATCGCCAAAGCCTTCCCGAACGCCGAAGTGATAGGCCTCGATCCCGACGAGAATTCCGTGCTGCGGGCGCGTGCGCTTGCCGCCTCGGCAGGGGCTGGCCCAAACCTCTCGTTTGTCGCCGCGACGACGCGCGACCTGGCGGCAAACGGCGGCTTCGATCTCGTCACGGCCTGCGACTGTGTGCACGATTTTGCCGCGCCACAAACGACATTGACCGAAATCCGCGCACTACTCAAACCCGACGGCGCCTTGTTCGTCATGGAGCCCAAAGCCGCCGACCGGCTTGAGGACAACAAAAACGCCCTCGGCACGCTCTATTACGGCTTTAGTATCTTCCATTGCATGACGCAATCCTTAGCCCATGGCGGCCCCGGTCTTGGGACCTGCCTGGGGCCGACGCGCACCGAAAGCCTGGTGCGCGAAGCGGGCTTCAAACACTTCGAGCGGCTCGACATCAGGAGTGCGACCAATCTGTTCTTCGCCGCCCGGCTATGAGCCCTGGGCGGGTGCCTCCTACCCTCTTCGTCGGGTCGAACGGCAGGCAATGCGCATGCATGAGATGAAGGACCGTCTCAACGTCGACGCTGCTGCATTGGTACGGGCGCGCCAAGGTCAGGACTACGCCGAGGCGCGAGCCCATTGCATCACCTGCGGCACCAGCGACAAATGTCTCAGGTGGCTGGACAAACTTCCCGCGTCAGGCGGTGAACCGGCGTTGTCCGGACCTTCGGTTGTTTGAATGCGTAGAGGCGATCCCATCGGGCGCGCGGCCTCGGCGGTGCCGTGCCTCCCCTTTTCGTCGCCCCTTCACGTGGAGCGCGGGCTGCCGCCCAGTACCTCGTGCAGGGCGGCAACTAAGTCGGCCTGCTGCTAAGGCGCGTAAGACTTTCAATTGCTCTCGCTGCAGGTGCTCGCCGTGCACGAGCTCTTTCCGCGTACCCCGACGCGAGCAGGACCTTGACGTCGGGCCTCAGCGCGCGGGCGCGCCTGGCAATCTCGCGGCCGGAAAGTCCACCCGGCATGATCAAATCCGTAAACACGAGATCAACGGCATCACCACGCTTGAGAATTTCGAGCGCGGTAGGGCCATCGCTCGCTTCCAACACCAGATAGCCGATGAGCTTGACACGCTTGATGGTCGGCTGGCGCACGCGGTTGTCATCTCCCCGTCGCCACTTCGAGCGCTTGCTGGCCGAGCAGGCGGAGCTGAAACAGCAGCTTCTGGAACGCACCTTGGGTGCGGTCGATGCATCGCACGAATGGATGCTGCTGTTGGGGTGCAAAAGCGCCAAGGAAAGAGTGGCCGCGTTGCTGGTACTGATTGCGAACCGGCTGGCGCCGGACGTCGATCCCGTAGGCGCCATCCAACCGCCGCTCACGATCGAGCTACCGCTGTTGCGCGCCGAAATAGCCTACTATCTCGGCTTGCGCCTGGAATTCGTGAGCCGCCAGTTAAACCGGCTGGAGGCTGCGGGTGTGAGCAAACGCGTTGCCCGGCGCGGAATTGCGATTTGCAACGCGCGCGAACTCGAACGCTTGGCCGGTGATCCCGCCGAATAGGGGAGGCCACCAACTCACACGGGGCTAAAGGCTGGAGAAGCAATGGCGATGGCTCGCTTGAGGTTAAGGCCGCCCGAACAAGGTCCGAGCGCATTAGTTTACCTTGGTCTGATAACGAAATGTCGCGTTTGGCGTATGCAAGAGACGAAATGATTGCGTCGTAGTGCGGTGCTATGACTGCGAATACCCTTCCTCAGGCCGCCCTGCCCTTGGTGATGTCGATCATCCAATGGTGGCGAGGTCGCAGCCGCGCGCACAAGCTTACCACCTCCGTATCCCTCGCGATCGTACTGGCGACCGTCACGGCGTCTTTGGTGGTGGCCCAACACATCCAAGAGCTACTCGCCCATAGGGCCGCCGCCAGCACCGCGCTCTACATGGACAGCGTCGTGGTGCCCCTCGTGCAGGAGCTCGCGGTCAAACCTTCTCTATCCGAACAAAACCGCGCCGCGCTTGAGCAGTTGATGTCACCCGCGTCTTCGGGCAAGCCCGTCGTCGCCTTCCGGATTTGGCTGGCAGACCGGATCGTCTTCAGCACTCGCGGAGAACTGGTTGGCCGGCAATTTCCGTCCACTCCCGCCCGCAACCGCGCCTTCGACGGCGACGTTGTCGCCAGCCTCGGGCTCGATGGCGACGACGAAGATGATGAGCGGGCGCTCCAGGTGCCGATCCTCGAAATCTACGCGCCCGTCCGGCAGACCGGCACCAACAAGATCATCGCCCTTGCCGAAACATCCGAGCTGGCGGTCGATCTCATGAAGGAAATAAGGACCGCCCAATTTACCAGCTATGCCGTGTTGGCCGCCGGTGCCATCGGCCTGATCCTGACCCTGTTCGGTCTAACGGGAGGCTTGCAACGGCAAATCGGTGAATTGGCGCGCCAGCAGGTGCAGGACAAGCTGCTCCGTAGACGGGTCTGCCGCGCCAACCGCCGTGTCCTGGAAAGCAACGAAAAAAATCTGCGTCGCGTTGAAAAGGAACTGGGCGCCGGCCCCTTGCAGCTGATCGCCTTCGCCAAGTTGCGGCTCGATGCTTTGCGTGAGTCTCCCGACAGACTCGGCGAAGAAGTCGCAGCCATCAATGCGGCCCTCAATGACTGCATGACGCAAATACGCGGGGTATCCACGGGATTGACCCCATCGGATTTGCAGGACCTACCACTGCCCGACGTCATCGGCACGGCCATCTGTCTGCACGAAGCGCGCACGGGTAGCGTCGTGAGTTGCGAGTTTCGCGATCTGCCGCAAGACGCCCCTTCCGCGCTCAAGAGCTGTCTCTACCAATTCATCGAGGAGGCGTTGGATCGGGTCTTCCAGCACTCGCAAAACGCATTAGTGCACGTCTGCGCCAAAACTGAAGACGAGCGGCTGGAGATGGAGCTCAGCTGTCGTCTACAGCGTCCTGCTGGCCATATTGCGAAAGCCATCGAGAGTGGCAGCGAAAGCCTCCGCCATCGGCTCGAGGCCCTCGGCGGTGAGCTATCGGCACGTGCGGACTCTGACCAGCACCTGGTCATCGTAGCAAACTTCTGGATCGGCGACGGGAGCGACCGGTCGTGAGCCGAGCGATGCGCATCGTCGTCATCGATGCCCACCCGATTTTTCGGCAGGGCATCATTCGCACCATCGCGCGCTCGCAAGGCATGGAATGCGTGGGCGAGGGAATGACGGCAGAGGATGCACGACGGCTCGCCGACGAACTGCAGCCGGACGTCCTCATACTCGACATTGCCATCGCTAAGGCGCGCGCCGTTCTCGCCGAACTCGTCAAACAGGGGATCAAATGCGTCGTGCTCACCACGCTCGATGACGTTCTCAGCGTCTCCAACGCGCTGGCAAGCGGTGCCAACGGCTACATTCTCAAAGGTGTGAGCGGCCTCGAACTCATCGGCGCCCTGCAGACCATTAGCGATGGCGCACCCTATGTCACCGCCGAACTGGCCGCACGATTGCTCATCGGCGGAACGCTGCTTCCTAAACGGGCGGCGAAAGTGCAAGGCGCCCTCAGCTATCGAGAGCAGCAGCTCCTCGACCACATCACCAAGGGCTATACCAATCGGGAGATCGCCAACAAACTCGGACTGACCGTTGGCACCACTAAGGTCTATCTGACGCAGCTTTTCAAAAAAATGCGCGTGCGCAATCGCCTGCAGGCGGTGATTGCCGCGCGCAACCAAGCGCCTTGAAGACAAGGAGGGGCAGAAGACCTTCCTGCTGTCCGATGACGATGACCGATCCCAAGGCTTGCCCGCGTGCGACGCGAACCCAGCGGTAAGGTGCCCAGACCATGGCGCCCTTCGCCCACATCTCCCGTGTCGCCCGTCGCAGAAGCGAGCACGGGTTTGCCATCCTCGTTGTCATAGCTGCGGTCGGCTTGCTGGCGCTGGCGGCTGCGCTGTTTGCAAGAGTGACGAGCGCTCAGGTCAGGGCAAGCGCGGTCGCGGTTGAGTCCGCGCGGGCAAAGGCGCTGGCAGCGGCCGGCATCAACCTGGCGGTGCTCAAGCTGCTTGAGTTCCGCGCCAACCCAATTGGCAAGCACCGTGGTTTTGCCGTTGGCGGTGAGGCCTTCGGCTGTCGCCTCGACAACAACCTCATCATCACTGAGGCGCAAGACGAGGGCGGCAAAATCGACCTGAATTTCGCCGACGAGCATCTCCTGCGCGCCCTGTTGCGTGGCCTCGATGTGGAAGGCGCAAGTGCCGACGCGCTTGTGGATGCCATTCTCGACTACAGGGACGGCGATAACATCAAGCGAGCCAAAGGCGCCGAAGAGGCCGAATATCGTGCCGCTGGTCGCGCCCAGGGGCCCAAGAACGCACCATTCGCTGCGGTGGAGGAGCTCGATCAGGTGCTCGGTATCGACGCCGAGCTGCTGGCACGAATGACACCTTTTGTTACCGCCCATTCGGGCAAGGACGGCGTCGACCCCGTGGTTGCGCAGCGCCGACTGATCGAAATTTTGCGACGCGGCGACACGCCAAGTCCCGCAAGCGATGCGGGATCAGATTGGCAGTTCGACGTCCGGGGCTCCGATCTGCCCGCTTATTTTATTGCCCCTTCCACACGCAATACCTTCAGTGTTCGCTCCGAAGTCGTCATGGCAGGCGGGGTGCGGTTCGCGCTCGAGGCAATCGTGGATATTGCCCTGTTGCGCCCAGGTGGCGCGTCCGGAAGCCCACGGCAGGCGCCCGTTTTTCATCTGTGGCGCTGGCGACAGGTCCCGTCCGTCGTGCGGGACGGCGTGCCCCGTATCGACGTTCTTGCTCTGCCGGAGTGCGAACTATTGGCTTCCACTTGAGCGGTATTCCGCTTCCAGCTGCTCCGGGCTGGCAAACCCGTCAATCCGCACCCAGGCGCGATCGGCTGCTGGCCGATAAAAGGTGGCAACCGGATGGTTCATCTTGTCACGACTGAGGACGCCAAAGGCTCGTTGCATCGCCGCGCTCGCCTCGAGGCTGCCCGTAAAGAAACGCCAGCTCGCGTCGGCGCCGAATTGCTGGCGATAGGCCGCAAGTCGCGACGGCGTGTCGTACTCGGGATCAATCGATAGCGAGATCATGCGCACCTTTAGCCGGTCCGGCCCCAGCCTGTCGGCCAATACGGAGAAGGTTTGGCTCAAGACCGGGCAGACGCTGCCGCAGCTCGTATAGATGAAGTTGAGGTAGATCGGCCCCTGCCGATCGAACTCCGTGCCAATGTCCACCTTCGCACCATCATCACGCACGAGGATCATGCGGGGAATGCGCGGCTCGATAACCGATCTTTTGATCGCGCTACGATCGCCGTGATCGTGCCCACTGTGGGCGAACGCGGGCATCGTCTGATTTGCAACGCTAAACCCCAGGACCAGCGCTAAGCCAACGGCGCAAAACTGCGGCAGCATGGTATTGGCCCTTCCGCTTTGTAAAACGGGTTTCCGATCCATTATCGATGCTAGTGAATTGGCCAACAATTAAATCGGTCGTTGGTCCGGAGAAAATTACTTACCTTAGTCGCTTACCAAGAAAATAATCGCTCCGTATTTTTTCGACGATATGACATCGGGAGGCCTCATATGTTTACGCGGCGCACTTTCCTGAAATCGACGAGCGCACTCGTTGCTTTGAGCACGACCGGCGGGCATTCGGCGCAAGCCCTGATCCGGCGGCGCCGCCCCCTCGGCCTGCGACCGTCACCGCCCTTTGACGCCGGCGCTGTGCGTCAGTTCGCCAACGCGCTCCTCAACCCGCTCAACCCCAATTTTCCCGGGGTCCGACGCCCGACCGCCGGCACGGATGTGAAGCTCACCATCAGGGAGACAATCGGTTCCCTCGGTCTGAACCGTCCGAACGGTGCGTCGCTGGCCACGCGCTTCTGGGGCTACGCCCTCGACCAAAGCAGCCTCGAAACCCTGCCCGGCCCGACCTTTGAGGTCGATCGCGGGCGTCCACTCACCGTGACTTACGTCAATGGCCTCGACGGTGTGCCGAACCGGATGCCGGTCGACACCACCTTGGAATGGGCCAATCCGGGTTCGCTTGGCGGCCTGGCACCGGTGCCGCTTGTCACGCATTTGCACGGCGCACGCTCGGAGACGCGCTCCGATGGTTTGCCGGAGGCCTGGTTCACGCCCAACGATCTCATCAGGGGCAGATTGTTTGCCAAACCCTATCACTACCAGAACGATCAGGAAGCCGCGCACCTTTGGTACCACGATCATGTTCTCGGTATTACGCGCTTGAACGTCTACATGGGATTGGTTGGTTTTTATTTCATTCGCGATGCCAACGAGGATAAGCTTCGCGCCGCAAATATATTACCAAAATACCCCTATGAGATTCCGCTAGCTTTGATGGACCGCACCTTTGATCAAAATGGCCAGCTATTCTACCCCTCGGAAGACCCGGAGAACCCCGATTTGCCGCATCCGACGCATCTACCCGAATTTTTCGGTGATGTGATCCTCGTTAATGGCTCTGCTTGGCCTCGCCAGGTCGTGGAACAGCGCAAATATCGGTTCCGTATTCTAAATGCCTCAGATTCGCGGTTCTATGCCTTGAAGGTCCAACGCCAGTCCGGCGGCTCACCGTCAACACCGACAGGTCCAACCCTGCCGCTGCTTGTCATTGGCACCGAGTTGGGTCTTTTGAACGAACCAGCCCTCGCACGTTGGCAAACGCCGCCGCTGCCCGATGGCAGCGCCACCGGCATAAACCAAGCGGACACGCTCTTGATCGGTCCCGGCGAGCGCTACGACGTGATCATTGACTTCAGCAATGTGCCCGTTGGAACCCGCCTGCTGTTGTGGAACGACGCCGCCACGCCCTTTACCGGACAAGTCCCGGACGGCGTTGACTACGTGGCACCGACACCTGGCTTGACCGATCGCGTGTTGGCGTTCGATGTGGTGCCGCGTAGTCAGACCATCCCGAACGCGAGCGTAGCGCTCGGGACGCCTCTGCGCGTCTACCAGACATCCCCACTATCCCCGGCCACGGCTAACGGCGCGGCGGCCGCCCGCAAGATCTTGATGTATGAGGGAACCGACCCCTTTGGCCGGCTCCAGACAATGCTCGGCACGCTGGACCAGGGCACGCTGGTCTACAGCGATCCCATCACGGAAAAGCCGCGCGCCGGCAGCAAGGAGGTCTGGGAATTCCACAACACCACCGCCGACGCACATCCGATCCACATGCATCTGGTAGATTTTCAGGTCTTGAACCGCGAGGACTTCGCCATCACCACGACGGACAAGACCAACTCCGATGGCTCGACCGGGGCTCGTGTCCTGGGCAAACCCAAGCTCCTCGGCAACAAGGTCGGCCCCAACGCCTACGAAGCCGGCAAGAAGGACACCGTGATCGCCTATCCCGGCCAGATCACGCGTGTGACCCCAAATTTCAGTCACGCCGGGGAATTCGTCTATCACTGTCACATCCTCTCGCACGAAGACCACGAGATGATGCGGCGCTACGAAGTACCGGCACTTGTCTAAGAACCGTCACCGGGAGCACGAGCTGGGATCAATGGCGGCACGAGCCAATCGTGTAGGAGTCCCAGCTCGTTCGCGCTTGGTTCTTGAACCGAACGATATAGGCTCCCGTTTCGGAAAGCCTGCGAGGCCGGCGCGTTGCCCATGCCCGTGGGATGGTTCTGGATCATCTCCACCAGATAATCCCGGCAGAAGTGACCTCTGAGGCGCGACATGCTCTCCCACAGGAGATTGCACGCCGCCAGCGTGTTGCCGAGCAAGACCTCATCGGTGTGCACCCGCACTCGGGCCTTTCCAACAGGACACCGACAGGGTTCCGAGCCCATCCCATTGCCGTTGCGGGAGCTTCGGCAACGGTCAACACTTCAACCCAGGACTTTACTCCTGATTGGACGGAAAGAGGGTCTCATCTCAGGGTCGATATGGTGAAATCACTGCGCCGGAGGCTCTGACAGGGGCCGTTGCTCGGCAGGGGCAGCCATTCAGTCGTCGTCGGGGGGAACGGCAACGACACACTGCTCGGCGGCAACGACAACGACATCCTGACGGCGGAGATGACATTCTGGACGGCGGTGCCGGCAACGATATCCTCAGCGGCGATCTGGGCGTCGATCTTGCGAGATACACGAATGCGACCGGCAGCATCACCGCCAATCTGACCACCGGCATGACTTGGACGAGGCAGGGCATTGCCGAGCGTTGCGGCATTCTCGACGGGCTCAAGGCCTTGTTGCAAACCAGCACGCTAGCAGTGGTGATGATCCCCCATTTGTTCGGGCAGCGGCCTAACGCAATGCTCGAACCTCGCGGAGAGAGAGCACTATCCCAGGCATAGCCTCACTATCGCCTTGATCAGATATCGTTTGCGCTCGCGTGATTTGGAAATCTTCTGATCTCAACGGGCGATGATGCGCCGCACCATTGGTGTTTCCACGCCGAGCGTCTCTTTAGATAGGTAGCCGCCGCGGGCGGCCGCGAGGACTGCTTCGGTCCGGTTCCTGACGCCAAGTTTGCGCAGAATCCCCCTAACGTGGAGCTTGACCGTGCCTTCAAGCACCTTGGCCTCGCGCGCTATTTCCTTGTTGGATTTCCCTTCCCCAAGCATGACCACAATTTCGCACTGGCGCGGCGTGAGTTTATCGAAAGCATCCCCCATCCGCGGTGCCAACCCCTCGGGCCGCAACATCGCATTTCCATGGTCGAGGCGGAGCCCACAGGCCGGGACATAGATTTCCCCCAAGAGGATAAGCGGCAAAGCATGCCGGAGGACGCACGCCTTCGTCGAAGGCAAAAAGTAACCTCTGGCGCCGCTGCGAATGGCGGCGACCATCTGCGCGCTACTTTCGCTGGGCGACGTGACAACAATGGGTACGTCGGGAAGCTTCTCGACCAACCGTCTCAATCCCGCGAAGTTTTCCATTCCGGGCATGCTTGCATCGAGCAGCACAAGGTCGAGATCAGGCAACCCGGGTATAAGTGTTAGAATCTCGTCGATGTTGTCAGCACCAGTGACGCAAACGTCCTCCCAAAGCAATTGGAGTGTTCGCACGAGACCGCAACACAAAATGTACCCGTCTGCGGCGAGAGCCTTCATGCCGCGACACCTCCCCCAAACTTGCAGTCCCATGCCCTATCGCGATCGAGCGCGACGCAAAAATCAAGATGGTTTGACGTACAGGGCGGCCGGCGTTTGCCGGGAAGTTCTCTTTCTATAATCGCGCAGTGCGCGAGCTTGGACCGCAAACGGCAGTTTAGCACGCTTGGTACGAAAACGGACAAACTATTCGAGCGATCGCGACGGCGCCGAGTCCAGGTGTGGACGGAACGTGCGCTAACAACAAAAAACGCAGGGGGCAACTCGTGATAGTGCGTTTGCTGCAGGCGGCGCATCAGCTGTCATGTTGATCGCGTCTGCCTTCGCGATTGACGACGGCGAGGAGCGCCAGTTGAGCTGCGCATTGAGACCACCATGCAGCGTGTGACCGAGTGACGGGTTGCTCTACGGTAAATGGCTGTCTTCCCTGAGGACTTCGTAGCGCCTTGAGCTTGAGCGCTCGTTTTTCCGTTTCCAGCTTATCGAATACCGACTTAGGGTCCTCTAGATCACCAGTCCCCGCAGGCGTTGCAGGCGCGGAACGCCCACCGTTGCAGGGTAGCACCGACTTCAGGTGACAGGCCCCCGCGCACGAGGTCCTGCGGGTAACTATTGTAGGCCTCGGCGCAATGCCCGGGGCTAACGCCAGGTGCCGTCGCGAACGTATCAAACCGACGAGCGCGACCCTCATCATTTAGCGGCCCACCGAAAACGGGAATTGTTGAACGCGTGGTCTGCCGCCTTTTCTAGGCGAACGCCCGATCAAACGCTTTGCGCTAGGTCAATCAAATTCATCCTCTCGAGGCGTGGCTTCCTTCTGATAACGAATGAAGAGTTTCTGCGTCGCGCAGCCGATGCGGAAACTCCGTTGGATTGAACGTGGGCGCGGGGTTGTGGACTTTTCAGTCACCGTGCCGCCGACGTAGCGGGAAGCGCGAGCCAGCTCGATGATGGCCTCGGCCACCGCCTTCATGAATAGCGTGTAGCCGCCCTCCTGGCCCGCAGCGCGTTGCGCAAGTCCTGCGGCGAGTGGTCCAGGTCCTGCTCGGCCATGCCGGCATCGCAACCACCGAGAGTAGCGTACGAGTAAACAGAAGTCCCTTCGACCCCTGAATCATATTGTTGGCTAAGGCCCAGCAACACAGCGCCCGAGGGCCGCGAACAGTATTGCCGTCGCAGCTTCGACCAACGGATACTGTATCGAGATCGAGCTGCCACATGCTCGGCAGCGCCCTCGCAGAATGACCCAGGATGCAATCGGAATCAGATCGTACCATGCGAGGGTCTTGGCGCACGACATGCATTCCGATCTCCAGCTCAGAGAGCGCTTACCGCGGCGAAGTATTATGACGTTGAGAAAGCTACCAACACAGAGGCCGAGTATCCCAAAGGCGAGCACCAGAAAAAGCATGGGAAGTCATTGAACCCCGCTCGGCAGTGCAGCGTACGGCGCTATTCAATATATCACATCGCCGCGTGGGCCGGCCAGCTCTAGCCCGTGGTCCGGCTCGTGGAATGTTTTGATTTCTCCTGCCTTTTGTTTTCGCCGTTTGATTTGGTTTCCCGGCGTTTTTATTTTTTGGCCTTGATACTTTTTGACTTTTTGCCGGAACGGATTTCAAAAGCATCGGATCAGTGCGTCGAATGCGGCAGGCTGAAGCGCACCCCGTTGGTCTCATCATCCGGCTGCAGCGGCTTACGCAACCACCCGGCGTCACTCCCTCTCTTTCGACTTGGGTGGGCGGCGCGGATTTTGTCAGGGCTTTCGCCAACCGACTTAGGTTTGCTGGAGCCTCACCTGGAACCTATCGATCTTCCGTCAATCGTCCCCTGGAGGAATAGACGCAGCCGACCATGTCTATTTCATTGGGGCCGGTTTTGCCGGTCTTCGCTGCGCCGCGCCGCATCAACGGCCGCATTACCGCAGCCGTTCATTAGGTATGGACGTAAGTTATACGGCTGACTTCAGGTGAAATAGAAGGCGCAGGTTACAACATGAGCTGCCGACGTAGTTTTCGCAAGTTCATGGGTCCCAAAGCTACCAAGCTGGCAGCGTCACTCGAGATCAGACCCGTTCATCCCCTGCCTGCTGACGGCTGCGGACGCGTGGCTGATTATGAGCATGGTTCGCCCGCGAGACCGTCGACTCCGCGGCCCTGCTCTGATGTCCAGGCTGGGATCTCGCTGGACGTAATGACTGATGGACGAGACGGGCGCGGGTGGTAGGTTCGGCTTACCGCAAGCGGAGCGCCTTTTTTGCCACCTCTCCGTCTCTTCTTTGGCTGGTGGGTAGTACGGGCAGGTCAAAGGCGCCCTGGTTGCACCGGGTGACAAACTGATCCTGTCGAACAATGGCTATCCCTGTCATCCGGAGGATGCTGCGATGAAGATGAACATGACTTGTTACGTCGGCGGGAATTGGAAATGGTAGCCGCTGCGAGTGTATGAAATACTCTTAACGTCAAACCGTAAAGAAGGTCAGTGCGTTTGGGGCGATCGCTCTGATAAGCGCTGCGGGGGCGGCGCTCCTGACAGTATGCATGCCCCGGCGGTCCGGGCGTCCATCATTTAACGGTATGAGACCCTCGTCGTATCGTCCAAGGACATCTATCCCGCCAAGTCCTCTGGCTATAATTGGGATGAGGCGGGCAACTCGGTGAGCTTCACTCTGAACTCAACGGCGCGAACCGATGCGACGATCGATTACCAGGTCTAATCGCCATTGCTCAGGCGAGAGGGGCTTCGCGCTCATTCTCGTGATCTGGGGACTGGGCCTCATCTCGCTGATCGCCTTGACGGTGATCACCGTGGGACGCCATCGGAACCTGGTGATGGCGAATCTCATCGAAAATGCTAAGGCGGAAGCGCTGGCCGAGGCTGGCGTCAATCTCCGCCGTCTTGAACTCCGCGCGGCCTTCTCCAGCGATGCTCCGAATACGCTCCCATTCCCCACCAACGGCGAATCTCTGCTGTGCACCATGCCTCAGGGGGCGCTGGCTGCGCTGGCCGTCGAAGACGAAGGCGGTAAAGCCGATCTAAATACCGCGTCGTCGCAGCTTATGTCAGCGCTCCTTCGAGGCTTCGGGGCAGGGGCAGAGGAAGCAGATCGCATTGCCGCCGCGATCACCGACTTTTCCCGTCCCGCCCCCAATGCCGTGCTTGATGACGTCGCGTTCCTCGCCTATGCGCAGGACGGGCGCGCCTATGGACCGAAGGCGGGCCCATTCGAGACCGTGCTCGAACTCGACCAGGTCATAGGCATGCGGCCAGAGCTGTTGCAGGAGGTTCTCCCTTATGTGACAGTTCATTCGCGAACGCCTGGCGTCGATCCGCGCGTTGCCGCGCCGGCGCTGCTCGCAGCGCTTGCAGGCTTTGAGCCTGCCAGAGTCACGCAACTCGTAGGCGCCGCGCGCGACAGGGCGGGGGAATCAACGCCCCGCGGTGTGCCGTCACAGTTCCTCTCGCCCTCGACCGGTCGCAGTTTTCTTGTTCGAGCCGAGGTGCGCACGCCAGCGGGGGGCTTGTTCGCACAGGAGGCGATCGTCGAAATGACGGCCGGGGCCGGCGAGATGCCAGACGAGTTGCGTGAATGGCGGCGTGGTCAGGGTCGCTCCTATTTTAGCGACGCAATTCGCCGCCAAGGCGCCGAGCGACTTTGGCCACCGTGTTGAACGGGCCGCTCCGACGAGCGCCGTTCCAATCTGGCATAGCAAGCCATCGAGTCATCGAGTTGCCACCGATCTGCGAGCTACCGGGCGCTACCGCTCCGCTCGCGCTACCATCGCTGGTCGTGGCTCCGCCGCGACTACCCGATGTCCATACAGCACATTACCGCTCTCGGCAGATTGCCCGATCCCTGATCACGAGGATCGCCGAGCTCTTGCCCCTGAAATGGAAGCGCAAGCACCGGAAAAATCTCGGCGTAATAACGCCGAGCACGTCACCTTTAGTCTAGCAACAAAAAAAGGCCCGACGCCGGCTCATGCGTGCGGTGCCGCGTTCGCTTGGTCGATGTGTTAAATCGTTGGCGCGAGGCGTAGGGTGGTCTGCATTATAACTCGGCGCCCGCCGCTTCTACCGGCTAGGTCGATTTGGACCAGGACGGCGAGAGGCATCCGGTCGCGGCCGCGCCATTCCGAGTGCCATTGACGGGGCTTGTCAACTTCTGGCGCCCCGAAATATCGCAGCGAGAAGCCGACAACATCTCGGAAAAGGACAACCGGTTCGCTCTCGAAGATCAAGCGGGGATTGGCGCGGAAGGTCGCCGCGCGCACGACAAGCGTAGCAGGGCGCGCGGGCAGGGGAGGGTGGTCCTGCCATGACAGGCGAACCCGCATCAGGCCACCTTGAAAAGCCGTGGCTTCGCTCAAACTGACAAATGTGATGGCATCCGTCTGACCTTCGAAGAGGGGGCGCGCGATACTGTCGGCATCGTCGATCGTCGTCACCGGCATTGTTCTCGCCAGCAGTCCACGCAGCTGCGCTGCGGCGGCGTCGACTTCCTCGGCGCTCTCGCGATCATAGGTAATTGCTGCTGCGCGTCGGACCAATTGGAAGCCACCGACAATGAAGTTCGCAATGGCCGCCGTGAGCGCCAGCGCAACGAGAAGTTCGACGAGGGTGAAGCCCTCTTGCTCGTCCCGGGCGCCAATTTGTTTCATCGGCGCGGTGCTCCCGCGAGCTTAATCGTTACAAGAGACACGGCAGGTACGCGGCTTCCCTCGGCCGACGCCGACACTGTGAGTTCAGCCGCGGCACCTATCAAGTGGATATTGCTACCTTTTCGCACCTCGCGGATTCGCAAGCGCCACTCGAACCCGTTGCCGAAGCGACCCGTGCTTTCGCCTGGGGTAAGCGGCTCGGTGACACCGAGGCTATCGAGCTTTGACTGCGCCAGTCGAAGGGCTTCGCGCATGCTGTCGGCATGGCGGCTGCCGCGAACCGCCCCCGAGAGGCCGGCCAGAAGGACAATGAGTACGAGTGTCAGCGCGGCGAAGGCGCCGAGCGACTCAACTAGCGTGAAGCCTCCTTCTTGATGGTTGAACAGACACTCCAGAGTTTGGCCGCGGATCAGCAGTCGTCGTCCCTCGAACCGTCTCCAGCGCTCATAGCGTCGCTGATTGGCCCGGCCGAGCATCATGACGGTCCGCCGGCGGCCAGATCGAGGCGCGCTTCGCCGGTCAGCCAATTGACCAAAATGCGGGCACGGCGTTTGTTGAGGGTGAGCACGATGTCTCCGCCGCTTGAAGTACCGTCGCGGAAGAAGCGGATGGCGCCCGCGGCACGGCCGCGCCGCAGCGGCGCGGCAAAGATCATTTCGACTGAAATCTCTTGATCGAGCTCGATGCTCAAGCCGGTAGAAGATGCAAAGATTCTGCGATCAGCGTGGATCGTGAGGAGGACGTCTGTGTTTCTGCTGATTGCTTGCGCACGTGAGAGACGAAGCGCGCTCGCCAGGCTGCGGGTGGCCGCTTCGAGACGCAGATTGTCGGGCGGACGCCGTAGGGTCGGGATGGTGAGCGCCGCCACGAGGCCGAGGATCGCTAACACCGCGAGCATTTCGAGCAGGGTAAAACCGGCCGAAGCCCGCGACATGACAGATGCACCCCTCCGTTTCATTGCAGAGCCAGCTCGTTGACGGACAAGATCGCGTTCATGACCGTGAGCATTAGCCCGCCGACGAGACCAGCGATGGCGATGGTCAGGGCCGGCGTGAGCAGCGTCATAAGGCGCTCAATGCGTCGCTGGCTCTGCTGCTCCAACACGAAGGCAGTCCGGAGCAACATCTCGTCCAGCTTGCCGGTTTCCTCTCCGACCATGATCATCCGCAACGCTACCCGCGGGATGCCGGGGCGTCCCAACAGCGCCCGGCCCAGGCTCTGGCCGTCGCGGACGGTTTCGAGCGAGGCCTC
>Ga0134122_10000626_pt1 | contig 24284 bp, 12 predicted proteins | sample KB302_FD_96461 | JGI IMG/M metagenome (GOLD analysis project Ga0134122, IMG submission 96461) | Terrestrial soil microbial communities without Nitrogen fertilizer from Kellogg Biological Station, Michigan, USA - KB3-0-2 | ecosystem: Environmental > Terrestrial > Soil > Unclassified ...
CGCGCACTCCGACGGCGTGCGGACGGACCAGCCCACCACCAGCTTGCAGTCCCACAGGAGCGTGTTGAACGCCTTGGCGAAGGGGCGCACCGCCTCCTCGCGCGCCGAAGGAGGGCGGAGCAGCAGGAGGTCCACGTCCGAGTGGGGGGCGGTCTCCCGCCGCCCGTAGCCGCCCAGCGCCGCCAGCGCCAGGCCCGGCGGCGGCCGCATCTGCGCGGAGAGCTCCTCGAACAGCCCGCGCACCAGCCGGTCCAGGCACTCGGCGATCAGCCGGCAGATGGAGAGGCCGGAGGTGGACCGACGGTGGAGTGCGTCCACGTGGGCCGCCGCGGCCTTGCGGTAGGCGCGGGCGCGATCCAGCCGGTCCTCCGGACCACCGCGGGGGAACGCCGGGAGCCGCTCCCGCTCCTCCGGGTGCGTCTGGGGTGGCGGGATGGGCAGGCGGAGGCTCATGGGTCGGGCATCCCAAAGGGACAATAGGGGAAAACACCCAATCCAGGAGGCGCGCTGCTACACTCCGCACGCCCTCTCCCGGTTTCCCCAGCGAGGTGTCCCTGATGCGTCCTTGCCCCGCGCTCCGTCGGCGCACGCACTTCTTCGTGCTCGCCGCTTTCGCGCTCGCCGGCCCCGCCTGGGCGTCGCACCCGTCGAACCCCGTCCTCCTCGCCCAGCAGAACGGCGACGCCACCGGCATCGACGGCGGAGTGACCGCCGAGGGCCGGGAGATCCTGCTCACGGCCACCTCGGACGCCACCACCTGCAACTACTCCCCCTACCATCTGGAGTTCGAGGTCCGGCCGATCAGCCAGGGGTTCAGCAACGTCCCGACCCACTATTCGGCGAGCATCACCAAGGCGAGCTGCGCGCAGCAGCAGTTCCCGTGGACGCGCATCACCGGGCTGACGGAGGGGGTCGCCTACAAGTGGCAGGTCCACGAAGTGAACATGTTCGGCTACACCTCCGGGTGGGTGCTGTACAACTCCGGCGGCACCGCGTTCACCACCGGCGCGCTCCCGGCCAACCACCTCCAGTTCACCAGCGCGGCCTCCCTCCCGACAGCTGGGACGTGCGCCGGCCCCTCCACCGTCCAGCTCCAGAATGCGGGCGGCGCGCCGGTGACGGTGGGCACCACCACGAGCGTCCCCGTCTTCCAGTCCTCCGACGTGCTGCCCGCGGTGGGCTTCTACTCGGACGCCACCTGCGACGCCGGCATCTCCGCCACCAGCATGGCCGCCGGCACCTCCACCGCCGGCTTCTACTGGCGGTCCACCAGGTCGGGGGCGATCTCCCTCGGCGCGGACATCAAGGGAGGCCTGTGGGCGCTGCAGGGGCAGACGGTGAACCCGGGCCCGGCGGTCGCCCTGGTGTTCATCGACCCCAACTACACGGGCTACCTGGGCACCTGCCAGAACGCGCGCACCGTCCAGCTCCAGGACTCGTACGGCAACCCGGCCCCGTCCGGCGCCGGCACCGCGGTCGCCCTGACCTCGTCCAGCCCGACGGTGGCGTTCTACTCGGACGCGTCCTGCACGCTGCCCATCTCGTCGGTGACGATCACCGCCGGGAGCAACCAGGCCAGCTTCTACTTCAAGGAGAACACGGTCGGCGCCAAGTACGTCTACGCGACCGCCACCGGGCTCCCGCAGGCCAGCCAGTACTCGTACACCTACGGCTACACGAACGTCATCACCCCGGCGCAGACGCGCGACGCCGGCCAGTGCTCGACGCTCACCACGGTGCAGACGCAGAACGGGCTGAGCCAGCCCTACGTCGCCCCGTCCGGAACGGTCATGTACTTCTACGGCTCGCCCGGGATGTCGTTCTACTCCGAGGGCAGCTGCGACGCCGGCCTGAGCAACGTGACCATGGACGGCGGCACCAGCAACGTGAGCTTCTTCTGGCGCTCCACGATGGCCACGTACCCGTACAACCCCATCGGGTACTCCACCTACGTGTACGGCTCGGCGAGCTGGTACAGCGCCTCGGTCCAGTACGAGACCATCAACCCCGGGCCGCCCTACTCGCTGGCGTTCGGGAACAGCCCGCAGACGATCGTGGCGGGCACCTGCTCGCCGGTGGCCACCGCGCGGAGCATGGACCTGTACGGCAACTACGCCCCGGCCGCGGGCAACATCACGGTCGGGCTCGCCACCACGTCGTCCGCCGGGAAGTTCTACTCGGACCCGCTCTGCACCGCGCAGATCAGCTCCACCACCATCGCCACCGGCGGGCTGCTCTCGAACTTCTACTGGAAGGACACGACGCCGGGCTCTCCCACGCTCACGCTGTCCTCCTCCGCGCCGTCGCTGGTGGTCGCCACGCAGACGGAGACCGTCATCCCCAAGCTGGTGTTCACCTCGCCGGGGCAGAACATCGTCGCCGGCACCTGCTCGGCGGCCACCACGGTGCAGTCGCAGGACGGCCTGGGCCTGCCCTGGAACGCGAGCACGTCGACCACCATCAACCTCTCCACCACCTCGCCCTCGGGTCCGTTCTTCTCGGACCCCGCCTGCTCCGTGCCCATCTCCACCGTCACGCTGGCGGCGGGCGCCAGCGCCGTCACCTTCTACTGGAAGGACACCAAGGCCGGCTCGCCCACCCTCACCGCCAGCGCGACCGGCTACGCGCAGGGGACCCAGGCAGAGACCATCCGCCCCGACGTCCCGGCGGCGATGGCGTTCACCACCGCGGCGCAGGCGGTGGGCGCCGGGCTGTGCTCCGCCGTCACCACGGTCGAGCAGGAGGACCAGTACGGGAACGCGGCCACCCAGGCCACGGCCCGGACGGTGAGCCTGCTCACCACCTCCGCGACGGGCCGCTTCTACTCCAACAGCACCTGCACCGCGCAGATCAGCACCCTCACCATCGCGGCGGGCACCAGCCCGGCGAGCTTCTACTGGAGCGACACCGCGGCGCCCCAGACGCCCACGTTGACCGCGAGGTCTGCCGGGCTGCTGGACGGGACGCAGGTGGAGACGGTGAGCGTGGGCGCGGCCACCGGGCTGGCCATCACCAGCGCCCCCAAGAGCGTGACCGCGGGCGCCTGTTCGGGGGCCGCCACGGTCGGCTCGATGGATGCCGCGGGCAACGCCTCCAACGTGAGCACCGCCACCACGGTCGCGCTGTCGTCGACCACCGGGACGACGGTCTTCTACGCGGGCGGGGGCTGCGCGGGCGCGCCGGTGACGTCGGTGCTCATGTCCGCGGGCACCAGCAGCGCCACCTTCTCCTGGCTGGAGACGTCCGCCGGGAGCCTGACCATCACGCCCGCGGCCACCGGCTTCACCGGCAGCGGCCAGTCGCAGACGGTCACGCCGGCGGCGGGCACCCAGCTCTCCTTCACCTCGGCGGCGCAGTCGATCACCGCGGGCAACTGCTCCGGCGCCACCGCCGTGGCGGTGACGGACGCGTTCGGCAATCCGTCCGCGGGCGGCGCGGCGAGGACGGTGACCCTTTCTTCCACCTCCGGCACCCTGGGGTTCTACGCCGACGCCGCGTGCGGCACGGCGGTGACGTCGATCACCATCTCCGCGGGGGCAACGTCGGCCACGTTCTACTTCCGCGACCTCTTCACCGGGACGCCCACGCTGACCGCCGCCTCGGCGGGACTGATCTCCGGCACCCAGACCGAGAGCATCGGCGGGCGCGACCAGCTCACCTTCCGCTGGTACTCGTCCGCCGGCGCGGCGCTGGGCGCGCAGGACGCGGCGATCCAGGCGGCGCCGGGCGCGCAGCTCCACCTGCGCCTGGGGATCAAGTCCATCGCCTTCTCCTGGAAGCTGTCGACCGGGGACCAGGTCCCCAGCGGGGAGACCTTCGCCAACTCGGAGACCCACACCGGTTCGTACCTCAACGTCGGGGTGGCGGACGGCTCCTCGGAGACGCTGACCGAGACGCGCGTGGGCAAGGGCAACAACCGCTACTACACGCTGGGGGACACCACCGCCGCCGGCTGGCCGTTCCACATCTACGCCTTCCCCACGGTGCCGTCGGGCAAGGCCACGTACCCGCTGTGCCTGACCGCGGCGACCACCGGCGAGGCGCTGCAGGTGGGCTACAGCTTCACCTCCACCCCGACCTTCTCGCCCACCTTCCCGGCCGGCTGGCAGATCACCAGCACCTCGCTCACCCAGACCTGCTTCGACCTGAAGCCGCAGGGCTTCAACGGCGGGGCGCTCACCGTCTACCTGCGCGACGCGCTCCGCGGGGCCGGCACCGACAGCCTCGCGGACACCTTCACCATCGACGCGGTGAAGGTGAAGGGCGATCCGCCGACGTACCTCGCCCTCGAGCGCTCCCCGTCTTCCACCTTCACCTCCCCCACCCAGGTCCTCTCCGCCGAGCTGTGGGACGATCTCTCGTACGCCAACGGCGCGGTGCTGGCGCCGGCGCTGACCGGGACCACCAACAGCGAGGTGCGGGTCGAATCCAGGCCCAGCGTGCCCACCAACCAGGTCGACGTGGATCCAGGCGAGCAGGGCGAGTGGGACTTCGCCATCGCCTTCCCGGCCGGCGGCGGGTCGCAGTACTACCGGATGGTCATCACCGACTCGCTGGGCACCAGGGTGCAGGCGCTGGAGTCGACGACGGCGCCGGCGCAGGCGGACACCGCGGCCACCAAGCTGGTCTACACCACCTCCGCGGTGTCGGTGCAGGCCGGCACCTGCGCGGGGCCGTTCACCGTCCAGGCGCAGGACCCGGCGGGGAACGCGCGCGCCCAGCCGGCGGCGCGGACGGTGACCCTCACCACCACCTCGGGGACGTTCTTCGCGTCGGCGGCCTGCGCGGCGAGCGTCACTTCCGTCACCATGCCGGCGGGCAGCTCGAACGCGACCTTCTACTGGCGGGGCACGGTGGTCGGGAACCCGGTGCTCACCGCCGCCAGCGCGGGGCTCACCTCCGCCAGCCAGACGGAGACGGTGACCCCGGCCCCACCGGTCAGCGTGGCCTTCACCACCGCGTCCCAGAACGTCACCGTGGGGGCGTGCTCCGCGGCAGCCACCGTGCAGTCGCGCGACACGTACGGCAACGCCTCGCCCGTGGCCGCCGCCGCCACCGGGCCCATCACCTCCACCTCGGGGACCACGACGTTCTACCTGGGCACCGGCTGCCCCGGCGCGGCGGTGACCTCGCTCACCATCCCCGCGGGCCAGTCGTCGGTGACGTTCTCGTTCAAGGACACCGTCGCCGGGTCGCCGACCATCACCTATTCGCCCGCGGGTCTGGGCTCCGCGTCCCAGACGGAGACGTTCAGCGTGGGCGTGCCCACCCAGCTGGCCGTCACCACCGCGGCGGCGACGCTCACCGCCGGCCAGTGCTCCTCCGCGGTGACGGGCGCGGCGGGGACGGTGGTGCAGGCGCAAGACAGCTTCGGCAACCCGGCCAACGTCACCGCCAACATCACGGTGGGGCTGGCCTCGGGCTCGGCCACGCTGGCGTTCTTCTCGGACAGCGGCTGCACGGTGGCCATCGCCTCCTCCACCATCGTCCAGCCGGCGAACACGACGCGGATCTGGTTCCGGGACACCACGGCGGGGACGTCGACCGTCACCGGGACCGCCGCGGGACTGGGGCCGGCGAACCAGACGGAGACCATCAACCCGGCGGCGCCTTCGGCGCTGGCGTTCACCTCGGCGGCGCAGACGGTGACGGCGGGCGCGTGCTCGTCGCCGGTCACCCTGCGGACCCAGGACGTCTACGGCAACGTCTCCCCCGAGCCCTCCAGCACCCTCCTCCCGCTCTCCTCCAGCGACTCGCCGAGGATGACCTTCTTCTCGGACCTGGGCTGCACGACGCCGATCAGCAGCGCGACGGTGGGCGCGGGCACCTCCACCGCCCAGCTCTGGTTCAAGGACACGCTGGCGGGGACGCCGTCGCTGAACGTCTCCGGGCCCAGCCTGGGCAACGCCAGCCAGGTCGAGACCATCAAGCCGGCGCCGACCGCGGCCCTGACCATGGCCGGCTTCCCCAGCCCCAGCACGGCGGGCGCGGCCGGGACGCTCACGCTGGCGGCGGTGGACCCCTACGGCAACGTCGCCCAGGACTACGCCGGTTCGGTGCAGTTCTCCTCGTCCGACCCGGCCGCCGCGCTCCCGCCGGTCTCGTCGTTCTCCCCGGGCACCGGGACGCGCAGCTTCAGCGCCACGCTCTACACCGCGGGCACGCAGTCGCTCACCGCGGTGGACAACGGGGCGCCGCCGCTGACCGCCACCCAGCCCGGTATCACCGTGGTGGCCGCGTCGGCGACCACGCTGCAGGTGTCCGGCGTCCCCTCGCCGGTCACCTCCGGGAGCGCGCACGACGTGACGGTGAGCGCCGCGGACGCCTACGGCAACCGCGCCACCGGCTACTCCGGCACGGTGCGCTTCACCTCCACGGACACCAGCGCCACCCTGCCGTCCAGCTACGGGTTCGTGGCCGCGGACCAGGGGCGCCGGACGTTCACCGGCGGCGTGGTGCTGCGGACGCCGGGCACGCACACCCTGACCGCCACCGACACCGTGACCGGCGCGATCTCCGGACAGCAGAGCGGCATCGTGGTGCTCCAGGCGCAGGGCGGCGCCTGCGGCGGCGACGGCGAGTGCGCCACCGGCTACTGCGTGGGGAGCGTGTGCTGCGACACCTCGTGCGCGGGCGCGTGCAACTCGTGCGTGCTGGCGGGCCGGGTGGGGACGTGCTCGGTGGTGGCCAACGGGACGCCGTGCCCCAACAGCCTGTACTGCGACGGCATGGAGACGTGCCAGGCGGGGCTCTGCTCGCAGGGCGCGCCGGTGTCGTGCGTGGATCCCAAGGGCTACGACCAGCTCGCCTGCGACGAGCCCACCCAGAGCTGCGTGCTGGTGCCCAACGCCGCGCCCTTCATCGCCCACGACGCGTCGCCGCGCGGCGCGCCGAACGTCCCCTACCGGTACAACGCCTCCGGGCGCGTCACCGCCCTGGGCGCGCGGCCGATGCAGTTCGGGGCCTGCGCCCCGCTGTCCGGCTTCCTGGTGGACAAGCTCACCGGCGTGGTGTCGTGGTCGCCGCCCGCGCCCGGCACGTACACGGCCTGCGTCAACGCGCAGAACAGCTCCGGGCAGGACCAGTACACGTTCCCGGTGACGGTATCGGCGCCCTCCGGGAGCGCGCCCATGGCCGACTTCACCGTCACCCCGGACACGGCGGAGGCGCCGCTGAGCGCCGCCTTCGACGGGTCGCTCAGCTCGGGTGACCCGTCCGCGCTGCCGCTGCTGTGGAGCTGGGACTTCGGCGACCTGTCGGTGCTGGGCGGCGGGCAGCAGGTGACGGACGACTACCTGCTGGCGGGCGGATACCAGGCGGAGCTCACCGCGTTCGACGCCGCCGGCCGGCCCGGGACGGTGAAGAAGCCGCTGTGGGTGCTGGACCGGGGGCGGCGGCCGCCCTCGGCGAAGATCCTGGCCTCGGCGCTCACCGGGGACGGGTCGCTGAGCTCCAGCTTCAGCTGCGACTGCAAGCTGGGAGACGCCCCCCTGCGCGGCTTCTTCTGGGAGCTCGGCGACGTGGCGACCGCCACCGCGTCCACCGTCACCCAGTCGTTCACGCCGGGCCGCTACCGGGTGCGGCTGACGGTGCTGGACGGGAACGGGCTCACCGCCACCGACTCCGTGGAGGTCAACGTCCGGCGCGGGGGGTTGGAGCCGCCGGAGTGCCGGATGGCGCTCTCGCCGCCCGCCGGCCCGGCGCCGCTCACCGTCACCCACCACGCGACCTTTGGAGATTCCGATGGGTCCGTGGTCTCGAAGACGCTCACCTTCTCGGACGGGTCCACCGGCGTGCTGGCGGACCTGACGCGGACGTACGACCAGCCGGGGCGCTACAGGACGGTGTTGAAGGTCACCGACGACAGCGGGCTGACGTGCGTGGACGTGGTCCAGGTGGCGGCCATCGGCGCCGCGGGCAAGCCGCCGCCGGGCTTCCTCTCCTCCCCGGCGCTCTCGGGCTCCTGCGGGACGGCGTACCAGTACTCGGACCAGGGGAGACCGCTGGTGTCGGGCACCGGGACCATCCAGTTCAGCCTGGTGCCGGTGGCGGGCGGGGCGGTGCCGGACGGGATGAAGGTGGACGCGACCTCCGGGGCGATCCTGTGGACGCCCAGCTCCAAGAACGCCGGGTTGAACCAGGTGGTGCTGCGGGCGACCTCGGCGGACGGGGTGGCGGACCAGCCGCTGGACATCACCATCGCCTGCGCGGACCAGCAGAACCTGTCGCTGGGGTGCACGTGCAGCGAGGCCGGCGGGGCGTCGTGGATCGCGGTGGGCCTGGGGCTGGTGCTGCTGGCGAGGCTGCGGCGGGCTCGGGCCTACTCGCCCACCTTGGCGAGGCGGCGGCGGTTGCCCAGGTAGTCGCCGACGCCGGTGGCGATGGCGTTGGCGACATCCCCCTGGTAGGCGGCGCTGCCGAGCCGCTTCTCCTCGTCCGGGTTGGAGACGAAGGAGGTCTCCACCAGGATGGCCGGCATCTTCGCGCCGAGCAGCACGTAGAACAGCGCCTGCTTCGTCCCCAGGTCCTCGACGCCGGAGTACTTGCCGGACAGCTCGGAGACCACCGCCTTCTGCACCCGCTGGGCGAGGTGGGAGGACTCCTCGGTGTTCGCCTTGGTGGCGAGGTCCGCGAGGATGAACTGGAGGTCGGAGATGCCCTTCTCGGAGGAGGAGTTCTCGCGGGCGGCCAGGCGGATGGAGTACCGGTCCGCGGCGATGTTCAGCGAGTAGGTCTCCACGCCGCGCAGGGAGGCGGAGGCGGCGGAGTTGCAGTGGATGGAGATGAAGAGGTCGCCGCGGGCCTCGTTGGCCAGCGCGGCGCGCTTCTCCAGCGAGAGGAAGCGGTCCGAGCCGCGGGTGTAGACGACCTCCAGGCCCTGGCTCTCGAGGATCGGGCCCAGCTTCTGCGCGATGGCCAGCGCCACGTCCTTCTCTTGCGTGCCGCGCGGGCCGACGGCGCCGGAGTCGTGCCCGCCGTGGCCGGCGTCGATCACCACCCGGCGGACCTTGAGGCCGAGCTGCTCCGCGATGGTGATGTCCTTGTCGCGGCCGGCGTTGAGCTTGGCGAGGGCGTGCGCCGCCTGGGAGGCGGTGGGCGCCGGCGCGGGGGTGGCTGGAGCGGTGGGACGGCCGTCGGCGTCGAGGGCGACTTCGGCGGCCGGGTGGACCTCGACGACGGAGGGCTTGCTGGACTTCAGCTCAGGCTTGGACTTCGGCTTCGCGGTCGCCACCGGGGCGGGTGGCGGAGGTGGGGCGGCCGTGGGAGGAGGCGGCTCCGGGGTGTCCTGCTGGAGGCGGAGGCGGAGGGCGTGGATCTCCTTCCAGCAGTCGCCCCGGGGGATCTGCTTCTCCGCCTGCGCGAGCAGCTGCGTCGCCTGCTCCGGCTGGTCCAGGCGCTGGGCGTAGACGCGGGCGAGCATCAGGGCGGCGTCGTCGGCCAGACGGTGCTTCGGGTACTTCTCCAGGACGCGGCGGTAGTCCGCCATCGCGCGCTGGAGGTCCTCGGGGAGCATGGAGATGTGGGAGAGGTCGGACAGCAGCTCGGCGGAGGTGTAGAGGGCGTCGGGCGCCTTCTCTGCGTCGGGGTAGGACTTGGCGACGGCCTCGAAGCGATCGACGGCGGCCAACCACTGGTGGCGGTATTGGCGGCGCTTGGAGTCCGCCTTCAGCGCGTAGTACCCGCGGCGGGCCTCCTCGTAGGCGTTGGAGGCCTTGCGAGCCTCGGCGCGGGCTTCGGCGCGGCCCGCGGCGTGCGCCGGGACCGAAGTGGCGAGGGCCAGGGCGATGAGGTGGCGGCGCATGGGAGCGGTGCTGCTACAGGCATGTGATCACCGCTTTTCCGCGCCCGCAATTTTTCCGCCTCGTCCGGCCGGTCGGTACACTTCGCGCCGCCCTTGAAACCCGATCCGGCCTCGCTGCGTATCCAGGGGAGGGACGCCCATGGCGGCGGCGAGACCGGCTTGCCTCCTGACTCCACGGACGAGGCCCTGATGTCGAGGTTCATCGAGGGTGACCGCGGAGCGTTCGAGGTGCTGTTCCAGAGGTACAGCCAGCCGATCCACGGTTACCTGCTGCGGATGGTGGGTACGGAGGCGCAAGCCCAGGACCTGACCCAGCTCACGTTCCTCTCCGTGCTGCGGTCGAGGGACCGCTTCCGGCCGGGCGCCCTCTTCCGCCCCTGGCTGTACGCCATCGCCACCAACGCCGCGCGCGACCAGCACCGGCGGAAGCGGCCGGAGGATCCGATCGAGCACGCGGAGGGTGAGTCGCACGAACCGCTGGCGCAGGTGGATCCGTTCCAGCAGAAGGCGGTGCGCCAGGCGCTGGAGCAGTTGCCGGAATCGCAACGGGTGCCCATCGTCCTCCACCGCTTCGAGGGGCTCTCCTTCGCGGAGATCGCCGAGGCGGTGGGCGCCACCGAGACCGCGGTGAAGGTCCGGGCCCACCGGGGGTACGAGAAGCTCCGCGAGCTGCTGGGTCACCTGGAGGCGCAGCGATGACGGACTGCCAGCGCCTCATGGACGCCCTCGGGAAAGGCGAGCTCCCGGCGGACCTGGCCACCCACGCCGCGTCGTGTCCCCACTGTTCGGCCGCGGTGGCCGCGTACCGGGCACTGGAGCCGAAGGCCGGGGTGACGCGGCGGGCGCCCCTGGCGCTCACCTCCACGCTGGAGCACGAGCTGGCCAGGACCGCCGGGACGCGGGCCCGGAGCGCGCTCTGGGAGCCGTTGCTGCTGGGGGTGATCCAGGCCGCGGTCGCGATGGGGGTGGTGGTGTTCCTGGGCAACAACGGCCGGGTGCTGGGGAACCGGGAGCCGGCGGTGGTGCTGGTGGTGCTCGGGCTGGCGCTGGGGGCGTGCGCGGTGGGCGGGACGCTGGCGGCGGTGGCGCCGGGGTTCCCGCGGCTGCGGTGGTTCCTGTTCGGAGCGGCGGTGAGCACGGCGGTGCTCCTCGGCGCGTGCGGGAGCGGGCTGCCGGCGTTGAAGCCCTTCCTGGTGGCCGGGAGGACCTGCGCGTCGGTGGAGCTGGCGTGCGCGGCGCTGCCGCTGGGAGTGACGATGTGGCTCCAGCGCCGGTTCGCGTTCGATCCGCTGCGGGCGGTGCTCGGGTCGGTGGCGGCGGCGGCGACCGGCGTGTTCGCGCTGCACCTGCACTGCCCCGTCGGGACGGCCGACCACCTCTACGCCTTCCACGTCGCGCCGTGGGTGCTGCTGGGAGGGCTGGGGCTGTGGATCCGCTCGCGGCTGGGGTCGCGCAGCTACGCGCCCTGAGCCCCCGGGCGGTGGGCGGGTATAGGCTCGCCCGCCATGCACAAGAGCCGCTTCGTCGCCTTCGTCATCGATTGCCAGAACGCCGACCTGGACGCGGCCGCCCGCTTCTGGAGCGGCGCGCTGGGGAAGAAGGTGAAGGCGACCGAGGGGAACTACGTCACCCTGGAGACGCGCCACACGGATCCGATGATGCTGGTTCAGAAGGTGGACCACCCGAGCCGGGTTCACCTGGACATCGAGTCGGACGACGTGGACGCGGAGGCGGCGCGGCTGGAGAAGCTGGGCGCCAAGCGGGTGGAGAAGCGGAACACGTGGTGGGTGATGGAGGCGCCCACCGGGCAGCGCTTCTGCGTGGTGCGGCCGCAGCGCGGTCCGCTGGGGGACGACGCGAACGTGTGGGACTAGCCCCACTACCTGCAGGTGCTCAGCTCGACGACTCCCGCTTCCACCGGAACAGCAGGTTGAGCGCCTCCAGCGGCGTGGTGGTCTCCACCGAGACCTCCTTCAGCTCCCCCAGCACCTTCCGCAGCGCGTCCGACACCGGCGGCCCGGAATCCCCCACGAACAACCCCAACTGCCCCTCCGTGGACCGCTTCGCCACCTTCGACCTCGACAGCCGCGGCTTGCCCGCTTCATCCAGCTCCCCCGACTCGAGGTTGAGGAGGATCTCCCGCGCCCGCGCCACCACCTCCGGCGGCAGGCCGGCCAGGCGCGCCACCTCGATGCCGTAGGAGCGGGAGGCGCCGCCGGCCACCAGCTTGCGCAGGAAGACCACCTTCCCCTCGTGCTCCTTCACCGCGATGGTGGCGTTCCGCACCCGCGGCTTGTCCCGGGCCAGGTCCGTCAGCTCGTGGTAGTGGGTGGCGAAGAGCGTCCGCGCGCCGACCCGGTCGTGCAGTTGCTCCGCCACGGCCCAGGCGATGGACAGCCCGTCGAAGGTCGAGGTCCCGCGGCCGATCTCGTCCAGCACCACCAGGCTCTTCCGCGTGGCGTGGTGGAGGATGTGCGACGTCTCCGTCATCTCCACCATGAAGGTGGACTGCCCCTTGGCCAGGTTGTCCGACGCGCCCACGCGCGTGAAGATCCGGTCGCACAGGCCCACCCGCGCCCGCTTCGCCGGCACGAACGAGCCCGCCTGCGCCATCAGCACGGTCAGCGCCACCTGCCGCATCACCGTGCTCTTCCCCGCCATGTTCGGCCCGGTGATCACCAGGATCTGCGACTGCTGCCGATCCAGCTGGACGTCGTTGGGGACGAAGCGCTCCCCCTCCAGCATCCGCTCCACCACCGGGTGCCGCCCGCCCTCGATGTCCAGGACGTCCGACTCGTCCACCTCCGGCCGGCAATAGCCGTACTCCGCCGCCGCCCGCGCCAGCGACACCAGCGCGTCGCACGCCGCCACCGCCCCCGCCGCCGCCCGCAGCGCGGAGGCCACCTTCACCACCTCTCCCCGCAGCTGTTCGAACAGCTCAAGCTCCAGGGCGCAGCGCCGCTCCTCGGCGGTGAGGACCTTCTCCTCGTACTCCTTGAGCTCCGGGGTGACGAACCGCTCGCCGTTCGCGGTCGTCTGCTTGCGGATGTAGTCCTTGGGCACCTTGTCCAGGTTCGGCTTCGTCACCTCGAGGTAGTAGCCGAACACCTTGTTGAAGCGGACCTTCAAAGAGCCGATCCCCGTCCGCTCCTTCTCCCGCACCTCGATGGACAGCAGCACGTCCTTGCCGGAGGTGGACAAGGCCACCAGCTCATCCAGCCCGGAGTGGAAGCCCGCCTTGATCAGCCCGCCCTCCTTCAAGGCCAGCGGCGGCTCCTCCACCACCGCCCGCTTCAGCAGCGCCTCCAGCTCCCCCAGCGCGGACAGCGGCGGCGCCAGCGCCTTGAGCAGCGCGGCCTGCCGCTGCCCCAGCTGGGCCGACAGCGCCGGCAGCGCCTCCAGCGACCGCCCCAGCGCCTTCAGGTCCCGAGCATTCCCCGCCCCCAGCGTCAGCCGCGCGGTGAGCCGCTCGATGTCCGAGATCTCCTGCAGCTTCTCCAGCAACCCCTGCCGCAGCGACAGCGACCCCGCCAGCTCCTGCACCGCGTCCAGCCGGGCCTCGATCTCCTCCTTCGCGCACAGGGGCGTGAGCACCCACCGCTGCAGCCTCCGGGCGCCCATCCCGGTGGCGCAGCGGTCCAGCACGCCCAGCAGCGTCCCCCGCCGCCCGCCGTCCCGCATGGACCGATGCAGCTCCAGGTTGTGCCGCGTGTTCTCGTCCATCAGCAGCGCGCCGCCCTGGGGCAGCACCGCCAGCCGGTCCACGTGGGCGCCGCCGGTCTTCTGGGTGTCCTTGAGGTACCGGAGCGCCGCCGCCGCCGCGCCCCGCGCCAGCGGCAACTCCTCCACCCCGAACCCCGCCAGCGAGGCGACCTGGAAGTGCGAACGCAGGTACGCGTCCGCCCGCTGGGGCGAGAACCCCGCCGCCTCCACCGGCGTGAGCGCGGGCGCCGCCGACATCTGCCCCCTCAGCGCCTCCAGCGCCCTCGACTGCGCCTGGTCCTCGGGCACCACCAATTCCCGGACCGAGGCGCCGTCCAGCACCTCCGCCGCCTCCTCCGCGGTCTCCCGTTCGAACGCGAGGAACTCCCCGGTGGACCCGTCCAGCAGCGCGCCGCCGTACCCGCGCTCCCCGCACACGAGCGCGGCGAGGAAGTTGTTGGAACGGCTGTCCAGCACCTCCTCGTCCAGCACCATCCCGGGCGTCACCACCCGGGTCACCTCGCGCTTGACCAGGCCCTTCCCCGCCTCCTCCACCTGGTCGCAGATGGCGACCTTCAGGCCATGCCCGATCAGCCGGGCGACGTAGCGGCGGGCGGCGTGGTACGGGACGCCGCACATGGGGACGCGGTCAGAGCCCTTGGCGCGCGAGGTGAGCGCGATCTGGAGGATCTCCGCCGCCTGGACGGCGTCGTCGAAGAACATCTCGTAGAAGTCGCCCAGCCGGAAGAAGAGGATGCAGCCCGGGTGCGCCGCCTTGGTCTCCAGGTACTGGCGCATCATGGGGGTCAGCGGCTCCCCACCCTGCGCCGCGATCTGTTCGGCTGGCGTCGCCCCCATCCCTCGTCCGGCGCCGCTTCTATCCTCAGGGTCTGACATTTGAGGCATGGTGGATCCCCTCATGTCCGTGCCGACGAACGAGTGGGACGCCGAGGCGTACCACCAAATCTCCCTCCCGCAGCAGCAGTGGGGACTCAAGGTGCTGGAGCGCTTGCCGCTGCAAGGCGACGAGACCGTGCTGGACGCCGGCTGCGGCTCCGGGCGGCTCTCGGAAGCCGTGCTCGAACGCCTGCCGCGCGGCCGGCTGATCGCCCTCGACAACTCGGCGAACATGCTCCGCGAGGCGAAGGTCGCGCTCCAGCGCTTCGGGGACCGGGTGACCTTCCTCAAGGCCGACCTCGGCGCCCTCGAGCTCGACCGGGTGGCGGACGCGGCCTTCTCCACCGCCACCTTCCACTGGGTGCACGACCACGACGCGCTCTTCGCCGGCCTGCTCCGCGCGCTCAAGCCCGGCGGCCGCCTGGTCTCCCAGTGCGGCGGCGGCGCCAACCTCCACCGCATCCACGAGCGCGCCGGCGAGCTGATGCACACCCCGCCCTTCTCCGGTCACTACGTCCACTGGAAGGACCCGTGGAACTTCGCCGGGCCGGAGGAGACGCTGGCGCGCCTGCAGCGCCTCGGCTTCGAGGAGCCGCGCGTCTGGCTGGAGGATGCGCCGACCCGCTTCCCGGACGCGCCCACCTTCCGGCGCTTCATCCAGAGCGTCATCCTCCGCGTCCACCTGGACTCCCTCCCCACGGACGCGCTGCGGGACCAGTACCTGGACGCGCTGGTGCAGAAGGCGGAAGGGGACGACCCGCCGCTCACGCTCGACTACGTGCGGCTGAACGTCGACGCGCGGCGGCCGGCGTAAGCTACGTCCCGTACTTGAACAGCGACTGCTGGTGGGTGGTGAGATCCACCCGCTCCGCGCCCGCCTCGACCAGCGCCTCGGCCACCAGGGTGTGGCACGTGAAGGCGAGCACCTGGTGGGTCTGGGAGAGATCGCGCAGGGCCCGGGCGGCGCCGCGGGCGCGCTCGAGATCGAAGTTCACCAGCACGTCGTCCAGCACCACCGGCACCGCTCCGCGCGCCTCGAACAGCTCGGCGATGACGGCCAGCCGGAACGCGAGGTAGAGCTGCTCGCGGGTGCCGCGGGAGAGCGTCTCCGCGGAGACCTCCTTCCCGTCGCGGGTGACGGCGAACAGCTCCACCCCGTCCTCGCTCGCCCGCACGCGCGCGTAGCGGCCGCCGGTCAGCACCGACAGCCGCTCGCCGGCGAGCTGGAGCAGCCGAGGCTGATGCTCCGAGTCGTACCGTTGCTTGGCGCGCTCCAGCATCTCCAGCGCCAGCCGATCCACCGCGTAGCGTTCGGCCAGCGCGCCCGCGCGGGCGGCCAAGGTCTCCTCTTCCAGCCGCAGCTCGCGAGCCGCCCCGTCCCGCTCCAGCGCCTGGATCTGCTGCCGCCGCCGGCCCAGCTCCATCTCCGCGGCGCGCCGCCGCCCCTCCAGCTCCGACACCCGCGCCCCCAGCCGCTCCGCCACCGCGTCCAGCGCCGCAGGCCCTCCCAGCTCCCGCACCTTCGCCAGGGCCTGCTCCGGGGGAGCGAACGTGCCGGACCGGAGCTGCAGCTCCAGCTCCCGCAGCCGCGAGCAGAGCGCCGCGCGCATCTCCGCCCTGGGGAGCGCGCGCTGCAGCTCGTCCGCGTCCGCGCAGCCCGACGCCTCCAGCAACCGGCCCAAGGCGGCGCGCACCTCCGCGTCCGCCCGCTCCAGGGGCGGAAGGGCCTCCTTCGCCTGGGACAGCCGCTCCTCCGCCGCCTCGCGGGCGCGCCGCCGCGCCTCCGCCTCCGTGAGCCGCGCTTCCAGCGCCGCCGCCACGACGTCCACCGTGGAGCGCGACGGCGCGCCGCCTGGCGGCCCGGGGAGTCGAGCATCCAGCGCCACGGCGACGACGTCCCCCGGGCCCCTCACCCCCAGCCGTTCCGCCTCCGCCATCAAGCGCAGCTCGGCCGCGGCGTGGTCGGCGGCCTCGGCGGCCACCGCGCTCGACGCCGCCCGCGCATCGCGCAGCCGCCCCTGGACGACCACCGCCTCGCTCCATAGGTCCAGCGCGCGCTCCATGGAGATCTCGGCCGGGAGCCCGTGCTCGACCAGGGCCGCCTGGATCTGCGCGCCCAGCGCGGCGCGCATCTTCCTCGCCTGCCCCACCGCCTCCTCCGCCGCGTCCGACGCCGTCCGCGCGCGCCCGAGCGCCGCCACCAGCTCCAGCCGCCGCGCCTCCAACTGCTGCCGCACCTCCGACTGCTGGACGCCCTCCATCGCCGCCGCGGCGCACTCCGACAGCGCCTCCGTCGAGGCCGCCTCCTGCGTCAGCCCCAGCCGGTCGCACGCGCTGGAGAGCCGCCGCGCCTGGGCCTCCATCTCGAAAGCGACCGCTCGGGCCCGCCCGTCCAGCACCTCCAGGGCCATCAACCGCCGCTCCTCCGCCTCCACGTGCGCGGCGAGCGCCGCGGCCAGCCTCCCCGCCGACAGCCGCTGGAACCCCACCAGCAGCGCCCCCACCAGCGCGCCCGCGGACGCGCCGACCTCCCATCCCGCCCACCGCGCCAGCGCCACGCCGAAGCCCGCCACGCCCAGCAGCGCCACCGCCAGGAGCCAGTCGGGGAAGCCGGACCGCGGCTCCGGCGGGGGGCCGCCCTGCTCCTGGATCCGCCGCTCGACGTCCGCGGCGTCCGCCTGGAGCCGGGAAGCCTCGCTCCGGGCGGCCTTCACCTCCTCCACGTCCCGCAGCCGGGCGCGCCAGGCGGCCACCGGGACCGCGGGCAGCCGCTCCAGCTCGCGCTCCAGAGGTATCCGGTCGGCCGCCAACCGCTCCCGCTCCGACTCCGCTCGCCGCGCCTCCACCACCGCCGCGCGCACCCACGCGTCGGCCTCCTCCGCGGCGGCCTTGAGGTCCAGCAGCGGCGCACGCGCCGCCGCGCCCAGCTCTCGCGAGAGCAGCGACTCCGCCGTCCAGTCCAGCCCCAGCGCGTCCAGCGCCCGCGCCGCCTCCTGAGCCCGCGCCTCCGCCGCCGCGGCCCGAGCGGGGAACGTCTCCCGCTGCGAGGCCCTCCGCCCCACCGCCTGGAGCGCGGCCTTCACCTCCGCCTCGCGGCCCTCCACCGACAACCGCGGGCCGGCGCGCGCCGCCGCCTCTTCCGCCGTGGCCAGGGCCTCCCGGGCGGACGCCAGCGCCCGCGCGCACGACTCCGCCCGCGCGAGCACCCCCTCCAGCCTCGCCCGCGCGTCCTCCGGCACCCGTTCCAGCTCCTGGGGCAACGTCCCCAGCGCCTCCTGGGCGGACTCCCACGCCACCAGCGACTCCCGCGCTCGCCGGAGCCGCTCCACCTCCGACGACTCCGCGCGCGCCGCCTCCAGCGCCTGGTCCACCTCGGGCAGCTCCCGCTCCAGCCGGGCGATGACCGCCACCGCCTCGCCGTGCTCGCGGGGGAGGTCCTGCAACCCTGCCAGCCGCTGCCTCACCTCGCCCAGCTCCCCCAGCGCGCGGCTCAGGTCGCGGGTGCGGGCGGTCTCCGACCAGAGCAGCTCGCACGACTCCCGCAACCGTTGCCGCGCGTCGCGGAACTTGAGCGCGCCACCCACCCCGGCCGAGAAGAGCGCCTCGGAGACGGTGCCGCTCCGGGAGAGGCGCTCGAAGGTGGCCAGCTCCGCCAGCCCGAACGCGAACACCTGGAAGTACAGCTCCTGGTCGATGCCGCAGAGCGCGTCCGACAGCCGCGCCTCCGGGATGGCCTCCCCGCGGGGCCCGCGCACGGTGAGCAGTCCGCCCGCCTTCTTCCGGCTCCCGTCCCGCCGGACCGACCACGGCTCCTTGTTCACCCGGACCAGCAGCTCCCCGCCGAAGGCGCCGTGCTCCGGCTCGTACCGGGGCCGGTCGCTCCGCGCCGTCTCGAACCCGAACAGCACCCCCCGGATGAACCCCAGCAGGGTGCTCTTGCCGACCTCGTTGGGGCCGCACAGGACATTCAACCGGGGGGACAGCTCGTGCTCCACGTCCTCCAGGCGCCCGAAGCCGTCGATCCGGATCCGCTCGATGACGAGGCTCACGCGGTGACCCCCTCCTCCAGCAGCTCCAGGGCGCGCTGCCGGGCGGACTCCATCAGCGCCCCCAACCGCTCCGGGTCCGCGGCGAGCTTCGTCAGCCCGGCCCGCTGCAGTTGGAGGTCCAGGGCCTTCAGCTCCTGCGGCCAGGGCGTCCCCTCCGCCTGCAGCACCTCCGCGGAGAGCCCGCCGCGCCGCCGGATGGCCTTCAGGTCCAGCGCGGGGCGGGTCCGCTCCACCAGCCACTCCAGCGCGATGGGCGACGACCGCGCGGCGAGGGCGTCCCGGAACACGCGCTCCAGCTCCGCCAGCGCCTCCTTCGCCGCGACCTCCGCGTGCAAGGGCCCCGCGCCCTCCAGCGTCACCCGCACCGCGTGGGCCTTCAGCGCGCGCCCCTCGGCCGTGGAGACCTCCTCGCACGTCGCCACCACCCGGGCCACCACCTGCTCCACCAGCGCGTCGATGGTGGAGGCAGAGGCGATGTCCACCGGCACCTCGTGCCAGCGCACCTGGTCCACCGGGACGAAGGTCCGCTTCGTCCGCAGCCCGTCCACCTCCACCACCACGCACCCCTTGGGTCCGGCCTCCTTGGGGTGTCGGCCCTGCGGGTTGCCGGGGTAGACGGCCACGCCGCCGCCGGGCAGCTCCGTCTCGCCGTGGTTGTGGACGTGCCCCAGCGCCCAGTAGTCCAGCCCGCGGTCGCCCAGGTCGGCCGGGGTGCACGGGGCGTAGTTGGCGTGGTGGACGTGGCCGGGGAACGCGCTCAGGTTGCAGTGGAGCGCGCCGATGGTGAGCTCCGGCCCCCGCCGCTTGAAGTAGTGGGAGAGGTCCGAAGTCATCTTCTCCTGGGGGTACGAGATGCCCTGCACCCGGCAGAGCACCGCGTCCTCCCGCCGCACCATGACCTCCTCCCACCTCGCCCCGAAGACGTGGACCGACGGCGGCAGCGCCAGCGCGCGCACGTCCTCCGTCAGCGGGTCGTGGTTGCCGTGGACGATGAAGGTCCGCACCCCGCCCTGGTGCAGCGCCTCCAGCCCCGCCCGCAGCGCCAGCCGCGCCCGCACGCTCCGGTCCCGGGCGTCGAACAGGTCCCCGGACAGCACCAGCAGCTCCGCCTTCCGCTCCAGGCAGAGCGAGACGATCCGCTCGAAAGCCCCGAAGGTCGCCGCGCGGAGGACCCCGGCCAGGGGCTCCGCGGCGGACAGCGACCGCAGGGGGCTATCGAGGTGGAGGTCGGCCGCGTGGACGAAGGTGAACCTCACGTGCGCGCGCACCCTACTTGGCGGGGCTGACACTCCCTGGGGAGGGAGGGCTATGCCGTGGGGTGGGCGCGGCGGAGCCCGTGCCGGGCGGTGAGGTAGGCGGCGACGCTGAAGCCGATGATCAGGCCCAGCACCGGCGGTGACACCACGTCCACCCAGTCCACCGGGCGGGGCGGGTGGAAGAGGCGGTCGAAGCCGCCGGCGAGGTTGAAGGGGATCTTCTGCGCCCGGACGGCCTTGAGCGCGGCGAGCGTGGCGTTCACCAGGTACCCGACGCCCGTGCCCAGCACCGCGCCCGCCAGACCGCGAGCGATGACGTTACCCAGGGAGCGCGGCTCGCCCACGGCGCCGCCCTCGCCCTCCGCCGGCGGCGGCGCGATGTCCCACTTCCCCCACGGGCTGAAGCTGTGCAGCAGCAGGAGCCCCGGGATGCCCACCGGCATGGTGAGGAGGAAGAAGTTCCGCCAGCCCAGCGCGTCCGCCAGCACGCCCGCGGGCGGCCCGGAGAGCGTCCTCCCCAGGGCGAAGATGCTGGAGAACAGTGCGAACTGCGTCGCCGAGAAGCGTTTCTGGGTGATGGCCAGGAGCAGCACGCCCATCGCCCCCGCGCCCATCCCGGAGGCGGCGGCCTCCACGCCCATGGCGGCATACATCAACGGCCGGTTGACGCCGACCTGCGCGAGCAGCGCGTACCCGGCGTTGGCGATGATCTGGACGAACCCGAACAGCCACAGCGCGCGCCCCAGCCCCATCCCGGTGGTCACCACGCCGCCGATGAACGTCCCCACCAGGGTGGCGAACACGCCCACCACCGCGGTGCCCAGGCCGATGTCGTCCGCCGAGAACCCCATCTGCCCGAGGAACGGCCGGATCAGCGCCTGGGCCAGGTTGTCGGCCAGCTTGTAGAAGAAGAGGAAGGCGGCGATCTGCAGGGCGTTCGAGTGGCGGAAGAACCCCACGAACGGATCCCAGACAGCGGCGCGGAGCGAGACGGGCGGCTTGGCGGGCGCGGGGGGCTCGGCGGCGAAGAAGGTCAGGACCAAGGTGGCCAGGAAGAGGACGGCGATCACCGCGTACGAGAGCCGCCAGCCCACGTGCGCGCTGGCGGTGATCAGGGTGGCCCCGGCCAGGTACATGGCCACGCGGTACACGGCGGCGCGCGCGCCCACCGCCGCGCCGCGCTCGTCCGGCTCCAGCACCTCCACGGCGTAGGCGTCGATGGCGATGTCCTGCGACGCGGAGGCGAAGGAGAGCGCGAACGTCAGCACCGCCACCATGGCCACGCGCGGGCCGCCGGCCTCGATGGCGAAGGCGGTGCACACCAGGGTCAGCACCACCTGGAAGATGGCGATCCACCCGCGCCGCCGCGCGTTCGGGGGGGCGTAGCGATCCATCAGCGGCGACCAGATGAACTTGAAGCTGTAGGGCAGACCCGCCAGTTGGAGCCAGCCGATGGTCTTGATGTCGATCCCCTCCTGCTGCATCCAGAACGGGATGCTGGTGAGCACCAGGCCCAGCGGCATCCCGGAGGGGAACGAGAGCAGCGTCACCGACGCCAGCCGCCAACTCGTGAAGGAGCGCTGGATGGACTGCCAGGTGGTCAGCTTCTTGGGGGCGTCCGCCACGGCGCGCACCGTAGCGCCAACTCCGCCGGCTCGTGAGCGGAAGTTCGGCGGGGCGTCGAGTGGCCGCGGGCGACGGAAGGTGACAAGGTCGGCGGCGGCGTGATCAAGGAGACCTTCCAGGACCTCAACCGCGTCCGCCAGATCGCGACCATCGCGGCGCGCCACGGATTCGGCGAGGTGCTGGAGCGCGCGGGCCTGTTCCGGCTGATCGGCGGGAAGAAGGACGTGGAGGTCTCCGACGAGGCGCGCCGCGCGTCGACCGCGCGAAGGGTGCGCCTGGCCCTCAACGAGCTGGGGCCGACGTTCATCAAGCTGGGGCAGATCCTCTCCACCCGCGGCGACCTGTTGCCCAAGGAGTTCATCGAGGAGCTCTCCACCCTGCAGGACCAGGTGCCGCCCTTCCCGCTCGCGCAGGTGATGGAGCAGGTCCGCAAGTCGCTGGGGAAGCCGCCCGAGGAGCTGTTCGAGCGCATCGACCCGGAGCCGCTGGCGGCCGCCTCCATCGCCCAGGTGCACCGGGCGGTGACGCGCGCCGGCGACCAGGTGGTGATCAAGGTGCAGCGCCCCGACATCGCCGAGCAGATCCGCGCCGACCTCAGCGTCCTTCGCGGCCTGGCGAAGCTGCTGGAGGCGGTGGTGGAGGAGACCGGCATCTACACCCCCACCGGGCTGATCGAGGAGTTCGACCGCGCCATCCACGAGGAGCTGGACTTCCTCAACGAGGCGGCCAACGTCCGCGCCTTCTACGAGAACCACCGCGGCCGCGAGTACGTCCGCATCCCGCGCGTCTTCGAGGAGCTCTCCAGCCGGACGGTGCTCACCCTCGAATTCATCGAGGGGGTGAAGATCAGCCAGGTGGATCTCGCGAAGCACGACCGCGCGGCCATCGCCAAGCACGTCATCGAAGGCGCCTTCCGCCAGCTCTTCGAGGACGGGCTGTTCCACGGGGACCCACACCCCGGGAACATCCTGGTGCTGGAGGGCGACACGCTGGCGCTGCTGGACTTCGGCCTGGTGGGCCGCGTCTCCAAGCAGATGCAGGAGACGCTGGTGATGTTGGTGCTGTCCATCGCGCTGAAGGACGCGGACAGCGTGGCTCGCATCCTCTACCGGGTGGGGGTGCCGGAAGGGCGGGCGAACCTGTCCGCCTTCAAGAACGACATCGCGCAGATCCTCAGCCAGTACCTGCCGACGACGCTGGGCGCGATCAACACGCAGGTGCTGATGCGCGACCTTTTGGACCTGGCGGTGAAGTACCGGATCCGGATCCCCAAGGAGTACGCCATCCTCTCTCGCGCGTCGGTGGCGACGGAGGGGATCCTCCGCAGCCTCCACCCGGACCTGAACGTGATGGAGGTCGCCCTCCCCTACGCCAAGCAGCTGCTGGCCGGGCGGTACGACCTCGACTCGCTCCAGGGCGGCCTGCTGCGGACGCTGCTGCGGCTGCAGGGGCTGGCCAGCGACCTCCCGGTCCAGCTCTCGCAGATCCTCCTCGACCTGGAGTCGGGGAAGTTCTCCGTCAACGTGAAGGCGGACCAGTTCGACCGGATGATCTCCAGCGTCCGGTCCGCGGCGGTGATCGCCTTCCTGGGGCTGTGCGCGTGCGGCTTCATCGTGGGCGCCTTCATCGCCTTCGCGCCCAACCAGTGGACGTTGGGTGGGCTGCCGGGGATGGGCGTGCTGGGGGTGGCCGGCGCCGCCGCGCTCTTCGGCGCCACGTTCACCTGGTACCTGTTCGGCGGGCGGTTCCACAAGGTGCGGTTGACCAGCCTGTTCAAGCGCCGCTAAGCCTTCCTCCCGTGTCCACCGCCGCCCTCACCCTCGCCCTCTCCCTCCTCGCCGCCGAGCCGCTGAAGCTGGCTTCGCCCGGCTTCACCGGCGTGGACATCAGCGAAGCCCAGGCGACGTTCTTCTCCGACCACTTCGCCCAGCAGCTCACCCTGCGCGGGTTGCAGGTCACCACCTCCAGCCAGATCGGCGCGCTGATCGGCTTCGAGCGCCAGCGACAGCTCCTGAGCTGCAAGGAGACCAACGGCTCCTGCATGGCGGAGCTGGCGGCGGCGCTGGGCGTGGACGGCGTGATCACCGGGAGCGTGGGGAAGTTCGACCAGACCTACCAGGTGAACGTCTCCGTGGTGTCCTCCCGCGACGGCCGCACCCTCTCCGCCTTCTCCCGGAAGGTGAACGGCAGCTCCGCCGTCCTGGACGCGCTCAACGACGCCGCCGCCCAGATGGCCCGCGACCTTCCCCACGCCTTCGCGAAGCCCCCGGCGCCCGCGCCCTCGAAGGAGATCGTCGTCAACGGCCCACCGCCCCACCAACCGGTCACACTCGAGCCCACATCCGCACCAGACACCGAGGGGCTGCCGCTCCACCTGAAGGACTGGTTCTGGCTGTCGGGGGGCTTGGGGCTGCTGGCGGGCGGCGGTTCGGCGTACTTCTTCGTCCAGGCCAAGTCGTCCGCCGACAAGCTCCAGGCCGCGGCGACGGACCCCACGCACAACCGCATGAGCCTGGCGGAGGCGAACACCGTCCGCGCCAACGGGGTGATGGGGCAGACGCTGGGGATCTCCCTGGCCGCGATGGCGGGGGTCGGCCTGGGGGTCGGCGCGTATTGCTTCTTCGCCGGCGACTCCCCGCCGGCGCTTGGAGTCCGGATCCTCCCGGGGCCCACCGGCGTGGTGGTCTCCGGTGATTTCCGATGAGTCCACGCCCTCCCGGGCATGGGTTCAACAGGCGGCCGGCCAGCGCGTTGTCCCTCCAATGGGTGAACCGGCTCATCTGCGCCTCGTGAAGGCGCCTCCCACATCCGCCCCCAACCTCACCGACGACGCCCTGATGGCGCTGGCGGCCCAGGACAACGAGGGCGCCTACGTCACGCTGGTCCGCCGCTACGAGCCCCGGATCCGGGCCTTCTGCCGCCTGCTCTTGCGCGGCGAGGTGCAGGCCGCCG
>Ga0134122_10000628_pt1 | contig 24221 bp, 22 predicted proteins | sample KB302_FD_96461 | JGI IMG/M metagenome (GOLD analysis project Ga0134122, IMG submission 96461) | Terrestrial soil microbial communities without Nitrogen fertilizer from Kellogg Biological Station, Michigan, USA - KB3-0-2 | ecosystem: Environmental > Terrestrial > Soil > Unclassified ...
ATGCTGGTGGTGACACTGCTGCCGGTCATGATTCGTATCTACAAGGCTTTTGTTTGAGCGGGCGAGCATAGGTCTGGATGGACCTGGTGGTGTGGGGGAGTGACAATGCGTACAGTCGAAAAACGCCAAAATGTCTTGGCGCTACTAGTGTCGGCGGCGCTGCTGCTCGGGGGATGCAGTACCTTGCCGTCGGGTCTTCTCGACCCGGCCGAGGCGCCGATCTACGGTTCGCTCCCCTCGGAGAAGTGGCACGATAAGGGCAAGACCTATTATCGCGACGGCGACTACGGGCTGGCTGAGAAAGCCTTCCGCAAGGCGATCGAGGAGGACAAGAACAACGCTGAAGCCTGGCTCGGACTTGCGGCGTCCTACGATCGGTTGCGCCGCTTCGATCTGGCCGATCGCGCCTACAAAGTGGTGGTCAAGCTGGTCGGACACACGCCAACGGTGCTCAACAACCTCGGCTACCACTATATTCTGCAGGGCGACTATGCGGCTGCGCGACAGACGCTGGCGGTGGCGCGCAGCGCGGATCCAAAGAACGCCTATATCAGCAACAACCTGGCCCTGGTCGATGGGGGCTGGACGCCCACGACCTATAGGCCCGCCGGCCAATAGCTCTGCTCGCTGCGGCGGAGCGCGAGCCCGGCGTTGAGCACCCCGCGACATGGGCAGCCTCCCACGCGTATTCGTGAGCGGCTAAAAAGCCGCGCGCCCGTTTCCCCTTGCCCGTAACAGTTGCTCATCTACACTGTTCGCGCAAAAGGAGGGGCCGGGCTACGGCCCGCATGTCTTGGGAGGAATGTTAATGGGCAAATTCCCTGCAAGCGAACAACCGGACCTGCTGCGGCGCACGTTGTTGGCCGGTGGCGCCGCCGCCGTTTTGGCGCCGCGCAGCGCCTTAGCCCAGCCGAGCAACGGCATCCGTATCGGCGTTCCGACCAAGACCTACTGGCCCACGATCGTGTGCGAGACGGCGCTGCGGCAAAGGCTGTTCGAAAAGGAGGGCATCAAGGCCGAATTGACGATTTATCGCAGCGGTGCCGAGGGATTCGAAGCCATCGCAGCGGGCGCCACCGACCTCATTCTCAATTCCTCTTCGAGCGTCGCGGGCGGGCTGTTGAAGGGTGTCAACGTCCGCTGCGTCGCCAATGGTGCCAACGGCTACTATGGCTGGTACCTGGTGGTGAAATCCGATTCCCCCATCAAGAGCGTGTCCGAACTGGCGGGCAAGAAGGTGGGGATCACCTCGGCCGGATCCGGTAGCGATATCTGCGCCCGCTGGACGCTCGCCGAACACAAGCTGGACTTTACTCGGGTCCCGCTCGGCGGCGGCGGCCTGGTGCCCAATCTGCTCACCGGCAATATCGATGCTACGGTCCTCTACTCACCCCTGACCTACAAGATGATCGACGAGAAGGTGGCGCGGCCAATCATCGATTTTGGCGACGCCATTCCGGCGCATTCCACCGCCAGCTGGATCGCCAGCGATAGAATCATCAAGGAGCGGCCCCAACTCGTGCAGAAGGCGCTCAATGCCATCTATGGTGGGCTTGCCTTCCTGTCGGCCGATGCCAACCGCGCCACGGCCGTCAAGCTGGTCGCCGAAATCGACGAGATCCCAGAGACCATTGCCGCGCGGGAGCTCGACGGCAATATCAAGCACCTCTCGAAGACGGGCGAGATGAAGCTCGAGTGGATGGAACGCGCCCTTGATTTTGCAAGGCTCATCGGCATGAAGGAGTTGGCGCCGGCGCAGGATATCTTCATTGAGCAGTTCAAGCCCGTCCCGACCGCGGCCTAGGGTGGGCGACGTGCCGCGGTTGCCGTGACGGCGCGCGCCTTAGAGAATGCGCTCACCATGACACGGGCCCAAATCATCATCACCAGGCTGGCGCTGCTGGTCCTTGTGCTCGGCGCCTGGGAGCTGCTGCCGCGGTTGGGCGTGGTCAACGCCCTGCTGTTGCCGCCGCTCTCCCAGGTCCTAACGACACTGGTTGACCTCCTTGGCCGCGCAAGCGTGCAGGAGGCCGTCGCCGTCACCGCGCTGGAAGTGATCGTGGCCTTCGTCATTGCCGTTCCCCTCGGCGCGGCGGCGGGGATTGTGATCGCGGAAAACGAGTACTTGAGCGAAATCTTCAAGCCGATTCTGTTCTACGTCTTCAGCATTCCAAAGTCGATTTTCCTGCCGATGTTCATCCTGGTGTTCGGTATTGGCTTTCAGCAGAAGGTCGCCTATGCCGCATTTACCACCGGCTTCGTCGTGCTCATGAGTGCCACCGCAGCTGTGGAGTCGGTCCGCCCCGACCACATCCTGGTAGCCCGCTCCTATGGTGCCACCCAGACCCAGATTCTCTGGCGCGTCTACGTCCCGAGTATGCTTCCCTTTTTGCTCGAAACCTTGCGCATCTCCATGATCTTCAACTTTACCGGCGTCATGATCGCCGAAATGTACGCCTCGCGCACCGGGATCGGACACCTCATCGCCAACTGGGGTGAGAATTTCCAGATGCCGCAGCTCTTTGCCGGCGTGATCGTGCTTTCGGCGGTCGCCATCATCTTTAACGAGGGCGTGCGCGCCCTGGAGGCCCGATGCAGCACCTGGCGAACGTGACCGAGCTGCGCGGTCGCGTGCAAGAGGCCGCGATCGAGGTCGACGGCCTGAGCCACGTGTACGCGGGCGCCGACGGCGGCGTCGCCGCGCTCGTCGATATCGCCCTTGCGGTTGGCAAGGGACGCTTCGTGGTGATCGTGGGCCCGAGCGGCTGCGGCAAGACCTCGCTTTTGATGATGCTGGCGGGGCTGCGCCCGCCCTCGCAAGGCACCATCGCCTGTCTCGGACGGCCGATCCCCAAGCCCGATCCGCAACGGGTTGGCGTGATCTTCCAGGAGGCCAGCCTGTTTCCCTGGCTCTCCACGCTCGACAATATCGAGTTTCCCTTGAGCCTGCGGGGCGTGCCGCGGGGAGAGCGCCGGCGGCGCTCTGAGGCCATGCTGAGCCTGGTCGGTCTTGAAGGTTTTGGCGAACGCTATCCGCACGAATTGTCGGGTGGCATGAAGCAGCGCGTCTCGATCGCCCGCGGCCTGGTGCAAGATCCGCCGCTACTGCTGATGGACGAGCCGTTCGCCGCTCTCGACGAGCAGACGCGCATGACCATGGGCCACGAGCTGCTGCGCATCTGGTCGACCACGCAGAAGACAGTCGTCTTTATTACCCACAGCCTGACGGAGGCGGTTTACCTCGCCGACGAGGTACTGGTGATGTCAGCCAGGCCCGGGCGCATCATCGATCACATCCAGGTCACGCTGCCGCGGCCGCGCAGCTACGAAATGATGGCAACCGAACAATTCGGCCAGCTGCGCGAACGCATCTGGCAACAGATCCGTAAGGCGCCGTGAGGTCAAAGATGTCTCGGCCGGCTCCCGCCACCGTCCGCTGGATGCTCCTGGCTCTATTGCTCATCCTGTGGGAGGTCGTGCCCCTGACGGGCTTGCTGCCCGAGCTGTTCCTGCCGGCCTTGTCGAAAACGCTGGCCGTCCTTTATAGCGATCGCCAGATCTATTTCGCGGCCCTGCTGGTGACCCTCTACGAAGTCGCCTGTTCGATGCTGATCGCCTGCGGTCTCGGCATCCTCGTCGGGGCGCTGGTTGGTGGGACGGCGCTGCTGCGCGACCTGCTGCTCCCCGTCTTTTCCAGCCTTTATGCGGTGCCGATTGTCATCCTGTATCCGATCTTCACCGCCTGGTTCGGCGTCGGTTCGAGCTCAAAGATCGCGTTCGCCGGCATCTATGGTTTTTTCCCCGTGATGCTGTCGACCGCGGCGGGCATCCGTACCATTGATCCGCAGTTCCTGCTCGCCGCGCGTAGCATGGGAGCGAACCTCGCCCAGCAGATCACGCGGGTGATCATCCCGGCCTCGGTCCCAACCGTGTTCGCGGGCTTGAGATTGGGCGGCGCGCTCACCATCATCGGCGTGGTCGTCTCCGAGATGCTGACCGCATCCGCGGGCATCGGTTATCTCGTCACGCTCAATCGAACGATCCTCGATAGCCCGCGGGTTTTTGCCGGTATCCTGGCGATCCTGGTGCTGTCGATCGCCTACTATATGCTGGCGCGGGCGCTCGAGAACCGCATGGTGGTATGGCAGTCGGCGGGGCGCCCGCAAAGGTCTACCTCGGGAGTGAGCACGGTGGCCTTGCCGGCGCCGGCCGCCGCCTGACCGCGGGGTTCGATAGCTGGCGCGCCGCGCGCGCGATTTGAGCATTTGCCAAGGAGCATCGCATGACCAGCGCACCGCACCTGTTGCCCACCACCGTCGTTGGCAGCTACCCGCAGCCCGATTGGCTGGTGAAGCGTGACATGTTGTCGAAGTCGGTGCCGCGCGTGCGCATGGACATCTGGCGCGTGCCGGAGCCGTGGCTCGAACAGGCCCAGGACGATGCCACCATCGTCGCCATCCGCGACATGGAGCGCGCCGGGATCGACATCATCACCGACGGTGAGATCCGTCGCGAAAGCTATTCCAATCGCTTTGCCACTGCCCTTGAGGGCATCGATACGTCCAACCCGGGCCAGGTCAAAGCCCGCTCCGGGCACGCAACGCCGGTGCCGCGCGTGGTCGGCAAAATCCGCCGCAGGGAAGCCGTCGAGGTGCGCGACATGCAGTTCCTGCGCGCCAATACCGAGCGCGTCGCCAAAATCACGCTGCCGGGCCCGTTCACCATGAGCCAGCAGGCGGTCAACGAGTTCTACCGGGACGAAGAAGAGTTGGTGATGGACTACGCCGCCGCGGTGAACGCCGAGGCGCGTGACCTGGAGAGGGCGGGGGCCGATATCATTCAGCTCGATGAACCTTGGCTGCGCAACGATCCCGACGCGGCCAAGCGCATCGCGGTCAAAGCCATCAACCGGGCGCTGGAGGGCCTGACGGTGCCCACCATCGTGCACCTGTGCTTCGGCTATGCCGCCTTGGTGCCGGGCGAGACCAAACCGGTCGGCTACTCATTCCTGCCGCAGCTGGCCGATAGCGTCGCCGATGGCATTTCGATCGAGGCGGCGCAGCCAAAGCTCGATTTGGGCGTGCTCAAGGATTTGGCTAGCAAGCAGGTCCTGCTCGGAGTGATCGACCTCAACGATCCGGTGGCCGAGACCGCCGAGGTGGTGGCGAGCCGGATCCGCGCGGGCCTCAAATTCTTGGGCCCCGACAAGCTCGTGCCGGCGCCGGACTGCGGCATGAAATACCTGCCGCGCGCCCTGGCATTCGCCAAGCTCAAGGCGCTGAGCGCGGGCGCCGCCTTGGTGCGGGCCACGCTCGCCTAGCTCGGCCCGCGGGCGATCATTCGGGCGACCTCCTTGGCTCGGTCATCACCGGCCGGCTGCGGCGCGGCCGTGTCCGGCGGGTTACTCGAACCAAAGCGCGATGGGATTGGGCGATGCCCGCGGGAAAACGGGTTACACTTCATATTCTCCCCTTATTCCTCGCCTAGGAGGAGTGATGGGCCTGCTGATTGCGGCCACGCGGCGTCCTGATATTGTTGAACGCAAAGGCGAGTGGGCTCTACCTAATCGATAATTTCATATTAGGGAGACCGACGATGGGCAGTTGGCTGAGTGACCGAGAGCAGCGTTTGGTGGCAGGAGCCGAAACGGCGTCGGCTGCCACGCCGATACCAACGCAAATAGTTTCCAACGGCGAGTTTCTGCCGCCGCCGCAAAGCGAGACGCAAAAGCGCGTCGAAAAGCGCATCCTCGAGCTGGCCGACGACCACGGCAAGCGACTGGGCCTGAGCCGTCGGCAGTTCATGCAGACGGGTTGCGGCATGGCCGCTGCCTTTCTCGCCATGAACGAGATCTACGGCTCCAGCGTGTTCCAGGTCGATGCGGCGGAGGCCCGCGAGCCCGAAATCACGCGGGCACGGGCGCAGAGCCTGAGCGGCCAGTTCATTTTCGATGTTCAGACGCACTTCGTGCGCGATGATTTCGAGCACAAGGAGTTGCTGGACCTCGCCAAATTCGCGGCTCAGCACTGGAACACGGCGCTCAAGGGTGACACCGACTCCCTGGTCCGCTTCAAATTCCAGAACTACGTCAAGGAGATCTACTACGACAGCGACACCAACATTGCGCTGCTGTCGGGTGCCCCCTTCGACGATCCCTCCTGGTGGCTTTTGTCCAACGAGCAGATCGTGCGGGCGCGCGAGGTGATCAACGACTTCGCTGGCTCGCGGCGGCTCCTGGCGCACACCGTCATTACACCGAAGCAGCCGGGCTGGATGGAGGAGGTCGACAAGGCGATCGAGCTCTACAAGCCGGATTCCTGGAAATCCTACACCATCGGCGATCCACTGGGCCCCTCCAAGTTCCCGTGGCGGCTGGACGACGAGAAGGTGATGTATCCCTTCTACGAAAAGGCGCAGAAGGCCGGCATCAACATTATCTGCATTCACAAGGGGCTATTGCCGCCCGACTATGAGAAGTCCTTTGCCGGCGTGTGGGAGTATGCGACGGCCTGGGACATCGGCAAGGCTGCCAAGGACTGGCCGGGCATGACCTTCGTCGTCTACCACTCGGCCCTGCGCGCGTTCCTGGAATTGCCGGAGGAGGCCTGGAAAGAGTTCGAAGCCACGGGCCGCATCAAGTGGGCGACCGACCTTGCCGAGATCCCGCAAAAGTTCGGGGTGAATAACGTTTATGCGGAGGTCGGCACCTCGTTTGCCAATTCCGCCGTGGCGCATCCCAAGTTCTCGGCGGCTTTGATTGGCACGCTGGTGAAGGGTTTCGGGGCCGATCATGTGCTGTGGGGCACCGACTCGGTGTGGTACGGGTCACCACAGTGGCAGATCGAAGCCATGCGCCGCCTCGAGATCCCCGAGGACATGCAGAAAAAACATGGTTTTGCCGCACTCGGGGGACCAAACAGCGCCGTCAAGCAAATGATCTTTGGCGGCAACGCCGCCCGCCTCTATGGCCTAAGGCTCAAGGCGGCCGAGAACGCCCCGCTCCCCACCTATTCGGCCGATCGGCTGGCAAGCTTGCGCGGCGAATACGAGCAGGGCGCGCGCGAGCCATCGAACCTGCGCTACGGATACGTGCGCGCCGGCTAAGGCCGGGGCGAGGATTGTCTTTTTTTGCAACAGGATTGACGAAGACCGGCCGGCATCCGGCCGGTCTTTTCGCGGCTGCACGCGGGTCGCTCTTGCGCTGCAGCGAGCGTGACCTCGACGGTTTCTTGTCCATGTTGGGGCGACGCCTTCGGTCGCGCGACATCGCGGGGCGGGGTCTCTCGCGTCCGGTTTTATGGCGCCGTCGCGCTTGGTCGCGTGCCGCGGATCGGCGTCCGCCGCGGCCTCACCTTCGCGTGAGTGTTGGAGGTAGGCTCTTATACTTTAGTCACCACATCGGCTAAGCTCGACCGCAGGCCGTGAGCCCACCCGCTTACAGGAGGAGGAAACCTGATGGCGCGCCTGACTGTTAATGGCAAAACGCACGATGTCGATGTTGACCCCGACACCCCGCTGCTGTGGGCGATTCGGGACCACGTTGGCCTAACGGGGACCAAGTATGGTTGCGGCATCGCCCAGTGCGGCGCCTGCACGGTGCATATCGACGGGGAGGCCGTGCGCTCCTGTTCGATGCCCGTCAGCGACGTCGAAGGCAAAGCCATCACCACCATCGAAGGGCTGGCCCCCAATGGTGCCCTGCACAAGGTGCAGAAGGCCTGGATCGACAACGACGTGCCCCAATGCGGCTACTGTCAGTGCGGCATGATCATGGCCGTGGCGGCGCTGCTGAAGGAGAAGCCCAAGCCCACGGACGCCGACATCGACAATGCCATCACCAATATCTGTCGCTGCGGCACCTTCCAGCAGGTGCGCGAGGCGATCCACATGGCCGCTCAGAGCGCTTGAGGGAGGCAGCCATGACAAACACAAAACTCAATCGCCGCTCGTTCGTGGTAGGCGCGACCGCCGCCGCCGGCGGGGGCGTCGCGCTCAGCGTCGGGTTTCCCTTTGCCGGCCCGCAGGTGGTCAGGGCCCAGGACGGCTCGCCCGAGGTCAACGCCTGGGTGGTGATCCGGCCCGATGACACCGTCGTCATTCGCATTGCCCGCTCGGAAATGGGGCAGGGGACCTTGACGGGTCTGGCCCAGCTCGTGGCCGAGGAGCTCGAGTGCGACTGGTCGAAGGTAACGACGGAATATCCCACACCCGGCCAGAGCGTCGCGCGCAAGCGCGTGTGGGGCGACTTCTCCACCGGCGGTAGCCGCGGCATCCGCAACTCGCATCTGTACGTGCGCCAGGGCGGGGCCATCGCCCGCACCATGCTGCTGCAGGCGGCAGCCAACGAATGGAAGGTGCCGGTCGGCGAATTGACCGTCGCCGACAGCGTCATCACCCACACCGCCTCGGGGCGCAAAACCAGCTATGGCAAGGTGGCGGAGGCCGCCGCCAAACTCGAGGCACCCAAGGAGGTGCCGCTCAAGGACCCGAAAGACTGGAAGATTGCCGGCAAACCGCTAAAGCGCCTCGACACGGCCGACAAGGTTATCGGCAAACAGGTCTACGGTGCCGATCTGAAGCTGCCCGGCATGCTGACGGCCACCATCAAGGACTGCCCCGTTACCGGCGGCAAGGTGGCGAGTTTCGATGCGTCCAAGGTCACGGGGCGCAAGGGCGTCAAAAAAGTCGTGCAGGTCGGCGACAGCGCCGTGGCGGTGGTGGCCGATACCTTCTGGCAAGCTAAGACGGCGCTCGATGCCCTGCCGATCGTCTGGGACGAGGGCGAAAACAAAAAGGTCTCGAGCGCGACCATCGCCCAGTGGCTCAAGGAAGGGCTCGACGCCCCGGAAGCCTTTGTCGGCAACGAGAACGGCGATGCCAAAGCGGCCATCGCCAAGGCGGCCAAGAAAGTGGAGGCGGTCTACAGCTACCCCTTCCAAAACCACGCGCCCATGGAGCCCATGAACGCCACGGCGCTTTACACCCCGGACAAGTGCGAGGTGTGGTGTCCGACCCAGAACGGGGAGGCGGCCTTCGCCGCGGCGGTGGCCGCTTCCGAGCTGCCGGCCAGCAAGGTCGATGTCTACAAGATCAATCTGGGTGGCGGTTTTGGCCGCCGCGGCGCCTTCCACGACTACGTCCGGCAGGCCGTGCTGATCGCCAAGCAAATGCCGGGCACGCCCGTCAAGCTGCTGTGGACGCGCGAAGAGGACATGCTGCACGGCCGCTACCATCCAGTCATGCAGGCCAAGCTCGTCGGGGCCTTCGATGCCGACAACAATCTGACCGGCATCCACATGCGCCTATCGGGGCAGTCGATCCTCGCCAGCGTGTTTCCGCAGAACCTGCAGAACGGCAAGGATCCCCTTACCTTCCAGGGCCTGATGCCGGGCAACGGTGAACATTCCTTCGGCTACACCATACCCAACCTGCTGATCGACCACTCCATGCGCAACCCGCACATCCTGCCGGGCTTCTGGCGGGGCGTGAACATCAACCAGAACTGCGTGTTCTTCGAGTGTTTCATGGACGAGCTGGCGCACACGGCCGGACAGGATCCGCTCGAGTTTCGGCGTAAGTTCTTGGGCAGCCACCCCCGAAACCTCGGCGTGCTCAATGCCGTGGCCGAACGGGTGGGCTGGGGCAAGCCGGCGCCCCAGGGCATCTATCGCGGCCTGGCGCAAATGCGCTCGTTCGGCAGCTACGTGGCCGCGGCCGCCGAGATCTCGGTCGAAGGCGGCGGCAATCGCGTCAAGGTGCATCGCATCGTGGCCGCGACCGATCCGGGCTACGTCGTCAATCCGGCACAGGTCGAGCGCCAGATCTCGGGCTCCTTCGTCTACGGTCTGTCGGCCGCCTTTATGCAGGAATGCACGGTGAAGGACGGCCGCATGGTGGAGGAGAACTTCGACACTTACGATGCCATGCGGATCGCCCAGATGCCGAAGGTGGAATCGATCGTGATGCCGACCGGCGGCAATGATCCCTGGGGAGGGGTCGGCGAGCCGACCATTTGCGTGGCGGCGCCGGCGGTGCTCAATGCCTATTTTGCGGCAACGGGTAAACGCGTGCGCACCTTGCCGTTGAAGAACGAGAAGATCAATTTGGTCTGATCGGACCGTCCGAGCAGCAACCCGCGCCGGTTGCTGCTCGATTTCCCGTGCATCGGCGTGCAGCGAGTGTTGCATGCGGTTTCTTGTCCTTGCAGCGATGCTGCTTGCGCCCGGTGCGGCCGCACGGGGCGAGCCGCCGCCTGGCGCCAGCTCCTGCTCGGGCTGTCATGCGCTGAGGCCTGAGGTCGTCACGGCCGTCCCCAGGCTTCACGGTCGCAGCGCCGCAGAGCTCGCAAGCCAAATGCAGGCCTTCAAAACTGGGCAGCGACCGAGCACCGTCATGGGTCGGATCGCCAAAGGCTTTTCGGAAGCGGAGGCCCAAGCCATCGCCGAGTGGTACGCGGCGGTCAAGTGAAAGCGAGGCGGATATGGCACGGCTTGGCTTCAACCGCCGGCACTTTCTGGCCTCGCTGGGGGCCGTATCCGTTGCCCACATCGGCGCCCCCGCCCGCGCCCAGGCCGCCCCGCGCGTGGTAGTGATCGGTGGCGGCTTCGCCGGCGCCACGGCCGCGCGCGCCATCAAAGGCACCGATCCCCGCATCGGCGTCAGCTTGGTCGAGAGCAACCGCACCTTTACGGCCTGCCCCTTCTCAAACCTGGTGATCGGCGGCTTGCGGGCGTTGCCGGCCCAGCAATTTGGCTACGACAAGATCAGCGCCAGCGGGATCGACATCGTCTTCGCCACGGCCACTGGGGTTGACGTCGCCGCGCGCCGCGTCGCGCTCGAGGACGGCACAAGCCTCGGTTACGACCGGTTGATCGTCGCCCCTGGTATCGACATCCGCTGGGATGGCCTGCCCGGTTACACCGAGGCCGTTGCCGCCAAGATGCCGCATGCCTGGAAGGCCGGTGAGCAGACGCTGCTGCTGCGGCGTCAGCTCGAGGCGCTCGAGGACGGTGGCGTGGTCGTCATGTCGGTGCCGGCCAACCCCTTCCGCTGCCCGCCGGGTCCCTATGAACGCGCCAGCCTGATCGCCCACTATCTCAAGACGCGCAAGCCCAAGTCTAAGATCCTGATTCTCGATGCCAAGGATTCCTTCTCCAAGCAGCGCCTGTTCCAGGAGGCTTGGAAGCAGCTCTATCCCGATCACCTGGAGTGGGTGGCGCTTTCCAACGGCGGCAGGGTCACATCGATCGACGCGCGGACGCAGACCTTCATCACCGAGTTCGGCGAGTACAAGGCCGCCGTTGCCAACGTCATTCCGCCACAAAAGGCCGGTGGCGCCGCTGCGCTTGCCGGCGCCGTCGATCAGACGGGCTGGTGCCCGATCGATCCTGTCACCTTCGAATCCAAGCGCAGCCCCAACGTGCACGTTGTCGGCGATGCCACCATTGCCGGCGGCATGCCGAAGTCGGCCTTTTCCGCCAACGCGCAAGCGAAGGTCTGTGCCGCCGCCGTCGTCGACCTGCTGGCGGGCCGCGCGCCCGCGCAGCCGAAATTGATCAACACCTGCTACAGCCTGGTGGCGCCCGATTACGGCATCAGCATTGCCGGCGTCTATGGGCCCGTCAACGGTGTCTTGACCGACGTGCCCGGCGCGGGCGGCGAGAGCCCCATCGAGGCGCCGCGAGCTGAGCGCGAGCAGGAGGCGCTGTTTGCCGAGGGCTGGTTCAACACCATCACGGCCGAGGTTTTCGGTTGAGCGGCGCGCCCCAGAGGCTGGAGGAGAAGCTGGGGTGGGCCATCGCGCTGGCGGTGCTCTGCGGCTGCTGGCCGCTCGGCGCCGCCTGGACGCAGGAGCCGCTGCTGAACTTCAGCGTTAGCGGCAATCGCATCGAGCGCTCGTTGACGGGTGTGCCCGGGGATAGCGCGCGCGGGCGCGCGATCCTCACCAATCGTCAGGTTGGCCTGTGCCTGCTTTGCCATTCTGGGCCATTTCCCGAGGAGCGGCTGCAGGGCACGCTGGCGCCGGATCTAAAAGGCGCGGCGTCGCGTTGGTCAGAGGCTGAGCTGCGCCTGCGCATTGTCGATGCTGCCGCCATCAACCCCAATACCATCATGCCGCCCTACTATCGCCTAGAGGGTCTTGAGCGTGTTGCCCCCGCCTTCCGCGGCAAGCCGATATTGACGGCAGAGCAGATCGAGGATGTGGTGGCGTTTCTGGCGACGTTGAAGGAGTGAGCCGAGCTATGGGCGAGAAGCGGAGGCATCGGGCCGGGCAAGTCTCTTCGGGCACGCGGCGCGAGGTATTGCAGTTCGCGGGCAGCGTTGCCCTGGGCGGCGTGCTGCCGAGCCTCGCCGTGCGTCCCGCCGCCGCCACGCCGGCGACCATGCAGTCGGCAATCGCCGCGGTGATCGGCGATGCCAAGCTCAACGCCGGCCGGGTCAAGCTCGAGATCCCGCCGCTGGTTGAGAATGGCAACACGGTGGCGTGCGCGGTGGTGGTCGAGAGCCCGATGAGCGCCAGCGACTACGTCAAGGCCATCCACGTCTTCAACGAAAAGAACCCGCAACCGAACGTGATCAGCGTGAAGCTTGGGCCACGCGCGGGGCGCGCGGCCATTGCCACCCGCATTCGCCTCTCCGACACGCAGACGGTGACGGCGATCGCCGAGATGTCCGACGGTTCGTTTTGGTCCCACGCTGTCGATGTCGTCATCACGCTGGGCGCCTGTCTGGAGGACCCGCTCTAATGGCCCGCGCTCTGATCAAAGTGTCACCCAATCCGAGGCGCGGCGAGGTCATCGAGATCAAGACGCTGATTTCGCACGAGATGGAGACGGGCTTTCGGCACTCAACTACGGGCGCCGCCATCCCGCGCGACATCATCACGACCTTTGTGGCAACCTACAACGGCGAAGAGATTTTCTCCGCCCAGCTGTTTCCGGCGATCGCCGCCAATCCCTTCATTACGTTCTACACGATCGCCAAAGAGAGCGGCACGCTTGAGTTCCGATGGACCGGTGACAACGGCTACGCAGCGAGCGAGCAGGTGAAGATCGCGGTGGAATGAAGCGGGCGGCACTGGTGCCATCAGCATTCGCATTTGCTCGCGCGACGCGGCGACTGGCAGGGCCGGTCCGCCGGCTCGGCGCTGTCGCGGCCGCCGGCACGCTGTCGTCTCTCAGCCTCGCCGCCGACATTCCGCTCAATGAGCGCCGCTCCAGCTATGAGGCTATGAGTGCGGCGACCAAGGCGATGCAGGACGACGATAGCGCCAACCCCGCCACGCTATGGGTGCTCGATGGCGAGGCGCTTTGGCGGGCCAGCGCTGGGGCGGCGGGCCGCGCCTGCGCCGACTGTCACGGCGAAGCGTCACAATCGATGCGCGGGGTCGCCGCGCGTTATCCCGCCTACGACGCCAAGCGGCAGACCCCGGTCGATCTCGAGGGCCGCATCAATATTTGCCGCGTCGAGCAACAGCAGGCCGCAGCGCTCCGGCTCGAATCCAAGGAGCTGCTGGCGTTGACGGCCTACCTGGCGCGTCAATCCCGCGGGCTGCCGATTGAAAGCAACGACAGCCGGCTCGCGCCCAGCATCGAGGCAGGCCGCCAGCTGTTTCAGCGCCGGCAGGGACAGCTCAACCTCGCTTGTGCGCATTGCCACGACGACCACTGGGGCGAAAAACTTGCGGGCAACGCGGTGCCGCAGGGCCACCCGACGGGTTATCCCCTGTACCGGCTCGAATGGCAGGGGGTGGGGTCGCTGCAGCGCCGCCTGCGCAACTGCATGATCGGCATGCGCGCCGAGAGCTACGCCTTTGGCTCGCCCGAGTTCATTGCGCTCGAGACCTATCTGATGTGGCGCGCGCGCGGCATGCCGATGGAAAGTCCGGCCGTGCGGCCTTGAGGGCGGCGCTCAGGAATGCGGCGGCCCACGCAATTCAATGAGAGCGGCTTCGATCCGCCGCCAGGTGGCGGCTTGCTCGCGGTCGTGGCTTTGTTCGAACGTCTGGGCCTTGTGCGCCGCTTCGGCGATCGCCTTGGCGCCGTGCACTTCGAAGAGCTGGCGGGCGTAACTTTGAATCTGGGCTGCGTCCATAGGACCCTCCATGGGCTGTTTTTGAGGGATGGGTTTGAGGGGTGGATTTCGCCTATCGCTGTAGGGCAACGCCCGCCGCTCGAGGCGAGTTCCCGCCGGCCCAGGGAAGTGGCGAGAGAGTTGGGGTGAGGTGGGCAGAGCGCTGGGGTGAGAGGCGGGGAGGGACTTGGGAGAAACTTGGCTGGGAACGGCGGGAGTGCCCAAGGCATTGCGGGGCCGATATCGGGCTCGCCATCAGGGCGAGCTGGGGCACGACATCAGGAGACGTCGCCCGCAACGGGCGATGCGCCTGGCAGCCACCTCCTAGTGCGACGCGGTCCGCTCGGTGCGATTGCTGCTCTGGGCCGCCTGCGAGCCACTGTCGTCGGCCTCGATCAGCACATCCACCTGCTGTCCCGGCAGGATCGCCATGCCGTCTTCGAGGATGGCATAAATGAGCTGCATCACCCGGGTATCGACGCGCTCCGTCGTCAACCCCGACAAAGCCCGTTTCGGCACGACCAGCGGTTCGACGCGCACGAAACTCAATTGCAGCTTGCGCACCGCGTCACCGCGCAGCGAGGCCAGCGCCCGCGCACCCGGCCGGTAGCGCGAGATGTCGGCCTCGTCGATGTCGATGCGCACGTGCATCGGATCGGTGCGCCCCATCACGATCAGCGGTTGGGTGACGGCACCGGCCAGCGCGAACTCGCCCGGGTTGATGTTGACGCGCAGCACTTCGCCGTCGATCGGGGCGCTGACGGTTCTGAGCTCCAAATCGGTCTGCGCCAACTTGAGGCTCGCCCGCGCCTGCTCGATGGCGGCAAGCTCGATGGTGATGTTGGCGCCGCCTTTCGCCTCGTCGTAGAGGGCCAGGTTCGCCTGCGCCAGCGCCAGGCGGGCCGCGGCATCGGCATACTTGGCTTCGGCGGTGCGCAGGGCGTTGCGTCGTCGCGTGATCTCGCGGGCGGAGATGGTATCGCCGGAGTTGAGACCGCTCGCGATCCGCACCACATCGGTGGCGTCATCCTTGTCGGCGCGCGCCGCCTCGACCGCGGTCATGGCGGCCTGAACCTCCGCCTCCAAACCCGGCACGCGGCTGCGGGCGAGCGTCAGGCGGGCCTCGGCGGCCGCGAGGTCTCGGAGCCGCTGCGCCACCACGGCCTCGGTCATGCGGGTGTCGAGAACGAATAGGGGTTGTCCCTTGCTGACCTTAACGCCGGGCACGGCGAACACCTTGCTCACGGTGCCGGAGATGTCGGTGCCGATGCTGATTTCTTGGCTCGACGGTTCGACCAACCCGACGGCACCGATTTGCGGTGCCGGCAGCGGTAACGGGCTCGGAGCCGGGGCGATCGAAACCGGCCGCGGTGCCGCCAGCCATGGTTCGATGGCGGCGCGGAGCTGGCTTTGGTTGCCGATGGAAACGGAGGCGCCAAGCCCAGCGAGGGCGGCGACGGTGCCAAGGCCATAGGCCAGGAGGGGCAGTCGACGGGCCATCAGGCGGCCTCCCTTTCGGTACTGTCCGTGATGCGTGTAATCCGCCCGTCGTCCATATGAATGATGCGATCGGCGAAGCCGAAGATGCGATGATCGTGGGTGACCACCAGTACGGCGCGATCGCTTTTGACCGTCACCTCGCGCAACAGCTGCATCACCAACCGGCCGGAGGCCGCGTCGAGGGCCGCGGTCGGCTCATCGCAGATGATGAGGCGGGGGTCATGGGCGATGGCGCGTGCGATGGCAACGCGTTGCTGCTCGCCGACCGAGAGCTCGCGCGGATATTTATCGGCGTGCCCTGCAAGTCCCAATCCTTCCAGCAGGTTCGCCGCCCGCGCCTGGGCTTGCCGCGCACCGTGGCGCAACACCAGCAGGGGAACGGCGACGTTTTCCGCCGCCGTCAGGGCTGGAAACAGATGGAACTGCTGCAGCACGAGGCCGACGTTGCGGCCGCGGAAGTGCGTGATCCGCCTGCGGCCCAGGTCTGCCATGGCGGTGCCGAATAGGGCAATTGAGCCCTTATCCGGCTTCAGGATGCCGGCAATGGTGGAGATCAGCGTCGTCTTCCCGCAGCCCGAGGGCCCAACCAGCAAGGTCATTTGTCCCGAATAGACTTCGAGATCGAGCCCGTGCAGGACCTCGGTGCGGAATTTCCGGCGGCCGAGATATTTGACCACCTCGCGACAGACGATGGCGGGCGGACCAGGCAGCGGTTGGCTCGTCTGGCTCATCGCTTGCCCCAGAACACCATGGCCGGCTGAGCGAACAGCACCCGCCCCAGACTGCTCAGCGTGGAAAGCACGATCAGCAGTGCAACGGTGGCGGCCACCCCCGATGCAATCCACCACGGCAGATTGAAACCGCGCAAGGCGGAGGTCGGCGTACAGGCGTACTCGAAAAACAGCGCGGCGAGCCCGATGCCGATGGCATAGCCCATCAGGCCGACGATGGCGGCCTGCAACAGCACCAGCCCGATGAGGCGGCCACCGGTCACACCGATCACCTTGAGCATGGCGTACTGGGGAAGGTTGTCGGTGACGAACATGTTGAAGGTGAGGCCGACGATGGCGCTGCCCACGACGATGCCGAGCAGAATCGTGGTGGCAAAGCTGATGGGAATGCCGGTGTTCTTGAGATAGTAGCGAATGGTACGCCAGGAGAAGTCCTCGGCCGTGTAGGCGTTGAGGCCCGTGCGCGCGGCAATGGCGCGGGCGACGCTAGCGGGATCGAGGTCCGGCGTCGCCTTGGCGAGAATAAAGGAGAGTTGGTTGCGGCCGGTCGGCACGAACGACACCGCCTGGCTGTAGCGCGTGTGTATGATGACCTGGGCCGAGAAGGCCGGTGCTGCGTCGGTGATGACGGTGACAACGGCGCGCCGGTCATTGAGATCGAGCGTTTTGCCGAGCTGCAGCGGCTCGCCCGGCCACAGCTGCATGTAACCGACGCGGTCGATGGCGATGGCATCGGGGCGCCGCAGATCCCCGATTGTGCCCATGACCACGCGCGGCGAGACGCCCGTTAGGCTGGCGTCATCGACGCCGAGGAGCAGCGCGCTTTTTGTGCGCCCCTCCGGGGTCTTGACCGAGGTGCCGGACTTGAAAAGGGGAACGGCCCAGGCGACGCCGGGGACGCCACGCACCCGATAGAGCTCGGCCTCACGCATGGGCCTGATCAGATCGACGTATTCGACCGCTGGGTCCATCACCCAGATGTCGACGTCGCTGGCATCGGCAATGACGTTCTGCGAGCGGGTCATCAAGCCGACGAAGAGACCCGCCTGCTGGGCCACCAGCAGCGTGGCGAAGGCCACCCCGAATACCAGTCCTAGGACCTTGACGCGCTCCCCGAAGAGCATCTTGATGACGATGCTCACCATGACGGGCTATTCTGCGGCCACCGACGGGATCCGATTGGTGAGCCCGAGCTCGTCCCAGAGCGTCGCCAGGGCGCCCAGCAGGTGATCCATATCCTGATCGCTGTGCAAGGGGGAGGGGCACAACCGCAGCCGCTCGGTGCCGCGGGGCACGGTGGGATAGTTGATGGGCTGGATGTAGATGCCGTAGCGGCTGAGCAAGGCGTCCGTCAGGCTCTTGCAGATGACGGGGTCGCCGACCAGCACCGGGACGATGTGGCTCGGATTATCCATTACCGGGAACCCCGCCGACGTCAGGCGGCGCTTTAGAGTACGGGCGCGCTCCTGATGGCGTTCTCGCTCCAGGGCGCTCTTTTTCAGGTGCTGGATGCTGGCGATCGCCCCTGCCACGATTGCGGGGGCCAGTGAGGTGGTAAAGATGAACCCCGGGGCATAGGAGCGGATGGCGTCGCAGCACTCGCGGCCGGCGGCGATGTAGCCGCCCATCAGGCCGAAGCCCTTGGCCAGTGTGCCCTCGATGATGTCGACCTTGTGCGCGACGCCGTCGCGTTCGGCGACGCCGCCCCCGCTCGGCCCGTAAAGCCCCACGGCGTGCACTTCGTCGAGATAGGTGATGGCGTTGTAGCGTTGCGCCAGGTCGCAGATCTCGCCGATCGGCGCGATGTCGCCGTCCATCGAGTAAACCGACTCGAAGGCAACGATCTTCGGCGCCTCCCGGGGCACCGATTTCAGCTGGCGCTCGAGGTCGCCCAGATCGTTGTGCCGCCAGATCCGCTTGGGGCCACCGCCGTGGCGGATGCCCTCGATCATCGAGGCATGGTTCTTGACATCGGAAAAGACCGTGGCATCTCCCAACAGCCGCACCAAGGTCGACAGGGTGGCGTGGTTGGCCACGTAGCCCGAGGTAAAGAGGAGCGCGGCTTGCTTGCCGTGCAGGCTGGCGAGCTCCGCCTCGAGTGCGACGTGGTAGTGGGTTGTCCCGGAAATATTGCGCGTGCCCCCGGCACCCGCCCCGACCCGATCGATCGCCTCGTGCATGGCTTGCAGCACCTTGGGATGCTGGCCCATGCCGAGGTAATCGTTGGAGCACCACACGGTGATGTCGCGGACGACACCATCGTCGTGGAAATGCTGCGCCGACGGGAAATTTCCGCGTACGCGGCCGATGTCGGCAAACACCCGATATCGGCCTTCCTGCTTGAGGGCACCCAGCGCCTCAGCGAATTTCTCTAAGTATTGCACCCTCCGTTCCCCCTTCAAACGCCACGCGGGAGCGGGCAATTGATTGAAGCAAAATCACACCACGGCCGAGCTGAGTGTAGGCGGCGACAGGGAGACGAGATAGGGACCCTCAGCCAGCACACGAGCAGGACGAAAGTCCGAATGGGCGGGGCGTCGCGGTTAACGGGCAGTGTTAACCGCAAGTCTCCCCAGCGCTTTTTTGAGCGAACCGGGTTGGCGGCAGCGCCAAGACCGCCGCTTCGGCCTCGGGGTTGGTTGGGGCGGCCATCGATACCCCGCGGGGCGATCGCCAGGGCCTTGTAAGACCAGGTGAAAACGAGGATCTCCTATGGTGGCCGTGGCTGCAACCGACCCCCGCCGCGCCGGACGAGGCCGCGCCAATCGGCTCGATTTAGGGGCAGGCGAGCCGCGAAAGCTGGGAACAAAGCGCCAGGGCCGGCCGTTGCCAGGGCGCCACCGTCAATCGGATCCCTCCCTATGCAGCACAAGCTTTTGCACGAGAGCAATGGCCAGCGCACCTACGTCGTCGTGCTGGAAACGGGTGAGGAAGTCTTGAGCTCGCTCAAGGCTTTCGCCGGTCAGCATAACATCCACACGGCGCAACTCACGGCCATCGGCGCCTTCAGCGACGTGGTGCTCCAGTATTTTGATTGGGATAAGAAGGCCTATCAAGACGTGCCCGTGCGCGAGCAGGTGGAGGTAGCCTCCCTCAACGGCGACATTGCCCAGGCGCCGACAGGCGGGCCGGCGCTCCACGTTCATCTCGTGATCGGTAAGCATGATGGGATGGCCATGGCCGGGCACTTGGGTGAGGCCCATGTTCGCCCGACGCTGGAGGTGATCGTCACCGAAAGCCCGGCGCACTTGCGCAAGGTCAAGGATCCCGAGACGGGTCTTGCCCTGATCCGGCCGGAGACGGGGCAAGGCTAGGGTTGGGCGGGGGACCAGGGTCCCCTAGTCCCTTGCCTACTGTCCCCGTTGCCTACCGTCCCGCTTACGCACCGTCCTTGGCCGTCGACCGGCGTCAAGCTTGGCGCCTGAGGCATTGGTGAGAGCGCCGCGGTGGTGCTCAGGCCGCGCCGGGGCTAGGTTTGCGCACGTAGCCGTAGCGCAGGTTGCTGCGGGCGGCCCCATTCTCTAGATACTCCTGTTTCATGGCGGCGAAGCGATCACCCAGATCGCTGCGCTTGGCGAGACCGTAGAGGCGCATGTTGTTGCCGGAAAAGATCGCGGTCTTGATGGCATCCGTCGGCCCGCCCAGTGGGGTGAAGCCGTATTTTTTCTGCATGTCCTCGGGGATCTCGAGCCGCCGCAGCGCCTCGATCTGCCACTGCGGGGATCCGGTCCAGATCGCGTCTGTGCCCCAGCAGATGTGATCGGCGCCGAGGCCCTTGATCAACACCCCCATCAGCGCCGCGCCGAGCCGCGGCTCGGCCACCACGCTTTGCGCAAACAGCTGCCCGACGTCGCCATAGACGTTGCTTACGCCATACTTCGCCGGGATGTCGGCGAGATCGCTGGTCCAGGACACGCGCCCGGTGGTCTCGAACTCCTGCCAGCCCTGCTCGGCGGTGCCGCCGCCGGGATAGCGATAGGCGGAATGATAGATGATGAAATTGAGTTGCGGCCAATCCTTGGCGGCCTGTCCCACGTCGCGCACGTCGCAGTAGCTCAAAAGCTGCGGGAAGCGCTCCTCGACGGAGGAGGGGAACAGCCCCTTGTGCACGCAGATGTTTTTGATGCCGTGCTTGAGGGCCAGCTCGTAGGCCTTGTAGGTCACCTTCTCGTCATCCAGGCGCCAGGGATAGGCGCTCTTGTCCTTGTTGGTGTTGTCGCCGATGGTGTAGCCCTTGATCGAGTCCGGCTTCATGCCGAGCGCGTGTTCGAGGTTCTCCAGCCAGCCCGGCTGACCCGGCGTGAAGATGGCATGCGCCATCATACGCTTGGAGCCCGCTTCCTTGTTGACGCGCTCGCGCGCGGCAATCGTCATCTCGTTGGTCAGGAACCAGTCCTGCGGGATATCCGAGGGCGCGCTGGAAATCAGGGCAATCTTGGTGTCGCTGTCGAGGAAGACCTCCTTGAAGTAGTTGTTCCACTTCAAGTCCTCGATGGTCTGCGGCTTGCCGATCAATTCCGGGTTCCAGCCGGCCTTGCCGACCGCCTCGCGCTGCCGCACAAAGGTTTGGATGCGCGTATCATCGCGCAGGAAATGCGTGTGCATGTCCATGATGAACTGGTCCTTGAGCGCATTGGCGCGCTCTTGGGCCATGGCCGGGGTGGCGGCTTCGGCTTTGCTGACATCGAAGATGTGACCGAAGGTGTCGTTCATCGCCACGAAGGCGGCCGCCATGCCGGCCGCGCTTTGAAAGAAAGCGCGGCGGCTCAAGCCCTGCTTTTTGCCGAGCTCGTCGCCCATGTCGAGCAGCCGCGCCTCCACTTGCCGCTGTCGATCGCTTTGTGGGGCGGGGATGTATTCGTCGCTGGAGATGATTTGGGTCGGGATCGGCGTGGTGTGGGGCAGCATCTCTGCCGGCATCAAGGCGTCGAGCTCGTCCTTGGTCAGGAAACTCATGGTGGCCTCCCTGCTGAAATCCGTTTGGCTTTGAAAAAATCCTTCCGGCACCGAGGCAAACACTAATACGTTGCACACAGTAGGTCCACGTTTTGCCGACCACGTTTTGCTGGCCACTTGTTGCCGGTAAGTCGGTGCCATGCTCCGAAGCGGCCAACGGTAAAATCCTGTGCTATGCTCAAGGACGCTTTCAAAAAGGTTTCGGCCCAGGCCTGCCTCGAACGATCAACCCCTGGAGGGAAGAACCGCCATGCCAGCGTCGTCCCGCAGCTCGGCACGTGAACCGCTTCGCCGCCGCGAGTTCCTGAAGGCCTCGACCGCCGCCGCCGTCGGCGCCACAGCTGGCCTTGCCGCGCCGGCGGCCGCCCAGGGCGGCAAAATTGTGGCGGAGGAGCATTGGGCCAAGAAGGGCGCGGTCGATCTTTATCTTTATCGCAAGCGCATGCTCGGGCCCGGCCAGGACGCGGCCAAGCCGGTGTTGTTCTTAGTGCACGGCTCGACCTTTTCCAGCCGCGGCAGCTACGACCTTCTGGTTCCGGGCCGGGCCAACTACTCGATGATGGACTATTTCGCCGAGCGCGGCTTCGACGTGTGGACGATGGACCATGAGGGCTACGGCTTTTCCTCGCGCACTGGCGGTCACGCCGGCATCATGGTGGGTGTCGAGGACCTGCAGGCGGCCCTGCCCGTGGTCGAGAAAGCCACGGGCAAGGCCAGCGTCTTCCTGCACGGACAATCCTCTGGCGCCATCCGCGCGGCGGCCTTCGCCATGGCCTCGCCGCAGCGCGTCGAACGCCTGGTGCTCGATGCCTTCACCTACACGGGGGAGAATGCGCCCGAAATCGAGCGTCGCCGCAAGGTCGCCGATCAATTGCGCGCCAATCCGCGCCGTCCCATCAGCCTTGCCAGCATCCAGCGCATTTTTGACCGCGACAAGCCCGGCACCTCCGAGCCCGAGGTGCCAAAGGCGCTCGCCGATTTCGAACTCCAGTTCGGCAACGAGGTGCCAAGCGGCACCTACCTCGATATGGCCGTCAATCTGCCGATGGTCGATCCGCTGCGTGTGACCTGCCCGGTCGCCATGCTGCGCGCCGAACACGATGGCAACGCCAGCGAAGAGGAACTGCTGCGTTTCTACGCGGCGCTGCCGAACAAGGATAAGCAGTTCGTGATGTTGGCGGGCATCGTGCACTCGGGCGGGCTCGGCATCAACCGCCACCGTCTCTGGCACGCCGTCAACGCCTTCCTGACCTATCCGCCGATCCGCGAGGCCTGATCGGCCAAATCGCCCTTGTTGGCAAGATTTGCCCCGGGCCGCGCGCGCCTGCCCCTGGGCGCTCGCCGGATTTTGTGTGCTAGTCTGCCCCCAAAAGGCGCCGCGTTTTCGCGGTCACAAAAGATCCGTCGGGAGGAACCCATGTCCGTTCGCCGCCTTGGCGTCGCAGCGTTTGTGCTGTCGTCGCAACTCCTTTGCCTTTATCCCGCCAACGCGCAAAAGCAGGGCGGGACCTTGCGCATCTACCATCGCGACAATCCGCCGAGCGCCTCGCTGCACGAGGAGTCGACCGTTTCCGTCACCCAGCCGTTCATGGCGCTCTTCAATAATCTGGTGCTGTTCGACCAAACCAAACGGCTCAACAGTCTCGAGACCATTGTCCCCGAGCTTGGCGCCAGTTGGAGCTGGGATCCGAGCAAGACCAAGCTTACCTTCAAGCTGCGCGAGGGGGTCAAGTGGCATGACGGCAAGCCCTTCACCGCCAAGGACGTGCAGTGCACCTGGCACGCCGTGATCGGCAAGGATGGGCAGGAGGAGTTCAATCGCAACCCGCGCAAGGTCTGGTACTACAACTTGGCCGAGGTGACGACCAACGGTGCCTATGAAGCCACCTTCCACCTGAAGGAGCCGCAACCGTCGTTCCTGATGCTCCTCGCCTCCGGCTTTTCCCCGGTCTACCCCTGCCACGTCTCGCAGCGCGAGATGCGAACCCGCCCCGTGGGGACGGGGCCCTTCAAGTTTGTCGAGCTGCAGCGCAACGTCGCCATCAAGTTTGCGCGCAATCCCGACTACTGGAAGCCCGGCAAACCCTACGTCGACGCCATCGAGATGCGCATCATCGAAAGCCGCTCGACGCGGCTGTTGGGCTTCGTCGCCGGTGAATTCGACATGACCTTCGATCGCGACGTTTCCGTGCCGCTGCTAAAGGACGTGCAGGCACAGGCGCCCAGGGCCATTTGTGAGCTCGGCCCGACCAGCGTCAGCACCAATCTGGCGGTGAATGCGGCCGCCCCGCCCTTCGACAATGCGAAAATCCGCAAAGCCATGGCCCTGGCGCTCGACCGCCAGGCCTTTATCGACATTTTGACCGAGGGCAAAGCCTCCAAAGGGGCCGCCATGTTGCCGGGCCCCGAGGGGCAGTGGGCCCTGCCCCCCGAGGAGCTCGCCAAGCTGCCGGGCTATGGCAACGACGTGCAAAAAAACCAGCAGGAAGCCCGCAAGATCATGACCGACCTCGGCTATGGGCCAAACAAGGCCCTCAAGGTCAAAGTTTCCGTCAGAAATATCGCCATCTACCGGGACCCAGCGGTCATCCTGATCGACCAGCTGAAGAAGATCTACATCGATGGCGAGCTGGAACCGATCGACACCACGGTGTGGTACGCCAAGGTGCAGCGCAAGGACTACTCGGTCTCGCTCAACCTCACGGGGGTGTCGGTCGACGATCCCGATGTCAACCTGGTCGAGAACTACACCTGCCAATCCGAGCGCAACTACACGCAATACTGTAACGCGGCCGTGGATGAGCTGATTTTCCGGCAGTCGAAGGAGGCTGACCGGGCCAGACGCCAGCAGCTGGTGTGGGAGGTCGAACGCAAGCTCGCCGAGGACGTGGCAAGGCCCATCATCTTTCACAACACGGCGGCGACCTGCTGGCACCCTCACGTCAAGGGCGTGGTGCTGCA
>Ga0134122_10000630_pt1 | contig 24165 bp, 18 predicted proteins | sample KB302_FD_96461 | JGI IMG/M metagenome (GOLD analysis project Ga0134122, IMG submission 96461) | Terrestrial soil microbial communities without Nitrogen fertilizer from Kellogg Biological Station, Michigan, USA - KB3-0-2 | ecosystem: Environmental > Terrestrial > Soil > Unclassified ...
AAGGCGCCGAGCAATGGTTCGAGCAGGGCGCCACCGGCAAGGCGCCCACCACGGCGCGACCGCCGATGTTCGCGTCCTTCCGCCTGCGCCAACTCGAGCTCAAGAACCGCATCGTGGTGTCGCCGATGGCGCAATACCGCGCCGTCGACGGCACGCCGACGGACTGGCACTTCGTGCACTATGCGGAGCGGGCCAAGGGCGGCGCTGGTCTCATCAGCACCGAGATGACCTGCGTCACGCCCGAGGGGCGCATCAGTCCGGGTTGTACGGGGCTCTATGCCAAAGAGCACGAGGCGGCCTGGCACCGGATCGTCGCCTTCATTCACGCCGAGACCGACGCCAAGGTCGCCATCCAACTCGGACATTCGGGGCCCAAGGGCTCAACCCAGCTCGGCTGGGAAACGATGGATGCCCCCTTGCGAGCAGGCAACTGGGAGATCATGGCGCCCTCGCCGGTGCCGTGGTCGCCGGCCAACCAGGTGCCGCGCGAGATGAGCCGGGCCGACATGGATGCGGTACGCGATGCCTTCGTGCGGGCGACCGAGATGTCCGAGCGGGCCGGCTTCGATATGCTGGAACTGCACTATGCGCACGGCTACTTGCTGTCGGCCTTCATCACGCCGCTCAGCAACCGGCGCCGCGATGCCTACGGCGGCTCGCTCGAGAACAGGATGCGCTTTCCGCTCGAGGTGTTTGGTGCCGTGCGCGGCGTCTGGCCGGCAGCGAAGCCGATCTCGGTGCGCATCTCGGCGCATGACTGGGTGGGGGATCGAGGCATCACGCCGGACGACGCCGTTGCAATCGCACGCCTGCTGAAGACGGCTGGCGTCGACATCATCGACGTCTCGGCGGGCCAGACCTCAGCAGACGCGCGCCCCGTCTACGGCCGCATGTTTCAGACGCCGTTCTCCGATCGCATTCGCAACGAGGTCGGCATTGCCACCATGGCCGTGGGTAACATCTACGAGCCCGACCACGTCAACTCGATCCTGATGGCCGGGCGCGCCGACCTGTGCTGCCTGGCGCGGCCGCACCTGGCCGATCCCTATTGGACGCTGCGCGCCGCGGCAAGCCTCGGCTACGCGGATCAGAGCTGGCCGCCCCCCTATCGCGCCGGCGGCGAGCAACTCAATCGCTTGGCGGCGCGCGCCGGTGCGCTAACGGAGGGCGTTTGATGGTCATTTTTGATGGACACTTTTGATGACCACTAGGCACGCCCTTCTCACCGGCGGCGGCAGCGGCATCGGCGCGGCGGTCGCGCGGCAGTTGGCCGAGACCGGGGTCAACCTTTCGCTTGTCGGCCGACGGCGCGAACCGCTCGAGGCGGTGGCGGCGGGCCTCAGGGGCGCGTGCGCAATCATAGCCGACGTTACGCTTGAGGCCGACGCACAGGCCATGGTCGAAGAGGCCCGGCGGGCAAACGGGCCGATCGATGTTGTGATCGCCAATGCCGGGGCCGCCGAGAGCGCGCCCGTTGCGCGGCTCGATCTCGGGCATTGGCAGCGCATGCTCGCGGTCAACTTGACGGGCGCCTTCCTGACGGTCAAGGCGGCGCTCCCCGATCTGTTGCGCCCCGACGCCCGGCTGCCGCGCATCGTCTTCATCGCCTCCACGGCGGGCATCAAAGGCTATGCCTATGCCGCCGCCTATTGCGCGGCCAAGCATGGCGTGGTTGGCCTGGCGCGGGCGCTCGCCGCCGAGTTGGCGCCGCGTCCCATTACGGTCAATGCCGTGTGCCCGGGTTTCACCGCAACGCCGCTGCTGGCGGCGTCGCTTGCCAAAATCGCTGCCAGCACCGGCCGTTCGCAGGCGCAAGCCAGAAGCGAGCTGAGCCGCTTCAACCCGCAGGGACGCTTCGTGGAACCCGATGAGGTTGCCCACACGGTGCTGTTCCTGTTGAGCGCCTCGGCGCAGGCGATCAGCGGCCAGGCGATATCCGTATCGGGAGGGGAAACGTGAGCGGTGTGCGTCGGGCGCGCCGGGCCGAAACCGGCAACAAGCAGAAGCTGCGGCTTTGGCTGCACCTCTTGCGCGTGGCCCGCGGCATCGAGGTCGAGCTCCGACGCCGGCTTGCCGCCGAGTTCGCGACCACGTTGCCGAAGTTCGATGTCATGGCCGCGCTGGCGCGGGCCGATACCGGCATGAACATGACCGAGCTATCGCGTCACCTGATGGTTTCCAACGGCAACGTTACCGGCATCATCGATCGTTTGGTTGCCGAACGGATGGTCGAGCGGCTCGCGCAGGTAGCTGACCGTCGGGCCACCTTTGTGCGCCTGACCGACAAAGGTTCTGCTCGCTTCGCCGCCATGGCCGAGGCACATGCGGACTGGGTCGGCGCCATCCTGGCAATTTACAGCAGTGCCGAGGTCGCGACCCTGTTGGCTCTGCTTGCGCGTGCGCGCCCGCGCGCCAGAGAGGGCAAAAATGGCTACCAACCCGAAGTCGAAAGCGACCGCGGTGGCCTCGCCACCACTACGCCGCCTCGGCAACGGCGGGTCGACGACGACGCGCCGCGGTTGGCTCGAAGGCGAGGCAGTGGAGGCTCCCATGTTCGCTAGCCTGTTGCCGCAGCCAATGCTGGCTGCCAGCACCGAGGGTGAGGGCGCCCGGCGGCCGGCTCGCCTCGGCCCCAGCGCGCACGTCGATACCTTCACGCGCGACAATCTGCCGGCCAGCGGCGACTGGCCGGAGCTGCTGCTGGAGCGACCGCAGTTTCAGTATCCGGACTACCTCAATGCCGCCGTCGAGCTCACCGAGCGCCTGGTCGAGCGGGGCTTTAGCGACAACATCGCGCTGATTGGCAACGGCCGCCGCCGTACCTACAAGGAGCTGTCGGACTGGACCAATCGCCTGGCGCACGCGCTGGTGGAAGACTTCGGCGTCAAGCCCGGCAACCGCGTGCTGATCCGTTCCGGCAACAACCCTGCCATGGTGGCGGCGTGGCTGGCGGCAACCAAGGCCGGTGCCGTCGCCGTCAATACCATGCCGATGCTGCGCGCCGGCGAGCTGAGCAAGATCGTCGATAAGGCGCAAATCGGCTTGGCACTGTGCGATAGTCGCATCACCGACGAACTGGTCGCCTGCGCCAAGGACAGCCGCTTTCTCAAGCAGGTGATCGGCTTCGACGGCACCTCCAACCACGACGCCGAGCTCGACCGCATCGCACTCAACAAACCGGTAAAGTTCGCGGCGGTGGCAACCGGTCGCGACGACGTCGCGCTCTTGAGCTTCACCTCGGGCACCACTGGCGAGCCCAAGGGCACCATGCACTTTCACCGCGATTTGCTGATCATGGCCGACGGCTACGCGCAGGAGGTTTTGGGCGTGAGGCCCGATGACGTATTCGTCGGCTCGCCGCCCCTGGCCTTCACCTTCGGCCTGGGCGGGCTTGCGGTCTTCCCGCTGCGTTTTGGCGCGACGGCGACGCTGTTGGAAAATGCCTCGCCGGCCAACATGATCGAAATCATCGAGACCTACAAAGCCACCATCAGTTTCACCTCACCCACGGCCTATCGCGCCATGCTGATCGCCATGGACGAAGGTGCCAACTTGTCCTCGTTGCGCCTGGCCGTCTCCGCCGGCGAAACGCTGCCGGCACCCGTGTTCGAGGATTGGACCCGCAAGACCGGCAAGCCGATTCTTGACGGTATCGGCGCCACCGAAATGCTGCACATCTTCATCAGCAACCGGCTGGGCGACGCAACGGCCGGCGCCACCGGCAAGCCGGTCACGGGCTACGAGGCCAGAATTGTCGACGACGACATGGGCGACGTCGCCGACGGCAGCGTCGGCCATCTCGCCGTGCGTGGCCCCACCGGCTGCCGCTACCTCGCCGACGACCGGCAAAGGACCTATGTGCGTGCCGGCTGGAACCTCACCGGCGACGACTTTCTCCGCGAGCCAAACGGTGTTTTCCACTTCGTGGCCCGTGCCGACGACATGATCATCTCGTCGGGCTACAACATCGCCGGTCCCGAAGTGGAGACGGCGCTACTGAGCCATGCCGACGTGGCCGAATGTGCGGTGATCGGGATCCCCGACGCGGAGCGCGGCCAGATCGTGGAGGCGCACGTGGTGCTGAAGGCGGGAGTTGCCGGCGACGCCGCCTGTGCCAAGCACCTGCAGGAGCACGTCAAGGCGAAGATCGCGCCCTACAAATATCCCCGCTCCGTCAAGTTCGCCGACGCCCTGCCCAAGACCCAGACCGGCAAGGTGCAGCGCTTCAAGCTGAAACGACCATGACCAAGCACAGCGCCGCGCCCCCGTTGAGCCCCCACCCCGGCAACGCACGGCCGCGGCGCGCGCAGTGGATGGGCCGGACCAGGGCCAGGCGTGAGGCCACAGCAGCAAGGACCTAGAGATGAGCGACGTTTCCATGCGAGCACTGCATCCGCGGCACTGGGCAAGAGCCAAAGGCTTCTCCAACGGCATCCTCGCCGAAGGACGGCTGGTGTTCGTCGCCGGCCAGGTCGGCTGGAATTCTCTGCAGCGGTTCGAGAGCGATGACTTCGTCGTCCAGCTGGAACAGGCGCTGGGGAACATCGTCGAGGTGCTGGCCGAGGCGGAGGGGCGGCCTGAACACCTCGTTCGCCTCACCTGGTACGTCCTGGACAAAAACGAATATCTGGCGCGCCTCAATGAGGTGGGACAGGCCTATCGCCGCGTCCTCGGCCGCCACTTCCCGGCCATGACGTTGGTGCAGGTCATGGGCCTCGTCGAGGCGCGGGCCAAAGTCGAAATCGAGGCGACCGCCGTGTTGCCTCGCCGCTAAAGGGCGCCGCGCCATTGCGCGCGTGGCTTGACAGGCATCCGACCACGGCGACTTTGGGCAGTGAGGCCGAGCTATGGGAAAAGCACAATACCGCTCGCGCATTACCGTTGCGGGCCTCGACCGCGCGCCGCACCGCGCCTTCATGCGCGCCAGTGGCCTCGACGAGGAAGATTTGGAAAAGCCGCGCCTCGGCATTGCCGACACGCGCGGCGACAATACCCCGTGCTCGATGTCGCTTGCCCCGCAGGTAGACGCCGCGCGCCTGGGCGTTGCCGCCGGCGGCGGCGTGCCGATCAGTTTCAGCACGATCTCGGTTTCCGATGGCGTATCGATGAACCACAAGGGGATGCGCCTCAGCTTGATTTCCCGGGAGATCATTGCCGACTCGATCGAGGCCGTAATGCGCGCCCACGCCCTGGATGGGCTGATCGGCTTTGCCGGCTGCGACAAGACGCTGCCTGCCATGATGATGGCGATGGTGCGCCTGAACTGCCCAAGCGTGTTCGTCTACGGTGGGGCCATGCTGCCCGGCCACTGGCGCGGGCGCGACGTCACCGTGCTGACGGCCTACGAAGGCGTTGGGCGTGTGCTGGCAAACACCCTGACCGAGGGGGAACTTCAGGAATTGGAGCGGGCCTGCGCACCGACCATCGGCGCCTGCCCCGGGCAGTTCACGGCCAATACCATGGCGATGGTTTCGGAAACCTTGGGCCTGGCACCGCCGGGTTCGGCCATGCTGCCCGCCGTCTATTCGCAACGCCTGGCGCTGGCCCGGCGCGCCGGCCGGCGCCTCACGGAAATCCTCGGCGATGGTGGTCCCTTGCCGCGCGACCTCGTCACCCGCAAGGCCTTGGAGAATGCCGCAGCGGCGGTGGCGGCGACCGGCGGTTCAACCAATGCCGGGTTGCATCTACCCGCGATCGCCCACGAGGCCGGGATTTGCTTCTCCTTGGAGGATGTCGCCCAAGTATTTGCCCGCACGCCCCTGATTGCCGATCTGCAGCCCGGCGGGAAATATCTGGCCCTCGACCTATTTCGCGCCGGCGGGACGGACGCGGTTTTGAAGGCCCTGCTCGATGGCGGCTACCTGCACGGCGAGACGTTGACCCTGTCGGGCGCAACGCTCAGCCAACACTTGGCCGCACACGCGGTTCCCGATGGGGAGGTGGTGCGGCCGGCGTCACGCCCCCTCAATCCCTCCGGCGGATTGGTGATGCTGCGCGGAAACCTTGCGCCCGAGGGCGCCCTCATCAAGATCGCCGGGCTGACGACGCTCACCTTCGAGGGGCGGGCCCGGGTGTTCGACAGCGAGGAAGCCTGCATGGCCGCGGTGGCGGCACGCCAGTACCAGCAAGGCGAGGCGCTGATCATCCGTTATGAAGGGCCGCGGGGCGGGCCGGGCATGCGCGAGATGCTGGGAGTGACTGCGCTGATTTATGGCCAGGGCATGGGGGAAAAAGTGGCCCTGATAACGGATGGGCGCTTTTCGGGGGCAACGCGCGGCATGATGGTCGGCTATGTCGGCCCGGAGGCCGAGCTTGGCGGGCCGATTGCCTTGGCGCGCACGGGCGACGGCGTGAAGATCGACTGCGTGGCCGGCAGCATCGAGCTCATGGTCGGGGCGGCGGATCTTGCCGCCCGCCGCAGCGCGCTGCCGCCGCGGGCGCCGCAAGCCCTGGCCGGGGTCATGGAAAAATATGCCAAGCTGGTGGGGCCAGCCCGCCTGGGCGCGACAACCCACTCCGGCGCGGCGGAGTGGCCGCGGGAGTAGGGGCCAAAAAATATCGAGCGTGCGCCGCGTCCTTGCAAAAGACCTTGACGCTGCCGGCGCCGAGATGGCCCGATAAGAGGACGGCAAGGGCGTTAGGGAGGATACGACATGGGTCGCAATGCCAGTTTCAGGGGGTACGCCATCGTAGCGGTGAGCCTTGTTGCGACCGCTGGCTGGTGCTTGGCCGCCGCTGCGCAAACCACCATGACGATGTCAAGCTGGGTGCCGCCGTCGCATTCCCTGACCAAGGACGTGTTGGCCGTATGGGCACAAAACGTCGAGCAGGCGACGAACGGCCGTGTCAAGTTCCAGATGCTGCCGAAGCACCCCTCGGCACCTCCGGGAACCTTCGACGCCGTCAAGGACGGGCTCGTCGACGTTTCCTATGTCACCGCCAGCTACACGCCGGCCCGCCACATCCTGCCGCTGCTGCCCGAGTTGCCCGGCGGCGGCGCCACGGCTGAGATCAATTCGGTCGCCTTTTCGCGCATCCACTGGAAGTATTTGCACCCCGTCGGCGAATACAAAGGCGTCAAGCTGCTCGGGGTGTTCACGCACGGCCCCGGCCAAATGTTCAACACCAAGCGACCGATCAACAAAGTGGAGGATCTGGCGGGCATGAAAATCCGCTCCGGCGGCGGCATTTCCGAGCAGATGGCGCGCGCGCTGGGGGCCTCCGCCTTCGTGAAACCTGCCCCGGAATCCTATGAGTTGCTCAGTTCGGGCGTAGCCGACGGCACGTTCTTCCCACTGGAGTCGATCAACTCCTTCAAGCTCGGCACGGTCGTCAAGTACGCCACGCTGTTTCCGGGCGGCTTCTATGGCTCGGCGTTCGGCTTCTTCATGAACGAGGACCGCTGGAACAAGCTCGCCAAGGAGGACCAGGAGGCGATCACGTCGGTCTCCGGGGAAGCGCTGGCGCGCTTGGCCGGCAAGGCCTGGGACGCGGCGGATCGCGCCGCATTCGAAGAAATGAAGAAGGTGGGGATCCAGATCACCGAAGCGTCGCCCGAGCTGATCCAAGGCGTCAAGCAGCGCGCCAAGGTCATCGAGGATGAGTGGGTCAAGAATGCCAGCGCCAAAGGCCTCGATGGCGCCAAGGTGCTGGCCGAGTTCCGTGAAGAGCTCAAGCGCGTTGCAGCCGGCAACTGACGGGACCGACGGTGGCTTCCAATCAGTTCGACGCCGGCTCCTGGCTCGATCGGGCGCTGGGAGCCACCGCAGCGCTGCTGCTCAGCGCACTGATGTTACTGACAACGGTCGACGTCATCAGCCGCTATCTCTTCAATTGGCCGCTACGCGGTGCTTTCGAGGTCACCGAGCTGCTGCTGTTGTCGCTGATCTTTGCGGGATTGCCGCTGGCCTCGCGGGCCGGTGAACATGTGACGCTCGACTTTATCGACCGCGCCTTGACAGCCTGGGGCCGGCGTCTGCTGCGCCGACTGATGGACCTCGTGTGTGGGGTCATCCTGCTCGGCCTCGCCTGGCGTGTGTGGGTCAAGGCTGACAAGATTGCCGCCTACGGCGACACCACCGAGGTTCTGCGCCTGCCCGTCAGTCCGTTCGTCTACGTCATGGCGCTGACGGTCGCCGTCACCGCCGTGGTCCATCTCGCCAAGGCCGTCTTTCCGGGCCCGGACCAGCGGTCCGAAGCAACATTCGATCCAGACAAGATCAGCCCGACATGACGGAAGCCCTGATCGGCCTCGGCCTGATGCTCCTGCTCGCCCTGTTGCGGGTTCCGATCGCGCTGGCCATGGGCGTGATCGGCTTTCTCGGCGTCGCCTATCTGCGCGATTGGAACTTCGCACCGGCCATGGCGATGGTAGAGACCAAAATCTACGAGACCGGGCGCAACTACACCCTGTCGGTCGTGCCGCTGTTCATCCTGATGGGCAATCTGGTCACGCGGGCCGGCATGTCGCAAGAGCTGTTCCGCGCCGCCTATACCTGCATCGGCCACTTGCGCGGCGGGCTGGCGATGGCAACCGTGGTGGCTTGTGCCGGCTTCGGCGCCATTTGCGGTTCTTCGATCGCCACCGCCGCCACCATGGCCAAGGTCGCCTATCCGGCCATGAAGGGGCTCGGCTACTCGGATCGCTTGTCGACCGGCGCCATCGCCGGTGGCGGCACCCTTGGCATTCTCATTCCTCCCTCGACGCTGATGGTGATCTACGGCGTGTTGACCGAAACCAACATCGGCAAGCTATTCGCCGCCGGCGTGCTGCCGGGCATCGTCGCCACCTTTCTGTTATGCCTTGCCGTGCAATGGACCGTCCTTGTGGACCCGGCTTCGGGCCCGCGCGGCGAGCGCTCGAGTTGGGCCGAGCGTTGGCGCGCGCTTAAGGGGGTGTGGGCGGTCCTGGCCCTCTTCATCGTCGTCATGGGTGGCATCTACGGCGGCGTGTTCACGGCCACGGAGGGTGCGGGCATGGGGGCGTTCGGCGCGCTCTGCTTCGCGCTGGCGCGGCGGACTTTGAGCTGGCGCACGCTGCTCGATGCGCTCATTGAATCGGCGCGCACCACGGCGATGTTGTTCGCCATCCTCACCGGCGCGCTGATGTTTGCCGAGTTCGTCAACTATACGACGATGCCCGGCGATCTCAGGGATCTGGTCACGTCGCTCAACCTATCGCCGATCATGGTGGTGGCCGCGATTTGCACGATCTATGTGATCCTGGGCACGGCCATGGAGGAACTGTCCATGATCTTGCTGACGGTGCCCATCTTCTTTCCCCTGATCGTGCATCTCGGCTTCGATCCGATCTGGTTCGGCATTCTGATCGTCGTCGTCGTGGAGATCGGGCTCATCAGTCCGCCCGTGGGTATGAACCTGTTCGTCATCAATGCGCTTTTGCCGCACGTTCCCACACGCGTGCTGTTCCGAGGTGTGCTCCCCTTCATGGTCGCAGATATCGTGCGGTTGGCGATCCTCATCGCCTTCCCGACGATTTCGCTGTGGCTACCGAGCCTGATGCGCTAGCGCCGCGACGGGTTGGCACCCGGCGGGGAATTGACACGGAAAAGCAGCGGCCCCAGCCACCCAGATTATGGTCAGAACTTGTAGTTGAGGCCGGCGCGCACGAGGTGGGCGGTCAGATCGACGGTGCTGGCCAAATTGTTGGTGAACGGCGCGGGATTGCTGACCGGGGTGTTGACGGTGACTTGGCCGAAATCCATGTAGAGATATTCCCCTCGCAGGCTCCAGTTGCCGCCCAGCGCCAACTCCGCGCCGGCGCCGAGCGTCCAACCCACCACGCGTCCACTGGCACTGCCCGCCCCCTCGGCCAAGGAGGCCGACGAGGTGAGTGAATTTTTCACCGCCAGCTCGGTCGCGGCCAACCCACCGGTGACGTAAAGCAAGGTATTTGGGCTTACGAGCCAGCCCAGGCGGCTGCGGGCCGTGAACAGCCAGTCCGTATCGAAGGAGGTTGCGACCGTAATCAGGTTGGTCGGATCGTTGGGATCCGTCTTGCTCCCCGAGCGGGATGCGCCCAGCTTGAAAGACTGCACGTCGACTTCGAAGCCGAATACGGCGTTGCCCTTCTGCAAGTTGACGCCCGCCTGCGCGCCGCCCAGGAAGCCCCGGTCCGACATGCTGCCGGTGCCGGCGGCGCCGACCACGGCCAGCTGGTCCCTGGCGAAGGGACATTGCACGCCGTTCTCAGCAGGGGGCGGATCGAAGGTCGTGTCATGAGTATCGTTGCACACCGCAGACGTGCCGGCGTGCGCATTGCCCCAGCCCATGCCGGCGTTGATGCCGACATAAAATCCAGACCAGCTAGAGCCCTTGGCGGGGGCGTTGATGCCATCCAACTTCTGGCTCAAACCGAGCCGGCCACCGAGCGTGTGGTCGTCGCCGGAGGCTTCATAATAGAGCGCCGCGCCGAAGGTCGTGCTCCCCTGGCTATAGGTCAGACCAACATCAACCCCACCATACAAGTGATCTTGCTCGAGGCGAATCGTCTGAGAGGTGCCGTCCACCAAGGCATCGAAGCCGCTGCGATAGCCCCACTCCTGCCGGACATAACCCTGGATGTAGGGCCGCAAAACGGCGCCATCTGATAGCGGCATGTTGCTGAAGAGCGTCGCCGCGGCGGTGCCCGACCAGGTCGAAAACGTGTACTCCTGCTCATTGCCAAACACGTTCTTGAAGCGCTCGCCGCTGTTATGCGTGTAGCCGACCGAGCCGCGCAGATCGAGCTTGGGCCCGGACGGTCCAGCCAGGTCGACGACTTGACCTGCCGCAACGGTGGCGATGAAACCGGCCGTGTTGAAGGTGTAGCGATTGTGGTTACAGCCGGTGGGGTGAGGGGGAACGGTGTAGCCGCAATCGTCGACGCTATCGTGCAAGGTGGTCTGGCCCCAGGTGCCGACGAGGGTCGCCAGCGCATAGGTGTTGCGGAGAGACCAAAGCGCGGTCCCGCCAACCATGATTGACTGATTTTCAGCGCTACCCGACTGGTTTGGATCAAGAACGGACAGCGCGTTGGATTTGAGATCGAGCGACACGTCGTTGTGGCCGACAAAGCCACTCAACTTCATTTGCCCACCAAGCACCGTGCCGGGAACGCTGACGACGACGTTGGCGAAGGCGGAGGTTTCGGTGGTGTCGAAGGAGAACGATTGGGTGATGTCAGGTGATCTCAGCGCGTCATGATCGGAGCCGCGCAATCTGCCGGTCGTAAACGTGCCTAGTCCGGAAGACGCGGCGCCCAAGCCGCCGCCCCGGCCGGGAGCGCCCCCACCGAGGATCTCGCGATCGATCAGCTCTTTTTCGTTCTGGGTTACGGCATCGGCCTGAGACCGGCCCGTGGCCGCGTTGATCGGTCCCCCGGTGAGGCTCTGCGCCGCAGCCTCCGACGCCGGCCAAAGACAGCAAGCACCGATCAAAACAATTGGGATCGCTCGCAACAGCTGTCGATCCCAGCCGATACCCCGCACGCGCTGCATTGTACGCTCCACCAACGCCGACACCCGCGCTCAGGCTAGCGTAGGCTGGGGCGGGGCCGAAGCAGGGCATGCCGCGCACGGATGGTTGACATGCTGACTGTTGCCCGACGGCAACCCATGAGCCAAGCAGGGCTCGACCGCCCCGCAGCTTCGATGGGTCGGGCGACCTCTTCCCCGCAGCCTCAAAATATATTGCGATCTCAAGTGGGTGGTAGGCCAGCGTCGATGCGCATCGTCGTCGGTGAGCCTGGCACGAAAGCCGTTGCGGCAAGCAGCGCGCGTGGTCGCTTGCCGCCGCCACAAGGCAAAATGGCCCCGCGATTTGGTCCCCCAAACTGGGGATGGCCGCGGCGTGCACCCTTTGCCGCCAGGGCCCGGTGGCCATGGCCGGCTCGGTTTCGCGCGAGCGCTAAGTTGTGGTCGGATTGCGCCACCGCCCGCTGCGCCGCGTCGGTCCTGGAGCCCGCGCCGCGGCCCGTCTGGCGCCTCGCCATCTTGCGCGCCGCAAATGTGCGCAACAAACTGCTTGCGAAGGTCAAAACCGTGGGAGCAAAACGCCATGGCGAATGCGGCAGAGGACAAGCCCTTGGTGCGGTTTGACGTCGAGGGCAGCGTTGGCGTCATCACCATCGACAACCCGCCGGTCAATGCGCTGGGTCCGGGCGTCCGTGACGGCATCATCGAGGCGCTTGAGGCGGGAGAGAAGGATCCGGCCGTCAAGGCCATGGTCATGATCGGTGCCGGCCGCAGCTTTATTGCCGGCGCCGACATTCGCCAATTCGGCAAGTCGCGGCCGGCACCGAAGCGCCCGGTGCCGGACGTGCTCGATGCCAGCTCCAAGCCGGTCGTCGCCGCCATCCACGGCTATGCGCTGGGGGGCGGCTTGGAGCACGCACTCGCCTGCCACTACCGCATCGCCGTGCCGAGCGCCAAGGTCGGACTGCCGGAGGTGCTGATCGGCATCCTACCGGGCGGCGGCGGCACGCAGCGGCTGCCGCGGCTGATCGGGCCGAAGCGGGCACTGGAGATGATCGTTTCGGGCCGGCACCTGCCCGCCGAGGAGGCGAAAGCCCTCGGCATCATTGACGCGATCATCCCGGGCAAGGATCTGCGTGCCGAAGCCATTGCCTGGGCCGAGCGCATGGCCGACAGACGCCCGCTTCCGCGCCTGCGCGACAAGACCGATCGGCTGGAGGAAGCCAAGGCTGACCCAGGGATGTTCGACGCCATGCGCAAGTCCATCGCCCGCAAGGCGGGCCAACAAAAAGCCCCCTATCATTGCATCCTTTGCGTCGAGGCGGCGGTCAACCAACCCTTCGACGAGGGCATCGCCACGGAACGAAAATTGTTCGCGGAACTGGAAAACTCCGAGGAGGCAAAGGCGCTGCGCTATGCATTCTTTGCCGAACGTGAGGTCGCCAAGATCCCGACCCTGCCGAAAGACCTCGAGCTTCCCAACGTCAAAACGGCCGCCGTCGTCGGGGCAGGCACCATGGGCGGCGGCATTGCCATGAGCTTTGCCGACCACGGCATGCCGGTGAAGCTGCTCGATGCTTCGCCGGAGGTCTTGGCGAAGGGTATGCAACGGATCCGCGCCAACTACGCAACCAGCGTTCGGCGCGGCAGCCTCACGCAAACCGAGATGGAGCGGCGTTTGGCTTTGCTTGAGCCGGTCGAAAGTTTCGCGGCAATTGCCGATTGCGACGCGGTGATCGAAGCCGTCTTCGAGGAGATGCCCGTCAAGAAGGAGGTGTTCGCCCAACTCGACGCGGTGATGAAGCCGGGCGCCCTGATGTTCTCCAACACATCGGCGCTGGATATCGATGAGATCGCCAGCGTCACCCAACGGCCCGAGGCCGTGGCCGGGACGCACTTTTTTGTGCCCGCCAATGTGATGAAGACCTTCGAGGTGGTGAACGGGGCGAAGACGTCGCCCGTGACGCTGGCCGCTGCCATGAAGCTCGGGCGCGACATCGGCAAGATCAGTGCCTATGCTGGCAATTGTGACGGCTTCGTCGCCAATCGCACGCGCATCCCCTTTAATCTGGAGCAGGGCCTGATGGTCGAGGAGGGGGCCCTGCCCGAGCAGGTCGACAGGGTCATGGTCGCGTTCGGCTACCCCGTGGGTCCGTTTGCGGTCAACGATATGTCGGGACTGGACATCAGCTACGCCACCCGCAAGCGCCGCGCCGCGGCCGATCCCAACTATCGCGGCTTGCCGATCACGGACCGGCTGGTGGAGATGGGACGGCTGGGTCAGAAGACGGGCGCGGGCTGGTACCGCTATCAAGCTAACGATCGCACCCCCATCGTCGACCCCGACGTGCACGAGATCATCAAGACCGTGGTTGGCGAGCTGGGCATCATCCGGAGGAGTTTCACGGACGAGGAAATCCTGCACCGCCTGCTGTTCTCCGCCGTCAACGAAGCCTGCAAGATTCTACAGGAAGGCAAGGCGCTACGCGCCAGCGATATCGATGTGATGTGGCTCAATGGCTTTGGCTTTCCGCGCTACCGGGGCGGTTTGATGTATTGGGCCGACCAGATTGGTGCCCGCCAGGTGTATAACCAGGTGGCGATCTGGCACCAGCGCTACGGCGCGCGCTGGCGGCCTTCGGAGTTGTTGCAGCAGCTGGCCGCGAGCGGGGGTTGCCTACGCGAAATTACGGCCCGCATGCCGACGTAGGGGCGCGAGGGGATCCTCGGGAAGGCGAGCCATGAATTTCGATTTCAGCGATGACCTGAAGGCGCTGCGCGAGCAGGCGCGCAAATTTCTGCGCGAACGCTGCCCTGCCGCGACGGTGCGGCGCGTGCTGGAGGGACCTCAGCCCTACGACCATGCCCTCTGGACGGAGATTGCCGCCATGGGCTGGACCGGCGCGGCGATTCCCGAGGCATTGGGGGGAGCCGGGCTCGGCCATCTCGGGCTGTGTGTACTCGCGGAGGAACTGGGATCGGCGCTGGCGCCGACGCCCTTCTCCTCATCGATCTACTTGGCGGCGGAAGCCATCATGCTCGCGGGCAGCGAGGCGCAGAAGCAGGCGTGGCTGCCAAAGCTCGCCAGCGGCACGATCATCGGCACGCTGGCCATGGCCGAAGGGCCCGGCAAGGCCGATCCCGGCAAGTTGCGCACGACCTGGCGCGGCGGCGCGCTCAGCGGAGAGAAACTGCCGGTGCCCGACGGCGATGTGGCCGACCTGGCAGTGGTGGCGGCGCGGGGTGAACGCGGCCTGCAGCTGGCGTTGGTCGATCTCAATGGACCAGGCGTTTCGCGCCATCCCGTCGACACGATCGATCCCACCCGGTCGCATGCGCGCCTGGTTTTCGCCGGTGCCGCCGCCGAACCCATCGGCGAATTGGGCCGGGGCGAGGCTTTGCTGCGGCGTGTCGAGGAACGCGCCGCCGTCCTCATTGCCTTCGAGCAGGTGGGGGGCGCGCAAAGATCGCTGGAAATGGCGCGCGACTACGCGCTGGAACGTTATGCCTTCGGTCGGCCCATCGGCTCGTTTCAGGCCATCAAGCACAAGCTTGCCGACGTCTACGTTGCAATCGAGCTGGCGCGCGCCAACGCCTACTATGGCGCCTGGGCGCTCAGCCGCGATGCGGCCGAGTTGCCGCTGGCGGCGGCGGCGGCGCGGATTTCGGGCAACGAAGCCTATTTTCTGGCGGCCAAGGAGAACATCCAGGTGCACGGCGGCATGGGTTTCACCTGGGAGTTCGATTGCCACCTGCACTATCGCCGAGCCAAGCTGTTGGCGCTGACACTCGGCAGCACCAGGCTGTGGAAGGAGCGTCTGCTGCTTGAGCTCGAGGCGGCAAATGCCCCGTTGTGAGCGGAGGAAGCATGGATTTCGAAGACACCCCAGAGGAAGCCCAATTCCGCGCCGGCGTGCGCGCCTTCCTGGCCACGGCGGCCGAGCCGCGCGCGCCCGGCACGGGCATGGTTTACCGGGCCGGCAACGAGGATCCCGAGTTTCGCCAGCGCGCCAAGGCTTGGCAGGCAAAGAAAGCCGATGCCGGCTACGCCGGCATCACCTGGCCCACCCACTGGGGCGGACGGGGCGGCAACGCGATCCAGCAGGTGATCTACGATCAGGAAGAAACCAAGTATGCCGTGCCGCGCGGCCTATTCGATATCGGCCTTGGCATGTGCATCCCGACGCTGTGCACCTGGGGCACGCAGGAAATTCGCGACCGTTTCGCCAGCAAGGCGCTGCGCGGCGAGGAGATCTGGTGCCAACTCTTCTCCGAGCCCGCCGCCGGCTCCGATCTTGCTGGCTTGCGCACGCGCGCGGAGCCAGACGGAAGCGACTGGATCGTCAATGGCCAGAAGATTTGGACGTCGGGCGCCCACTATTGCGACTGGGGTGTGCTGGTCACGCGCAGTGACTTCACGGCCAAGAAGCACGACGGCATGACCTATTTTTTCATCGACATGCGGTCGCCGGGCATCGAGATCCGACCGATCAAGCAAATGTCGGGCGCATCGCACTTCAATATGGTGTTCTTCAAGGACGTGCGCGTGCCCGACAGCCAACGCTTAGGGGCCGTCGGTGAGGGCTGGAAGGTGGCGCTGACGACGCTGATGAACGAACGCCACACCATCGGCGGCCGCGTCGGCGTCGGCATCGAGGACATATTCGAACTCGCCCGCAAACTCGACCTCGGCGACGGCCCGGCCCTGAAGAACCAGGCCGTGCGCGACAAGCTTGCAGATTGGTACGTTGCGAGCCAGGGGCTCAAATACGTCAATTTCCGCACCATGACCGCCCTATCGCGTGGCGGCACGCCAGGCCCGGAGGCCTCGCTTGGCAAGCTGGTGAACGCCGCGACGCTGCAAAACATCGCCGCCTTTGCCATGGATCTCATGGAGCAGGGCGGCGTGCTCTTGGACCCGACCCTGGCGCCCGTGGCTGCCGCCTTTCAGCAAACCCTGTTGACCTCGCCCGCCTCGCGCATCGCCGGCGGCTCGGACGAGATCATGCGCAATATCATTGCCGAGCGCGTGCTCGGCTTGCCGCCCGAGATCCGGGTCGACAAGACGCTAGCCTTCAATCAGCTGCCAATCGGCAAGAGGTGACGGGAGCCTGGTTGAGGCATCTGCCGAACGCCAGCCAAGGGGGTGAACATGCGCGACGGGCACCGGGCGACGCGACGGCTCTTCGTTAGCGGTCTGGCAGCGATGGGGGCTGGGGCGAGCGTGGGCCTGGCCGCGCGCGCGCAGGGCGATTCAGCCCAGGGCTTCCCGGCCAAGCCGATCAGGATCATCGTCGGCTTCGCCCCCGGCGGGGGCAACGACATCTTGGCCCGGATCATTGCCCAAAAGCTCAGCGAGCGCCTGGGTCAGCCGGCACTGGTGGAGAACAAGCCCGGCGCCGGCGCCATGATCGCCACCGAATTCGTGGCCAAGGCCGCTCCCGACGGCTACACCCTGCTGGTCGGGGCGACCGGCGCTATGACCATCAACCCCGCCGTCTACAGTAAGCTGCCCTACGACACCTTGCGCGATTTCGTACCGATTGGGCTGATCGCCTCCTTCCCGCTGCTGCTTTGCGTCAAAGCCGACGCAGTGGCAAGCACGGTGCCGGAGCTGGTGGCCTACAGCAAGGCCAATCCCGCCCAGGCCAACTATGCGAGCTCTTCGGCGGCCTTCCAGCTCGCTAGCGAGCTCTTCAAACTGAAGACGGGCGCGCCCATCGAGCACATCGCCTACAAGAGCAGCGGTGAGATGGTGACAGCCGTGGTCGGCGGCGAGGTCTTGCTGGCTCTCGCCGATGCGCCGGCGGTGGCGGGCCACATCAAGGCTGGTCGCATCAGAGCCCTTGCCACCACCGCCAGCGACCGCATGCGGGACTACCCCGAGGTGCCGACCATGGCGGAAGCGGGCGTGCCGGATCTTGATGTACGTTTGTGGTCCGGACTGTTCGCACCCGCGGCCACACCCGAAGCTATCGTCGAAAAATTGGCCAAGGAGTTGACCCAGATCATTGGCTTGGCGGAGGTACGCGAGCGCCTGATCGGGCTCGCCGTCGACCCGGGCGGTGGCCCGCGCGCTGCGCTCACCGCCCAGATTGCCGCTGAGATTCCGCGCTGGACCAGGGTTGCCAAGGCCGCCAACATAAAGCTCGACTGATCGGGCAAGGAGCCCCGCATGGGCCTTGGTAAAGCCGACCTGAGCGCCGCCGACGTCATCCTGGCGTCGCTGCGGCGTCATGGAGTTGAGTTTTTTTTCGCCAATCCCGGCACCGACTTTCCCCCCATCGTCGAAGGTTTCGCGCGCGCCAAGCTGAGCGGTGCCAAGGTGCCACGGCCGATCCTGGTGCCGCACGAGAACCTGGCCATGGCCATGGCCCATGGCGCCTACCTGATGACGGACACGCCGCAAGCGGTGATGGTGCACGTCAACGTCGGCACCGCCAACACCATCAACCTGCTCGCCAATGCTGCGCGCGACCGCGTGCCCCTGTTGCTGATGGCCGGGCGCTCACCGATCATGGAAAAAGGTACCTTCGGGGCGCGTAGCCGGCCCATCCACTGGGCGCAGGAGATGTTCGACCAGGCGGGCATGGTGCGGGAGTTCGTCAAGTGGGACTACGAGCTGCGCAATCCTATCCAAGCCGGCGCGGTCGTGGCCCGCGCCCTGGAAGTGGCCATGGCCTCACCGCGCGGTCCTGTGTACCTGACGCTGCCGCGTGAGCCGCTGTCGGCGGCGGGCGACGGCGATAGCCTCGAGGTGCCGCGGCAGCCGCCGTCGAGCCCGCATCCCGACCCGGCCCTAATTGACCGCCTTGCCGACTGGCTGCTCGCGGCCGAGCGCCCCCTGCTGATTGTGTCCAGCCTTGGGCGCCGTGGCGAGGACGTCCAGCAGCTCGGCCGCATCGCCGAACGCTTTGCCGTGCCGGTGGTGGTGCACACACCGCGCTTTCTGTGTCTGCCGACCGATCACCCCTTGCACCACGGCTTCGATCCACATCCGCTGCTCGCCGACAGCGATCTCATTGTCGTCGTCGAGGCGGATGTGCCGTGGATGCCGAGCAGGCAGGGCCCAGCGCCGGCGGCGCGCGTGGTCCACATCGGCGAGGATCCGGCCTACCTGCGCTACCCCATGCGCTCCTATCCGAGCCACCTGTCCATCGCGGCACGTGCCGGAGCCGCGCTAAAGGCTCTGAGCGACGCTCTCGAGCAGCGTGCCGCCACCGATGGGGGACGGTTGCCGCAGCGCCTGGCCTGGGCGGTGGCGCGCGCCGCATCGCTGCGAAGGGACGCAGGGAGGAGCCTCGCGGCCGAGGCGCCACACATCTCGCCCACCTATTTGAGCCAGTGCATCGGCGAGGTCGCCGGCCCGGACGGCCTCATTTTCAACGAATACCAGTTGCGGCTCGAGCACTGCGCGCGCACACAACCCGCCAGCTATTTTGCCCTGAGCCCAGCCGGCGGGCTGGGCTGGAGCGTCGGCGCGGCCTTGGGCGCCAAGCTCGCCGCACCGGACCGGTTTGTAATGGCCGTGATCGGCGACGGCGGCATGATTTTCGCCAACCCGACGGCCTGCCATTGGGTGGCCGAGGCGCATCAGCTGCCGATCGCGGTGGTGATCTTCAACAACGCGCGTTATGGCGCCGTGCGCAATGCCACGATGGCGATGTTCGCCTCCGGCGCGGCGGGCCGCGAAAATGGAACGGGGCTGGCCGAGCTGTCGCCGAGCCCGGCCTTCGAACGCTATGCCGAGGCCCATGGCGCCTTCGCGGCCCGCGTGGAGCACCCGGCGGAGCTAGCCAGCACCTTGCTGGCCGCGCGCAATGCCGTGCTCAAGGAGCAGCGGCACGCCCTGGTGAACGTTATTACCCCCTATTGAAGGGCCATGGAGGCGCGGCCAGCCAGGCCGGGCTATGGTTTGGCCGCGGCTCGCTCGCAGACGCGAGGCAAGTGCTCGCGCCCCCAATAAAGGTCGCCGTCGGCAAATAGGAAGCTTGGCACGCCAAACACCCCGGCGGCCTCCGCCTGGCTGCGGATCTCGGCAAGCGCGCGACGGCCCTGACCGTCCAGGAAGTCGACAAACTCGCCGGTGGGAGCACCGCAATGCTGCAACACCGCCGCCAGGGCCGCGGCATTCGCCAGGTCCAACTCGCGTCGCCAAAACAGCTCGAAAACGCGATCGTGGTAGGCGCGAAAGACGCCGTGCTGTGCCGCATAGAGCATGCCGATATTGGCAAGGGAGGAATCGAATATCTTCTTGGGCCCCCGGATCGTCAGGCCGCGCCGGTTGGCCTCGCGCCGACAGTCCATATAGCTGTACTTGACCCGGCGCCACTGGTGCGCGTTTCGGTTCTCCTCCACCACCTTGCCGCCGGCATCGACGCTGGCGCTGCCGAGATAGGCGGGAATATCGAGGGTATAGGGTAGCCACTCGACCCGCGCGCCCGTTTCGCGCTCGAGCTCGTAGACCAGATCCTTCGCCAGATAGGCGTATGGACTTTTGTAGTCGGAGTAGACCTTGATTGCGCATTGGGTCATGACCGGTCCTCGCAAGCGGCAACTGGCTGAGCGGCAGATCTTGGCATTGGCACCGCCCGCAGCGAAGCATCAAACAACCCCATAGGCCAATGCGTGCGCTCCCATCGAGCGGCTCCTACTCCGCGAACGCCTTGCTGCGCGTTGCGCGCACACTGGGCAAGACCAGGGTGCACAGCGCCAGCAGCGCGGCCAGCAGCATGACGGCGCTGATCGGGCGCGTCAGGAAGATCATCGGATCGCCGCGCGATAGCGTTAGCGCGCGGCGCAGATATTCCTCCATCATCGGTCCCAGAATGTAGCCCAACAGCAGCGGCGCCGGTTCGCAGCCAAGCTTGGCGAAGGCGTAACCAAGAACGCCAAAAAGCGCCATCAAGTACACGTCCATGGGAGCATTGGCGAGACTGAGGACCCCGACCGCCGAAAATACCAAAATCACCGGAAACAGCAGGTGATAGGGGACGGCAAGGAGGCGCACCCACAAACCGATCAGCGGCAGGTTGAGCAGCAATAGGAACAGGTTGCCAATCCACATCGATACGACCACGCCCCAAAACAGGGGCGCCTGTTCGACCATCACGTTGGGTCCTGGGCGAATGCCCTGGATGACCAGGGCACCGATCATGAGTGCCATCACCGGATTGGAGGGAATGCCGAGCGTCAGCATGGGGATGAAGGAGGTCTGCGCCCCGGCATTGTTGGCTGCTTCGGGTGCGGCCACACCCTCGATTGCTCCGCTGCCGAACGCGACAGCATTAGGGGACACTCTCTTTTCCAGGGCATAGGCGGCAAAGGAGGCGAGCAGGGCGCCGCCACCCGGCAGAATGCCGAGCAGGGAGCCCAGCGCAGTGCCGCGCAGGATGGGAGCAACCATGCGCCGGCAATCGCTGCGGCTGGGCCAGAGCCCGCCGATCTCGTGCACCAGCGCATCGCGCCTACTTTTGTCGTCGAGATTGCGCACGATCTCGGCGATGCCGAAGATCCCCATGGCGACAACGACGAAATTGATGCCGTCGCTCAAGGCGGGAACGCCAAAGGTGAAGCGCTGCGTGCCCGAGGTAAGGTCGGTGCCGACGAGGCCCAGCAGCAGGCCAAGCAGCATCATGCCGAGCGCCTTTAGAAGGGAGGCTTGCGCCAGCACGATGGAGGCGACGAGCCCCAGCACCATCAGCGCGAAATACTCCGGCGCTTGGAAGCGCAGAGCCAGGTTTGCCAGCGGCGGGGCGAGGAAGGCGATCACGAAGGTCGCCACCGTGCCGGCGAAAAACGAGCCGATCGCGGCGGTGGCGAGCGCCGCGCCGGCGCGGCCTTGCTGCGCCATGGCGTGCCCGTCGAGGGTGGTGACCACCGAGGAGGACTCGCCGGGCAGGTTGATCAGGATGGCCGTGGTGGAACCGCCATACTGCGCGCCGTAATAGATGCCGGCCAGCATGATCAACGCCGACTCGGCCGGCAGCGTCAGGGTGGCCGGCAGCAGCATGGCGATGGTTGCGACCGGACCGAGCCCGGGGAGGACACCGACCAGCGTCCCCAGCAAGACGCCGAGAAAGCAATAGCACAGGTTCAAGGCGGAGAGCGCGGTGGCGCAACCGGTGGCGAGATTGGTGAGGATGTCTGCCACCGCCGGTCAACCCCACAAGCGCAGGATGGGGAAGGGCAGGCCCAGCCCAAATCCGAACAGCAGGGCTGAGAAGGCGGCGAGCGCCAAGGCGAGTGCCAGCGCCTGAGACAGGCGGAAGGCATGGCTCGCCCTGCTCGAGATCAGCACCAAGACCACGACGGCGATGGCGAGCCCGCCGCGCTCGACGGTGAAAGCGAACGCCACCACGGCCAAACTCAGCAACAGCAGCGCCTTCAGCGCGATGCTGCCGACCGGCACCGGCTGGGTGAACAAGGCGCGCAGCGCCGTGGCAACGCCGATCCCGATCAGGAGCAGCGACAGCAGCTGGGGAAAATAACCGGGCCCCAGGCGCCGCGCGCTCCCCATGGGATAGCGTTGCGCCAGCACCAGGAACCCCAGGCCGAAGGCCAGAAAGAGCAGTCCAGCCAGCAAGTCTTTGACGTTGGGCCGGTGCATGGCGAGGCTCGAAAACTGCCGAACACCACCACCTTACTCGATCATGGCGCGATTGTCCGGCGCCGGCGGCGCAGGCGCCGCCAAACCGCGACCCAAGCGGCCTTGCGTTTCGAGCCTGCAAGCTTCAAGCAAAGAGGGTTCAGGGCCGCATCGCGAGGGCGTAAAGTAAGGCGGCGGCTGGAAGCGGGCGCAGCCAGGCGGTGACCACATCGCTGGCGACGTTCCAGCGGAGGGCGAGATCCCCCGTGCAGCACCGACACCGACAATGGCCCCGGTGATCGTGTGCGTGGTGGACACGGAAAAGCGCCGAGCCAAGTTGGTGGCAAACAGGGTGAGGGCACCGCCGGTTTCCGCGCAAAATCCACCGCCGCCCGCCGCTGGCCGGGCAAACAAGCACTTGGCCCCCTAGAGCCCGAACGCAAAAGCCGCCGCGCCCAAAATTGCAATCCCCGCCCCCCTTTGGCGCAAGCTTAGCCCCCAGGATCGCCTCTGGCGCGCGCCGGCGAGCAAAGCCAGCTATCGCGCTCAGGCTGGCGCTCGTGCAAAATGACGCCGAGCCATCGGCTTTGCACCTTAGCGCGCACGTGCGGCGCCGTTGGCTCCTCGTGCTGCCCAACCCCTAGGAAAAGCGCATATGAGCCCAAGCCAACAACGCAACAGCGATCTCGATAGCGCGCTCGCGGAGGCGCGGGAGCGCTATCGTTCAGCCCGGCCGGCGAGCGAACGCCTCCATCGGGCGGCGCGGACGGTCCTGCCGGGGGGCAACACGCGTTCGGTCCTGTTCTATACGCCGTTTCCAACGGCAATGGCGCGTGGGCAGGGTTGTTTTCTCGAGGACGTGGACGGTCGCCGCTACGTCGACTTCTGCGGCGAATACACGGCCGGTCTCTTCGGCCATTCCGAACCGCGCATTCAGGCGGCTTTGCATGCTGCGATAGACCGAGGCCTCAACTTGGCCGCAGTCGGAGAACGCGAATCGCAGTTGGCAGCGTTGCTGTGCGCGCGCTTTCCCTCGCTCGAGCGCGTGCGCTTCACCAACAGTGGTACCGAGGCCAACATGATGGCGCTCGGGGCCGCGCGAGCCTACTCCGGCCGCCCAAGCGTGCTTGCCTTTAGGGGCGGATACCACGGAGGACTATTGACGCTGGTCGGCGGCGGTAGCCCGATCAATTCACCGATTCCGATAGTCTTGGCCGACTACAACGATAGCCAACAGACGCTCGAGGTTCTCCGCGCGCATGCCGGTGACATCGCGGCCGTTATTCTAGAGCCGATGATGGGCTCGGGCGGTTGTATACCCGCGCGGCCCGAATTTCTTGCCGCGCTGCGGGAGGCTAGCCGCGACCTGGGCGTCCTTTTGCTGTTCGACGAGGTGATGACCAGTAGACATTCCGCGGGCGGCCTCCAGCAGCTCCGCGGCGTGACGCCGGACCTCACGACGCTTGGCAAGTACATGGCTGGCGGCATGAGCTTCGGCGCCTTCGGCGGTCGCGCCGACGTGATGGAGCTTTTTGACGCCCATCGGCCGGGCGCCCTGATCCATTCGGGAACCTTCAACAACAACGTTATGACGATGGCGGGCGGCATGGTCGCCATGGGCGAGATCTTCGATGCCGCCGCCGCCGAGGCGCTGTTTGCGCGTGGGGAGGAGGTGCGTGCGAGGCTGAACGAAATTTGCCGCGCGCGCGCCGTCAACATGCACTTCAGCGGGTTGGGCAGCATGATGCAGCCGCATTTCCGCGCCGGACCGATCGAGCGTCCTTATAGTGCCAGCCCCAAAGAGGAGGCTTTGCGCGAGCTCTACTTTTTCGATCTGCTGGCGGCCGGGATCTATATCGCGCGACGCGGCATGATTGCGATGAGCCTGCCGGTGGGAGCCGCCGAGTGCGAAAGCCTGTTCACAGCGGTCGAGGAGTTCTGCACGCTGCGCGCGCCGTTCATGTCGGAGCCTTGACGCCGAACCCAAGGCCAACACCCAGGCGTGTTGACCGAAATCGGCAGGGCAATGCATGCTCGCCGCTCTTGCGAATTGCTGCAACCGCCGCCTCAGGACCTCCCCCACCATGATCCCTGCCGTCGATC
>Ga0134122_10000632_pt1 | contig 24143 bp, 27 predicted proteins | sample KB302_FD_96461 | JGI IMG/M metagenome (GOLD analysis project Ga0134122, IMG submission 96461) | Terrestrial soil microbial communities without Nitrogen fertilizer from Kellogg Biological Station, Michigan, USA - KB3-0-2 | ecosystem: Environmental > Terrestrial > Soil > Unclassified ...
CCACCGCGCTCACCATCAGCTGGGCCGGGACGGGGCCGATCTTCAACGAGGAGATCCCGTTCATCGTGGTGGGCGAGGTGGGCGAGCGCTTCACGGTGGGGATCCCGGGGGCATCGCCGCGCCCGCGGCGGCCGAAGGGGACCCGGCGGCCGAAGAAGAGCCGCGGATCGCGGAAGACCCGGCGCTCGCCGGGACCCCGGCCCCGGAAGCTCTCGCGAGCCCGCCGGCGTCCCGCCCGCCGCCCCGCCGCCCGCCGTCGGCGGCGCTGATCCCGGCCGGCTAGACTCGCTCCACGCGCGGGCGCCCCAGCAGGCCGTGCGGGCGCACGCAGAGCGTCGCGATCAGCACGAGGTACGCGGCGATCCCGCTGAAGCCCCCGCCCACGATCGGGTCGAGATAGCCCGCGGCCAGGCTCTCCAGCACGCCCAGGCCGAAGGCTCCCACGAGCGTGCCGACGATGCTGTCGAGCCCGCCCACGATCACGATCGGAAACACCTTGAGCCCGAGCAGGGCCACCCCGAAGCCGCTGCCCGCCACGAACGTCCACAGCACGCCGGCCAGCAGCGCGATGACCGCCATCAGGCCCCAGGCGATCGCGAAGTGGCGGTCGACGTCGACGCCCACCGCGGCGGCGCTGCGGGGGTCGTCGGCGATCGCACGCAGCGCGAGCCCGGTGCGGCTCCAGCGGAAGAAGGCGGCCACCATGGCCACCGAGACCATCGCCGCCACCGCCGAGGCGAGCTTGCCGGTCGCCAGCGCCACGCCGTGGACGGTGACGGTGTCGGTGGCGAGGAGGGCGGCCGCCGCGGCGGGCCCCGCCGGCAGCAGCAGGGGGACGGCGCCCCGGAGCACCATGCCGAGGCCGAGCGTGACCATGATCGCGCTGATGAGGGGGCGCCCGACGAGCCGCCGCGTGACCACCCGATTGAAGGAGAGGGCCGCCGCCACGCTGACCGTGGCGGCGAAGCCCGCGGCCCCGACCACCCCCAGCCCCGGCACGGAAAGCCCGGTCGCCACGAGGCCGGTGCCCAGCATCGCCCACTCGCCGAGCGCGAAGTTGATCATGCCGGAGGCCTTGTAGACCACCACGAACGCCAGCGCGAAGAGGGCGTAGACCGCCCCCGCGAGCAGCCCCTCGACGAGCAGCGAGACGAAGAACAGCATCAGGAGGCCCCGGCGCGTCCGGCCATGACCCGCGCACTCTAGCGCATTCCGCCGCTGGCGTCCCCGCGCCGGTCGGGGCAAAATGGCCTGCCATGGAACCCTTGATGATCCGCTGTCCGGCCTGCGGCGCCACCAACCGCGTGGCCACGGACAAGGTCGCCGCCGGGCGGGCGCCGGTGTGCGGGAAGTGCCGCGCGCCGCTGCCCCTCGGCACCCCGCAGCCGGTCACGGACGCGAGCTTCGCCCAGGAGGTCGAGCGCTCGCCGGTGCCGGTGCTGGTCGACGCGTGGGCGCCGTGGTGCGGACCCTGCCACATGATCGCCCCGGTGATCGATCAGCTCGCGGGGGAGTGGGCCGGGCGGGTGCGGGTGGTGAAGCTGAACGTCGACGACAATCCGCAGACCGCGGCGCGCTTCGGGCTGCGCTCTATCCCGACGCTGCTGGTGATGAAGGACGGGCGCGAGGTGGATCGGCTGGTGGGCGTGCAGCCCAAGCAGGAGATCGCCCGGCGGCTCGAGAGGGCCGTCGCGTGAGGGGGGGCCCGGGCCTCGCGCTCGCCCGGAGCTGCGTCGAGGGCGAGCTGAACCAGGGCAAGGCCGCGCTCCAGCTCGAGCGCCACGACGAGGCGGCGGCGCGCTGGTCGACCCTCGCCGCGGACAAGGGCCACGGCGGCGCCTCCTGCAACCTGGCCAGGATGTACGCCGCCGGAGGACCCGGTCTGCCCGCGGACCGCGCGCAGGCCGAGAAGTGGGGGAAGGTGGCGGTGGCCCGCGGCTTCCCCGATCCGCTGCGGGCCCACGCGGAGCCGGCCCGGCGCGCGCCGGAGGCGCTCGCCGTCTCCAAGGAGGGCGAGCGCGCGCTCTACCGCCAGTCCGCCGCGCTGGGCAAACGCAAGGCCGGCGAGGCCCCGATCACGTTCGATCGCTTCTCGTGGCCGGACCAGAAGTCGCAGGACATCTACCCCCCACGGAGGAACTCGACCCCATGGCACTCGATCTCCTGATCAAGAACGGCACCGTCGTCGACGGCTCGGGGGCGCCGCGCTACCGCGGCGACGTCGGGGTGCGCGACGGCCGGATCGTCGAGGTCGGGCGCGTGGGATCGGTGGCCGAGCGGACCATCGACGCCGACGGGCTGATCGTGGCTCCCGGCTTCGTCGACGGCCACACCCACATGGACGCGCAGGTGGCGTGGGACCCGATCGGCAGCTGCTCGTGCTGGCACGGGGTGACCACCGTGATCATGGGCAACTGCGGCTTCGCGCTGGCCCCGTGCAAGCCGGAGGAGCGTGAGTGGTTCGCCCGCTGCCTGACCGCGGTGGAGGACATCCCGACCGAGTCGATGATGTCCGGCATCGACTGGACGTGGGAGACGTTCCCGGAGTACCTGGCCCACGTGGAGCGGATGCCCAAGGCCATCAACTACGGGGCCTACATCGGGCACTCGGCCCTCCGCATGTACGTGATGGGCAAGCGCGCGCTCGACCAGACCGCCACCCCGGACGATCTGCGACGCATGGAGGCCGCGGTGGAGGAGGCGATCCGCGCGGGCGCGATGGGCTTCTCCAGCTCGCGCTCGACCACGCACGTGACGCCCGACAACACCCCGGTGCCGAGCCGCATCGCGGACTGGACGGAGGTCGATCGCCTCGTGGGGGTCATGGGTCGGCTCGGCTCCGGCATCTTCCAGGTCGGCCCCGACATCTCGGGCGGGGCGGCGCAGCGTGCGTTCCTGGCCCGGCTCAAGCGAGTGGCGCTCGAGAGCGGGCGGCCGGTGATGTTCGGCACCATCGCGAGCCGCCAGGGCGAGGACCCGAACCCGTGGACCTACCAGCTCGACTATCTCGACGAGTGCGCGGCGGCGGGCGCCACGGTGTGGGGGCAGTCCGGCACGCGGTCCATCAACGCGATCTTCTCGCTCAAGTCCTATTTGCCGTTCGACGTGCTGCCCGCGTGGCGCGAGCTCCGGCGCCTGCCGCTGGCGGAGCAGAAGGCGCGCCTGGCCGACCCCGCGACCCGCAAGGTCCTGGTGGCGGAGGAGGCCCGCATGAAGCCGCGCGACAACGTCTTCCAGGGCGGGGGCGCGGCCACCACCGATCCGCGCCGGCCGGACTACGACAACCTGTACGCGATGAAGGACGTGGAGTGGAACGACCCCACGGTGGCGGAGCTGGCCGCCGCGCGGGGCCAGCATCCGGTCGAGGTCATGATCGACCTCTCGCTCGCCAACGACAACCAGGTGTACGTGCAGCCGATCGTCAACGAGCGGCCGGAGCAGATCCTGGGCATGCTGCGCCACCCGCGCACGCTGGCCACCTTCTCGGACTCCGGCGCGCACGTGTGCCAGGAGATGGGCTCGTCGCTGCAGACCCACATGCTGAGCTACTGGGTGCGGGCCAGGCAGGCCTTCACGCTCGAGCAGGCGGTGCGCAAGCTGGCCCACGACAACGCGGCCGCCTGGGGCCTCGCCGACCGCGGGGTGCTCCAGCCCGGCTACCGGGCGGACCTCGTGGTGTTCGACGCGGAGCGGGTGCGGCCCGCGATGCCGACCGTCGAGGCGGACCTGCCCGGGGGGGCGCGGCGGCTGGTGCAGAAGGCGGAGGGCATCGCGGCCACCGTGGTCAACGGCGAGGTCACGCTGGAGCACGGTGAGCCGACCGGGCGGCGGCCGGGCGTGCTGCTGCGGGGGCCCGGCCACCGGGCCTGAGGGCGGACTCTCGCCGCTGCCTTGCTTCGGATGCGTGATCCGGACGCGCTGATCTCGACCGCGGCGCTCGAGGCCCGGCTTGGCCGCGGGGACCTGCGCTGCTACGACTGCACGACGTACCTGGAGCCGGCCGAGGTCGGCGCCGGCGTGCCGTTCAGAGTCGTCTCCGGGCGTGAGACGTTCCTGGCCGGGCACGTCCCCGGCGCGGATTTCCTGGAGCTGCAGGACGAGCTGTCGGCGGCTGCCACGCCGGTGCTCTTCATGATGCCGCCCATCGAGCAGCTGGCTGGCGCATTCGGGCGACATGGCCTGGGCGACGGCAGCCGGGTGGTGCTCTACAGCGTCGGGTCGATGATGTGGGCCACCCGGGTGTGGTGGATGCTCCGGTCCGTGGGCTTCGATCGGGCCGCGGTGCTGGATGGCGGCTTCGACGCCTGGCAGGGAGAAGGTCGGGCCATCGAGCGCGGCGAGCCCGAGGGGTATCCGCCGGCCACCTTCACGCCCCGGCCGCGGCCCAGCCACTTCGTCGACAAGACGACGGTCCGGGCCTCGATCGGTGATCCGCGTACGGTCACCGTGAACTCGCTCACTCCGCAATCGTTCCGCGGGCTGGGGCCTTCGCCCTATCTCCGGCCGGGGCGCGTGCCCGGATCGGTCAACGTGCCTTCGGCCAGCTTGATAGATCCGCTGAGCAAGCGCTTCGTCTCGCCGGCCGAGGCACTGGCGCGGTTCACGGAAGCGGGCGTGACCCGCGACCGTCGGGTCATCGCCTACTGTGGCGCCGCGATCTCCGCCAGCATCGACCTGTTCATGCTGCACCAGCTGGGCTTCGACGATCTCACGCTGTACGACGGGTCGCTGCTCGAATGGGCCCAGGACCCGAGCCTGCCGATCGAGACGGATTGACCGGACGCTATCGAGCCGATCGGTCTCCGACCAGATCGCGAGGGGCCAGGGCGACGAATGCGAATCGCCCGAGCAGCCCGATCACCGCGATGTGCAGGAACGCGAGCCCCCACGCGACCGGGGACATACCGCCGGAGCGGTCGAGGATCCAGCCGATGATGATCGGTCCGACGAAGCCGCCCGCGTAGCCCGCCATCGAGTGAAGCGCAAGGGTGGCCCCTCGGCGGCTGGGGTCGGCGCTCCCGGCCGCTCCCGCGGTGAGAGATGACGAATCCAGCCAGATCAGCACCCCGTAGGCGAGCACCAGCGCCGCGGCCAGGGGATACGACCGGGACCCGAGGAAGCCGATGCCCGCCGCCATGACGGCGCAGGAGAGCATGGCCAACCGGACCAGGCGCTGACGCCCGAGGCGGATCGACAGCTCGTTGCCCACGACGCTCGTCCACGTGCCGATGAATCCCATGACGGTGGCCACCACGGTCGGCCCGACCCAGGTGCCGCCGTCTCCGGTGGCCACGATCACGTAGGCCAGGAAGGCGACGACCCAGCCGCGCAGCGCGTTCATCTCCCAGGTGTGGGCGCAGTAGGCGAGGGCATAGGCCATCGCCGACCGGTTGCGGAGCACGGGCCGGAAGTCGAAGAGCGCGCCGCCGTCATGGGCCGGCGCTCGTTCGCGGGGAGGCGCCCAGATCAGGACGATCAGCCATCCGATCAGCGCCGCGAAGCCGGAGGCGACGAAGGTGGCCCTCCACCCGAAGGCGCCGTTCAGGGCGCCGGCGAACACGAACGACAGCGATCCCGCGACGCCGATGCTCGCGGCGTGGCCGGCGACGGCACGCGACATCAGGCCCGGATCGACCCGATCCGCGAGGAGCTTGAGACCGGTCATGTAGGTCCCGGCCCAGCCTATCCCCGCGAGGGCCCGCATGGCGGCGGCGCTCCAGAAGCCGTCCGCGAACGCGGCGAATCCCCAGTGGCTGACGACCGTCAACCCCACCCCGGTCAGGTAGATCGTGCGCGGGTCGACGCGGTCGGTCAGCGTGACCAGGATCGGGACCGACAGCGTGTAGGCGGCGTAGAAGAGGCCGGTGATCCAGCCCGCTTCACCGTTCGTGAGATGCCACCCGGCGATGAACTCGGGCAGCAAGGCCGGCCACGTGTACGCGCCGATCTGGGCGCATACCTGCGCGACGCAGACGCAGGTGACCAGGCGGGCCGGGCTCACGGCCGGCAGGAGATCTCTCCCGGGGTCATGGTGCCTTCAGCCACTCGACGAGACGCTGCTGGATCTGGTCGCGGACCCGCCGGAAGACCTTGAGCCGCTCTTCCTCGGAGCCCTTCGCCGGGAGGGATCCTCGAACGACCAGTGCAGACGATTGACCAGCCCGGGCACGAACGGGCAGCGCTCGTTCGCGTCGTCGCGGACGGTGACGAGATGGTCCCGGCGCTCCTGCATGAGCCCGGAGCGGATTCACCGAGGTCTTCTCGGTTCCGGCGAGTCGACGAGCAAGCGCTCCACGATCACGCAGTCGCGCCACTCCCCCTCGAGCTTGCCGTGGCGCTGGTAGATCCCCACCACCCGGAAGCCGCACTTCTCGTGGAGAGCGAGGCTGGCCGTGTTCTCGGGAAAGATGCGCGACAGGATCTTCCAGAAGCCGCGCTCGGCATATAGCTGACAGAGCGCGTTCAGCGTGGCGCGGCCGGCGCCGGTGCCGCGGGCGGCCCGGGCCACGTAGACGGAGTGCTCGGCCACGCCCGCGTAGGCCGGCCGGGCCCGATAGGCTCCCGCGCCCGCCCACGCGACCACGGTCCCGTCGCGCTCGGCCACCACGGTGGGGAACCGGGCGCCCTTGTCCTCGAGCAGCGCAGCGATCTGCTCCGGGGTGCGCGGCTCGGTCTCGAAGGTGGCGACCCGGTCGGCGATGCCTTCGTTGTAGATCGCGGCGATGACCGCCGCGTCCGCGGTTGTCGCGAGTCGCGTCGTGATGGCGGTCGGTGTCATCGGGGAGAATGGGCTAGCACGGACTCGCGGTGCGCCGCGCCTCGATGGAGCACTCGAGCCTCCGTCGTGCGATAGAGGAGAACGGCGGAAAGGACGGCGCCGAGGCCCGCGGCGCCGAGACTCACGAACGCCCAGCCCCACGCCCCGGCGTTCCGGGCCCCCTGCCAGTCCAGGATGACGCCGAAGAGCAGGGGCGCGATGGCGCCGGCCCCGTAGCCGAGGAGCGATCGGAGGGCGAGCGCCGAGCCGCGGTAGGCGGGCGCCACGACCTCGGTGAGCGCGGTGGAGTAGATCGGCGAGTCGCCGAGCGCGGCGAAGCCGTACAGGAGGCCCACGCCGACGACCAGCGCGAGCGAGGCGCCGATGAGCCAGCCGAAGACCAGGGAGCAGCCGGCGCTCACCGCCGCCATGACGAGGATCACCGGGGTGCGGCCGAACCGGTCCGCGAAGACGCCGGCCACCAGGGCCGCCAGCATGCCGGTCAGGTGGAAGAGCGAGGTCACGTAGGCGCCGAGGCCCGCGCCACGGGTGAGCTCCGCGCCGGCGGCGACGAAGCACGCGGCGAGGAATGCGGGCGTCCACGCCCACATCCCGAGCAGCTCCCAGGAGTGGAAGATGTAGCCGGCGATCACCAGCATCGCCGGTCGGTTCCGCAGCACCTCGCCCGCGAATCGCTGGTGGGTGGCCCGCGGGGGAACGGCGTTGCCGGTCGAATGCATCGCGATCCAGGCGAGGCCGCCGCCCGCGATGGCGCCGAGCGCGAGCAGCCAGAAGGCGAGCACGTAGCCGCCCCGCGGGATGGCCGCGCCGGCCAGCATCAACGCGAGCGCCAGGCCGAGCGAGTGCCCGGCCAGATACGCTCCCATCGCGCGCCCCCGGCGGTCGACGGGGACGTGCTCGGCGACGAGGAGGATGCCGGTCGTGTACGTGCTGCCGAGCGTCAAGGCGAGCAGGGTGTAGAGCACGAGGCCGGACCAGTAGTCACGCGCCAGCGCCGCGAAGAGGGCGGCGATCACCGCGGTGGTCACGCTTCCCACGAGGAAGACACGGCGGGCGCCCACCCGGTCCGCCAGCGCCGAGCACCCCATCAGAGAGATCGCGTAGGCGACCTGGAATACCGACGCGATGCTTCCGGCCGCGGTGCCGGAGAGGCGCCACTCGTGCTGGAGGACGGGAAGCGTCGCCGCGTACGCGATGTAGACCATGTACGAGCCGACGCGGGAGAGGCAGATCGCGCCGAGCCACGTCCGCCCGCCCGGCGCGAAGGCGATCACCGGGTGCGGACCACCACGTCCCGCGCGGACTCGGGCAGGGACGGCACCAGCCAGCGGAACAGGCCGGTGGCGGCCGCCGCGCCGAGCAGCTGCGCGACGATGAAGCCGGGCGCGTCCACCGGGCGGATCCCGGCGAACGTGTCGGAGGCCGCGCGCGCGAGCGTCACCGCCGGATTCGCGAAGGACGTCGAGGCGGTGAACCAGTACGCGGCGGTGATGTAGGCCGCGACCGCGAACGGCACGATCGGGGAGCGGGTCCGGGCGCACCCCCAGATGACGGCCAGCAACCCGAAGGTGGCCACGAACTCGCTGAACATCTGCGCCGGCCCGGAGCGCGCGTGCTGCGACGAGAAGAAGAGGGGCAGCTCGAACATGACGTGCGCGGCGGCGGCGCCCGCGAAGGCGCCCACGACCTGGGCGATGAGGTAGGGGGGCACGTCGGACCAGGGGAGACCACCCTGGGAGGCGTCCGCGAGCGTCACCGCCGGATTGAAGTGCGCGCCGGAGATCGGACCGAAGGCCAGGATCAGCGCCACGAGCCCGGCGCCGGTCGCGATGGTGTTGGCCAGCAGGGCGACCGCGACGTTCCCGCTGGCCAGGCGCTCGGCCATGATGCCGGATCCGATGATGGTCGCGAGGAGCATCGCGGTCCCCACGCTTTCCGCAGCCAGACGCCGGCCGAGAGTTGGGCGGTCGTTCACGCGAGCCTCTTTGGGGCGGCCGCGCGCGGGTCCGGGTTCATCAACGAAGATTGATGGCTCGCGGCAAAAAAAATCAGTCGCACCGCCGGATCACCCGGAAGGGCGACGGGACGGGCTTCAGCTCTTCGATCAGGCGCCCAACCAGGGCCAGCGCTTCCGGATTGAGGGCGTAGTACACCCACCGCCCGTCCTTCCGATCCGTCACGAGCCCGGCGTCCTTGAGCGCCTTGAGGTGGAACGAGAGGCGCGACTGGCTCGCGCCCAGCTCGTCGGTCAGATCGCACACGCACTGCTCGCCTTCGCGCAGCCGCTCGATCAGGCGGAGGCGCGTCTCGTCCCCGAGAGCACGAAAGAGGCCGAGGGCCTGCTCGACGTTGCGGGGTGTCTGGATCGCCACGACGGCACTATCGTGCACGTCGTGGCGCCAAGTCAAGACCGACCGGCCGCTCCCGGTTGCAGATTCGTTACGACGCGCAGCAGGCGTTGCCCTTGGCGAGAGGAAGAGCCGCGCGCTTCGGCTTGGCCGTGTCCTCTTCGCCTTCGAGATCGTAGTTCAGGTGATAGACCTCCCAGTCCACCCCGTCCGGATCGCGGACCCAGAACTTGTCCTGGTTGGCGTGGCAGCAGTCGACGCCCATCTCCTCGATCACGGGAATGCCGGCCGCCTTCACCCGCGCCAGGTGCGCCATGACGGTGTTCACCGCGTCGACCTGGACACCCACGTGGTTCACAATGCCCTCGGCGGCGGCCCCGCCTTCGGAGAGGGCGAGGTTGACCGGCGCCCAGTCCGGCAAGAACTTCACGTAGCCCGGCTTCACTTTCACCGGATCGCCGCCCAGGAACTTCTCGTAGAACGCGCGGCTCTTGGCCAGGTCGGACACATGCATGTGGAGATGAACCTTGGCGCTCATGGCGACCTCCTAGCAGCAGGCGGTGAGCAGGCGCACCAGCGCCGTCACCGAGTCCCGCTTGACGGAATAGTAGATGTACCGCTCTTCCTTTCGGTTCTCGACCAGGCCGGCGCGCCGCAGGAGATCCAGATGATGCGACAGGGTCGGGCCGGGGATCTCGAGCTCGGCCTGGATCTCGCCGACCGACAGCTCCTTCCCGGCGCGGACCAGGAAGAAGAACACCTGCAGGCGGGTCAGGTGGGCGAGGGCCTTGAAGGCCTCGACGTGCTCGTCGGTCGCCTGCAGCTGGGACAGGGGCAGCCGGGCGATCGTCTTCATGCCTTCCGCCCCAGTCCGGGGATCAGCGTCGGCGCGGCGGGCGCACAGCAGCCCTTCGAATCCTCCGCGGCCCCGGTGCCGCAGCCGGCCGCCGGCGCGGCCGTGTCACAGCAGCCCTCGGCGACGCCGGGGGTGGCGGAGCAAACACCGGTGGCCGGCAGGGTCAGCTCCACTCGCCGGGCCGCCTCGAGATCGCCGCACAGGTCCGCCACCACCGACCGCACCTGCTCGTAACCGGTCAGCATCAAGAAGGTCGGGGCCCGGCCGTAGCTCTTCATGCCCACGATGTAGAAGCCCGGCTCGGGGTGGCGTAACGCGTCGGCCCCGTGCGGGGGCACCGTCCCGCAGCTGTGCACGTTCGGGTCGATGAGGGAGGCCAGGGCTCGGGGGCACTCGACCGCCGGATCGAGATCGAGCCGGAGCTCACCGAGCATGGCCAGATCCGGCCGGAAGCCGGTCACGGCCACGATCTCGTCGACGGGGCCGACGACTCTCCCGGCCGGGTCGCGAAGCGCGATCCCCCGCTCGGTTCGCTCCAGCCGGTGAGTCCGAAAGCCGGAGGCCAGGCGGATCCGGCCGGCATCGACGAGGGTCCGCAAGCGTGCGCCCAGATTTCCCCGAGCGGGCAGGGCGTCCGCGACACCTCCGCCGTAAGCTCCGGCGACGTCGTCTCGTCTCACCACCCAGGTGATCGTCGTGGCCGGCGCGATCTCACCGAGCCGCGCCAGCTCCAGCAAGGCGTTGAAGGCGGAGTGGCCGCTGCCGACGACCGCGACCGCGCGGCCCGCGTACCGCTCGCGCGCCGACCCGAGCACGTCCGGGATTCCGTAGAAGATCTGGGCTCGACACTCCGGCTCTCCGACCGCGGCCAGACCGTTGGACCCGAGAGGATTGGCCATCGCGTAGGTGCCGGAGGCGTCGATCACGGCCCGGGCGAGGAGGCTCTCCTCGCCGGTCGCGGTGCGGATGCGCACCTCGAAGGGGGCTCGTTCCCGCCCGCCGGTCTTCATCTTGTCGTGGGTCGTCCGGGCGACCGCGGTGACTCGGGCCCCGAAGCGGATGTGGGCCTCCAGCTCGGGAAGCTTCGCCAGCGGCTGCAGGTACCCGGTCACGAGCTCCGCGCCGGTCGGAAGCGCCTCCGGATCCGGCTCCGTCCATCCGGCGTGCTGCAGACGTGTCCGGGCGAGAGGGTCCACGTTGTACCGCCAGGGGGAGAACACCTGGACGTGGCCCCACGCGTCGAGGTGTGTCCCGACCGCCGGGCCCGCTTCCAGCACGGTGAATCTCTGGCCGCGCGCGGCGAGGTGGACCGCGGCGGCCAGCCCGACCGGACCGGCCCCGATCACGACGACGGGTAGTCGACTCGAAAGCGAGCGATCCTCTTCGGTGCCACTCCTCATCGAAGGTCTCCCTGGCGCGGGTGCGATCTGAGCGACATTTCCAGATGTATCAAAATATGGATTGATCTGTCAAGCCCGAGCCGCGTAGAGTGCTCCGCATGCCGACACGTGTTCCGGTCCGTTGGAAGGCCCGACTCTCCGACCCGATGCCGATCGCGGTCCTCGCGCTCGGGATCACCCAGATCACCGCCTGGGGCACCAGTTTCTACTGTCTCGGAGTCCTCGCGGGTCCGATCAGCCAGGACACCCACTGGAGCCGCGGATTCGTTTTCCTGGGCTTCACCGTCGCGCTGCTGGTGATGGGCGTGGTGTCGAGCGCCGTCGGGCGTACGATCGACCGGCGCGGCGCGCGGGTCGTGATGACGCTCGGAAGCGTCCTCGTCGCGGGCGGACTGTTCGCGCTGGCCCACGTCCACAGTGAGCCCGCGTATCTGGCGGTGTGGGCCTTCCTCGGCGTCGGGATGCGGATGTGCCTGTACGATGCGGCGTTCGCGGCCCTGGTGCAGGTGGCGCCGTCGCGCGGCCGGACCGCGATCTCGTACCTGACCCTGTTCGGCGCGTTCGCGTCGTCGGTGTTCTGGGTCGTCGGGCACGCGTTGAATCAGCGGGTGGGGTGGCGGCAGACGCTCGTGCTGTTCGCCTTCATGAACCTGGCGGTCTGCCTGCCCCTCCACTGGTTGGGGCTCTCGAGGCGCGAGGCGCCTCGTGGTGAGGCGACCCCGACCGGAGGGCCCGCGCCGTCGCGAGAGGACCCGCCCCTGGAGGGCCGCACCCGCTCGCGGGCGATCGTACTGTTCGCCCTCGTCATGTCCCTCAACGGCTTCGTGTTCGGCGTGGTGTCGGTACAGCTCGTGCCTCTGCTGGAGGCCGCCGGACTCGCGACCGCGGCCGCGGTCTGGGTCGCCTCGTTGAAGGGGGTGGCGCAGTTCGGGGGGCGCGTGGTGGAGATGCTGTTCGGACGCAAGCTACGAGCGATCACGGTGGCGCGCATCGCGGTCGGAGTGCTTCCGCCTTCGCTGCTCTTGCTGATGGTGGGGCCGGCGAGCCTGTCGCTGGTGGTCGCGTTCACGCTGCTCATGGGAGCGTCCCAGGGTGTGATCACGATCGTCCGTGGCGCGGTCCCGCTCGCCCTGTTCGGTTCCAAGGACTACGGTGCGGTCCTGGGTGCCATCGCCACGCCGGTCCTGATCGTGAATGCCGCATCGCCTTCCCTCTTTGCCTGGATCACGGATCGCTGGGGGTGGGGAACCGGACGGATGTCACTCCTGGCTGGTGCGGCTCTGGCCTGGCTGGCCATGGAGATCATGTCGCACTGGTACGAGGCGCGGCACCGCGAGGGCGTGTCGGCATCGCCGGCGCACGCCACCGCGACCCCGCGTCGGCGCGACGCTCGACCCCGCTAGGCTTTCGAAGCGGCCCTGCCGTCGCCGGGTAGAAAGGTGTCGTGCAGGCGATTTCTGCCCTTCGGCACAGCCCTTGCTGCCCTCCCGTTTCGATACCACGACACCAGCGAGGAGGCGAGCATGGACCCGACGGCGAAGGTGGATCCTCGGTACAGCACCGTGGGCGCGGGCGCAATCGAGTGGGCGGAGGGGCTCGAGATCCTGAAGGAGGCACCGGTGTCCTGGGTCTCGACGGTGCGCCCGACGGTCGCCCGCACGTGACCCCGCTGATCACGGTGTACCTCGAGCGGGCGATCTACTTCTGCACCGGCATCCACGAGCGGAAGGCGAAGAACCTCGAGCGCAACCCGCACTGCGTGCTGACCACCGGATGCAACAGCTTCGACCGCGGGCTCGACGTGGTGGTCGAGGGCGACGCGGTGCGGGTGGTGGACGACGTGCGGCTCGCCGAGATCGCGCAGGCCTACGAGAAGAAGTACGGGGCGGACTGGCGGTTCACGGTCCGCGACGGCTACTTCCACCACCCGAGCGCCGGCCCCGACGCGGGGCCGGTGGTGGTCCTCGAGCTGGCCCCCGTGCGGGCGTTCGGCTTCCGCAAGGGCAAGGAGTACAACCAGACGCGCTGGACGTTCTAGGCCGGCGGCTCGGAGCCCGCCGGCCCGGGGCGCGGCGCGCGCGTTACCTGGCCAGCGCGTCCCGCATCTTCGCCAGGGCGGTGCCGTAGATGTGATCGGGGCGCAGCACCATCGCCACCCGCCTGTCCGCGGCGGTGATGCGATCGTACTCGTCCCAGTCACGGCTACGGCGCCGCGTGGTGGCGCTGTAGATGTGGCGGCGGGCCAGGCGCAGCGCCTCGGGGTCGGCGTTGCCGGAGTGGGTCAGCTCGGCCTTGCCCTCGAAGACCAGGAAGCCGGACCACCAGTCGGCGTGAGAGATCAGCACCGAGCAGCGCGGGTCCCGCATCAGGTTCTTGAACTTCATGCGGGTCTCGGTGATCGAGATGCCCACGCCCCCCTCGCGGGGATACACCGTGACGATGCTGAGCTGGGGCATGCCGTTCTTGCGGAACGAGGTCAGCACGCCCTGCGGGTTGTCGTGGATGAACTGCTCGATCTGCGGCGGCAGGGGCTGATGGGCGGGCATCGTGGTCTCCTTGGATTCGGGGTAGGGAACACTCAGCGCGTCGCGGGAGCGAGCGGGTCGGCGGGGTGCAGGGCCGGGGTCCAGCGCAGGCCGAGGCGCGAGACGTCCGGCGCCAGCACGTCGTCGCCCGCCGGCACCACGCCGCGCTCGATCCAGGCGACCAGGTCCTCGAAGGCGCGCTCGCGCACCGTGCCGTCGAAGGCGCAGTGGCCGGCCCAGCGCACCGCGCGCTGCACGAGCAGGTGCGAGGTGCCGGCGGCCAGGGTGCGCCGGCGGTAGTCCTGCTGCAGGCGGAACGGGACGCGGAAGTCTCCGGTCTCGTGGATCGTCAGGAGCGGCACGCGGATGTTGCCGGTCAGCTCGGCGAAGACCGGATCGTGCTCCCGGGAGCGGGCGCCCGGCGCGGGGGTGATCCGGCGGATCCCGCGGTTGATCGCGTCCGCGGTCACGCCGAGGCCCGGGTCGATGTCGTAGCGGATGTGGACCGTGCTCGCGTGGCGGCTGAACTCCTGCGCCCGGTCGGGACCCGGATCGCGGGAATTGAGGTTCATGATGTAGCGCTGGCCCAGGCCCTCGAGGCGCAGCGGCAGATCCCCGCCGGCCAGGTGCTTCACCACGCTGTCGAAGCGGCGGCCACGCTCGGTGTAGGAGCCCGGCGTACCCATCACGGCGAGCCACGGGCCGTTGACGAGCGGGCTGAACGCCTGCCGGTTCGGCGCGTCGAGCAGCCGCACCCCGGAGAGGTACTCCGCGGCCGCGGTGTAGGCGTAGAGCCAGTCGACGAGGCCGACGCCGTCCACGATGCCGCACTCGATCAGGCCGCCCTGGTAGACCTCGGGATGGAGCTCGAGCGAGGCGATCGTGACGTGCCCGCCCATCGACTGGCCATGCAGGATCGTCCAGCGCGGCGCGCCGAAGCGGGCGATGAAGTGCGCGCGGAGCGCCATCATGTCCGCGAGGAACCAGTCGGGCCGGTAGCCGCGGCTGCGGTAGCTGGAGGCGGCCCACGCGTAGCCGCGCGCGGTGAGGTAGCCGGACATGGGCGAGCCGCGCAGGCTGCCCCGCCCCGGGCCCTCGCCGTCGTAGCCGTGGGCGAAGAGGACCAGCCCCCCGTTCCACCGCTCCGGCATGCCGATGAGGAACTCGGCGCCCTCGTGCGTGCCCTCGATGAGCTCCGCGGCGTGGGCGGCCGGCGGCATCGCGCCGGCCCCGACGACGAGAAGGAGGAGGAAGACGAGGCGGGCCATGGCTCAGAAGCGCAGCGCGACCTCGCGGCCGTCGCGCAGCGATTCCTCGGCCGCCAGGCACACCACGATGCGCTTGCGGGCCTCCTCGCCGCCCAGCAGCGGCCGGCGCTCGGCGAACGCGGCCACCACCTGGCGGCCCTGCTCTCCCAGCTCCACCAGCTCGCCCGAGGGTCCGGCGGGGACGGTCGCGACGCCGCGGCCGCGGCGCTCGTGGCGCAGCTCGAAGGCCGGGGTGAGGGTGCGATCGAGCGTGCCCGACCACCAGGAGCGGATCGAGCCCTCGGTCCCCACCACGTGCAGGAGCTGGTGGTACTCGAACCCGCCCAGGGTCTGGGTGATGACCGCGTGCGCCCCGCCCGCGAAGCGCAGGAGCGCGGTGAAGCTCTCGGTGAGCCCGGCGGCGCGCCCGCCCGGGCTGCCGAGCGCCTGCACCGACACCGGATCGCCGAGGCTCTCGAAGTACCACATGACGAAGTCGAAGAAGTGCACCGGCTCCTCGAGGATCCAGGAGCCGACCCGGGCCGCGTCGTAGCGCCAGCCGGTGGAGCCGGGGCGGAACGGGAAGCGGAAGAGCGAGAAGCTCGCGTAGGTGGGCGCCCCGATCTCGCCCGCGTCGATCAGGGCCTTCACGCGGCCGAACTGGGTGGAGAGGCGGAGCTCGTGGCCGATCGAGAGGAGCCGGCCGCTGGCCCGCGCGGCCGCGAGCAGCCGGTCGCAGCCCTCGACGGTGGTGGCCATCGGCTTCTCCAGCAGCACGTCCTTGCCCGCCTCGAGCGCGGCGACCCCGACCTCGACGTGGAGGTGGTTGGGCACCACCACCACGACCGCGTCGACGTCCTTCCGCGCGAGCAGCCCCGGATACCCCACGTCGACCGGCACCCCCGGGAAGTCGCGCTGGGCCGCGGCGGCGGTGGCCGGGCCGGCGCAGGCGATGGCGGCGAGGCGGGCGCCGGGCGCCGCCGCGATCGCGGCCGCGTGGTGGCGGCCCCAGAGGCCGTAGCCGATCAGCCCGAATCGCACCGCGCGAGGATAGACGAGGCCTCCGCCCTTGACAACACCCGCGGCCGCGGTGTACCCATCGGGCCACCCAACGCCTCGAGGGTCCATCGCTCACTCACGACGCGGCGCTGCTCGCTCCCGTTCTCCGGAAAGGGGTCCGTGGCCATGACGATCATCCGGCTCGCAACGTCTCTTCGGCTCATGCTGGCCGTTCTCGCCACCGTGCTCGCGGCGACCGCGCTCCCGGCGGCCCGCCCGGCCCCCGCGTGGGCGGCCAACGACACGCTGGTGTGGGACATCGCGGCGGGTCCCCAGTACGTGGACCCGGTGATGGGCACCAGCGCGCAGGCCAACGTGATGGTCGTGCAGAACGTCTACGAGCGGCTGGTCTGGTACGACGGGCCGGGCACCCAGCCGATCCCGTGGCTCGCCACCGGCTGGGAGGTGAAGGACGGCGGCCGGCGCTACGTGTTCAAGCTCCGCAAGGGCATCAAGTTCCAGGACGGGGGCGAGCTCGACGCGGCGGCGGTGAAGTTCAGCTTCGACCGCGCGGTCCTGCTCGACGACCCGGGCGGCATCGGCTCCTTCTTCCCCACCGGCACCGCGGCCCCCGGCATCCTCAAGGGGGCGTGGGAGTTCAGCAAGTCGTTCGGGGCCGGCAAGGACTACTCGCAGGCCGCGGTCGACCGGTACATGGCCGCGGGCGCGGTGAAGGTGATCGATCCGCTGACGGTGGAGTTCAACCTGGCCCAGCCCTACGGGGCGTTCCTCTCCGACATCGCGACGTTCATGGGCTCGATCGTCTCGCCCACCTACGTCACCGCGCACTGGACCAAGCCCACCGACCCGACGCGGGGCTCCATCCCCGGCGTCACCGCCGGCCAGCGCGACGACTGGATGCTCTATCACGCGAGCGGCACCGGCCCCTACACGCTCGAGACCTTCGACAAGGCCACCGCCAACGTGGTGCTGAAGGCGAGCCCGGGGTACTGGGGCGGCCCGGCGGGCAAGATCAAGCCGCGGCTTCAGACCGTCATCGTGCGGGCCACCCTGGACCAGGCGACCCGGCTGCTCAACCTCAAGTCGGGCGGCGTCGACATCGCGGACATCTCCACCGCCGGGATCTTCGACGTGATCGACAAGAAGAAGTGGCTCGACGAGAAGAAGATCGAGCCCCTCTTGCCGGGGGTCACGGTGCCGGGGCCGAACCCGTGGCTCACCATCTACTTCGCGAAGATGAACGTGAAGATCAAGAACCCGGACGGCAGCCTGGCCCCCTTCCAGCCCTTCCAGGACCCGCGGGTGCGGAAGGCGTTCGCCTCCGCGGTCGACACCGCCGACATCCGCCGCAACGTGTTCAACGGCTTCGCGGAGCCGATCGCGTGGGGTCTGACCCCGGCCCAGTTCGGCTACGACCCCAAGGTGAAGGCGTCCTATGCGTTCGACCTCGCGGAGAGCAAGAAGCTCCTCCTGGAGGCGGGCAAGGAGCGGGGCTTCGGCCCCGACCGGCCGCGCGACCTGGTGATCATCTACAACGCGGCCGCCCCGTGGCAGGGCTACATCGCGACCCAGGTGGCCTCCAACATCAACGGGCTCAACGCGGGGCTCAGGCTCGACGTCAAGGCCCTGTCGTTCACCGAGTACGTGAACTCGTGGCGGTCGCAGCTCACCGGCTTCAGCATCCACAGCACGTTCTCGCTGACCGCCGATCCCAACTCCTGGCTCAGCGCCTTCGGCACCTCGGCCGGCTTCTGGGCCCGCACCAGCTCCTACGACAATTCCAAGTCGGACGCGCTCTACACGAAGCAGTTCCAGGCGCTCGATCCCAAGCAGCGGGCCAAGCTCATCTCGGAGATGGTGCAGCTGGTGAACGACGACGTCATGTGGGTGTGGATCGGGGCCGCCACCGCCTACGGCCAGCCCACCTTCAACCCCAACGTGCTGCGCGCCTCGGTGAAGGGCTTCTACTACAACCCGACCTATCAGGGGTTCTACTTCCCCGCGCTGTGGAAGGAGTGAGCGGCCTCGTCGCCTATGCGCTGAGGCGGCTCGCGTATCTCGGGCTGGTGCTGCTGGGCGTCAGCCTGATCGTGTTCCTGCTCCTGCGCGGCATGCCGGGAGTGGACCCGCTCGCGGCCTACATCGCGCCGGGCCTGCCGATGAGCCCCGAGGCGCTGCGCGGCCTCCGCGCCGAGCTGCACCTCGACGACCCGCTGCCGGTGCAGTACGTCTACTACGTGCGGGACCTGCTGCGCGGCGACTGGGGCTTCTCGCGGACCGCGGCCCAGCCGGTGCTGGACGCCCTGCTCGGGCGGCTGCCCGCGACCGTCGAGCTCGCGGTGGTCGCGGTGGTGCTGAGCGCCCTGCTCGGCATTCCCGCCGGGGTGGTGGCCGCGCTCCGCAAGGACCGTCCCGCCGACGTCGCGGTGCGAGTGGTGTCGATCACCGGCATCTCGTTCCCGGTGTTCTGGCTCGGCATCCTGCTCCAGCTCGTCTTCTTCTACTACCTGCAGACCCTCGGGCTGCCGAGCCTGCCGTCGCGAGGACGGGTGGGGGACCTGGTGGCCCTGCAGTACCCGCTGGGGCCGATCACCGGCTTCTACCTGGTCGACAGCGTGCTGCGGGGCAACGCGCCCTTCCTGGCCAGCGCGGTGAGCCACCTGGTCCTGCCCGCGTTGACCTTGAGCTTGATCAGTCTCGCGGCCGTGGTACGGGTCATGCGGGCGAGCATGCTGGAGGTGCTGCGGCAGGACTACATCCTGCTGGCGCGCTCGAAGGGGCTGCCGGGGCGGGTGGTGGTGCTGCGTCACGCCCTCCGCAACGCGATCACCCCGGTGCTCACCACCACCGGGACCACGCTGGGGATCCTGCTCGGCGGCGCGGTGGTGGTGGAGACCGTCTTCTCGTGGCCGGGCATCGGACGGCTCGCCGCGCAGGGCATCCTCAACAACGACAGCGTGCTGGTGGTGGGCTTCACGCTCTTCGTGGCCACCATGATGGTGTTCGTGAACCTGCTGGTGGACGTGCTGTACGCGGTGGTCGACCCGCGGGTGCGGTACTGACGTGGCGGCCCTCTTGGTGGCCCGTCTCTACGAGGTGGCCGGGCAGCTCCGGCAGGCCTGGCTCGCGGCCGCCGGGGGCCTCGTGTTCCTCGCCATCCTCGCGACCGGGCTGGCCGCTCCCGCGCTGATCCCGGCCTCGGTGGTCCGCGACGTGAAGTTCGCGGCCAAGCTCGCTCCGCCCAGCGCGGCGCACTGGTTCGGCACCGACGACTTCGGCCGCGACCTCTTCTCGCTGGTGCTGCTGGCCACCCACCTCGACCTGCGCGCCGCCCTCACCGTGGTGAGCGCGGCGCTGGTGATCGGCGTGGGCCTCGGCGCCCTCGCCGGCTTCGTGAAGGGCCTCGACGAGCCGCTGATGCGGATCACCGACGTGTTCCTGTCGATTCCGAGCCTGGTGCTGGCGATGGCGATCGCGTCGGTGCTGGGGCGGTCGCTGGAGAACCTCTCGCTGGCCCTCGTCTTCGTCTCGTGGCCGATCTACTGCCGGCTGATGCGCGGGCAGGTGCTGAGCGAGAAGGAGAAGCCCTACGTCCGGGCCCTGCGGAGCCTCGGGGTGGGGCGGGTCCGCATGATCGTGCGCCACATCATCCCCAACACCGTGTTCCCGGTGATCGCGCGCGCCCCCGCCGACGTGGGCCTGATCCTGATCACCCTCGCGGCCCTCAGCTACATCGGCTTCGGGCCCGGGCCCTACGTGCCGGAGTGGGGCAGCCTCGTCGCGGCGGGCCAGGCCTACATCTTCCAGGCCCCGTGGCTCGTGCTCTTCCCGGGCGGGGCGATCTTCCTCACGTCGCTCTCGCTCAACCTGGTCGGCGACTGGGCGCGCGACGTCTTCGATCCGCGCCTGCGGAGCTGAGCGTGTCGCCGCGCGCGCCCGGGCCGCCGGTGCTGGAGGTGGAGGAGCTGTCCCTCGAGCTCGGCATTCGCGGCCGCTGGGTGCAGGCCCTCGACCGGGTGAACCTGCGCATCGAGCGCGGCGAGGCGCTCGGACTGGTGGGAGAGTCGGGATCGGGCAAGTCGCTCACCGCGCTCTCGGTGCCAGGCCTGTTGCCCGCCAACGCCCGGGTCACCAACGGCGCCATCCGGGTGATGGGCGAGCACGTGCTCGGCCGGAGCGAGCGCGAGCTCGCCTCACTGCGGGCCCGCTCGGTGGCCTTCGTGTTCCAGAACCCGAACACGTACCTCAACCCGGTGCTGACGGTGGGCCGTCAGATCGCGGAGATCTTCGAGCGGAGCCCGGAGCTGCTCGACACGACCGGGCGAGCCGCGGCGCTGTCACGCCTGGAGCGCCGGCGCCGCGCCCGGCACAAGAGCATCGAGTACCTGCGGCTGGTGCGCATCCCGGACCCGGACCGGATCGTCGACCAGTACCCGTTCGCGCTCTCCGGAGGCATGCAGCAGCGGGTGGTGATCGCGATGGCGCTGGCACGCCGTCCGCACCTCGTGATCGCGGATGAGATCACCACCGCGCTCGACGTCACGGTGCAGGCCCAGATCCTGGGCCTGCTCGCGGAGCTGCGTCGGCAGATCGACATGACCCTGCTCCTGATCACCCACGATCTCGGCATCGTGGCGCAGCTCGCGGACCGGGTGGCGGTGATGTACTCGGGCCGCGTGGTCGAGAGCGCCGACGTGCGCCGCCTCTTCCGGGCCCCGCGGCATCCGTACTCGCGGGCGCTGCTGCTGGCGGTGCCGACGCTGCACGGCGACCGCACCGTCTTCCGGCCCATTCCCGGCAGCATGCCCGCGATCACCGATCCGCCCGGGGGCTGCCGCTTCCATCCCCGCTGCCCCGAGGTGTTCGGGCCGTGCGCCGCCGCCCGGCCGGGCGTCGCCACGGTGGAGGACGGGCACACGGTGGCGTGTCACCTCTACGGAGGCGAGGGGTGACGGTGCCGTTGCTGGAAGTCCAGGACCTCGTGAAGCACTTTCCGGTGGGCGGCGGCCTGCTCGCGCGCCGGAGGGGGCTGGTGCGCGCCGTCGACGGGGTCAGCTTCCAGGTCCCGGCCGGCCGCACGTTCGGCCTCGTGGGGGAGTCGGGCTGCGGCAAGAGCACGGTGGCGATGCTGCTCCTGAAGCTGCTCGAGCCGACCGCGGGTCGTATCGCCTTCGACGGCCGCGACGTCGCGGGCGCTCGCGGCGCGGCCCTGCGGGATTTCCGGCGGCGCGTGCAGATCGTCTTCCAGGATCCCTACGGCTCGCTGGACCCGCGCCAGACGATCGTGAGCGCGCTGACCGAGCCCCTCTCCACCCTGGGCGTGGTCGCGGGCCGGGCGCGGGCAGTGGAGCGGGCGCGCGAGTCCATCGCGCTGATGGGGCTCGACCCGGAGGTCCTGGGGCGCCTGCCCCACGAGCTGAGCGGCGGGCAGCGGCAGCGGATCGTGATCGCGCGCGCTCTCGCGGTCGCGCCGCAGCTCCTGGTGCTGGACGAGCCCACCGCGTCGGTCGACGTCTCGCTGCAGGCCCAGATCCTGAGCCGGCTCGAGGAGCTGAAGGGCGCCCAGGGGCTCACGTACCTGCTGATCTCGCACAACCTGGTGGTGGTGCGCTCGATGAGCGATCGGGTGGCGGTGATGTACCTGGGACGCCTCGTGGAGGTCGCCGCCGCCGACGAGTTGTTCACGACGCCGCTCCACCCCTACGCGGCCGCGCTGATCCAGGCGATCCCGGTACCCGATCCCGATGCCCCCCGGGTCGCGGCGCTCGCCCGCGGCGACGTCCCGAGCCCGGTCCGCATCCCGGCCGGGTGCCGCTACCACCCGCGCTGCCCCTACGCGGAGCGCGTCTGTCGCGACACCGAGCCGCCGCTCGCGACAGTGCGCCCCGGCCACCTCGCGGCCTGCCATTTTCCGGGCGTGGCCAGCCGCGCTACCGGCTAGCGCGCGCCTATCTGCCGCGACGGGTAGTCCGCCGGCTGGGGGAGTGCGGGGGCCATTTCTGGGCCCCCGCAGCTGAAGAGCCTAAAGAAGTAAACGGTCGACCGCCGGTGCGACCGGCGTCACATCACGCCGCGGTCACGCCTCCGTCCACCGGCAGGGCCGCCCCGGTGATGAACGAAGCCTCGTCCGAGAGCAGGAAGAGCGCGGCGTTGGCGATCTCCTCCGGCCGCCCGGTGCGGCCGAGCGGCACCGAGCCGCCGGCCCGCCGGCGCACCAGGTCCTCCGGGTCCATGCCCGCGGTCGATTTCTGATCGGGGCGCGCCACGAACACCCGGAGCATCGGGGTGTCGATCGGACCCGGGCACACCGCGTTCACGCGGATCTTCTCCGGGGCCAGGCGGACCGACAGGCTCTTGACGAAGCCGACCACCCCGAACTTGCACATCGAGTACACCGGGCTGTACGAGGAGCCTTGCAGCCCCGAGGTCGACGCGGTGAAGAGCAGGCTGCCGCCGCCCCGGCGCCGCATCTCGGGGATGGCCGTGTCGGTCGTGACCAGGACCGTGCGCAGGTTGAGCTCGATGGCGAGGTCGAACGCGTTCATGTCGATGCCCTCGACCGCGGCGGGGCCCGGGTGTCCCACGTGGTTCCACACGAAGTCGAGGCCCTTGAAGCGCGCCGCCGTGTCCCACACGATGCGGCGGGAGTCCTCGTCCTTCGTGAGGTCGGCCACGATCCCGTGCGCGGTGCCACCGGCCGCCTTGATCTCGCCCACCACGCGCTCCACGCCGGGGGCGTCGACGTCCACCACCGCGACCTGGGCCCCCTCGCGGGCGAAGCGAAGCGCCCCGGCCCGACCCATGCCGGAGGCGGCGGCGGTGACGATCCCGATCTTTCCGGCCAGTCGCATGTCGAATCCTCCTCGAGTCGGGGTTCGTGAGGGGCCGAGTCTACACCCAGCGCCGGAGGCGCTGGAACCAGATCAGCTTGTCGCGGAAGCCGGGATAGGAGGCGTTGAGCCCGCTCGGGTTGGGGAGCACGAACACGCGCGCGGTGCCGATCCGCTCGCGCTTGGGCCCGGGCCCGCCCCGCGCGGCGGGGCCGAAGAAGGCGCGGTAGACGGTGACGCCCACGAAGGCCACCACCTCGGGGCTCGCCCGCCGGATCACTCGCGCCAGCTGCGCGCGCCCGGCCACGAACTCGGGGCGGGTCAGCTCGGAGGCGGCGCGGGTCGCGCGGGGCACGATGTTGGTCAGCGCCAGCCCGTGCTCGGGCAGCCGCCCGTCGTCGGCGTGGGTCAAGGCGGTGGGGATCAGTCGGGCCGCGTGCAGGAGCCGCCAGAACGGATTGCCCGGGCTCGCGAAGTGGTGGCCCACCTCCGCCGACCGCAGCGACGGATTGATTCCCACGAACAGGATCCGCGGCCGCGGCCCCAGGATCGCGGGCAGCCCCCGGATAGCCTTACGCCGCGGCCGGGTAGACAATGTCTTCAAAAAAGCCTTTCACTCCCCCAAACGGCGGACAACCCGCGGCGCCCCTGGAGACAGACATGGCCATCACGCTCACCGACGACGTCAAGCGGCTCTTCGACGGACCCAACTTCGCCCACCTCGCGACGGTGATGCCCGACGGCTCGCCCCAGTCGGCGCCGGTGTGGGTCACCCGCGAGGGCGACCGCATCCTGGTCGGGACGGGGGAGGGCTCGCTCAAGGCGAAGAACACCCGTCGCGACCCGCGGGTGGCGCTGTCCATCGTGGACGGCACCAACCCTTACGTGGAGGCGCAGATCCGCGGTCGCGTGGTCGAGCGGCGGCCGGATCCGAAGTTCGAGGTGAAGGACGAGACCGCGCACAAGTACACCGGCAAGCCGTTCCCGTGGCGGAATCCCGACGCGGTGACCCTCGTCATCGAGGTGGACCGGGTCAAGTTCGCGCGGCTGCCGTTCGTGCACGCCCCGGGTAGCCGGCCGCGGTAGCGCGCGCTCGCGGTCAGGGGCACTTCGGGGCCGAGCGCAGCCCGGCCTCGGCG
>Ga0134122_10000634_pt1 | contig 24132 bp, 20 predicted proteins | sample KB302_FD_96461 | JGI IMG/M metagenome (GOLD analysis project Ga0134122, IMG submission 96461) | Terrestrial soil microbial communities without Nitrogen fertilizer from Kellogg Biological Station, Michigan, USA - KB3-0-2 | ecosystem: Environmental > Terrestrial > Soil > Unclassified ...
GCTTCGGCACCTACGGTCCCTACAGCGACTTCAAGAGCTTCGAGCCGATCGCCCAGGCCATGGGCGGCGCCATGTGCGTGACCGGGTTCCCCGATGGCCCGCCGACCTATGTTTGGCCCTCGATCGGCGATTCCGGTACCGGCATGCACACGGCGATTGGCATTCTCGCCGCCTTGCAGCAGCGCCATAGCACGGGCCGCGGCCAGCACGTGGAGGTCTCCATGCAAGACGCGGTTGTGAACATCTGCCGGGTCAGCCTGCGCGATCACCAACGTTTCGGTCACCCGCCACCGCGCACCGGCAATCAGCTCGGTCGCAACGTCCCCGGCACCACCTATGCTTGCGCCCCCGGTGGCCCCAACGACTACGTCTTCATCTACGCGCAACCGCAAATGTGGCCAGCCCTGCTCGGCGTCTTAAACAGGCCTGAACTGGCGGAAGACCCGCGCTTCAAATCGCTCGAGGCGCGCTGGGAACATCGCTCGGCGCTCGATGCCATCATTGCGGCTTGGACCCGTCAACGCGGCAAGCACGAGGTGATGCGGCTGCTGGGTGAGGCCGGCGTGCCCTGTGGCGCCTGCCAGGATACCGGCGAAGTTCTTGCCGACCCTCACCTCAAGGCGCGCGAGATGATCGTCGACGTCGACTACCCCCAGCGGGGCAGCTATCAAACGGTCGGCTGCCCTGTGAAGCTGTCGGCCTCGCCCGTCAGCGTCAGTCGCCCACCGCTGCTCGGCGAGCACACCGATCACCTGCTGGCCAAGCTGTGCGGCGTGGCGCCGGCGGACCTGCAGGCCCTGCACGAGGACGGTATCGCATAACGTTCCTCCGGAACTCCGCTCATGGCTTGGCCTGCTGGGCGCGCGCGAGCAGGGCCTTGGCGCGTTCCACCACCGGCACGTCGATCATCTTGCCGTCAAAGGTGACCGCGCCGACCCCCCCTGCCATGGCCGCGTCGTAGGCGGCGATCAGGCGGCGCGCCCGCTCGACCTCGGCGGCCGAGACCCCGTACTCCTCGTTGAGGATCGGCAGTTGGCTCGGGTGCACGCAGGTTGCAGCGGCAAAGCCGAATTTGCGCGACCGGCGCACCACGGCGCGGAAGGCATCGAGGTCCCCGAAGTCGGCTACCGTGCCCATGAAGCCAAGCGGTAGGATGCCGGCGGCGCGGGCGGCGATGATCACCGTCTGCTTCGGCATCTCCAGTGTCTCGCCGAGCGGCTCCATACCGACCGACCAGGCGAAGTCTTCCGCGCCCAACGACAGGGCCACCAACCGGGGCGTCGCTCCGGCGATCTCGCGCGCTCGAAAATACGCCGCCGCCGTCTCGATCAACGCCACCAGCTTGGTATGGCCGCGGCGAAGGCCGCGCCGGCGCTCCAGCACGTCGAGCATCTCGGCAATGACCTGCAAGTGCTCGGGGCTCTCAACCTTTGGGCACATCAGCGCCGTGACCGCCGGACATACCGCGGCCTCGATGTCGCGGAAGGCGTGCTGCCAGGGTCGATTGATCCGAACCAGGACGTCGGCGCCAGCTTTGCCGACCTCGCTGGCCGCGGCGGGGACGAGCTCGCGGCCGCGCTGCTTGCTTTCTTCCGGCACGCTGTCCTCGAGGTCAAGGATGATGGCATCGGCACCGCGCCTGTGTGCGGTGGCGACAAACTTTTCCCGCGTGATCGGGACGAACAACAGCGACCGCCAATTCGGCAGATCGGTGGGCGGCATGGACATCATACAATCCCCTCAGAGCGCAGGCGGGCAAGTTCGCCCGCGGCGATGCCGATGCGGGCCAAGACCTCCGGCGTATGCTCGCCCAGCTTGGGGGCGGGGCGGCGCAGCGCACCCGGCGTCTCCGACAGCCGCGGCAGCACGTTGTGCATGGTCACGCTGCCGAGTTCCTCATCGGGGACCTCGACAACCACCTGGCGCTCCTGAACGTGGCGATCGGCAACGAACTGATCGATGTCATAGACGGGAGCTGCGGTAACCTCGGCGGCCTCGAACACGGCCAGACACTCGGCGAGATCGCGACCGGCGATGAACTCGCGGATCGGCCGCTCTGCCTCCTCGTTGTTGGCAAGTCGCGCGCTGTTGCTGGCAAACCGGGCATCTTTCGTCATCTCGGCAGCACCCACGGCCGCATACAGCCTTTCCGCCATCGATTGCATCGAGCCGGAAATCGAAAGCCAGCGGCCGTCGCGGGTGCGATACACGTTGCGCGGGCTCGTGATGTTTGAGCGGCTACCCTGTCGGCGCGGCACGGCGCCGAAGGCCTTGAACGCGGCGGCATCCGAGCCGACCACCGAGTGCATTCCTTCGAGCAGCGACAGGTCGATGACCTGACCGCCCCCGCCCTTGCTCTCGATCTCGCGCAAGGCGAGCAAGGTGGCGTAGGCGCCGTAGAGGCCCGAGATCATGTCGGCCAGCGCCGTCGGCGGCAGCACCGGCTCGCGATCGGGGAAGCCCGTCTTGGCGGCGAAGCCCGACAGGCCCTCCACCAGCGTTCCGAAGCCGGGCTTGCGGGCATAAGGTCCGGTCTGTCCCCAACCGGACACGCGCACGATGATGAGCCGCGGGTTGCGCGCGTGGAGCACGGCCGGAGCCAGCCCCATGCGTTCCAGCGTGCCCGGCCGATAGTTCTCGATCAACACCTGGGTGTGCTCGGTGAGATTGAGCAGCAGTTCCTTGCCCTGCGGTTTGCGCAGATTGAGCGTCAGGCTCAACTTGTTGCGGGCGTAAGCCTTCCAGAACAGCGAATGCCCTTCGACGCGCCAGGCGCGCAAGGGGTCACCCTTGTCGGGATCCTCGACCTTGATCACCTCGGCGCCAAAATCGGCCAGCTGCAACGACACCATGTTGCCGGCGACGAGACGCGACAGGTCGAGGACCGTGATACCATCGAGGGGGCACGATGCGGTTGGTCGAAACGGCGTCATTGGGACTTCCCTCGACGGTTGCGCTTGCCGGCAGCTGGCCAGCAGGCAGCCAGAGGCTAGCAGGAAAATAACGCCCATGAAGCCGCCGAACGCGCTGGCCGCGGCGGCCCCGGGCGGCCCTGGGTGGCGCTCGGGCAGGGGCGCCGATGGCAACGACGGCTTTCGGCCGCTGACCTCAGTAGAGTTCCATCAGCTTGGCATTGTCCGCCAGATCGGCCGGCAATGCCTCCAGGATGATGGCACCCGCCTTCATCACCGCAACACGATCGCAAATCTTGAGGGCCTCGCGGACGTTCTGCTCGATCAGCAGGATGCTCATGGCGTGCTGGCGCTGCAGCGCGCGGATCGGTTGCAGCAAGTCCTGAAACAGTTTGGGCGCAAGCCCGATCGAGGGCTCGTCCATGAGCAGACAGCGCGGCCGGGCCAGCAGGGCGCGCCCGATCGACACCATCTGCTGTTGGCCCCCCGAGAGGAGACCGGCGCGCCGATGATAGAATGCGCGGATCGGCGGCAGCACCTCCAGCACCCATTCGACGCGCTGGGGGCGCTCGGCCTCGGGAACGCCGGCGGACCACATGCCGAGCGCGAAAATTTCCGCAACCGTGAGGCCCGGAAAGACGCCTCGGCCTTCCGGCACCATCGCCACGCCGTGCGCGGCCAAGGCGCGCGGCAGGTGGCGCGGCAGCAGTTGGCCGTCGACCAGAACGCGACCCGCCTCGGGTTTGGCCAGCCCGAACAGGGTGCGCAACAGCGTGCTCTTGCCGGCGCCATTGTGACCGATGAGGCAGAGCACCTCCCGCGGCCTTAGCTCGATGCTGACATTGAGCAGCACCGGCTTGCCGCCGTAGCCGACGCGCAAGTTCTCGGCCTTGAGCACCGCTGCTGTCATACTGCCCGTTCGCCGAAATAGATGGCGGCCAACGCCGGATCGGAGAGGATTGTCTTGGGGTCGCCCTCGGCCAACAACCGGCCCTGGTCGAGAAAGGCGATACGATCGGAGATGCCCTGCACGATATCGAGATTGTGTTCGATGATGCAGATGGTGACACCCTCGCGCACCTGCTGGCGCAACAGTGACAGGAAGCTTTGGTAGGAGCCGGGGTCGAGACCGGAGGCAGGCTCATCCAAGAGCCATAGACGTGCGCCCGACGCCATGATGCGGGCAAGACTGAGGAACTTGCGTTCCGCGTAGGCCAAGTCGACGGCACGCGCGTTGCGTTTGTCGCCGAGGCCGGTGGCGGCAAGCGTCGCCTCCACCTTGTTCCGGCGAGCCGTGTGGGCGGCGCGTCCGCCCGGTTGCCACAGCCAGGAGCCGCGTTCCGTCACCGTCTCGATATTCTCCGCCACCGTCATGTTGGCGAAAAGCTTGAGGTCCTGAAAGGAACGGCCGATACCCAAGCGCGCGATCTTCCAGTGCGGCAGACCGACAATGGACTTGCCGAGCCATGTCACCTCGCCGCGATCCGGCAGCAGGTGCCCGGTCATTAGGTTGAACAGCGTGGTCTTGCCGGCGCCATTCGGCCCCACCAAGGTGGTGATGATGCCGCTGCGCAGCGAGAACGAAACAGCATCGACGGCCTTGAGGCCGCCGAAGGTCTTGGCAACCTCGGTCGCCTGTAGCAAAACCTCGCCGCCCCCGCTCATGTCGCGCCGCTCTTGGGGCTGGGCGGGGTGTCCTGGAACCCCCAGAGGCCGCCCGGCCGGTAGATCATCAGCACCACCATCGCCAAGCCGTAGACGATTTGCTGGATCGAACCGATCTCGGTGACGGGCAGATACGGCAAGTAGCTCAAGCCGGCCGGGAGCAGCAGGATCAGCACGGTGCCGATCACCGGCCCTAACAGGGTGGCCGTGCCGCCGATGATGACCATGGCCATCAGTTGGATGGAGGTGTCGAGCACGAAGCTCTCGACATTGATGAAACTCAAATAGAAGGCATAAAGCGAACCTGCCACCGCCGCCAGGGCCGATGACACCACGACCGCCGTGGTCTTGATGATGGCCACGTTCTTGCCGTACGCCCAGGCGGCCGTCTCGTCGTCGCGAATGGCCTTCAGGCTGCGGCCGAAGCTGGAGCGGACCAGGGCGCGAATAACGAACATGACGAGCGCCAGGCAGCTCAAGGACAGCAGCAGAAAATGCTCCGGCTGGGTGACGGCAAAGCCCAACAGGCGGGCGGGCGGAATGTTGGTCAGGCCGCCGATGCCGCCAGTGACCGACTTCCACTCGGTGAAGACCGTGATGGCCAACATCTGCAGGCCGAGGGAGGCGGCGACGAAATATTCCCCGCGTACGCGCAGCGCCGGCAGCGCCAGCGCCAAGGAGATGAGGGCAGCAAGCGCCATGCCTGCGGCCGTCGCCGACAGGAAGCCGGCCGCGAATTTCATGGCAAAAAAGGTGGCCGTGTAGGCCCCGACGCCAAAAAACAAGGCGTGGGCGATGGAGAAAATGCCGGCATAACCGAGAATGAAATTCAAGGTGACGGCAAGAATGGCATTGATGGAGATCAGCACCGCAAGATTGATGAGGTAGGCCCACATGCCGGCCTCACTTGGCCGCATACGGCCTGCCGAAGAAGCCGGCGGGCCGGAAGATAATGAAAAGGAACAGTACGATGAAGGTCACCGCCTCGCTCCATTGTGGATCGAGCCGCCACAGGGCAAGGTTTTCGGCCAGGCCAAGCAGCAAGCCGCCGTAGGCGGCGCCGCGCAACGAGCCGATGCCGCCGACAATGGTGGCCGCTAGGCTGATCAGCATGACATGCGCCCCCACCGCCGGGTTCAGTCCGGCGGTCATGGCCGTGAAGATGGCGCCCGGAACGACGATCGCCGAACCGATGGCGAAGGCGTACTGCGCCACGCGCCCCGGATCGAGGCCAAACACGCGGATCAGATCGGGATTTTCCGACAGGGCGCGCATGGCCATGCCCATGTGGGAGCGCGAAAGATAATAGCTCAACGCCGTGAAGCCGATGACGGCGACGACGAGTGCGAGCGCCGCCACCGGCGCCACGAACAAGCCGGGCAGCAGCTCGACGCTGTGGCTGAGCGGCGTCGTCACCGACGCGAAACCGCGGCCGAACACGGTACCGATCAGATTTTGCACGATGATCTGTACGCCGAAGGCGGCGATGAAAACGGTAAAGAATGCCCCCTCGTGCCGCTGGATCGGGCGGTAGATGAAGCGCTCCATGAACAGCCCGAACACGACGGCGGCGACCACCGCCAGGGCGGCGGCAAACGGCCACAGCAGCCCCAGCACGGCATTGGTCCACCAGAACAGGTAGGCGGCAATCGTGAATGCGGCGCCATGCGCCACGTGAAAGATCTTGGTGGCACCGAAAATCAGCGAAAAGCCAACCGCGGTAAGCGCGTAGATGGCGCCGAGCTGAAGGCCGTTGATGAGGAGCTGAAGCAGCAGCACGGGGCAAAACCCTGGGCGAAGGCGCCGTTACTTCGCCATCGTGCCGCCCTTGACCAGCTTGCCGGCGGCGCCGTCGATCTCGTTGATCTGGATCGGCATTGATACCGAGCCGTTCGGCAGGAACTCCATCTTGCCGCCGACGAGATCAAAGCTGCCGTTTGACTTGCGCTGCCTCAGCAGGTTCTCGCCGGTAATCGGCTGGCCGCTCTTTTCCAAAGCCTGCGCCAAATGCACGAACACCATCACCGCATTGTAGTAGTTGGCCACGTAGGCGTTGGGCTCCTTGCCGGACTTGGCCTTCCAGTCCTTGGCGACCCTCTCGCTGATGCCGGCCGCTTGCCAATCCACCGACTGGGTCGGAAACAGCGCGCCCTTGGCCTCGGGCAGTTGCGTCACCGTCGGCGAGGAGAACGCCGAATAGCCGGCGAGCTGCTGCGTCACCCCATTGTCGCGCAACTGCTTGACGATCTGGGCCTGCTGCGCACCGAAGGAGGCGATAAAGACGAGATCGGGGCCGGCTTCGCGCACCTTGGCGGCGACGCTGGTAAACTGTTGCGCATTGCGCGGAACCTGCAGCTCGGCGACCATCTGCCCGCCGGCCTTCGGCACGTTCTCCTTGAGCTCTTTTTGAATGGCTTCACCCGCCGGGTCGTCGACGTAAACAAGCGCGATCTTCTTGAAACCTCGCTCCTGCACCAGGTAGGGCGCCATTACCCGGATCTCGAGATTGACGAGCGGGATGACGTTCCAGAAGTACTCCCCCAGCTCGGCGAGATCGGGCCCGATGCCGCCACCGTTGACGCTGACGACCTTGGCTCTGTCGCCGACCGGGGCAATTGCCTTCGACACGCCCGTGAACGCCGACAGGACCAAGGGTACCTTCTCGACATTTACCAGCTTGTTCATCGCCACCACGCCCTGCTGCGGTGTCGCTTGGCTGTCCTCGAATTGGATGATGAGCTTCTTCGACAGCATCTTGTCGGCGTTGGCATGCTCCACCGCCAGACTGGCGGCCGCCCCGAACAATTCGCCGTATTCCGCATTGGGCCCGCTCATGGGCAGGTCGGCGCCGATCTTGATGCTGTCCTGGGCGCTGGCGGCGCCGCAGTGCATGGCGGCGAGCAAAGCAAGAAAGCGAAGACGGCGCATGCGTTTCCCCCAATGGAGATTTTTGCAAGTGTTGTTTGAGAGGCTAGTGGACGGCGGCGATGAAAGCATACCGGTTCCCGGCTGGCAACGTCGCGCCTGCCCCACTCAGCTGGCCTCTGGCATGCCGGAATCGGACTGGCGATGGCGGAACTTTTGTGATCGACGGCCCTGCGACGCCGGTGGCTCCGGCCGGATGCCGCAGCCGCCTCTGCTCCGCGCTCTGGGGGAGGGCACCAGACGGCCGGTGGCGGCTATCGCAGCCGGCCGCGTGCGGCTCGCGGGGGTCGCTAGTTTTTGCTCTTATCGACCAGCGCGCGTTCCTTGATCCAGGGCATCATCGCGCGCAGCTTGGCACCCACATCCTCGATTGGATGGGCATCGTTGTTGCGCCGGGTCGCCTTGAAGCGCGGCAGTCCAGAGCGAAATTCTTGCATCCACATGGAGGTGAACTGGCCCGACTGGATGTCGCGGAGAATGCGCTTCATTTCGGCCTTGGTTTCATCGGTAATGACCCGCGGGCCGGACACGTACTCGCCGAACTCGGCCGTATTGGAGATCGAATAGTTCATGTTGGCGATGCCGCCCTCATAAATGAGGTCGACAATCAGCTTCACCTCGTGCAGGCACTCGAAGTAGGCCATCTCCGGTGCATAGCCCGCATCCACCAACGTCTCATAGCCCGCGCGGATCAGCTCCACCAAACCGCCGCAGAGCACCGCCTGCTCGCCGAACAGATCGGTCTCGCATTCCTCCTTGAAGCTCGTCTCGATGATCCCGGCGCGTCCCCCGCCGATGGCCGCGCCGTAGGAGAGAAACAGATCATGCGCATTGCCGCTCTTGTCCTGGTGGATTGCCAGCAGGCACGGCACCCCGGCGCCGCGCTGGTATTCCGAGCGCACGGTATGCCCCGGCCCCTTCGGCGCAATCATGCCGACATCGAGATCGGCGCGCGGCTCGATCAAGTTGAAATGCACATTGAGCCCGTGCGCGAACATCAAGGCCGCACCATCCTTCATATTGTCGCGCAAGTGATCCCGATAGATGTCGGCCTGCAGCTCGTCGGGCGTGAGCATCATCATCAGGTCGGCCCACTTGGCGGCCTCGGCCACCTCCATCACTTTGAGTTTCTCGGCCTCGGCCTTCTTCACGCCAGCGGAGGCCTTGCGCAGGGCAATGGCGACATTCTTGACGCCGCTGTCACGCAGATTGAGGGCGTGGGCGTGTCCCTGACTGCCATAGCCGATGACGGCGACCTTCTTGCCCTTGATGAGGTTGATGTCGGCATCCCGATCGTAGTAGACGCGCATGGGTTTACTCCCCGGACTGGCTTGACTGGCAGACTTGCGGAAACTCTCTTCCCTGCTAGCGGCTTTGGGCGCTGCCCTGCAAGCGCAAAAGCGCCGCGCGGGCCGGCTCGGGCGGGCCGCCAAGCTCGGCAATGGTGGGCCGGCAGGCTATGAAGGCTGGTTCCCCCTCCGCCCAGGCGGCCAGCCGGTCCAAGGCCGGATAGCGGTCAACGGGCGCCGCCTCCGGCAAATAAAGCCGAATAAAGCCCAGCATGGTGGCAACACTGATCACCGGTTGCAGCAGCCTTTGCGGCGGCCAAATTTGGGGCGCCGAGCGACGGGCGAGCTCGCCAAGGCCAGCCTCGATTTGGGCGCGGTAGCGCCCGATCCAACCGAGGTCGAGCTTATTGGCCTCGCGCCGCCTTTCGTAGACGCTGGCTACCGTCTTGTCGCAGATGCCGGTGGCCAGCGCGACCGTCTTCAAGGCGTCGCGGCGCGCCGCTCCCGCCGCCGGCAGCAATGCCCGCCGCGGGCCCACGCGCTCGTCGAGATGATCCAGGATCGCCGCACTATCAATCAGCCACTCTCCATCCTCGATGAGGAGGGCCGGCACGCGCCCGAGCGGGTTGCGCGAGCGCAAGGCCTCGGCATCGGCAAAGACCGAGAGCGGCTGGCGCTCGAAGGGCAGCTCCAAGACGGTGAGCGAGACCGCCACGCGACGCACAAAGGGTGAGTCATATTGCCCGACCAAGCTCAGCATCTCATTAACCCTCCAGCGGCTGGCCTTGCGGCCGGCGGGCGATTGGCCGGCCGTATGCGCGCAAGATCGCAAACCCGCGGTCGACCCGCCCGGGTCGGCGCGCGGTCGGATGGTCGCGATCGGCACAGGTGTGGTGCGCAAAAGTCGGCGCCGTTCGCGGCACCAGCATCCGCTGCCGCCCTCGCCGGCTCGCGCGATTGGCTTCCGGGAAAGCTCGAACGTGACTACAATGCCCATTGGCGTGAGGGCATCGGCGTAAAAGACGCCGCACGCTGATCGCACAGGCAAAAACGCGATCTCTTGCTCGAGGAAACCCGATCGTCCGTGCCAGGGAGTTTGACCATGCAGCGACGCTTAGCGACACACATCTTCCCCTTTGCTTTGGGGCTCATGGCGTTGGCTATATCCGCCATCGAACTGGCGCCGCAGGCCACCGGCCAAACCGGTGACGGCTGGACGACGCTGCTCGACGACAAGACCATGGGCGATTGGAACAAGGTCGGCGAGAGCAACTGGCGCCTCGAGGACGGCGCGGTGGTCGCCGACAAGAAGACCGGTCAGGACCCAGCCTATCTCGTTAGCAAGGCCTCTTATAAGGATTTTCAGCTGCACGTCGAATTCTGGGCCAGCGACGATGCCAACAGCGGCGTCTTCCTGCGCTGCCAGGATCCCGGTAAGCTCGTGGACAGGTCCTGCTATGAGGTCAACATCTTCGACCAGCGCAAGGACCCAACCTACGGTACGGGCGGGATCGTCAACTTCGCCGAGGTGAACCCGATGCCGAAAGCCGGCGGCAAGTGGAACACCTTCGAGATCACCGCCAAAGGCCGGCAGATCTCGGTCCTCATGAACGGCCAAAAGACGGTCGAACTGCACAACGGCCTGTTCGTCGAAGGGCCATTGGGCCTGCAGCACGGGGCAGGCGTAATCAAGTTTCGCAAGGTGGCGATCAAGCCGCACTAACCAAGACCGAAGCTGCGGCCTCGCCGCCCAAGGGCAATCGCACCGAGGTCGCCGGTGCCGGCGGCGGCCCCGTTACACTCTGAACCGGTCAAAGGCGCCGCGCCCGCGCGGCGCCTCCCGCCGCCACGTTTGCTCCTCACTTCCGCCAACTGCCGCAAGCATGAGCGCAGCTGGGAGGCGGTCCAGGGTAGCGGGAGATCCCAAAATGAGAAAGCAGCCTACGGCGGGCGCCGGCCTGCCGGTTGCAGGCGTGCCTGACGCTTGCTGGTCCTGCACGCGCCGAGCAACCGATCACCCTCGATGTGCGCCCGGCGCAGGCGGTCATGCGGGTGGGCGAAGGGCAAAAGGCGCATTTGCGCGTCGGCCTCAAGGGCTGCCAAGCCATAACCGGACCGCGCGCGTGTCCCCGTCAACGGCGCCTTCGTGATCGACCACTCCGGCTCGAGGTCGGGGGAACGTCTCGCTGACGGCCCCGGCCGGCAAGACGCTCAGCGAGCGCAAGGTTCTACGCAAGCTCGAAATCCCAGCGGCGGGCAGCACGACCCGCTATTGAGCCGAGAAGGCGCCCGGCCGCGGTCGGCCTTTGCTTTTCGCATGCAAGGGCCGACTTAGATGGCCGGTGCAACGGGCCGCATCGCCAGGGGGCTGGGCCGCCCGGCAACGACCAACGGCCTCACCTCTGGAGAGCGTTGAACGAGCGCTTGTGGGCGTCGGGCGCGACCGGACCGAGCCCCCGTTCAGAGACCTCATTGGCTGGCGCTGATCCCCGCCTCGCGGATCAGCTTGGTCCAGCGCTCCACGTCGCGCTTGATCAGCGCCTCGGTGTCCGCCGGCGACAGGGTGAGCAACCGGCCGCCGGTTTTGGCAAACAGCATGGCCACCTCGGGGTCGGCCAGGACCTTAGTCAGCTCGGCGCGTAGTCGCGCCAGTGTTGGCGCGGGCACGGCCGCCGGCGCGAACAGGCCAAACCAGCTTTCCATATCGAGCGCCGCCACGCCCGTCTCCGCCACGCTCGGCACCTCCGGGTGCATGGGCTGGCGCTGCTTGGAGGAAACCGCCAAAGCCCGCACGCTGCCGGCATCGACCTGTGGGCGTGCGGTGGAGGAGATATCGAAAAAGAGATCGACGCGCCCACCCAGCACATCCTGGTAGGCGGCCTGCGCGCCGCGATAGGTGACATGGGTCAGCTTGACGCCTGCCAGCTGCGCCGTCACCGCCATGGCGATGTGCTGGCCGGAGCCGCGTCCCGCCGATGCGTACGTGACCTGCTCGGGGTTGGCGCGGGCGAAAGCCACGAGTTCGTTCAGGTCCTTGTGGGGCAGATCCTTGCGCGCCAACAGGGTGTAGGACCATGTCACCGCTAGCCCGACGGGCACAAAGTCGCGCAGCGGATCATAGGAGAGCTTGTCGTAAAGCCCCGGATTCAAGGCGAGGTTGGACAGCGCCCCCAATAGCAGGGTGTAGCCATCGGGGGGCGCCTTGGCCGCCGCCTCGGTACCGACCAGCGTGCCGGCGCCCGGCCGGTTTTCGACCAGGAGCGGCTGGCCGAGCAGCGGCGATAGCCGATCAGCCAGGACGCGGGCCACCGTATCGAACCCGCCACCCGGCGGCTGCGGCACGATGATCTTGATCGCCCGCTCCGGGTAGGTCTGCGCCAGCGCCGGCGTGATCAACGCCCACGCGAGCAGTAAAACCAAGATGCAGCGCCCAGATCGCACCTTCGCCCCTCCCCTATCGGTCGCCGCCGCTTTCGCCCGGCGTCGGAAACGAGTATGACCGCGCATTGACGTCGCGCACAAGCCAGCCAGCCGCCAGCGACCATGGCACTTTTCAAGCTTCGCATCGAGGCCGCCGACGCCGATGCCGGGCGCACCGCGGCGGGCCGCTTGGGCGAACTCGTCGCACCAGAGCCGCTCGCCGTTACGCTGTTCGAAGCCCGCCCGCCGCGCTTCACGGTCGAGGCCTACTGGGACACGCGGCCGCCGATGGCGTTGCTGGCAAGGACGCTCGCCGATGTCGACGGTCTCGGCACCCCATCGCTGGAGGCTGTCCCCGACCTCAACTGGGTGGCCTTGTCGCAAGCGGCCCTGCCCCCGATCGAGGCCGGCCGTTTGCTGGTGCACGGCAGCCACGACCGCGCGCGGTTCGCACTGCGGCAAACCGCCATCGAGATCGACGCGGGCGAGGCGTTCGGCACCGGTCACAATCCGACCACGGCCGGTTGCCTGGTCGCCCTCGATCATCTGACCCGGCGCCGGCGCTTCCGCCGCGTCCTCGACCTGGGCTGCGGCACGGGGGTGCTCGCCATTGCCGCAGCGCGGCTGATGGCCGATGCCCAGGTGTTCGCGGTCGACAATGATCCGATCGCCACCGAGGTCGCAGGCGCCAACGCGCGCCGCAACCGAACGGCGCACCGCCTCACCATCCTCACGGCCACCGGGTTCGCCCACCCGAGGTTGCGGCGAGCTCAGCCCTTCGATCTCGTGCTCGCCAATATTTTGCCGCGTCCCCTGGTTCGGCTCGCCGCACCGATGCGCCGCGCCATTGCTCCGGGCGGTTTCGCCGTCCTCTCAGGTCTTTTGAACCACCAGGCCCGCGAGGTCGCCATGGCCTATCGCGCTGCCGGCTTTCGTCTTGCGGGCTGGGAGCGGCGCGCCGGCTGGTCCATCCTGACGCTGCAGCGCGCCTGAAGCCCGGCGCGAGACGCGTCTAGAGCGCCACCTCGATCAGGTAGGGTCCGCCGGAACGCAGGCCGGCGTTCAATCCCTTGATCAACTGCTCGCAGTCTTTGGCGCCTGCGGCCTCCACCCCCATGCCCCGGGCAAGGCTGACCCAATCGAGGTCCGGGCGCCGGAGCGAAAGCATGTCCACGGCGCGCGGCCCCGGATTCTTGACGCCGACATTTGCCAATTCGCCACGCAAAATGTTGTAGCTGCCGTTGGCGAGGATCAGCACCGTAATGTCGAGCCCTTCCCGGGCCATCGTCCACAGCGACTGCAGCGTGTACATGGCGCTGCCGTCGCCCTCCAGCGCGATCACCTTGCGCTCGGGACAGGCGATGGCCGCGCCGATCGCCACTGGCATGCCGTAGCCGATCGATCCGCCCCTGTTGTTGAGCCAATCGTGCGGCGGCGCACCGGCCGTCTCGGGAAAGAACTCGCGCCCCGTGCTGACGCTTTCGTCGACGACAATGGCGTTTTCCGGCAGCATGGCGCCAAGGATCGAGGCGATGGCGGCGGGAGTGATGGCGCCTGCCGGAAGCGCCGGCCGACGCGGCTGCGCCACGCCGGCCGGCGCCATCTCGATGGCCCCGAGTTCCACCGCCAACGCTTCAAGCGCCCCTTCGATGTCCTGATCGAGGCCCGCAAGCGTGCTGGCGCGGGTTCCCTCGGCCATCAGCAGGCTGGGCTTGTCGGGATAGGCAAAAAACGCCACCGGTTGGCGGGCGCCGACCAGCACGAGGTTACCGGCGGCGCGCAGCACGGCGAGCGCCTTGTCGACGACGTAGGGAATGCGCTCGACCTGAACGCGCCCGGCGCCGCGCTCCAATCGGGTGTTGGCGCCCTCCGTTAGAATGCCGCAGCCGGTTTTGGCCGCAATCTTACCGGCCAATTCGAGGCAGCGCTGGCGCAGGGCGGCGCCGCCCAGCAACAGGGTGGCGCGCTCGCCGGCGCGCAGCATCGCCGCGGCCGCCTCGATCGCGGCATGCGAAGCTTTCCCGACCGGCGCATCCGGCGCCGGCTCGGCGATGCCATCGGCCGCATTCCAGGCCGTATCCGCCGGCAGAATGAGGGTGGCGATCTGTCCGGGCGTCTGCCGCGCGGCGGCAATGGCGAGCGCGCCATCCCTTGCGAGGCTCGCCGCATTGGGCGAGGTCTTCAGCCAATGCGACATCGGCGCGGCCAGACCCTGGATGTCCGAGGTCAGCGGGGCGTCGTGGGCAATGTGATAGGTGGCGTGCTCGCCGACGATGTTGACGATGCCGGAGTTGGCCTTCTTGGCGTTGTGCAGATTGGCGAGCCCGTTGGCGAGGCCCGGCCCCAAGTGCAACAAGGTCGAAGCCGGCTGCCCCAGCATGCGGTAATAGCCGTCGGCTGCGCCGGTGACGACGCCTTCGAAAAGGCCCAGCACGCAGCGCATGCCTGGCACCTTGTCGAGGGCCGCAACGAAGTGCATTTCCGAGGTGCCCGGATTGGTGAAGCAGACGTTCACGCCCCCGGCAAGCAGGGTGCGCACCAAACTTTCCGCCCCGTTCATGCTACCCATCGCCCTTTACCGCTCGATCGTGACATCGACCCGGAGGTCGTCTGCCGTCGGCCTGCCATTGAGGGCATCGACCCGCCCGCCCCCACCTGCGGCGGCCATATCATCGTTCCTGGCCGGCATGGAAGAAAAACACCGCGGTGGGCGAGATTTTATTGGCGCCTGCGCCGCGCCGCGGCACCTTCGGCAAACGGGCGCTGCCTAGAAGGGGCTCAGGCCGAAGCTGAAAGCCTGCGTCTTGTCGAAGGGCTGCTTGACGATCGGGAAGGCATAGTCCGCCCTCAGCGCACCGAGCGGGGAATCCCAGGCCAATCCCATACCCACCGAAGCGCGCGGCGCCAGCGAATTGCCGGCAAGACCCGGGAGCGATGCCGCGGTCTTGTTGACACCCCAGAGCGAACCCGCATCGGCGAACACGGCGCCGCGCAGACCGAAATCCTGCGGCAGGTAGGGGATCTGGAACAACAGTTCGGCGGTGGTCGCAAAATACATGCGCCCGCCCAGCGCGTCTTTGTTGGGGCTCAGGATATCGCGCGGCCCGATACCGGAAAAGGCAAAGCCACGCACGGTCTCGCTGCCCCGATAGAACAGATCGAGGAGGCGGACATCCTGGCCTCCCCAGCCGCCGATCACGCCGCCCGTGACGCGACCCGCCGCCGTGATCGTATCGGACACGGGGTAGTAGCCGCGGGCGTCTCCCACCGAGCGCAGATAGCGCACGTCGCCGCCGACGCCGGCGAGATCCTGCGATAAGGTGTAATAGAGGCCCTCCGTCGGTCGCCGCTTGTTGTTGCGCGTATCGTAGGCCAGGGAATAGCCGACGGAGGAGGTATCGTAGGTGTTGGAAGAAACATTGGGAAACCCGGGCACCGCCTCCTTGATTGCGGCGGAAGCATTGGCGCCGACGTCGTAGATGGTGTTGCGCGAGAACGTATAATTGACGCTGCCCGACCATTCGTCGGTGATCTGATAGCCAAGCCGCAGGTCGCCGCCGACCCTCTGGCTCTTGAACGACGACTGCGTGGTGTAGTCGGTATCCCTGTAGAAGATGTCAAAGCCGCCGGCGTAGTTACTGCCGAACAAGCGTGGTTCGGTGAAGCCGACTTCGGCCTGGAAGCGCATGGCGCTGCCCGTCAGCTTTACGCGCAACGCTTGGCCGTTGCCGAAGAGATTGCGTTCGCTCACCGCAATATCGCCGACGATACCCTCCGAGGTCGAGTAGCCCGCGCCGAAGGCGATGTTGCGGGTATCGTCCTCGATCACCTCCACCGTGATGACGACGCGGTCCTGGCTCGAGCCGATCTTTCGCTTCAGCGTGACCTTCTTGAAAAAGCCCAATGCCTGCACGCGCTTGCGGGCCCGCTCGAGGACAAAGGCGTTGACCGCGTCACCCTCGGCAAAGCGCAGCTCGCGGCGAATGACAAAGTCCTTGGTTTGGGTGTTGCCGGCGACCTCGATGCGCTCGACATAAATCGGGGTGCCCTCCTTCACCTCGATGGCCATGGTGATGATGCGGCTTGCCTCATCGCGCTTGGGCACGACGCGAACATTGGCGGCAGCATGCCCCTGATCGCTCAGCAGCAGGGTCATGCGCTCGACGGACTTTTCCACCTGCTCGGCATTGTAGGTGGAGCCCGGCTTGATCGTGACGGAGGATTGCAGCGATGCCGTGTCGACCTTGGCGATGCTCGACTGGATGTTGGTGGGCCCGAACGCGTAGCGCTCCCCTTCCTCGATCGTGAAGGCGACCGAAAAGCCGGTGCCCTGCTCGTTCTTGGTTGCATCCGCCGTCACCACCCGCACATCGGGAAAGCCGTTCTTGAGGTAGAACTGCCGCAGCAGGTCCTGATCCTGCTTGATGCGCTCGGGATCGTAGAAGGCGGCCGTTTTCAGGATGTCGAACCAGCCCGATTGACTGGTGGTGACGACGTCGCGCAGCTGGCGATCGGTAAAACTTCGATTGCCGATGAAGACGATATTGTCGACCTTGGTGACCTCGGCCTCCTTGACGGCAAACACGATCTCGACCTGCCCATCGGGACGCTTACTGAGCTTTGCTTCGACCTCGGTCGCGAGCCTGCCCAGGCTGCGATAGTAGTCACGAACCTTGAGGGCATCGGCGTGCGCCTTGGCCGCCGTGTAGCGGGCACGGGCCTTGAGCGCGATGAGCGGCTCGAGCTTGGATTTGTCGGCATTGGCATTGCCTTGGAAGGCAACGCTGGCGATCACCGGGTTCTCCGTGACGCTGATGACGAGCTTGCCGCCTTTACGGTCGATGCGCACGTCGGAGAAGAGCCCGGTGGCAAAGAGGCCTTTTAGCGCCTCGTCGATCTGGGCGGGCGTAATCGTGCCCCCGGTGCCAAGGCGCAGGTGGCTACGGATCGAGGCGGCCTCGACGGTGCGGTTGCCCACCACCTCCACGGCGCTGACGCTATCGGCGGCAAACGCCCGACCCAGCATCAGGCAGACGAGGGCCGCCATCGCAAGCCCCACCCGGCACTTCCACGATCGGCAATGCACGCGAACTCACGTCCCTTGAGTGTCCCAGGTGGCGCTTTACACCATCCCTCGAGGCCAGCCTTAAGCGTTTGATGTAGATTGCAATCTGGGCGGGATTGGGTAAGCGGCGAGGTCTTTCGTGGGCGCGGCCCCTGGCAAGCGGTGACCCAAGCCCGCTCCTGCAGGCCCCGACACGGCCCTCATGCGGCCTTTCTGGTGCGGCCTTGCTGGCGCGGCCTTGCTGGCGCTCCGGCCTCTCCGCTGGAGGGGAGCGCAGACCCGGCCGGCCCCTCCCCACCCCCTGGCGGCTAAGGACCTCGGCTTGGTGGCAAATGCGTCTCATGGGCGGCTCGGGATCCCGGCCAGATCCCGGCCAGATCTCGGCCAGATCCCGGCCAGATCCTGGGCAGACCCTGCGCCCGGCAAGCCGGCCGCCCCAGCCCGCGGAGCCGCGGGCGGGCGAGGCCGTCGGGCCTCCCGACAGCCGATCGGGCGCGGGGGGGCCTTTGCAAAGAGCCCCTACCCTTAGGCGGGAGGCGCCACGGAGAGGCCGCGCACCTTGTGCTTCTCGATCAAGCGGCCAACAAACCCCGAGGCCTTCACCTCCGCGACGAAGCTGCGCAGATAGTCGGCGGCCACGCTATTGCGGCGCGCCGTTCCCACCGCCTGCTGTACGGCCGTGAACTGGCCATCGAGGATACGAGCGCCGGGCAGCTTTTCCACATCCGACAACAGCCGCGGCCGCAGTCCTGCCAGCGCATCGAGCTTGTCGGCCACGAACTGCTCGTAGGCGCTATCGAGCGTGCCGGATTTCACCAGTTGGGCCTGTTTGATGTTGCGATCGAGCCAGAGGCCATAGGCGCTGCGGCCGGTCACGGCGATCCGCACCCCGGGACGGTCGACGTCGGCGATCGACTTCAGGGTCGAGCCCGCCGGCACCAGATAGGTTGCCTCGATCTCCACGTAGGCCGGCGTAAAGGCAATCTTCTCGGCGCGCTGCGGCTCGGCACCGATCAAGCCGATATCCCAGGCACCCGTGTCGGCCATGTCCGCCAGTTCGCCGGGCGTCTTGTAAGTGACAAATCGCACCGGCACGCCGAGGCGCATGGCGATTTCGCTGGCCATGTCGGGCGCCACGCCGACGGGATCACCAGCGTCAGTCTTGCCCGTCACCAGCAGGAAATTCGACAGGTTGATGCCCGCGCGCAGCACGCCCGTCGGCGCCAACTCGGCTTTGACTTGTTGCGACATGTGCGCTTCCTCCTGCTTGGCCGCTGCTGATTGTGGCGAGGCCGCCTGCGGCAATAGCCCGACGAGACTGGCTGCGAATACGGCAATCGATCTGATCACGCTTCTACCTCGCCACGGTCGAGCCGACACTTTAGCCGCTGCTGGTCGGCAAACGCCAGCGGCCCCGTCAGCCGTCATTGCCGCGGAGGTCTTTTGGCGGTGTCATGGCAGTGGTATGGCGCCGCCGGTCACAACCCCAGCGGCGCGCAGTGGCCCCATCTCAGCCCTCGCCCTCCATCGCCAGTTCCGCTGCAAGGCTGGCGACGTCGCGGTTGATCGAGGCGACCGCCAATGTCCGGCCGCCCAACCGATAGCGCAGCAGGCAGTCCCTCGCCGCCGGGTCGCCAGCAACGTCAATGTCATCCCAACGCTCGGCGTGACCCACATAGTTGATCGCCACGTCATAGTGCTGGCTCCAGAAGAACGGCACGGCCGTGAATTTTTGCGTTAGGCCCAACATGTTGCGAGCGGCGACCTGCGCTTGTCGCTCGGCCACCACCCAATGCTCGACGCGCAGGCTGCCGCCCGTTCGGGGATCCGGGCAGCGGGCGATGTCGCCGGCGGCAAAGACACCAGGCACGCCCGTTTCCAGGCAGCCGTCGACAAGGACGCCGCGGTCGATAGGGAGGCCGGCCTGCTGGGCCAGCTCGAGGCGCGGCTTTACCCCGACACCCGCCACGACGAGATCCGCCTCAAGCCTCGTCCCGCTTTTCAGCTCGACGTGCTTGCCGGTAATGGCGGTCGCGACATCGGGCAGGTGGAAGACGACACCGTGTTCGAGGTGCAGCAAGCGCACGAACTCGCCGAGTTGCGGCCCGAGCAGGCGCTCCATCGGCCGCACCTCCGGCGCCACCACGTGCACCTCGAGGCCGCGGGCGCGCAGGGATGCGGCAACCTCGAGCCCGATGAAGCTCGCTCCCAAGACGACCGCCCGCTTGGCCGCTGCCGCCGTCGCGATGATGCTTTTACAGTCGGCCAGCGAGCGCAGCACGTGCACGTGGGGCAGGCTCGCGCCGGCGATCGATAGCCGCACGGGCTCCGCACCCGTTGCCAACAGCAACCGGTCGTAGGCCACCCTGTCGCCGCCGGCCAGCACCACCGCTTTGGCGCGCAGATCGACGGCCATGACATTGGCCTTAAGGCACAGGTGAATGCCTTGCTCGGCATAGTAGGCGTCGGGTCGCAACGGCAGCCAATCCTCCGGCGCGTGGCCGGCCAGATAGTCCTTCGAAAGGTTGGGCCGATCGACGGGCGGGGCGTCGTCGGCGCTGAGCAAGCTAATGCTGCCCTGGTACTTGAGACGGCGCAGCATTTCGGCGGCCGCGAAGCCCGCCGCCCCGCCGCCCACGATGACGATGCGGTCGGGCGCTGTCGCGCCTTGGGGCGGGCTTTCGGTCTCCGGCTGGGTCGCTTTCTTGCGGTGCACAAAGAGCCGGCCATCGCGTTCTTCCACCCGCCAGCACCCTAGCGGCGAAAACGCCGGGGCGTTGAGCGCCTCGCCGTTGGCGAGATTAAAACAGGCATGATGCCATGGGCAGCGCACGGTGGCTGCGACCAGCAGCCCATCGGCCAGGGGCCCCCCGTAATGGGAGCACTTGGCGTCGACGGCAAAGATTTCTTTGCCGCAGCGCGCCAGCAGAACGGCGTTGTCGCCAACCTGGCCCACGAGCATGCGGCCATCGCCGAGCTCCTCGCTGGCGATGCCTTGTGTCAGGTCGGGCCCGGTCGGCTGCCCCTGTGCGGATCCCATGCTGACCTCCTGCGCGATCTCCTGCAGCAGCCACATCGCTTGGCTGTGCTTGACCACTTGGCAATCGCATAGATGCACAAGGGCGGGAAAGGTTCCAAGTCGCTCAAGGCACGGCCCGAGCTGGGAACCAATTGTGCGATCGGACATCCAATGCGGCACAACCCCCAACGCGCGAGGGCGAGGTCGAGCTATGAACGGGCTGGCAAGAGACGTGCAGTCGCTAATTCCCGCGGTGGCGCCATCGAGCGCGGGACGGACGGCGCCGAGGGATCGTCCCACGCGTGGGGAGGCCGAACGGGCGGTTGAAACCCTCATTCGTTGGGCTGGCGACGACCCCAGCCGCGAAGGGCTGCTCGAGACGCCGGCCCGGGTGGCGCGCGCCTATCAGCAGTGGTTCGCCGGCTACCACCAGGACCCCGCCGAGCATCTGCGGCGCACCTTCGAGGAGGTCGCCGGCTACGACGAGATGGTGGTGATGCGCGACATCGATTTTCAGTCGCATTGCGAACACCACATGGCGCCGATCAGCGGGCGGGTACACATCGGCTACCTGCCGCGCAACAAGGTGGTCGGCATTTCCAAGCTGGTGCGCCTTGTGCAGGTCTTCGCCGGGCGACTGCAGACCCAGGAAAAGATGACGGCGCAAATCGCCGACACGCTCTATAGCGTATTGGCGCCACAAGGTGCGGCGGTGGTGGTAGAAGCTAGGCACGGCTGCATGACCAGCAGGGGCGTGCGGCAACCGAGCGCGACCCTGCTCACCAGCCGCATGCTGGGCGTCTTTCGCGACCGGCCGGAGACGCGTCAGGAGTTCCTGACGGCCATCGAGCTCGATCGGGCGCGGCAGGCCGGTGCGGCAAGGCTCTGACGGGTGCACGGGTGTGGTTGGGGGGGAGGGCAAATGCAGAGCTTACGCGCCAGACCACCGGAAAATCTGGAAGGGCTCGACGACGCCGAGCTCGCCCGGCTTGCACGCCAACGCCACGGCGAAGCCTTTCGTCTCATCATGCAGCGCAACAACCGTCGCCTCTATCGGGTGGCGCGCTCCATCCTGCACGACGAGGCCGAAGCGGAGGACGTCGTCCAGCAGGTCTACGTCGTTGCCTTCGGCAAGCTGGCAGAATTTCGCGCCGAATCCAGTCTTGCCACGTGGCTCACACGCATTGCCGTCAACGAAGCGCTGGGGCGGCTGCGCCGCCGACGGCCCAGCCTCGAGTTGTCGGTTCTCGACGCGGCCCCCCGAACCAACGCGCACGTTATCCCCTTTCCCCAGATGCCCACCCACACCGATCCCGAGCGCGGCGCCGCGCTCAAGCAAATCCGCCAACTCATCGAGCATGCCATCGACGCGCTGCCCGACGGCTTCCGGGCCGTTTTCGTGATGCGCGACATCGAGGCCATGAGCGTCGCAGAAACGGCGGAGGTGCTGGCCTTGTCGCCGGCAACAGTGAAAACGCGGCTGCACCGCGCTCGGCGGCTCCTACGCCGGGCGCTGGATGCCCAGCTGGCCTCGGCATTGAGCGACACTTTTCCCTTCGAGGGTGATCGCTGTCGACAAACGACGGAAACGGTGCTGGCCAGGCTCGGCGTGCCGCCCGCGCCGGCCGGCTGAGGTCCACCGCCGGCGGGCGGACACGACGCCGGCGAACCACCAGCGGGAAAGGCTCAATGCGCTGGGCAAGTTTGCGCCGCTGCCGCAAGCGCAGCTCGACCTTATGCCAGGGGATCGTTGCTCAATCTGGTGCGGCCCACGGGGCTTGGCATGCTTTCGATGCTCCCCCAAAAAAAGCGACATCTTCATGCCGCAGTCGCTGCGCACACGGCATGGGGAGACGGCTCGAAAGCCGGCCAGCCAACCGGCCATTGCCTGCCTCGGCCTGCGCCGCGGCGAAGGGTGGTGCGATTGGATCGGTGGACACATGCGCAAGGGCATCCTCAATGCTGCGCCAGGATAAGCAATTCTCATCCTCTCGGGGGCGCGGCGGCGCACCGTGGCGGAGCCCTGCCAAGCGATGGTGCCTGCCGCGGCCGACGCGATGCGCACGCTGGACGCCATACGAGCTGTCTAGGCCCCGCAAACCCTTGCCGAATCGGCCGCATGCGAAGCTGATCTTTGCCATGCGATAATTGGGCCATGACGGCATTCGATTCGTTTTTGGATTGGTTCGGCCGCAAGCTTGGCGAACGCTTGCGACGCGAGGTTCCTGGTCAGGAACCATACGTGCCATCGAACCCCGTGGCGTTGCGGCGCGTGTTGCGCCCCGCCGACGTTCTCTTGGTCGCCGGCGGCAGCAAGCTCTCGAGCGCCATCAAGTATCTGACCCAATCGACCTGGTCGCACGCGGCCATCTTCGTTGGCGATTGGTTTGAGCTGCCCAGCGACGACCCCGAACCGCACGTGCTGATCGAGGTGAACCTGGGCGAAGGCTGCATTTCGGCACCGCTGTCCAAATACGACCGCTTTCATACCCGCATCTGCCGCCCCATCGGCCTCACCGAAGCCGATCGCGAGGACGTGCTGGCCTACATGGTCTCGCGACTTGGTACGCAATACGATATGCGCAACATCATCGATCTTCTGCGCTATTTGCTACCCGAACCCCCCATCCCCGCCCGTTGGCGCCGGCGCATGATCGCGCTCGGATCGGGCGAGCCGACCCGCGCCATCTGCTCGACCCTGATCGCGGACGCTTTCGGCCGGGTGCGCTATCCGATCCTGCCGCGCGTGGAGCGTCGCGAAAGCGCAAAGCGGGGCGTCACGCGCTTTCAGCGCAGCGAGATCCTGCACATCCGGCACCACAGCCTTTACGCGCCGGCCGACTTCGACCTTTCCCCCTACTTCAAGATCGTCAAGCCCACGATCGAGGAGGGCTTCAACTACAAGGGGCTGACCTGGGCCGAAGACGACGTGCCGGCGGAGCGACCGCCGGTCCAACCCAAACGCCAAGCCCGCTAGCTAGCACCAGTTGCGGCCGGCCCGGGTCGCCTGGGGGGCCGCTGCCGGGAAACGCATTTGGCCTTCCCGCTCAGGCCGGGCTGGACTTCAGCTTCAGCACGATCGTAATGATCACAGTCGTCGGTTTGGAGGAGTCGGCGTCCGGCACCTGCTGCATTTCCTTTTTCGCCGCCTGCAACACAATGGGGCTTTTCTCGCCGATCAGCGGGGCAATCTGGTTGGCAGCAGCCGCCGCATCCATGGTAAAGGATTGCTGCAACAATCCCGGCTGAATTTCCGTTGCCGCCGGCCCTTTCACCGTCCACATCAGCACGCCCTTGTCGAAGGGCCGTTCGTCACCGGCGCTTTGCAAGGTTCCGGTATAGGTTTCCTCCGCTCCCCGCGCGGCCGGTTGGAAGGTGCACAGCATGTCCCGCGCCTGCCCGATGCCGGCTTCGGTGTCCGGTGAGCCGCTCTGTTCGGCCAGGCTGCAGGTGAGATTACCGATCTCCGCCAGTTCCTGTGCCGAGGCCGGTAACCCGGCGCAGACCAGGGCAATCAGACCAAGCAATCGCGCGCGCATGATACCTTTGGCCTCCTGCTGACTGCAGCGACAACGCCCGGCGCAGCCGGAGGTTGCATAAGGGGGGTCCGAGCTTGTGGAAAATTGATGAGTGGTCACGCCAACAACCGGGCGGTCGCTCTTACGCCACGGGCTTGGAGGACGCGACCGATTGTACGCTGCGGCTATCGGCACCGAAGGCATAGCCAGCGCCGCGCACGGTGCGGACGGGATCGACTTGCCCGTATTGCATCAGGGCCTTTCGCAACCGCCCGATATGAACATCGACGGTGCGCCCATCGATGAAGGCATCGCGCCC
>Ga0134122_10000635_pt1 | contig 24131 bp, 23 predicted proteins | sample KB302_FD_96461 | JGI IMG/M metagenome (GOLD analysis project Ga0134122, IMG submission 96461) | Terrestrial soil microbial communities without Nitrogen fertilizer from Kellogg Biological Station, Michigan, USA - KB3-0-2 | ecosystem: Environmental > Terrestrial > Soil > Unclassified ...
CGGGATTGCGGGCTCAGCGGGTGGGAGCCATGGCGCGAAGCCGCGCGATGCGCTCCTCGACCGAGGGATGGGTGGAGAACAGGCTCTGCAGCATGCCGCCGCTCAGCGGATTCACGATGAAGAGATGGGCGGTGGCCGGCGTGGCGTGCATGGGCACGGCCTTGGACGCCATCTCCAGCTTCTCCAGCGCCTCCGCGAGCCCCCACGGCTTCCCCGCGATGTGCGCCCCGGTGGCGTCCGCGTGGAACTCCCGCGCCCGCGAGATCGCCAGCTGCACCAGCATGGCGGCGATGGGGGCGACGATGGCGAGGATGAGGGTGCCGAACACGCCGCTACCGTGGCCCTCGTCGTCGCTGTCCCGCCGCCCGCCGCCGAAGATGGCGGCGAACTGGGCCATCTGGGCCAGGTAGGTGATGGCCCCGGCCAGGGTGGCGGCGATGGTCATGATGAGCGTGTCCCGGTTCTTCACGTGCGCGAGCTCATGGGCGAGCACGCCTTCGAGCTGGTCGCGGTCGAGGATGCGCAGAAGGCCTTCCGTCACCGCCACCGCGGCATGCTCCGGATTGCGGCCGGTGGCAAAGGCATTGGGCGCGTCTCCGGGAATGATGTACACCTTCGGCATGGGAATGCCGGCCCGGGTGGTGAGGTTCCGCACCAGCCCGTACAGCTGGGGCGCCTGTGCCTCATCCACGGGCTGGGCCCGGTACATGGCCAGGACCATCTTGTCCGAGAACCAGTAGCTGACGAAGTTCATGACCAGGGCCAGCCCAAAGGCCATGATCATGCCCTGCTGACCTCCGAGGGCCTGACCGATGAGGACGACCAGGCAGGTCAGAACCGCAAGCAGCACTCCGGTTTTAAAGACATTTCCCATGGATCTCCACCTCCCGATCGCATGCTAACAGTGCCCCCTCCGACCGTCAAGCAAGGGCCTTCCCGGGGGGCTTTTGGGTTGACAACCCCATACCCCGAGCATATACTGGCGCGGTTGTTGAAAAATCCCTTGTTTGTCGAATCTTTAACTGAGGTTTTGCCCATGGTCATCCGGGTCTCCGAGATTCCCGACGAGGGTCTCCGGATCGACGGACCCGAGGCTTTCGCGCGTCCGTTCGCCGACCCCGAGTGGACGCTCGACGGGGTCGAGCTGGCGCTGGAAAGAGACGCCGACGCCGTCTTTGTCCGGGGGACGCTCGAGGCGCGCGTTCCGCTGGTGTGCGGGCGCTGCTTGGAGCCGTTCGAGATGCGCGTCGCCTCGGAAGTCGACACGCGGTTCCTTCCCGCGCCGGAGGGCCGGGCGGAAGAGCGCGAGCTCGCCTCGGCCGATCTGGATTCCGACGTGTACGCCCATGACCAGCTGGATCTGGGCGCGCTGGTGGAGACCGAGACCACGCTGGCGCTGCCCATGAAGCCGCTCTGCCGCGAGGACTGCCGGGGGTTGTGCTCGGTGTGCGGCGGAAACCGAAACGTGACGGCCTGTGCCTGTCCCGAGCCCGCGACGGCATCCCGCTGGGCGGCGCTCAAGGGCCTCGCCGACCGCCTTCCACGATAGGAGCTCGCCCATGCCGCTGCCGAAGCGACGCCACTCGAGAACTCGCGGCAAGAAGCGCCGCACCCACTACAAGATGATCGCGCCCACCCGTTCCGTCTGCCCGCAGTGCCGCGAGGTCAAGCTGCCGCACCAGATCTGCCCGCATTGCGGCTTCTACAAGGGGCGCGAGGTCCTGACCGTCGAGGGCGAGTAGCGTCCGCCCCCGCCTCCGCCCATGAGGATCGCGCTCGATGCGATGGGAGGCGACTTCGGGCCCGCGGTGGTCGTCGAGGGCGCCGTGGTGGCGGCCCGCGAGCACGGGGTGGCCTCGGTGCTGGTGGGCGACAAGGCCGCCATCGAGCGGGAGATCGTCCGGCTGAAGGCCCAGGAGCTGCCGCTCAGCATCCGCCACGCCAGCCAGGTGGTGAGCATGGCGGAGTCGCCGGTACAGGCGCTCCGCCGCAAGCGCGACTCGTCGCTCCGGGTGGCCGCCGACCTCGTGAAGGACGGCGAGTGCCAGGCCCTCGTCTCCGCCGGCAATACCGGGGCCGCCATGGCCATCGGGATGTTCGTCCTCGGCTTGCTCCCCGGCGTCGAGCGTCCCGCCATCGCCACCACGCTGCCGAGCCTCGCCGGGTACACCGTGCTCATCGACTCCGGCGCCAACGTGGATCCCAAGCCCCGCCACCTCTTCCAGTTCGCGGTGATGGGCCATGTCTACTCGCGCGACATCATCGGCAAGGATCATCCGCGAGTGGGGCTTCTCTCGGTGGGCGAGGAGGAGGGCAAGGGGAACGAGCTGGTCAAGGACACCTTCGAGAGCCTGCGGGGGTCGTCGCTGAACTTCATCGGGAACGTCGAGGGGCGCGACATCTACAACGGCCGCTGTGACGTGGTGGTGACGGATGGCTTCACCGGCAACGTGTGCCTGAAGGTCTCCGAGAGCCTGGCGGAGATGCTGACCTCCATGATCCGGGAGGAGCTGACGCGGGACTTCCTGTCCAAGACGGGCGCGGTGCTGGCCCAGCGCGCCTTCGCGCGCATGAAGCGGCGGGTGGACTACACGGAGATGGGCGGGGCCCCGCTCCTCGGCATCAACGGCGCCTCCATCATCTGCCACGGCGCCTCGCCGGTGAAGGCGATCAAGAACGCGCTGCGGGTGGCCACGGAGTGGGTCCGCAACGACGTCAACGAGCACATCAAGACCGCGCTCGAGGCCGAATCGGTCCTCGCCGAGGGGCGCGAGGGAGGCCGCGAATGAAGCGTGCCAAGATCGTGGGCGTGGGCGCCTACGCTCCCAAGCGTATCCTCACCAACGCCGAGCTGGAGAAGATGGTGGACACGTCGGACGAGTGGATCGTCCAGCGCACCGGGATCCGGGAGCGGCGCATCGCCGATCCCAGCGAGGCCACCTCCGACCTCGCCCTTCGCGCCGCCCAGCAGGCGCTGGAGCGGGCGGGGGTGGAGCCGGGGGAGATCGACTTCATCGTGGTGGGCACCACCACCGGCGACATGGCCTTCCCCACCACCGCCAATATCCTCCAGCACCGCCTGGGCTGCCGCAACGCGGGCTCGATCGACCTCTACGCGGCCTGCGCGGGCTCGGTGTACAGCCTCTCGGTGGGGGCGCAGTACGTCCAGACCGAGAAGTACCGCACCGTGCTGTGCGTGGGCGCGGAGTGCCTCTCGCGCATCACCGACTATACCGACCGGGGCACGTGCATCCTCCTCGCCGACGCGGCGGGGGCGGTGGTGCTCCGCGCGTCCGAGGACGACTCCGGCATCCTCGACACCGATCTCTACTCCGATGGGAAGTACTGGGAGTTCCTCTACCAGCCGGGGGGCGGCGCCCGGCATCCCGCCACCCACGAGACGGTGGACAAGCGGATGCACTTCGCCAAGATGAAGGGCAACGAGGTGTTCAAGGTGGCGGTCCGGATGTTCGGCGAGGCCGCCGAGCGCATCCTGACCCGCAATGGCTTCGTGGCCGACGACCTCGATCTCTTCATTCCCCACCAGGCGAATCTCCGGATCATCGAGGCGGCGGTGAAGCGACTCAAGGTCCCCATGGACAAGGTCATGATCAACGTGGACCGCTACGGGAACACCGGGGCCGCCTCCGTGTACGTGGCGATGGAGGAAGCGTGGTCGTCCAAGCGGCTCAACACCGGTGATCTCGTGCTCCTCGCCGCCTTCGGCGGCGGCTTCACCTGGGGCGCCGCGCTCCTCCGCTGGTAGACCGCGTGAGCATCGCGTTCCTCTTTCCGGGACAGGGGTCCCAGGCGGTCGGCATGGGCCGGGATCTCGCCCAGGCCTCGCCCGCCGCCGCCGCGGTATGGAAGGCCGCCGACGCCGCGCTCGGCTTCCCGCTCTCGCGCCTGGCCTTCGAGGGGCCGGAGTCGGATCTCGCGCTCACCGCCAATACCCAGCCCGCCGTCCTCACCGCCAGCGTGGCCGCCGCCGCCGCGCTCGGCGAGCACGGTATCCGGCCGGCGCTGGCGGCGGGCCATAGCCTGGGAGAATATTCGGCCTTGGTGATCGCGGGCGCCCTCGACTTCGCCGAGACCGTGCGCCTGGTGCGGCGGCGCGGCGAGTTCATGCAGGAGGCGGTGCCGGTGGGCGTCGGCGCCATGGCCGCGCTCCTCGGGGTCGACCTCGCGGTGGTGGAGGAGACGTGCGCGGCCGCCGCCCAGGGCGAAGTGGTGGGAGTCGCTAATATCAACTCGCCGGGCCAGATCGTCATCGCCGGGCATCGCGGCGCGGTGGAGCGGGCGGTGAAGGGGGCCGCCGAGCGCGGGGGCAAGAAGAGCATGCTCCTCCCGGTGAGCGCCCCGTTTCACTGCGCCCTCATGAAGCCCGCCGCCGACCGCCTCGCCGTCGAGCTCGAGCGCATGGCGGTGTCCGCGCCGCGCCTCCCGGTGGTCCGGAACGTCGATGCGGGGGTCACCACCACCGCCGAGGAGGTGAAGCCGTTCCTGGTGCGCCAGGTGGCCAGCCCGGTGCGGTGGACCGACGGCCTCGCGCGGCTGGCCCGCGAGGGCGCCGACGTCTGGATCGAGGTGGGGCCGGGCCGCGTGCTCACGGGGCTGCTCAAGCGCACCGTGGACGGCGCCCGCGGCCACTCGGTGGAGGACGTCCCCTCGCTGGAAAAGACGCGGGCGGCGCTGGCGGGCGGGGGCGGCGCGTGAACGACGCCAAGCCGCTGGCGGGCCGGGTGGCGGTGGTCACCGGCGGAACGCGCGGGATCGGGCTGGCCATCGCCCGGTCGCTGGCAGACGACGGGGCTTCCGTGGTAGTCTCTGGCCGCGATCCGGACCGGCTCGAAAGCGCCGCGAAAGAGCTGGAAGCATTGGGAACAAGCGCGCTCGCGGTGGCGGCGGATGCGGGCAAGCGCGAGGACGCGGAGCGCTTGGTCGAGACCACCAAGGAGCGCTTCGGACGCATCGACGTGCTCGTGAACAACGCGGGCATCACCCGGGACCAGCTCCTCGTGCGGATGAAGGACGAGGACTGGGACAAGGTGATGGACACGAACCTGCGCGGCGTCTTCCTCATGACCCGCGCGGTGGGGAAGGTGATGATGCGGCAGAAGAGCGGCCGCATGATCAACATCTCGTCCACCGCGGGGGCGATGGGGAATGCGGGGCAGGTGAACTATTCCGCGGCCAAGGCGGGCGTGATCGGGCTCTCCAAGGCGGCGGCGCGCGAGCTGGCGCACTGGAATATTCTGGTCAACGTGGTAGCTCCCGGGCTCATCGAGACGGACATGACGGCGTCGATCTCCGCGGAAGCCCGCGAGGGGCTGATGCTGCAGGTGCCGCTCAAGCGGATCGGAACGGCGAGAGAGGTGGCCGAGGTCGTGCGGTTCCTGGCCGGGGACGGCGGGGGGTACATCACCGGCCAGGTCATTCACGTCAACGGCGGACTGTACATGTAGCGTCGCGCTCGGCGCGCGACGACTCACGCGGCGATGGCGGCACGCGAGCGTGCCTGAGGAGGTGTTGATGAGCAAGCCAGTAGACGAGCGGGTGAAGGAGATCATCTGCGACAACCTCGGCGTACGGCCGGACGAGGTGTTGCCGGAGGCGAAGTTCATCGAGGACCTGAACGCCGACTCCCTGGATACGGTGGAGCTGGTGATGGCCTTCGAGGAGGAGTTCGGGCTCGAGATCCCGGACGAGGACGCGGAGAAGATCACCACCGTGGGTGATGCCATCCGCTACATCAAGGAGAAGGTCTGAGCGGCACCCCGCCGGACCCGATCGGGCACGTGGACAAGCGACGCGTCGTCATCACCGGCCTCGGGGCGGTGACGCCGGTGGGCAATACCGCCGAGGAGTTCTGGGCGTCGCTGACCCAGGGCAAGTCCGGCATCGGGCCCATCACGCGCTTCGACTCCACCGGGTTTGACACGCGGATCGCGGGGGAGGTCAAGGGCTTCGACGCCCTGAAGTACGTCGACAAGAAGGACGACCGCAAGCTCGATCTCTACCTCAAGTACGCGATCGCCTGCGCGGCGATGGCGGTGGAGGATGCCGGCCTCGACCCCGCCAAGGAGGACGGCGACCGCTTCGGCGTCCTGGTGGGCTCGGGCATCGGCGGCCTCAGCACCCTGCTGGAGTCCCACAAGGTGCTCCTCGACAAGGGGCCGGACCGCGTCTCGCCCTTCTTCATCCCCATGCTCATCATCAACATGGCGTCCGGCCTCATCTCCATGCGCTTCGGCGCGCGCGGCCCCAACTCGGCGGTGGTCACCGCCTGCGCCACCGGCAATCACGCCATCGGGGACGCCTCCCGCATCATCCAGCGCGGCGACGCCGACGTGATGATCGCGGGGGGCGCCGAGGCCATCATCATTCCCCTCACCATTGCCGGCTTCTGCCAGATGAAGGCGATGTCCACGCGCAACGACGAGCCCGCCCGCGCCTCGCGTCCCTTCGATGCGGAGCGGGACGGCTTCGTGGCCGGGGAGGGGGGCGGCCTGGTGGTGCTGGAGTCACTCGACCACGCCATCCGCCGGGACGCCCGGATCTACGCCGAGGTGGTCGGCTACGGCATGACCAGCGACGCCCATCACATGACCGCGCCCGATCCCGAGGGCGACGGCGCCGCACGGGCGATGGCGGCGGCCCTCCGGGACGCGGCCCTGCAGCCCGCCGAGGTGGGCTACATCAACGCCCACGGGACCTCGACGCCCTACAACGACAAGTTCGAGACCCTCGCCATCAAGCGCGTGTTCGGCGAGCACGCCCGGCGTCTCCCGGTCTCCTCCACCAAGTCCATGACCGGGCACCTCCTCGGCGCGGCGGGCGGGATCGAGGCCATCGCCACCACGCTGGCGCTCTATCACGGCGTCTTGCCGCCCACCATCAATCAGGACAAGCCGGACCCGGATTGCGACCTCGACTACGTTCCGAATCAGGCGCGCAAGCAGGACGTCGAGGTGGCGCTGAGCAATGCCTTCGGCTTCGGCGGGACCAACGCGACCCTCGCCTTCCGCAAGTATCGCCCGTAGCGCAGGGGCGATTCGCGTCGCGGCTCGTCCCCGCTCGAGCCGTGAGTAGCCCGGACCCGCTGGACGCGCTCGAGGCGCGGCTGGGGCATATCTTCGCGGACCGGGAGCTCCTCCTGGAGGCGCTCACCCACCGCTCCTGGGTCAACGAGCATCCCGGCGCGCGCGACAACGAGGCGCTGGCCTTCGTGGGCGACGCGGTTCTCGGGCTCGTGGTGGCGGAGCATCTCGCCGCCGCCGCGCCCGGCGCCGCGGTGGGAGTGCTCACCCCTCGCCGCGCCGAGCTGGTCTCGGGCGCGAGCCTCGCGCGCTGGGCGGAGCGGCTCGCGCTGGGCGACTGCCTGCGCCTGGGGCGGGGCGAAGCGCAGACGGGCGGGCAGGCGAAGGAGTCGGTGCTGGCCACCGCGCTGGAGGCGGTGCTGGGGGCCGTCTATCGCGAGGCGGGCCTGCCCGGCGCCGCCCGGGTGATCGCGGCGCTGGCGGTGTGGTAGCGTGAAGTCGATGCCTCTCTGGCCCTTCGCTCGCCCCGCGCGCCGCGCGGCGTCCCCGTCGACCGAGGAAACGCTGGTGCTCCAGGATCTCCTCCGCCGCAACGTGGAGGACGTCTTCACGGTGGTAGAGCAGGGCGCCCAGGGGCGCGCGTTCCTGTTCGGCGGCGAGCTCCGCATGGAGCCCGCCCGCGCGCGGGCCATCCTCGAGCCGCGGCTGCGGGCCCTCGGCTTCACGCCGTTCCTGAGCCGCGAGCGCGATCACGCGTGGCTCCAGGCCCTGCCGCTGGGCGAGACGTCGGAGCCCGCGCGCCTCGGTCTCACCCTGACACTCTTCTTTCTCACCGTGCTTTCCACTCTCGCCGCGGGGTCCATGGTGGCGGGCTCGTTCCCGTGGATCACCTTCGATCCCGCCGCCGAGCCGGGCCGGCTCCTCGACGGACTGCCCTTCGCCTTCACCCTCCTCGCCATTCTCGGCACCCACGAGTTCGGCCACTACTTCACCGCGCGGGCCTACGGCGCCTCGGTGAGCTTGCCCTACTTCATTCCCGCCCCGCCGCCGCTCTTCATGTTCGGAACGCTGGGCGCGGTGATCCGCATGCGCTCGCCCGCGCGGGACCGGAAGTCCCTCCTCGACATCGCCGCCGCGGGCCCGATCGCGGGGCTCGTGGTGGCGCTGCCCGCGCTGTGGCTGGGCCTGTCGTGGTCCCGGGTGGCGGCGATTCCCGAGGGCAATGTCCTCACCTTCGGCGATTCGCTTCTCATGCGCCTCATGACCTATCTCATGTTCGGCCGGATCCCCGAGGGCATGGACGTCTTCGTGCACCCGGTGGCGCTCGCCGGCTGGGTGGGCCTCTTCGTGACCGCGCTGAACCTGTTCCCGGTGGGTCAGCTCGACGGGGGCCGCATCGCGTACGCCCTCTTCGGCCCGCGGCACCGGCGCGTGTCGGTGATCACCTTCCTGGCGCTGATCGCGCTCGGCGCGGTGACGGGCTCCCCGAACTGGTTCGTCTTCGCGGGCCTGGTGGCGGTGCTCGTCGGCTTTCATCACGCGCCGCCGCTGGACGACATCACGCCGCTGTCGCCGGGACGCTATGCGGTGGGCCTGGGGTGCCTCGTGCTGCTGGTGCTGCTCGTTCCCCCGGTGCCCTTCTCGTTTCTCTAGCGGGTCCTTCGCAATCAAGGAGCATGTCATGAGCAATGCCAGCGCGAGCCCGCACCCCCGCCACCTCACCGTCAATGGCCGGACCTATGACTGGCCCCGGCAGCCCCTGGTGGTGGTCTGCGTGGACGGCTGCGAGCCGGACTATCTCACCCAGGCCGTCGCCGCCGGCGCCATGCCCTGGCTGGGCCCCATGCTCGCGCGGGGCACCAATCGCCTGGCGGACTGCGTGATCCCGAGCTTCACCAATCCCAACAATCTGTCCATCGTCACCGGCGCGCCGCCGGCGGTGCATGGGATCTGCGGCAACTACTTCTGGGACGCGGAGGCGGGGGTCGAGGTCATGATGAATGACCCCAAGTACCTCCGCGCCGAGAGCATCCTGGCCACCTTCTCCCAGGCGGGGGCGCGGGTGGCGGTGGTGACCGCCAAGGACAAGCTGCGCCGGCTCCTCGGCGAGGGGCTGCGCCTGGGCGCGGACGGCACCGCCGTCTGCTTCTCCTCGGAGCGCGCGGCCGAGACCACGCGGGTGGAGCACGGGCTGGACAATGCCGCCGCCTGGCTCGGCCGGCCGGTGCCGTCGGTGTACAGCGCCGAGCTCTCGGAGTTCGTCTTCGCGGCGGGCGTGAAGCTGATGGAGACGACGCGGCCGGATCTCCTCTACCTCTCCACCACCGACTACGTCCAGCACAAGCATGCGCCCGGCACTCCGGACGCGAACGCATTCTACCGGATGATGGACGGCTATCTGGCGCGGCTGGATGCGCTGGGCGCCACCGTGGCCCTCACCGCGGATCACGGCATGAACGGAAAGACCGACGCCGCCGGCCGCCCGCAGGTGATCTACCTCCAGGACGTGCTGGACGGCTGGATCGGCGCCGGCCGCGCGCGGGTGATCCTGCCCATCACCGACCCCTACGTGGTCCACCACGGCGCGCTGGGCTCCTTCGCCACCGTGCACCTGCCGCCCGGCGCCGACGTGGCCGGCACCGTCTCGCGGGTCGCCGCGCTCGCGGGCATGGAGCTGGTGCTGGACCGGGATGCCGCCTGCCGGCGCTTCGAGCTGCCCGGCGACCGCATGGGCGACGTGGTGGCGGTGTCGCGCCGCGACTGGGTGATCGGGACCAGCGAGGCCAGGCACGATCTCTCGGGCCTGGATGCGCCGCTCCGCTCCCACGGCGGGATCAGCGAGCAGCGCGTGCCGCTCCTGGTGAGCCGGCCCACTCCGACCTTGGCCGCGGACGCCCCGCTCCGCAACTTCGACATCTATGACGTGGCGCTGAACCACGTGGAGTGAGGGAGACGCCATGGCCGAGGTCCGCCGCGAGAGCATGCGCGTCGCCGGAGAGTATGTCGGCTCCGAGCGCGTCATCGAGGTCGAGAATCCGTGGAGCGGCGCGGTGGTGGGCACGGTGCCCAGGGCGACCCCCGCCGATGTGCGGCGCGCCTTCGCCGCCGCGCGGGCGTTCCGCTCGCCGCTGTCCCGGCACGAGCGCTCCGTGATCCTCACCCGCGCCGCCGAGCGGCTGGCCACGCGGCGGGAAGAGATCTCGGATCTCATCACCGCGGAGTCGGGCCTCTGCAAGAAAGACACGCTCTACGAGGTGGGACGCGCGTGCGACGTCTTCACCTTCGCCGCCCATGCCGCGCTCACGGACGACAGCCAGACCTTGCCCTGCGACGTGATCGCCCAGGGCCGCCGCCGGCGCATCTACACCCAGCGGGAGCCCCTGCGCGCCATCTCCGCCATCACCCCCTTCAACCATCCGCTCAATCAGGTGGCCCACAAGGTGGCGCCCGCCATCGCCACCAACAACAAGATGGTGCTCAAGCCCTCGGAGAAGACGCCGCTCACCGCGCTCCTCCTCGCCGACGTGCTCTACGACGTGGGGCTGCCGCCCGCCATGTTCTCGGTGGTGACGGGCGATCCCGCCGAGATCGCGGACGAGCTGATCACCAGCCCGGACTCCGACCTCATCACGTTCACCGGCGGGGTCGAGGTGGGCAAGGAGATCGCCAGGAAGATGGGGTACCGCCGCGCCGTCCTCGAGCTGGGCGGCAATGACCCTCTCATCGTGATGGAGGATGCCGATCTCCAGGAGGCCTCGACGCTCGCGGTGTCCGGCGCCTACAAGAACTCGGGCCAGCGCTGCACCGCCGTCAAGCGCATCCTCGTCCAGGAGTCGATCGCCGCCCGCTTCGTGGACCTGCTGGTGGAGAAGACGCGCCTGCTCAAGTACGGCGATCCCATGGACCCCACGGTGGACATGGGCACCGTGATCGACGAGCGGGCGGCGCGCCGGTTCCAGTCCCTGGTGGAGGACGCCATGGGGCAGGGCGCCCGGCTCCTGTACGGCAACGAGCGGCGCGGCGCGCTCTACAGCCCCACCGTCCTCGACCGCGTGCCCTCCAACTGCGAGCTGGTGGCGCGCGAGACCTTCGGCCCCGTGGCCCCCGTGATACGCTTCGGGGAAATCGAGGAGGCGATTCGCATCGCCAACGGCACGCCGTACGGCCTGTCCTCCGCGGTGTGCACCAACCGCTGGGACTGGATCACCCGCTTCGTGAGCGGGCTCGAGGTGGGCACGGTGAATATCCGCGAGGTGCCCGGCTACCGCCTGGAGAGCTCGCCCTTCGGCGGGATCAAGGACTCGGGCCTGGGCTACAAGGAGGGCGTGCTCGAGGCGATGAAGAGCTTCACCAACGTCAAGACGTACTCGCTGCCCTGGCCGTGATCGCATCCGCCCGCGCCGTCATCATCGGCGGCGGCATCATCGGCACCTCGGTCGCTTATCATCTCGCCCGTCTGGGTTGGCGTGAGATCGTGCTGCTGGAGCAGGGGAGCCTGTCCGGCGGCACCACCTGGCACGCGGCGGGGCTGGTGGGCCAGCTCCGCTCCTCCGCGAACTTCACCCGCCTCATCCGCTACAGCGCCGAGCTCTACGAGCGGCTGGAGGCGGAGACGGGCAAGGCCACCGGCTTCAAGCGCTGTGGCAGCCTCTCGGTGGCGCGCACCGCCGAGCGCATGATCCAGCTCCGGCGCAATGCCTCCCTGGCGCGCTCCTTCGGCATCGAGGCCCACGTGATCGGGCTGGACGAGGCCAAGCGCCGCTATCCCTTGCTGCGGATTGACGACCTGGTGGGCGCGGTGTGGATTCCCTCCGACGGCAAGGGCAATCCCGCCGACATCACCCAGGCGCTGGCCACCGGAGCCCGCGCCGCCGGTGCGCGCATCCTCGAGAAGGTCGAAGTGAAGGGCGTGACGGTGTCGGACGGCCGGGTGACGGGGGTGGAGACCGCGGAGGGCGCCATCGCCACCGAGATCGCGGTGAACTGCGCCGGCATCTGGGCGCGGGAGCTGGGCCGGCGGAGCGGCGTCACCGTGCCGCTCCATGCCTGCGAGCACATGTACATGGTGACCGAGCCCATCGCGGGCGTGGCCCCGGACCTCCCCGTCCTGCGCGATCCCGACGGCCACATCTACTTCAAGGAAGAGGTGGGCGGCATCCTCATGGGCGGCTTCGATCCCTGGGCCAAGCCGTGGGGCATGGGCGGCATTCCGGCCGACTTCTCCTTCGGCAGGCTGCCGGAGGACTGGAACAAGTTCGAGATCCTCATGCGCAACGCCATCCAGCGCGTGCCCGCGCTGGAGACGGCGCCGGTGCGCCTCCTGATGAACGGCCCCGAGAGCTTCACCCCCGACAACTACTTCATCCTCGGCGAGGCGCCCGAGGTGCGCGGGTACTATGTCGGCGCCGGCTTCTGCTCGGGGGGCATCGCCGCCGCGGGCGGCGCGGGGCAGGCGCTGGCCCAGTGGATCGTGGACGACCGGCAGCCCATGGATCTCTGGCCGGCCGACATCCGTCGCTTCGCGCCATTCCACGGCGATCCCGCCTTCCTGCGCGAGCGCGCCAGCGAGGGCGTGGGCGTCCACTACTTCGTGGCCTTTCCCAACCGCGAGCCGACCACCGGGCGCGGCCTCCGGCGCTCGCCGCTCCACGACCGGCTCGCCGCCAAGCGCGCCTGCTTCGGCGCCAAGATGGGCTGGGAGCGCGCCAACTGGTTCGCGCCCGCCGGCGTGGCGCCGGAGACGGAGTACTCGTTCGGCCGCCAGAACTGGTTCCCGTACTCGGCGGCGGAGCATCGCGCGGCGCGCGAGGCGGTGGCCGTCTTCGATCAGAGCTCCTTCGGCAAGCTGCTCCTCCAGGGCCGGGACGCGGAGGCCGTGCTCCAGCGGCTCTGCGCCAATGACGTGGCGGTGGCGCCGGGGCGGGTGGTGTATACCGGCTTCCTCAACGAGCAGGGCACCTACGAGAGCGACCTCACCGTGACCCGGCTCGCCGGCGACAGCTACTTGATCGTCACCGGCGCCGCCCAGACCACGCGCGACGCGCACTGGATTCGCCGCCAGCTTCCCGCCGACGCCCGCGCCACCCTCACCGATGTCACCGGCGCCTGGGCGGTGCTGGGGCTCATGGGACCGCGCTCGCGCGCGCTCCTGTCGAACGTCTCGGGCGCGGCGCTGGACAGCGGAGCCTTCCCCTTCGCCACCATGCAGGAGATCGCCATCGCGGGCGCGCCCGTGCGCGCGGCGCGCATCACCTATGTCGGCGAGCTGGGCTGGGAGCTCTACGTGCCGGTGGAGTTCGCGACCCGCGTGTACGACGCGCTGGAGGCGGCGGGCGCGGAGCTCGGCTTGCGGGACGCCGGCTACTATGCCCTCGACTCCCTTCGCATGGAGAAGGCCTACCGGGCATGGGGGCGCGAGCTCACCACCGACGACACCCCGCTGGAGGCCGGGCTCGGCTTCGCGGTGGCCTGGGACAAGCGGGGCGGCTTCCTGGGGCGCGACGCGCTACTGCGCCGGCGGGACCAGCCCCTCGTCAAGCGCCTCGTCACCTTCGTGCTCGACGACCCCGAGGCGCTGCCGCTGGGCGACGAGGCCATCTTCCACGAGAACAACCTGGCGGGCTCGGTCACCTCCGCCGGCTATGGGCATACCCTGGGCCGGGCGGTGGTCATGGGCTATCTCCGGCTGCCGGAGGGGGCGCGCGGCGGGATCGACGCGCGCTTCGTGGCGGAGGCGAAGTTCGAGCTGGAGATCGCGGGAGACCGCTTTGCCGCGCGGGGGAGCCTCCGCGCGCCCTATGACCCGCAGGCGCTGCGGGTGAAGAGCTAGAGGAGCCGCATGGAGCCCTTTCTCCTGACGCCGGGACCGCTCACCACCTCGCTCACCACCAAGCAGGCCATGCTGCGCGACTGGGGCTCGCGGGACGCCGAGTTCATCCGCCTCAACGCGCGGGTGCGCGAGCGGCTGGTCGAGCTCGCGGGCGGCCGCGGCACCCACGTCTGCGTCCCCCTCCAGGGCAGCGGGACCTTCATCGTGGAGGCCATGCTGGCGACCATGGTGCCGCCGGACGGGAAGGTGCTCCTCCTCGTCAACGGCGCTTATGGGAAGCGCATGATCCGGATGTGCGAGTATCACCGCCGCGCCCATACCGCGCTCGAGGTGCCCGAGGACCAGCCGGTGGACCCGGGCGCGGCGGACGGCGCGCTGGTCGCCGACCCCGCCATCACCCACGTGGCGGTGGTGCACTGCGAGACCACCTCGGGGGTGCTGAACCCGGTGGCCAAGGTGGCGGAGGTCGTCGCCCGGCGGGGCCGCCGCCTCTTCATCGACTCCATGAGCGCCTTCGGGGCCATTCCGCTGGATGCCGCCCGCATTCCCTTCGACGCCATGGTGTCCTCCGCGAACAAGTGCCTGGAAGGCGTGCCGGGCATGGGCTTCGCCATCATCCGCCGCGCCGCGCTGGAAGCCGCCCGGGGCCACTGCGGCTCGCTGTCGCTGGATCTGCACGATCAGTGGGCGGCCATGGAAAAGACCGGACAGTGGCGCTTCACGCCGCCCACCCATGTCATCGCCGCCCTCGACCAGGCGCTGGCGGAGCACGCGGCGGAAGGGGGCGTGGAAGGACGGGGCGCCCGCTATGCCCGCAACTGCGGCATTCTCGTCTCGGGGCTCCGCGCGCTGGGCTTCGTGACCCTGCTCCCGGATGCGCTGCAGGCGCCCATCATCGTGACGGTCCGCATGCCCGCCGATCCGGCTTTCCGGTTCGAGACCTTCTACGATCGGCTCGCCGAGCGCGGCTACGTGATCTATCCCGGCAAGCTGACCGTGGCCGACAGCTTCCGCATCGGCTGCATCGGGCGGCTGGGAGAGGCGGAGATGCACGGCGTGCTCGACGCCATCCGGGACATTCTCAAGGACATGGGTGTGAGCCGCTGCGGTCCGGCCTGACCGCGCTTGCCCCCGTAGCCGAACCCCCGTAAGATTCCCCCGCCTTGAAAAAGCCAGGGTCCGAAGCCGGCGCCGATCCGAGCGAGCTCGAGGCGCTGATCCGCAAGGGAGAGATCGACACCGTCCTCACCGTCTTCCCCGATCACCTCGGCCGGCTGCTCGGGAAGCGCGTGGTGGGCCGCTATTTCCTCGATCACGTCCTCGCCGACGGAGTCCACGCCTGCATCTATCTCTTCACGGTGGACGTGGAGATGGAGCCGCTGCCGGGCTTCACGCTCACCTCGTGGGAGCGCGGCTACGGCGACATGAAGCTCGTGCCGGATCTCGGCACCTGGCGGCGCATCCCGTGGCTGTCGCGCACCGCCCTGGTGTTCTGCGACGTCTTCACCGAGGAGGGCGAGCCCATCGAGGAGGCGCCGCGCTGGATCCTGCGCCGGCAGGTGGAGCGCGCGGCCAAGGCCGGCTACCTGGTGAAGACCGCGTCCGAGCTCGAGCTCTATCTCTTCCGCGAGTCCTTCGACGAGGCGCGCGCCAAGCGCTTCGTGGGGCTCACGCCGGTGTCGGGCTATCTGGAGGATTACCACATCCTGCAGACCTCCAAGGAGGAGGGCCTGGTCCAGGCCATCCGCAATCACATGGAGGCGGCGCGGGTGCCGGTGGAATTCTCCAAGGGCGAGTGGGGGAGGGGGCAGGAGGAGATCAACCTCCGCTACGCCGAGGCCCTGGAGATGGCGGACCGCCACGCGCTCTACAAGCATGGCGTGAAGGAGATCGCCTGGCAGCAGGGCTCCTCGGTGACCTTCATGGCGAAATACGACATGGGAGCGGCGGGGTCCTCCTGTCACGTCCACTCGTCGCTGTGGGATCGCCGGACGGGCAAGGGGCTCTTCGCCGCGCGCGGCTCCCGCCGGGGCACGCCGCTCTTCCAGCAGTGGCTGGCGGGGCAGATGGCGATGGCGCGAGACTTCGCCCTCCTCTACGCCCCCACCGTCAACTCCTACAAGCGTTATCAGTCGGGGTCCTTCGCGCCCACGCGCATCGCGGCGGGCTGGGACAATCGCACCTGCGGCTTCCGCCTCTGCGGCGAGGACGCCGGCTTCCGGGTGGAGAACCGCATCCCGGGCGCCGACGCCAACCCCTACCTGGCCTTCGCCGCCACCATCGCGGCGGGGCTTCACGGGATCGAGAAGAAGCTTCCCGCCCCGCGCGCCTACGAGGGCAATGCCTACGAGGACGCCAAGCTGGCCCAGGTGCCCAAGACGTTTCGCGAGGCGCTGGACACGCTCGAGGGCTCCAAGGTGGCGCGCGAGGCCTTCGGCCCCCGCGTGGTGGCGCACTATCTCCGGCTGGGACGCCTGGAGCAGCAGGCCTTCGACCAGGTCGTCACGGACTGGGAGCTAAACAGGCATTTCGAAAGGATTTGAGGCCATGGCGGGACGACTCAAGAACAAGGTCGCGCTGATCACGGGCGCGGGGATGGGGATGGGCCGCGAGGCCTCGGTGCTGTTCGCCGAGGAAGGCGCGCGCGTGGTGGTGGCGGACATCAACGCCAAGGCGGCGGGCGAGACGGTGGAGCTGGTGAAGAAGGCGGGCGGGCAGGCGCTGGCCGTGACCGGGGACGTGGCGGTCGAAGCCGACGTGAAGCGCATGATCGAGGAAGGCGTGGGCGCCTTCGGGGCGCTTCACGTCCTCTACAACAATGCGGGCGTGCTGTGGAAGGACAAGGACCGCGGCGTGCTGGAGACCGACGGCGTCCAGTGGGACCGCGTGATGGGGATCAACCTCAAGTCGGTGTTCTGGGTGACCAAGCACGGCATCCCCCACCTGCGCACGGCGGGCGGCGGCTCCATCATCCTGGTCGGCTCCGTCTCCGCGCTGGCCGGATTCACCCGCGCCCAGGACGCGTACACCGCGGCCAAGGGCGCCCTGATCTCGCTCAACAAGTCGCTGGCCATCCAGTTCGCCCGGGACGGCATCCGCTCCAACGTGATTCATCCGGGGATCGTCGAGACCCCGCTGCAGGCCCCCTACCTCAACGACGAGCTGCGGGCCGAGTTCAAGACCGGCATCCCGCTGGGCCGCATCGGCCAGCCGCGGGACATCGCTTACGCCGCCCTCTTCCTCGCCTCCGACGAGTCGGGCTTCATGACCGGCGCGGAGATGATCGTGGACGGCGGCTTCATGGCCCAGTAAGATCCACACGCCCCAACCCATGGAGGAGGCACGCATGCGGATACGCCGATCGTGGTTCACGGGCCTCGCGGCCGTCATCGCCGCTCTCACCGCGCTCGCCGGGCCCGCCCTGGCCCAGAAGCAGACGGTGGTGATCTATACCGCCATCGAGAACGAGCAGATCACCGAGTACAAGAAGGCCTACGAGAAGTCCCTGCCCAACCTGGACGTCAAGATGCTGCGCCTGTCCACCGGGGACATCGCGGCCCGGTTCATGGCGGAGAAGGACAATATGCAGGCCGACCTCATCTGGGGCGTGGGCGCCACCAACCTGCTCGTGTTCAAGAACGCGGGCCTGCTGGAGCCCTATGCGCCCAAGGGGCTGGAGCGGATCCAGCCGCTGTTCCGCGACAAGGCGAACCCGCCCTCCTGGGTGGGCATCGACATCTACATGTCCGCCTTCTGCTTCAACACCGAGGTGGCCAAGAAGAACAACCTGCCCCGGCCCGAGTCCTGGGCGGATCTCACCAAGCCCGTGTACAAGGGACACGTGGTGATGCCGAACCCGGCCAGCTCCGGCACCGGTTATCTGTCGGTGGCGTCCATCCTGCAGCGGATGGGCGAGACGGAAGGGTGGAAGTATCTCGACGCGCTCAACGTCAACATCGCGGAGTACACCAAGTCCGGCTCCAAGCCCTGCAAGGACGCGGCGGCGGGCGAGCGCGGCGTGGGCGTGTCCTTCGAGTACGTGGCGCTCGAGATGAAGAAGAAGGGGAGCCCGGTGGAGATGGTGCTGCCCAAGGAAGGCTCCGGCTACGAGATGGAAGCCAATGCGCTGACCAAGAAGGGCGCGAAGAATCCCGCCGCCAAGCAGTTCCTGGACTGGGCGGCCAGCGACGAGGCCATGAAGCTGTACGCGCAGTACTTCGCCGCCGTCGGCGTGGCCGGCTTCCCGGTGCCCGAGGGCCTCCCGAAGGACATCAGCAAGGTGGTGTATCCGAACGACTTCGACTGGTCGGCGAAGAATCGCGACCGCATCCTCGCCGAGTGGACCAAGCGGTACGCGAAGTAGCCTGATGCCGAGCGCGGCGGCCGCGCCCTCTCCCCGTGCCATGCGGGGCGGCGCGGCCGCTTCTCTCGATCTGGACGGGGGCCTCCGCCTCCTCGGCTATGCGAGCTTCCGGCCGGGCCAGCGCGAGGCCATCGACACCCTGCTCGACCGCGGGCGGCTGCTGCTGGTGGCGCCCACCGGCGGCGGCAAGAGCCTGATCTACCAGCTGCCCGGCAGCCTCCTCCCCGGCACCAGCCTCGTCATCTCGCCCCTGGTGGCGCTCATGCACGATCAGGTCGCCGCGCTCACCGCGCGTGGCGTCGCCGCGACCTACCTGGCGGGGACCCTGAGCCCGGAGGAGCTGCGCCAGCGCATGTCGCGGCTGGCCGCGGGCGACTTCAAGCTCGCCTACGTGGCGCCGGAGCGTCTCGGCTTCCCGGGCTTTCGCGCGCTCGCGCGCGAGCTGGACTGCCCGCTGGTGGCGGTGGACGAGGCCCACTGCATCAGCGAGTGGGGGCATGACTTCCGGCCGGAGTATCTGGAGATCGGCGGGCTCCTCGGGGAGCTGCCGCGAGCCCGCGTGCTGGCCTGCACCGCCACCGCCACCCCGGTGGTGCGCGACGAGATCCTCGCCCGGCTCAACCTGCCCGCGGACACGCCGCAGCTCGTGCGCGGCTTCGCGCGCCCCAATCTGGGCCTGCGCGCGGTGGAGACGAATCACGCGCGCGAGCGCCACCAGACCATCGATGCGGCTCTCGCGGAGACGCTGGCGCGCCCCGGGGCCGGACGGGGCACCGCCATCGTCTACGCCTCCACGCGCAAGTCGGCGGAGGAGGAAGGCGCGCGGCTCGCCGGCCTCGGGTGGCGCGTCGCCGTCTATCACGCCGGGCTCTCGCCCGCCGAGCGCGACCGCGCCCAGGGCCGCTTCGCCGCGGGCCAGGCGGAGATCGTGACCGCGACCAATGCCTTCGGCATGGGGATCGACCGGCCCGACGTGCGCGCGGTCATTCATCTCGCTCCCCCCAGCTCGCTGGAAGCCTACTACCAGGAGGTGGGCCGCGCGGGGCGGGACGGGGAGCCGGCGGTGGGCCTGCTCTTCATGTCGTCGCGCGATCTCCCCCTCCGTCGCGCGCTCCTCGAGCGCGGCAGCGAGGGTGCGCCGGCGCCGGCGCCCGAGGTGGTGGAGCACAAGTGGGGGCTCTTTCTCGAGCTGGTGCGCTGGGCGGAGGGCGGCTCCTGCCGCCACGACGCCATCCTCCGCTACTTCGGGGACGAGGCGGAGACCCTGCATGGCTGCGGCCGCTGCGACGTCTGCCTTGCCCTCGCCGATCCCGCCGCCGGCGCCGCGGGGCTTGACCCCGCGGCGACCACCTTGGTCATTCGCAAGGCGCTGTCCGGCGTGGCCCGGGTCCACGAGCGCTTCGGGCTCGGCACCGCGGTGAAGCTCCTGCACGGCGAGGCCGATCCGCGGCTGGAGCGCGCCGGCCTCATGCGCCTGCAAACCTTCGGCAACCTGCGCGAGCATGCGGAGGAGTGGATTCTCGGGGTGCTGCGCCGATGCGTGGCCGCGGGCTGGGTGAGCTTCACCGGCGGGGACCGCCCGGTGGTGGTGCTCACCGAGGCGGGCCGGGCGGTGATGAAAGGCGAGCGCCCCGCGCGCATCCTGCTGCCCCCGCCCGGCGGAGCGGCCCGGCCCGCGCGAGGCCGCCGGCCGGCGCGCGGCCCGGCGGCGCCGGTCGAGGACGCGGCGGGGCCGGCGGCGGAGGCCTTGTTCGAGGCGCTGCGCCGGCATCGGCTGGCGCTGGCGCGCGCGGAGGGCGTGGCGCCCTTCATCATCGCCAGCGACCGGACGCTGCGCGACGTGGCCGCCCTCCGGCCCGCCACGCTCGACGATCTGCGCCGCGCCTACGGCATCGGCGAGCACAAGGTGGCGCGCTATGGCGCCGGCTTCCTCGAGGTCGTGGCCGCGCATGGCTAGTGTCCCCGCGGCGAGCGCGTCCCCGGTGGCCCGCGGCGGTGCGCGCCCGGCCGCGGTGGCGCTGGAGGGCATCGCCAAGAAGTTCGGCGTCTTCATCGCGCTGCGCGGCGTCTCGCTCTCGGTGGAGCCCGGCGAGTTCGTCTGCTTTCTCGGCCCCTCCGGCTGCGGCAAGACCACGCTCCTCCGGATCATCGCGGGACTGGAGCGGCAGAACGCCGGAGCGGTCTTGATGGGGGGGCGCGACGTCTCCGCCTTGCCCGCCGCCCAGCGCAACTACGGCATCGTCTTCCAGTCCTACGCGCTCTTTCCCAACCTCACCGTGGCCCGCAACGTGGGGTACGGACTCGAGACGCGCAAGGTGGCCAGGGCGGAGATCGCGCGGCGGGTGGACGAGCTCCTGGACCTGGTCGGGCTGCGGCATCATCGCGAGAAGTACCCCGCTCAGCTCTCCGGCGGCGAGCAGCAGCGCATCGCCCTGGCCCGGGCGCTGGCGCCGTCGCCCGCGCTGCTCCTCCTCGACGAGCCGCTCTCCGCGCTCGACGCGCGGGTGCGTCAGTCGCTGCGCCACGAGATCCGCGCGCTGCAGCGCCGGCTGGGCATCACCACCATCATGGTCACCCACGATCAGGAGGAGGCGCTGGCGATGGCGGACCGCATCGTGGTGATGAACCACGGGGTGGTCGAGCAGGTGGGCCCGCCCGCCGAGGTCTACATGCGCCCGCGCTCGCCCTTCGTGGCCCGCTTCGTGGGTCAGATGAATTTTCTCGACGCGGTCGCAGGCCCGAGGCCCGGGGTAGCCCGGCTGGGCGCGGTGGAGCTGACCTTGCCCGCCGGCCGCGACCCGGGGGCGGCCGCCGCCGAGCCCGGCGCCCCGCTCACCCTGGCCATCCGGCCCGAGGAGATCGTGGTGGGGCCCGCCGCGCAGGCGGCGCCCAATCGCCTCACCACGCGCATCCGCAGCATCCAGTTCCTCGGCTCCTTCACCCGGTTGGTGCTGGTGCTGCCGGGCGACCGCGAGCGCGTGATCGAGTGCGACGTGGCGGCCACCGCCTTCGCCGAGCTGCGCGCGGCCGAGGGCGCCGAGCTCGTCCTGGCGCTTCCGCCCGAATCGCTGCGCGTGTTCCGCGCGGAGGGCTAGAGCATGGCCGTCGTCTCCCCCGGGGCCGGCGCCACCATTCCCGACCGCGTGGTGCGGCATCGGCTCGGGCGCGAGGACGTGATCCGCGCCCTCCTCGTGCTCGCGTTCGGCCTCGTGCTGTACCTCTTCATCCTCTTGCCCATGGCCAAGATGATCTGGCGCAGCCTGCTCGACGCCAATGGACAGTGGGTGGGGCTCGCCAACTATGCCCGCTACTTCGGGACGCCCGCCATCGCGGTGTCCATCACCAACAGCCTCTGGGTGGCGCTGGTGTCCACCGTGCTCACGGTGGGGCTGGCCTTCGGCTACGCCTATGCGCTCACGCGGACGCGGATGCCGGCCCGGGGACTGTTCCGCGTGGTGGCCATGCTGCCCATCTTCGCGCCGTCGCTCGTCCAGGCCTTCGCCTTCGTCTACGTGTTCGGCAACAACGGCATCTTCACGCGCGCCACCGGATGGAACGTGGGCATCTACGGCCCCAAGGGCATCATCTTCGCCGAGGTGTTCTACTGCTTTCCCCACGCGCTGCTCATCCTGATCGCCGCGCTGTCCGCCACCGACGCGCGCCTCTACGACGCCGCCCGCACGCTGGGCGCCTCGTCGCCCAAGACCTTTCTCACCGTCACCTTGCCCGGCGTGAAGTTCGGCCTCGTGAGCGCCTCCTTCGTGGTCTTCACCACCGTCATCACCGACTTCGGCGCCCCCAAGGTGATCGGCGGGAAGTTCTCGGTGATGGCCACCGAGATCTACAACCAGGTCTCGGGCCAGCAGAACTTCACCATGGGGGCCACGGTGTCGGTGGTGCTGCTGATCCCGGCCCTCCTCGCCTTCGTGGTGGACCGGATCGTGCAGCGCCGGCAATACGCGCTGGTCACCGCCTCCGCGCGGCCGCTGGTGCCGGCGCCGCGGCCCAGCCGCGACTGGGCCGCCACCGGCTATTGCGCGCTGGTGGCCCTGGTGATCGCGGGCATCTATGCCGTCATCCTGGTGGCGTCCCTGGTGCACCGCTGGCCGTACAACCTCGGCCTCACGCTCAAGCACTACGCGTTCGACACCGTGGGCGGCTACACGCCGATCTGGAACAGCCTCCACGTGGCGCTGTGGACGGCGGTGGTGGGAACGGTGCTGACCTTCGGCGGCGCCTACGTGGTGGAGAAGTGCCGCACCCCCGCCAATGGCCTCCTCTACCTCCTGTCCATCCTGCCGGTGTCCATCCCCGGGATGGTGCTGGGCCTCGCCTATATCTTCACCTTCAACGCGCCGGGCAGCCCGCTGAACCTGCTGTACGGCACCCTCGCCATCCTCGTGATCTCGAACGTCATCCACTACTTCACGGTGGGGTTCCTCACCGCCACCACCGCGCTGAAGCAGATGGACGCGGAGTTCGAGAACGTGTCCGCGTCGCTGGGGGTGCCGTTCTACCGGACCTTCTGGCGAGTGACGGTGCCGATCGCGCTGCCGTCCATCGTGGCCATCAGCATGTACTTCTTCCTCAACGCCATGGTCACGCTCTCGGCGGTGGTCTTCCTGGTGGCGCCGGGCACCGAGCTGGCCGCCGTCGCGGTGCTCCTGATGGATGACGCCGGCGACACCGCGCAGGCCGCCGCCATGTCCGTGCTCATCATCGCCACCGGGCTCGGGGTGCGGCTACTCTACTGGCTGGCCATGAAGGGCGTGACGCGGCGGACCCAGGCCTGGACCCAGACCGGCGCGGCGCCGGCTTCCGGAGGACCGTCATGAACGTGATGAATGTCGAGCGGTATCGCGGGCGCTTCTTCGAGGTGCTCCAGGAGACCGCGCAGAGTCAGACCGCGGTGATGACCATCGGCCCCGGCGAGGACGCGGGCCCCGAGGAGACGCATGCCGGCGATCAGGTCATCTACGTCATCGAGGGCGAGGCGCGCGTGCGGCTGGGCGAGGCCACCCATGCCGCGGGCCCCGGCGCCTGCGTGCTGATTCCCGCGGGCACCCCTCACCATGTGGAGAACACGGGCCGGGTGCCGCTCTTCTGCCTCACCGTGTACGCGCCCCCGGTGTACTGAGCGCAAGGAGAATTCCCCGTGCCCCTTCAAGGAAAGACCGCGCTCGTCACCGGCGCCGCCCGGGGCATCGGCCTCGCCATCGCGCGGCGCCTCGCCGCCGACGGGGCCCGCGTCGCGGTGCTCGACCTCGACCGTCCGGGAGCGGAGGCCGCCGCCAGGACGCTGGGGCCGGAGGCCCTGGCGCTGGTGGCCGACGTGACACGAGCCGCCGAGGTGGAGCGCGCGGTGGGCGAGGTGGTGGCCCGCTGGCAGCGGCTCGACGTGCTCGTGAACAATGCCGGGATCACCGGCCGGTCGTTTCCCCTGTGGGAGCTCACCGACGAGGACTGGCAGCGGGTCATCGACGTGGATCTGTCCAGTGTCTTCTACTGCTGCCGGGCGGCGGTGAAGGTGATGCTGGCGCAGGGAAGCGGCCGCATCGTCAACATCGCCTCCATCGCGGGCAAGGAGGGCAACCCGACCTTGGTGCCCTACTCCACCGCCAAGGCGGGCGTGATCGGGCTCACCAAGGCCCTGGCCAAGGAAGTGGCCACCCGCGGCATCTTCGTCAACGCGGTGGCGCCGGCGGTGATCGGCACCGAGCTCCTCAAGCAGATGGAGAAGAGCACGGTGGATCTCCTCGTCTCCAAGATTCCCATGGGGCGGGTGGGGCGGCCGGAGGAAGTGGCGGCGCTGGTGGCCTGGCTCGCGTCCGACGAGTGCTCGTTCAGCACCGGCGCCGTCTACGATCTCTCGGGCGGCCGTGCCACCTACTAGCGCGGC